>ERZ1090868.1994-NODE-1996-length-10356-cov-5.326667_pt1 | contig 10356 bp, 5 predicted proteins | sample MGYA00478475_ERZ1090868 | MGnify/ENA primary metagenome ERZ1090868 (study PRJEB33644, sample SAMEA5815747) | chicken gut metagenome | biome: Chicken; feature: Gastrointestinal Tract; material: Caecum | place: Ireland | collected 2019-01-01 | study: A study of the...
TCCCTGCACCGCTCCCAGGACGCCCGATTTCCAGACGGCTTCCCAAAGTCCCATAAATACTCCTTACGACGCCGTATCCAGCCCCAGAAGGTCGGCGTAACGGTCTTCGTAGACGACCGCGCAATCCAGATATGCATCGATCGCATCGGTCTGCATATTGTTCGCATACTCACTTACGAGATCGGAGCAGAGCGCCTCATAGAAGAGATACGAGAACGTCCCCTCCTCTTCGATCTCGCTCCAGTTGAACGTATAGGGCGCCGTGACGCCGCCTTCGCCGTCCGAGACAAAGGAGAACGTGCAGTAAATGATATGCCAGCCATAGTCGGTCGCGACCACGACGTAGTTGCCCGCACCCTTGCGGCAGACATACTGTGCCGCATACTCGAATTCGGAAACGTAGTCCGTCTTGCCCGTCGAAATGGCATAGCCGAGATAGCTGTTCAGTCCCGCCGTATCCGTATTATATGCGAACGAGAGCTCGTTCATCACAGAGTAAGCAACATTTTCGGGGGAGCCTTCCACGAACATTCTGTTGGCGTCGAAGCCGTCCGGGAAGCTCACCTGTCCCGCATAATAGATGAACTTGCTGTAATCGACCGTGTTGTCGCTGTTGTAGTAGTCGGACACGCTGCGGTTGAAATAATCGGTGGAATTTGCCGCCGGAACGACGCTGTCATCGACGATCCCGTTCACATAGGTGCCGTTTTCCAGCGTATAGGCCGTGCCGCTCGTCACACCGTCCTGAGCGAACTCAAGATACCCTTCCATTTCGGCGATGAACTCGTTGATGTCGATGCGATTTGGCGTGAGCACATACTCATCGTCATCATTCTTTTCCACAGAGCCGTTATAGGTGTATCTGCCGTAATAGTTGGGCACGCGCTCGTACTGCGTGTTGTCGAGAATGCTGTCCTTGAAGAACAGATAATCGCGGGTCACATCGCTACCGGAATAGATCTCGCCGACGTCATCGGACGGGTCATCTATGTCCGCGTTCGCACGGAAGGAATAATCCTCCGCACCCGTGAACCAGGTACCGCGCTGATCGGTGCCCCTGATCTTATTCAGGAGATCGGCGCGGGCGTTGAATTTGTTGCCCTTGGCGTCGCCATAGTCGGCGCTTGCGTTGGAAAGCTGCTGCGACTGAGAGGTGCTGAACGGAATGAGGATATTGACGACGAACCCGTAATTCGCTTCGGGTGCGGTCAACACAAACGACGTATCCGAAACTCCGTCGAGCGCCGACTTAAAGGACGAAGTGTCCGCGGCGAATGCCTGCTCTTGTCTCAGGTAGGTCGTGTTATACACGTCGCGCGCATCTGCCTCCGTGATGGAAGCCCGGATGAGGTCTTCAAACATGTCCGTCATCTTGTTGATGATCGCGCTCTCGTAGGCGTTCTCAAGCTCCAGCTTGAAGTAGGAAAGATTTTCGATATTCGTCGTGTCCTCGCCCGAAGAGATCAGATCGTTCGAGCGCAGGCTTGCAAGGAACGCGCTGTACGCCTTGCGCCGCGTGGTGGCCGTGGAACCGTCCTGAGGCGTGTAGCCCGCACAATCTGCCGCGGCATTGGCGCCCGTGTAGACTTTGTAGCGATCGTTGTAATAATCCTCGTTTTCGGTATCGATGCCCGTGGGTGTCGTGCGCGCCGTTTCGCTGCTCGTTTCCTCGTCGCCGGCATCAATATAATTTGTTTCCTGCGAATCGAGAGAATTGTTGAAAAGCACGCGCGTATCGTAGAGCGCCTTTGCCTTTTCCTCAGCGGTGAGGAAATAGCCGAGTGCGGCAAGGGATTCCTCCCCGTCGGCCGCCTGATCGATCTCCGTCCGAAGATCGTCCGCCGAATAGTTTTCGCCGTTTTCCAGCAGATAGAGCATCGCGTACTGAATATAGATCTGGCGGTTGACGAGCGTCTCGCTGATCATGGTGAACGTATCGTGATACGTCCAGCCGTAGCTCTGCATCATGGAATATCCCGTCGATACAAAGTAAGCGACCATGTCGCGCTTGGTGATCTCAGCCGTCTCAATGACGTCTGCGTATTCCGCATATTCGCTGTTTGCGAAATTCTCGCTGTTGGTGATGTTGACCTCTGCGATGACCTGCGCATAATCCTTGCTGATGTTCGTCGTGACGAGTCCGCACCCGGCAAGAGCGCTTGCGCTCAGCGCCGCAGCGAGGACAGCCGCCGCCACTTTCGTCGTTTTCTTCATCTTTTACTCCGGACAGTTTCCGCGGGGCACTTCCCGCGTTTTTCTCGTATACTCGTCTATTATAGCTTATTTCCTTAATTTTCGCAATGATTTCGCGGTGAAAATCAGGCAAAACTTCGCGCAAACTTCAAAAATTTTGTCATGAGGATCATCGTTTTTCCGCCGTCGGCCTGCGGACGGAAGGTGATGACGGGCGCGCTCGTCATATCCAGCCCGACACTGCCCGCGAACTTTTCCATCGCGGCGGCCAATCCCTTGTCGCCGAGCGAGGAGAGCGACGGAAATTCCAGCGCACCCCCCTTTCTGCCCACCGTGATCTTTCTGACGCCGAACGGAGCGGCATAGCTCTTCAGAACGGCAATAACGAGCAGGTTGAGCGTCTCGGGCGGAAGCGGGCCGTACGTTTCTTCCATCGAACGGCAGACGCGCTTGTAGTCGGCAAGCGTGCGGATATCCGCGATCTGCTTGTAGCAGTCCATGCGCCCTGCGCCCGATTCCACATACTGTTCCGGAATATAAGCCGTTGCCTTGATGTCGAGATCGACGCTCTCCTGGCGCTCGCCCGTGAGCTCCTCTTTGAGGATCTTGGCATAGAGCTCATAGCCCACCTTATCCATGTGTCCGTGCTGTTCGGCGCCGAGAACGTTTCCCGCGCCGCGGATCTCAAGATCGCGCATGGCGATCTTGTACCCCGAACCGAGTTCCGTGAACTGCATGATGGCTTTCAGCCGTTCGGCCGCAGCCGAAGTCATCACGCGCTCCGGCTTATAGGTGAAATAGGCATGCGCGAGCCGCGTTCCGCGCCCCACCCTGCCCCGGAGCTGATAGAGCTGAGAAATACCAAGCCGGTCCGCATCGATGACGACGAGCGTATTCGCGTTGGGCAGGTCGATCCCGTTTTCGATGATCGTCGTCGTGACGAGCACGTCATACTCCCCGCGATAGAAACCGAAGACGTTTTTTTCGAGCGCGGCCTTGTCCATGCGTCCGTGCGCCACACAGATGCGCGCTTCGGGGACGATCTCGGACAGGCGTTTTGCGTAATTGTAGATGCTCTCCACGCGATTGTACAGCACAAAGACCTGCCCGCCGCGGGCGATCTCGCGCACGACCGCATCCCGCACGAGCGTCTCCGTCTCCTCCGCGACGTAGGTCTGTACGGGCAGACGGGCATGCGGCGGCGTCTGTATGGTGGAGATATCGCGAATGCCCGAAAGGGACAGATGCAGTGTGCGCGGAATGGGTGTCGCCGTCATGGTCAGGCAGTCGACATCCCGCTTGTAATTTTTGATCTTCTCCTTGTGTTCGACGCCGAACCTCTGCTCTTCGTCGAGAACAAGCAAACCAAGATCGCGGAACTTTACGTCGGAAGAGAGAAGCCTGTGCGTTCCCACCACCAGATCCACCGTGCCGTTTTCCAGGCCGCGGAGGATCTCCGCCGTCTCCTTATCCGTGCGGAACCGGTTGAGACACGCAACGCGCACGCCGAACTCCTTCATGCGTTCGGTCGCGGTCGTAAAATGCTGTTCGGAGAGCACGGTAGACGGACACATGAGCGCCGCCTGTCTGCCTGCGAGCACGCACAGATAGACCGCGCGCAGCGCGACTTCCGTCTTTCCGAACCCGACGTCGCCGCACAAAAGTCTGTCCATGACTTTCCCGGAGCGCATGTCCGCCAGGATCTCCTGCGTGGAGGCCGCCTGATCGGGCGTATCCTCATACGGAAATGCCGCGATGAACTCGTCCATCTCCTCAGAATAGTCGGGAAAGACGTAGCCCTTTTTCTCCTGCCGTTCGGCATAGAGCGCTTTCAGGTCAAAGGCAAGTTTTTTCAGCGAGGCCCTGACGCGCGCCTTGACGCGCTCGAACTCGCCGCCGCCGATTTTGGAGAGCGCCGGATCGTCTCCCCCCATGTATTTGGACAGCACGTCCATCTGCTCGACGGGGACATGCAGAACATCGCCCCCCTTGTAGACGAGCGAGACATATTCCTTGGTGCCGTCCGTCGTCTCGATGCGCTCTACGCCCGTGACCTTGCCCACGCCGTACGTCTCATGCACGGCGTAATCGCCGATCTCCGGAGCAAAGAAGAGATCGCCCCGCTTGCGCCTGATGCGCCTTGCGCCGGCCGCCTTCGGGAAGATGTCCGCAGAGCCGATGACGGCCAGCTTGTTTTCGTGCAGGACAAAGCCCTTTTCGAGCGGTTCTTCCAGCACGGCGATGTCCGCAAGCTCCTGCAATTTTGCAGGGAGCGGACGGACGGGGAGATATTCCTCCGAAAGCGTCTCGCGCATCTTCTGCGCGCGCTCCGGCGTTCCGCACCAGAGCATGACGCGGTATCCCGTCCGTTTCCACGCCTTCAGATCGGTGATGAGATCGGGAAGCGAACCGAGATACCTGCGCGCAGGCGGTGACGTAAAACTGAACAGCCTGAGCGGCTGAAAAAAGTAGGTGTTTCCGGCGAACGTCTGGAGTGCGACCGTGCGGAAATCGGAAAAATTTTCCATGCGCTCTGCCGGCGCAAGCTGTTCGGACGAGAACGACATGACCTCGCCGCCCTGCCGGAGTTCGCCGAACCGTTCAAAGTGCTCCTTGTAAAGCCCTTCCAGCTTGTCGCGCATGAGCTTGCATTCGTCCAGCACGAGCAGGGTGTCCCTGGGCAGTACGGAAAAAAGATCGCGTGAATTTTCCAGAAGCGGCAGAATAAAGTCCGTGACGTTCCCCGCCTCGATGTCCTCTGCGATCGTCTGCAGGCGCGAAAAGGCCGCCGAGGATTCCGCCCGTCTGCACTCGGCGCGAAGCGCCGCCAGGACGCGCTCCCGTTCCCCCGCGGCAAACACGACGTCCGTTGCCGCGGCGATGTCGATGGCGGAACACTTTTCATACCGCTCGCCCGTGACCTCGTCGTACGGCTTGATGCTCTCGACTTCGTCCCCGAAAAAATCAATGCGCACGGGATGTTCGGCGTTGATGGGCCAGATATCCAGCACGTCCCCGCGGACGGCAAACGCGCCGCGGCTCTCGGGAGAATACTCGCGCACATATCCCGCCGCAGTCAGTTCCCCGATCAGGGTTTGCATTTCGCGTTCCTTGCCCGTTTCGAGATGAAAGACGGGAAGGCGCGCGGGAACCAGCTGCGCCGCCGCTTCGATGTCGGCAACCAGCACGTCCGCCCCGGCCTGCCATTCGGCAAGGGCGGTGAGGCGCTTGTAGAGCGCGTCCTTGGAGCCCGCTTTCCGATAGGTGAGCACCTCGTCCTTGGGGGCAAGCAGAGCCACCCGTTTTCCGGAAAGCGCGCGGATCGCCTCCGCCGCCCGCTGCGCCGTGAGCGCGTCCGCCGTCAAATAGACAATACGCCCCGCAAACAGCGAGGCTATAAAATATTTCTGGGCATCGGATACGCCGGACACCGCCACAGGGATCCCGTTCGAAACCGCGGCGCCGAGCAGCGGATAATCGCCGTTCAGGGCGTCGAACGAAAAAAAGCCTCTCATGCTCATCCGTTGTACCTGCCCATCACAAGATCCATGCGCTCCCCGCGCGCCAGGCAGACGGCCGCCTCGGCCGCCCTGCGGCAAGCGGAGGCAAAGAGATCGTAGTCCTCTTTTCTGACATCGCACAACACATAGTTGATGATCGGAATGTTCACGCTCTCATCGCGGATCCCGATGCGGATCCGCGCAAAGTCGGAGATCCCCGTCTCCGCGATCACGGAACGCATGCCGTTGTGCGTGCCCGCGCTGCCGGACGGACGGATCCGGACATGCCCCTTGGGCAGGTCGTAATCGTCGTAAATGACGACCAGTTCCGAAGGCGACACTTTATAGCGCGCCATCAGCTGCTTTACGGCGCGGCCCGAAGCGTTCATGTAGGTGAGCGGACGGGCAATGATCACCTTTTCGCCCCCGATAAACGCCTCGGCGATGCTCGCTTCGCATTCCTTTTTTCTGAATCTGACGCCAAGCAGCTCCGCCGCATCGGCTGCGGCGAGGAACCCCATATTGTGGAAGGTCCTGGCATATTTTTCCTCTGGATTTCCGAGCCCGACAATGAGAAACATAGACACTCCGTAATAGTCCGCCGCCCGCAGGCGCGTTCCGAAAAAGACCGCCGCGCACAATCCGTGCGCGGCGGGAAAGGTTCAGTCGTAGATCTTGCTCATCGGCTTGTCGAGATAGACGTTCTCGATCGCCGCGGCAAAGATGTCCGCCGTCGTGATGATCTTCATCTTTGGCAGCATCTTCTCCTCAGGAAGATGAATGGTATCGAGCATCACGAGCTCCTCGATGGGAGATTTTTCAATGCGCTCGATGGCGGGGCCGGAGAGCACCGCGTGCGTACAACATGCGTAGATATTGGTCGCACCCGCGTCCACGAGCGCCTGAGCGCCCTGTACAATGGTGCCGCCCGTGTCGATCATGTCGTCCACAAGCAGACACTTTTTCCCCTCCACATTGCCGATGATGTTCATGACTTCCATCACGTTGGCACGGGGACGGCGCTTATCGATGATCGCCATCGGACAGCCGAGGCGTTCCGCCACCTTGCGCGCGCGGTTGACGCTGCCCACGTCGGGCGAAACGACGATGAAGTTTTCGTCCATGTGCTCCGCAAAATAGTTGTAGAGCGTGGGCCCGCCGAGAAGATTGTCCACGGGGATGTTGAAAAATCCCTGGATCTGCGCGGCGTGCAGGTCCATCGTGAGCACGCGGTCTGCGCCGGCAGACGTCAGAAGATCGGCGACGAGCTTCGCCGTGATGGGATCGCGCGAACGCGCCTTTCTGTCCTGACGCGCATAGCCGAAATAGGGCATGACCGCCGTGATACGGCCCGCCGAAGCGCGCTTTGCCGCGTCGATCATGATGAGAAGTTCCATCAGATTGTCGTTGACGGGCGTCGATGTGGACTGAATGATGAACAGGTCGCGCCCGCGCACCGTCTCCGCGATATGCACGCTTGTTTCCCCGTCCGAGAACTTGCCCACTTCGATCGCGCCGAGCGCCGTATTCAGCTTGGCCGCGATCGCCTCCGCGAGGGGTCTGTTTGAGTTGCCAGCAAACAGTTTGATTTCGTTACCGTGTGTGATCATGCCATCTCCTGTATTTTCTGCGCAGCCGCCGCCCATGCCGGGCAGTCGGAGCAGCGCGAATTTTCTGCCGCAAACCTCTTGCACGGCGCTCCTCATTCCCCTCTTCCGCGCCGTGATCCGCATAAGTTATTATACACGAATGCGCGCGCTTCGTCAATCATTCTTGCCCGTTTCTCCGCGCGGAAAAATATTTTTTTGAAGCACGCCCGACCGCGGGCCGCAGATACAGCAAGACCCGCGCATTCGACGGAATGCGCGGGTCTCCCCCCATATAGTTTGCATAAAGTGTTACGCTTTATGCCTTGGCAAAGGATCAGCGCGTGCGCACACGGATCGCCGTGACGCTCAGCGCTTTGATCTCATACCCGAATGTATTTCCGTCCGTAAACGCGCCGATCGTATGTGCCGGCTGCGCCATGACGTTCTCCGCATCGAGCGCGTTCCCGTCCGTATAGTCATAGCCCAGGACTTCGCGCACTCCCGCGATATCTGCGAGCTGGATCCCCTCCATTCCCGCAAGCGAGAAATTGAATCTGACGGAACTTTCCCCTGCATTGACGATCTTGATCAGAATGTCGCCGGTCTCCTCGTCCGCGCTCACCACATAGTAGATCTGATCCACCGTGCGGGAGGCGTCCCCCCGCGTGCCACTGCCCTCAAACGTCAGGGTGGGCGCGCTGCCGGACGCAAACGTCAGTTCGGACTGCACCTTGTAATCGCCGCTGTTCTGCATGAAGAGCTGCTGGACGTAGTAGCTGGGCGTACGGACGAGCGCGGTGTTGGTATAATACATCATATCCACAGCCCACTGGCGGGTCCCGCGCAGATTTCCGAACATGGGTGCATACGCGGCAAGTTTTACAATGTCGCCGTTCCGCTCAAAGCCCGTCATCATCGCCGCTTCCGCGAGCGCGTTCAGCCAGTTGCTCGTGTCGCCGTCGTCAAACCGCGTGTTCGCGGTATCATTCGTCGATTCATAGACGATGTTTTCCCCGCCCGGTGAACGCACGATATCGGTATTCGCGGCGTACTCGCCGACGAACACATCGTAGTATCCGAAGGGAGAATCGTCGGGACGGGCATAGCCGTCATACAGATCGTGATGATAGAACAGATCGGTATAATTGACGTAATAGTGCTGATCGACGACGCCGTAATCGGCAACGCGGTACAGCCCCGCGGCATTGTCGTCGTTCACATAGGCCTCGGCAGCCGTCTGCGCGGCGCCCTTTCTGTGTCCGTTGGGTGCATCGGGATCGTTCGGATTTTCACAGTGCGTGAACATCGTGCAGTTACCGACGATCAGACGCACGCTTCCGTAAAGGCTGTTCTCCTTTGCCTTTTCGGTGAAGGCCTCGACGAACTTTTCGTAATAGTCCTCGTAATAGTAGCCCCACTGCTCGTTGCCGATGCCGAGATAATCCATCTCGAACGGCTCGGCATGCCCCATGTTCACGCGCACCTGCGCCCAGTAGGCCTCATCGGGATCGGAGGAGTTCGGGTCGCCCTTGGCAAACGCCACCAGATCGAACGCGTCCTGAATGAAATCGTCGATCTTTCCCCCGTGGCGGCCGTTGAGTGGCTGCGACGTGCGCACCATGCAGCTCAGGCCGCAGTTGACGATGGGGATCGCCTTGGCACCGAGCTCTTCGCACAGAAGGAAATACTCGTAAAATCCGAGGCCGTACTCCATCTGATAATAGGCCGTTGCGCGCGTCTCATTATAGTTATAGCCCCAGAGATTGGTGTTCGGCGTGCGCGTCGCCTGCTCGCCGTACGTGGTGACCTCCTCTTCCCGGCCGTCCACGTTCCGTGTGTACGTGAACGCGGGGACGGTATCGTCGCCGTCCTTTGCCACCGCGCCGATCGAATTTTTCCAATCATAATAACTTGTATCGTCCAGGCCCTCGATAATGCATCCGCCGGGGAACCGGAAGAACTTGGGCGAGAGCGCCGCGATCGCGTCATAGAGATAGCTCTTGATGCCGGTCGCTTCGTTTTTGTCCTGCGTTTCGAGCATGACGTTGTCCAGACAGACCGTTCCGCCGCTTTCAAAGGTCATGACAAAGCGCAGACCGCTGTCCGCAGAGGCATTGGCCGTCAGCGTCGTCTGATATTTCACCCAACCGGAACCGCTCGGATTGACTTCCCCCGACGCATAGACCGTGTTCGCGTCTCTGATCTCAAGCGTGATCTTTCCGGAATACCCCTTGATGAAGGCGGAAAAGACGTAGCCGACGCCCTGCTCCACCGCCATGGGCACTGCGGAATGACCGCTGTTCTGAAGCGTGCCGCCGCCCTGCTGCGAGACGGAGAGATAGCTGTCGTTCACGTTTCCGAAATCGGAATTATCCGAAAGCACGCCGCCCTGACCGCTCGTTACGGAGATCGAAGCCCCGCCGCCGGCCGGCCAGCCGTACGTCGGGTCCCCGTAAGTACCCGTATAGGCCGTTATCTTATTTTCAAACGAGCTGTTGATCAGCAGATTGTCATCGAGCGCAAAAGAAGCATAGTTGATATCTTCCAGAAACAGGCCGAACAGATCGGAAGAGATGCGGTTTGCCTCACCCGACTTATCGATCGCGCCTGTCAGTGAAAGTGTGGCGTCCGCATTCGCAAACGCGGGCGCTTCGGCGTCCGGCGTTTCAGGGACAAAGGGCTCCTCCTCCGGCGCACAGGCGCCGAGAAGCATCGCCATTCCCATCACTCCGGAAACAACCAGCGCGGAAATCTTCTTTTTCATCTTTCTTCCCCCCTTCCGCTTTCCCAAGCATCTGTATTATAGCACACTTTTTTGCATTCGGCAATAGTCTCAGCAAAAATATTTTTACTTTTTTTTCAAATGTTTCAGTTTTCGCTAAAATTTACCTTTTTACGATATATTTCCTCCCTTTGACGGCATGGCTTTCCCGGCACCGAAAGAAAAATATATTTTGCGCCGAAAAAGTCACGAAAGCAGCCGAAAAGAAGTTGCATTTTTCCCGGAATTGTTGTAAAATGGCTTTTGTTCCATGCAGAGATGTCTGAGTGGTTTAAGGAGCACGATTGGAAAT
>ERZ1090868.2007-NODE-2009-length-10312-cov-5.864093_pt1 | contig 10312 bp, 9 predicted proteins | sample MGYA00478475_ERZ1090868 | MGnify/ENA primary metagenome ERZ1090868 (study PRJEB33644, sample SAMEA5815747) | chicken gut metagenome | biome: Chicken; feature: Gastrointestinal Tract; material: Caecum | place: Ireland | collected 2019-01-01 | study: A study of the...
AGATCGAGTCCTGCATCAAACAGGAGCGGCAGGAGGAGCTGCGAGAGGCCGAGGCGCGGAAAGTTTTCTCTGTATTCCGCCTATGGGATGGAGGGAAAAGCCGCTGTCTGGCAACCGAATATCCGAAAGAGTTTCTGGATGTGGCCCGGCTCCTGCGTAAGTACCTGCAGGAGGGAGATGGTGGCGCCGACGCCTTTGCCCGAAAAATCTACGGAGGTTATGAAATTTCTCTGGAGCGGTTTAATGAGCTGACACAGGAGCGGCTGGAGAACACAGGGCGTGTCGCCGGCGTATTCGAGCTGGACTTTGACAAAAAAGTGTTCTCAGCCGTCCACATTCTGGACGGCTGGAAAAGCTATCGGTTCCAGGATGTGAGCGCCGCTGCCTACCAAGCGTTCCGCAAGGAGCACAGCTCTCAGGAGGAGCGTTGGCGGAAATTTGTGTCCCGGCTGGAGGGAAAAGAGCTGACTGACCGGGATCTCGGCGCCCCTCTGAAGGCTCTGCGGGACCTCCAGCCGGGAGACCTTCTGTTCACAGAGCCAGCCAACCGTATGGGGCGGCTGCTGGATTTTCAGGTGGACTGCTCCAGCGACACGGTGCAGATGGAGGTGTTCGGTCCAGAGGTAAAATGCGCCAAGACCGGCAGCTGGCTCGACATCTACGTCAGCTACGACGTGGCCCGGCAGGAGGTGCGGGATCACTTGGATCTCACGCTGCACCGAAAAGACGGCGCATGGGAGAAGTCTTTCACCTACGTTCTTTCTCCGTCGGAGCGGGAACTTTTGAGGACCGAGCTGGAGGAGCATTGCCAGAAACAGAACAGGAAAACGCTGAACGATCTCTATGCGGAACGGTATCGGCAGGAGGCCGGGACGCCGCCCAAGCTGGATGGCGGGAGCCAGCGGTTGGATCTGCGGCAGGTCTCCTTCGAAGGCGACATCTCCGAGTACGACGGAACGCTGTCCTTCTACATGCCGGTCACCTTCGACCCGGACGCAGTGTTTGGGACCAATGTGACCTCAGATTCCAATGGCGACTGGCTCAACGTCTACGCCAACTATGACCTGGAGACGGGCGGGCCGGAGCAGTCACTGACCGTCGTGCTTGTCTGCGGTGACGGGAACGAGTTCGAGTTTTCCTATCCCTTGACCGCCTCGGATCGGGAACAGCTCCGGGAGAAGATGGAGGGCTACTGCCAATCGCAGGCCGGGATGTCCCTGGATAACTACCGACAGGAGCTGTGCTCAGAGGAATCGTCCATGGAACAGGGGCCTCAGATGTAGCTGGTGGGAGCCGCCCATCGAGGGCGGCTCCTGCGTTTCTCCCCGTTGTTGCCCCTGTGCCGCCCCGTGTCGCCCTTTTGATGGCGGGGTGGCATCCGTACCCCTCCCCGCCCTCTGCAAAGGCGTGTTGAGGCCGTGTGCCCGCTGTTTTGCAAAACCGCCCTCTGCCCCAGCGAAGTGCTCAGGGGTGGAGAGACGGTGCGGCGCAGGGAACGGGCTTTGCCGCCTGTGGTGAAGTGAGAGATATGGAGCCTGCAACGACGTGAACCGGGGGGACGAAAAAGGTGCTGGATAAAGCGGTGGCTCCACCGCCTTTCACACCGTCCCGCAATGCGGGCCGGGGATACGGTTTTCAGGCAAAGGCTACCACTTTTCCGCACGTTTTCAAAATATGGCGTGGCTCCTCTTTTGGGGAGAAAGCTCCTGTTCCAGCTCCAATCCAGCCGGAATCCACCGTTGTTCAGGCGTTTTGGCTGGCTCAGATGTGGCTCCTTTACCCTGAAATCAAGATTTTTGGAGGTTTGACTATGACAGAAGAAAAGACAAGAATCCACACCCGGATCTCACCGGAGACGGAGCAGAAGATCGCCGCGGCTATGCCCCTCTCCAATTGCAGAAGTCAAAATGAATTCGTGGAAAAGGCGCTCCATTTCTACTGTGAACACCTGACCGCCCAGGATACCTTCTCCGCCCTGCCGCCTGTACTGCTCTCCGCCATTCGCGCTACTGTGCAGGCCAGCGAGGATCGGATCTGCCGCCTGCTGTTCAAACTGGCGGTGGAGATGGATATGATGATGAATATTCTGGCGGCAGGCATGGAGCTCACGGACGAGGATCTCCGGGAACTCCGGGGGAGGTGCGTCCGCGAGGTCAAGGAGACTCGAGGCAGGATCTCCTTCGAGGACGCCGTCGACTATCAAAAAGGTGCGAACTGAAATGCCGCCGTCCAAGCAGGACGGCGGCGTTTGTGGTTCAGTTATTCAGAAAATCAGAGGGTGTGACTGCTGGCACAATGGAGCCTGCGAAATCCTTCGTGTTCCGGGTCAGGATGCAGTCGGCCTCATTCCGCTCTGCCACCGCGTCCACCACAGCATCCTCGAAGTCCTGCATCTCCCGCGACAGCGCGGTGTGGATGTCCATCCCAGTCACATCGGCAAAGGTGACCAGCGCGGCCAGCTGCTCCACACGCTCCTTCGCCTGCTGTGGAGACTGCAGCGCCTTCCGCAGCACATAGAAAATGTCGGTCACTGCGGAGGCGGAAAGCAGACACTCCGCCTCCGCCTCAATCGCCTTGCGCAGAGCTTGATAGGAATCCGAAAAAAACGGTTCACGCTTCTGGAGGATGTCCAAAAGCACATTGGTATCCACCATGATCCTCATTGCCGCGCCAGACGCTCCTTCCGGATCGTGTCCTCATCTGCATCCACTCGAGATGCGATACCCACCAACTCGTCCAGCACCGCCAGCTTATTGCTGGAGGGGCTGGTCAGGCGGGCGATGTTCTTCCCGTTCTTCGTGATATACACATCCTGCGTGGCAACCATGTCCAGATACTTTCCCAGATTGGATTTGAACTCCGTTGCTGTCACGATCATTTCAAACACCTCCAGCGGTTATAGTGTGGTTCCTGCTATTCTCATTATACGGAAACCGCACGATATTGTCAATAAAATCGTGCGGTTATTTTGTTCGATACAAGGCGGTGATATGCGTGCCTCATCTGATTTTCAAGTGTCCCTACATTCGGGGCGGCTCGAAAAAAGTTGCAGCCCATCTGAACAACTATGTCCGATACATGGCGACTCGGGAGGGCGCTCAGCGAATCGCCGCTGACAAAGCCCAACTGCCCGCTACAAAAAAACAGCAGCAGATGGTGGAGCAGCTCCTCCGGGATTTTCCTCTCAGCCGTGGAACCTTCGAGTACGAGGACTACGCCGCCGCACCCACTCGGGGCAACGCCGCAGACTTCATCACACGGGCGCTGGAGGACAACTACGATGCGGCGGCGAAAAAAGAAAACTACATCAGTTACATCGCCAGCCGTCCCCGCGCCCAGCGCACGGGCTCCCATGCCCTTTTCACCGGCTCGGATGAGTCGCCGCCCCTGTCCAAGGTGGCGGAGGAGATCGCGGACCACCCCGGCAATGTGTGGCTCCCAATCATTTCTCTTCGCCGGGAGGACGCCGCCCGGTTGGGCTACGATGACGCGGAGCGGTGGAAAAGCCTGCTCACCGGATACGCCATGGAGATTGCCCAGGCCATGAAGATCCCCTGGGATCAGTTCCGGTGGTATGCCGCCTTCCACGACGAGTCCCACCATCCTCACGTCCACATGGTCTGCTACAGCGCGGATGGAACGTCCGGCTACCTCACCAAGCAGGGGATCGCGGACATCAAGTCCGGTCTGGCCAAAGAAATCTTCCAGAACGACCTGACCGAACTTTATCAGCAGCAGACCCAGCGGCGGGACGTGCTGAACCGGGATGCCCAAGAGGTGATGCGGGAGCTGCTCCTCCACATGGAGGAGGGAACGGTTGACAATCCACGTATCGAGGAGCTTATGACCCATCTGGCGGATCGCCTGCAGTTCCTCTCCGGGAAAAAGCAATACGGCTATCTGAAAGCGCCGCTGAAGGCCGTGGTGGACGAGATCGTGGACGAGCTGGCCAGGGATCCCCGTGTGGCCAAAGCCTACGACCTGTGGTATGAGATGCGGGAGGAGGTGCTGCGCACCTACAAAAACGATCTGCCGGAACGCCTGCCCCTCTCCCGGCAGAAGGAATTCAAGCGGATCAAAAACATGGTCATTCAGGAGGCAATACGGCTGGGAGAACTGCGGCAAGTGTTCCATCCGGAGGATCAGGCAGAGGACACACTACCAGAACAGAAAGGAGCAGACGGCCCCCAGCCGGGGCCAGAGTCCGTTTGGGATGAACGTCCTAATGGCAGCGGAGAACCGCACAACTCATGGGAGCAGATATACCGGCGTGCGAGGGCCATCCTCGAAGATCCGAAAGCACCGCCGGAACAGACGGCCCAGGCGGTGGAGCTGCTGACCAAGGCGGCGGAGCATGGAAGTTGCTCCGCCGCTTTTACGTTGGGAAGGTTGTATCTCTCGGGGACAACACTGCCCCACGATCCCGCCGCCGCTGTCCGATGGCTGGAACGTGCGGCCCTGGGTGGAGATCAGCACGCTCAATATCGCCTTGGGAAATTGCTCCTCCAGGGAGATGAGGTTCCCAAGGATGCAGACGGGGCCGTCCGCTGGCTGACCGCGTCCGCGGAGCAGGGAAACCAATATGCCCAGTATGCCCTTGGCAAGCTCTTCCTGCTGGGAAAGGATGTTCCAGAGGATCGGAAGGCCGCTCGGCAGTGGTTCCAGAAAGCAGCGGAGCAGGGAGATCAGTACGCCCAGTATTTTGTGGAGCGTATGGATCACCGGGATCTTTTTCCCGTTGTGCAGTCAGCCGCCCGGCTGCTCCATCACCTGGCCGGCATCTTCCGGGAGCAGAGCCAGCCTCCCCACCCCAGAGGTTTGAGGCTGACCGTGGACAAAAAACTCTGGCGGAAGATCCGGGAAAAGAAGATCGCTATGGGGCATAAGCCCGACGATCATGAAGAACCGACCATCACGATGTAACGGAGGTTTTAATGTGAAGAAAAAATATAACAGTACAGATACAGCTCCCAGCAAAGCGGGCCGGTCTGCCCGCCGCCTTGAATCGTGGCGGAGATGCGCCACTGTGCGGCAGGTCCCCTATCACCGGAAGACCCGGCAGCGTCGAAGATGATCTCTCATTCGGGGGCCGCAAGACGCGGCCCCCGGCTTTTTACCAGGAGGTGTGAAATGCCCTATATCCCTTTTACGGAGGAGCAAAAGCTCCGAGCCAACAATGTGAATCTGGTGGAGTTCCTGCGCCGACAGGGAGAGAAACTCATCCCATCCGGTCGGGACAAGCGCCTGTCCTCAGACCACAGCATCACTGTGAGGGGCAACGAGTGGTACGATCATGAATCGAAGGAGGGAGGCCACGCGATTTCCTTTGTCCAAATGTATTACGGCTTGACTTACCCGGAGGCGGTGAAACGTCTGCTGGACGGCGAGGGGGTTGCTTATCCCCAGACAGTACCGTCTGAGCCGGAGAAACCAAAGGAATTTGTCCTCCCACCGGCCAGTCCGACTATGCGCCGGCTCTATGCCTACCTGCTCCAGCAGCGGTTCATTGACCGGGACGTCCTTGACGCCTTTACAAAACGTGGAATGATCTACGAAAGCTGTGAGAAGTCCAGGGATGGGACGAAGGAATATCACAACGCCGTATTCGTTGGAAGTGACGAATACGGCGCTGCCCGCCACGCCCATAAGCGGGGCCTCTACACCCAGGGAAACAGCTTCCGCGGGAATGTGGAGGGCGGCGATCCCCGGTGCAGTTTTCACTGGTTTGGAAACAGCGGCCGGCTCTATGTGTTCGAGGCGCCCATTGATCTGCTGGCTTTCCTGACCCTCTACCCGGAGGCTTGGCGGGAACACAGCTATGTAGCCCTCTGCGGCACTTCAGAGCAGGCCATGCTCTGGATGCTGGAGAAAGATCCCAGGATCCAGAGAGTCGTACTCTGCCTGGATCACGATGCCGCGGGGATCGAGGCCACGGGCCGTCTCACGGATATCCTGCGGGAGCACGGACACACGCGGGTCTCTGTACTGCGGCCGGAATATAAGGACTGGGACGAAGATCTGAAAGCCCTCAACGGCCGGCCTGCCCAGCCTGCGGAGCAGCATCCTCAACTCCAGGCGGCGGAGCTTGTCTGCGCCCGCATCGCGGTAAAATGCATGGATTTGAAACCGGACGGGGCGATGCAGCAGGTGCCGCACCTGTTTCAATGTTACCGCAAATGCCTGAAAGAAAAGAAACTGGAAACGGCCATGGACTGCATGGAGGAGATAGCCGCCCTGTCTCTGCTGGTGACCCTGCGGGAATGCCGCCAGCTGGGGACTACCCTGACTCCAGCTCAGGGAAGTCAGTATCTGCAAAGCCACATCCTGCCCCATCAGAATCGGATGGCCATCCGGAACCGGACGGAGGAGATCTCTGCCCAGCTCCAAACCGCGCTGGCTAAGAGCGGTGCTCCTGGCGTGCGCGGCGAGGCGGAGAAACGGGAGATCGCCAGCGCGTGGCTGGAACTGGCCCTCTCCTGCGCCAAGGTCTCTGTTAAGAATGATGCGGATGAACTGAAAGCGATGGAAAAGCAGAAACAGGCGCTGGGAATGGAGATGGGGTGAGTGCGTGGATATGCAGACGATCCTCCTGCTGGCACTGGCAGGAGGCGCCCTTCTTCTCCTTGCCGCGGTGACCCACTTTTCCGGACAAGGCTCCCTGAACAACATCAAGTCCAAGACTGTAGGAGACGGCCAGCATGGAACCGCACGATGGGCCACCAAGAAAGAGATCCAGCAGACCTATGCCCACGTCCCCTTCCGACCGGAGGAGTGGCGAAAAGGTGAGCGCCTCCCCAAAAAGCAGGGGCTGGTCTTGGGGTGTGAGGGGCGCAAGGACCATGTCATCGCCATCGTGGACACAGACGATATCCACGCCCTGGTCACCGCCGCCAGCGGCGCGGGCAAGACGGCCTATTTTCTTTATCCCAATATCGAATACGCTCTGGCCACTGGGATGTCCTTCCTCTGCACGGACACCAAGGGCGACCTGTTCCGCAACTATGCGGGGATCGCCAAGGAGTGCTACGGCTTTCAAATCGCCGTGCTGGATCTGCGCAACCCTACCCGCTCAGACGGCAATAATCTGCTCCACCTGATCAACAAGTACATGGATATCTACAAGGCTGACCCCAAAAATCTGCCGGCCAAGGCCAAGGCGGAGAAGTATGCCAAGATCCTCTCCAAGACCCTGATCAATACCACCGGGGACAGCTCCCAATACGGGCAGAACGCCTACTTCTACGACGCGGCCGAGGGCCTGCTGACCTCCATGCTCCTGCTGGTGGCGGAATACCTGCCCACCGAGGATGCGGAAGGCAGACCTATCGAGGAGCGCCACATCGTCTCGGTCTTCAAGCTGGTGCAGGAGCTCCTGGCACCCAGCGGCGTGAAGGGCAAGAACCAGTTCCAGCTCCTGCTGACGAAACTTCCGCCAGACCATAAAGCCAAGTGGTTCGCCGGCGCCGCTTTGAATACCTCAGAGCAGGCCATGATGTCGGTGATCTCCACAGTTCTGTCCCGGCTGAACGCGTTCCTGGACAGCGAGATGGAGCAGATCCTGTGTTTCGACACCGCTATCGACGCGGAGACCTTCTGCAATAAGAAGTCCGCCATTTTTATCGTACTTCCGGAGGAAGACCAGACCAAGTATTTCATGGTCAGCCTGATCCTCCAAAACTTGTACCGGGAGATTCTCACCGTGGCGGATGAGAACGGTGGGCGGCTGAAAAACCGAGTGGTTTTTTTCGCGGATGAGCTGGGTACCTGCCCGCCCATCCAGTCCCTGGAGCTGATGTTCTCCGCCTCCCGCTCCCGCGGCCTGATGCTGGTGCCTATCGTGCAGAGCATCACGGGCCAGCTCCAGAAGAACTACGGCAGGGAGGGTTCGGAGGTCATTGTGGACAACTGCCAGGTGCTGATTTCCGGAGGATTTGCCCCAGCCAGCCAGACGGCGGTGGAACTGTCTAAAGCCTTGGGGAGCCGCACGGTGATGAGCGGCTCCATCAGCCGGGGAAAGAACGACCCATCCCAGAGCCTGCAGATGATCGAGCGGCCCCTCATGACTCCCGACGAGCTGAAGTCCATGCCAAAGGGCAGCTTTATCGTGGCCAAGACCGGCGTCCATCCTATGCAGGTGCGGCTTCGCCTGTTCCTGGATTGGGGCATCAAGTTCGACAAGTCCTACCAGGTACCCGAGCGCGCCCAGCGGCCGGTGGCCTACGCCAGCAAGCAGGAATTGGAGGCAGCGATCCTCCGCAAGCACTACGCGCCTGCCGTTGAGGATGGAGAGATCCCCCAGGCGGAGCCGCCAGCATCAGGCGGCGAGGTCCAAGTCGTGCAGGCGGATGACTCGCCCAAAGATGGGCGCAGGCCCAGGATCCGGCGCTGAGGGGGTGATATCTGTGACAAATTTCCGTAACATCTACTCCTCCGACCTGAGCCACCGGGCCAGATCGGTCTATATGTACCTGAAAGACCGAGCAGACCGGGACGGGAAGTGTTGGCCGGCGATTAAGACGATTGCGAGAGAGCTGGGACTCTCCAGCTCCACCGTCAAGCGGGCACTGGACGATTTATGTCAGGCCGGACTGCTGACAAAGGAGACCAGATGGCGAGAAAACGGTGGGCGCACCTCGAATCTCTATCGGCTCTCCTGATGAAAAACAGACTCTCCCCCGCCAGGGGGAGAGTCTGCCAATTTAGTGAACTGGGGTCTGGTTCATGGTGAGCCAACCAGAAGTGCCCACTCTAAGGATTTTTCTAAGACAGAGAAAAGAACAATTTCCGGGATTACTTCCTGATCCAGTCGAGGAAGGATGAGACTTTCTGTAAGTCCTCGTCGTTCAGCTCCATCAGTCTTCCACGTAATGCCGTGCGCAGGGAGTCCGGATCATCCAGACCATCGAAAAACTCGGAGGGGGACACTTCCAAATAGGCCATAATATTGAACAGCTCCCGCAAGGAGGGCAACGCCGCTCCACTGGTAATGCCCCGAACATAGGAGCCGCTTTTGCCCAGTTCCAGGCTCATGCGGTGCTCCGATACATCCTTTTGTGTCCGCAGATCTGTAATTCGCTCCCGCACATAGGTGATATACCGCTGAGTGTCGTCCATCTGATCACTCCTTCTGTTGGTTTTATTCTAATATGAACCAGCAGATAGAGTTCATAATCATACTTTCAATTTTGACTTCACATCAGCGATAATTAACGATATAATTATCAAATACGAGAGACAATTTATATTATCACTACCAACACAGGAAAGGTGGCAGCTGTATGCGGTTCTGTTTCATCACTGGGCACCGCCCAAACCGTTTTAAGTTCCCAGAGAACGATCCAAGGTGCGATAAGATCAAATCGGCCATTCGCAGCGAAATCATCCGCCTCTATGAACAAGATGGCATCCGGGGCGTCTGGGTTGGTGGAGCGGCCGGCGTGGATACCTGGGCTGCGGAGATCGTGCTGGAACTGCAACAGCAGAAGCAGTACCATGACCTGGAACTCCATGTTGCCATCCCTTTCACGGAGTTCGGGGATACTTTTGCTCCGCAACAAAAAGAACGCTATCAACGCATCCTAAAGGAATGCGCTGACAGTGTGGTGGTGTGTAAGTCTTATCGCCAGGATGCCTATAAGCGTCGGGACTACTACATGGTGGATCGCTCAGTGTGCGGGATCGCCGTGTACGACCTGGACAAGTCCATCCGGAGCGGCACGGGAATGACCTATAACTATGCGGTGCTGAAGAAAAAACTGCCGGTGACGGTAATCCACCCGGATACCGATTCCATCATCAAATGAAAAGCATAAAATTGTAATTAATTTATAGAGATACCACGTCAGATCCTGCCTCGTAAATCGTCTTATACAATAGAGTGAAATTAAACAACTAAGTAAGGATGAAGGCTGTTATGAATTTGAAGAAGATCTATTGTGAAGTATTTTGTCAAGTTATTGACCAGAGTGATTCGCGCAAATCGATGGATAGACAGCGGAAAGAATTAATCGCAAAGTGTAAGTCAAAAGCCTCGGACTCTTTTTCTGGCAAAAGGCAATGAAATTTAGGATTTCCGTCATCTCTTTACAAAGGCAGAAATACTGATTCCGAAAGGGACTTGACCAATTATAGACTTTTTCCTATTATGATGCCAGCAAGCGAGGTGAAACCATGAGTTATGCGATTATGATTATAGATGATGAGCAGATGATTTTAGATATGCTTCGGGATCAGTTTGAAATGGAGCAATATCAGGTCATCACCGCAAAAAGCGGCGAGGAGGCCCTGCAAAAGCTGACCCAGCAGCCGGATA
>ERZ1090868.2008-NODE-2010-length-10309-cov-44.742735_pt1 | contig 10309 bp, 12 predicted proteins | sample MGYA00478475_ERZ1090868 | MGnify/ENA primary metagenome ERZ1090868 (study PRJEB33644, sample SAMEA5815747) | chicken gut metagenome | biome: Chicken; feature: Gastrointestinal Tract; material: Caecum | place: Ireland | collected 2019-01-01 | study: A study of...
TGTCGGCAAGTATCACTTTGAGCAGCTTGTCGCGGAATGTTTCTGTGCCGCTGTGGTTGAAAAACAACTCCGCAACGATGGTCTGTCCGTCCCTCTGTGTCGTGATAACACTGTCGGGGGATTGAGGTGTCCCGTTCTGTTCTGCCATAGGCGGCTCCTTTCTCTGGGTGCAAAAGAGGGATTTCCCGTAGCCCGGAAAATCCCTCTTGGTTGTCGGTATTCTGTTTTACTGTGCGGGTGCTGCGGCGGCGGCCTGCGCCTTTCTCCTTGCCCGGTATTCCCGCGCCTTGATACGCTCATACTCCCGCTGCTTTTCAAGGTTTCGCGCCCGGTACTCCCTTGAATACTGCCGGTGGTAGGCGCGGCTCTTTTCCTTTTGGGCTTCTTCGATTTTCTCCCGCATTTGCCGGATTTCCTGCTCGGTCGGCTCTGCAAGCTGCGTCACTTCGTTCTCAAACCTGCCGATATAGTTAAAATATATGCTGATATGCTGAATAGCCTGTTTTGCCCTTTTCTTGTCGCGCTCATGCACTTCAATCCGGCTGACAAACTCGTTGAGAATAGCCGGGGTCAGGTCGGTAAAGGCGGTATGGCGTTCCGTCAGCTTCAAAAACTTCTGCGCCCGCCCTCCCGCGTTCTCAAAAGCGGATAGCTTCTCTTGCAACTCGGCAAGTTCCGCTTTCAGCGCGTAGTATTCTTCTGAATACTTCTGCGACATTTGCTCATAGCGGTCTTGCGGGATCGTGCCGAGGGCGTTGTCCTCATAGAGCTTGTTCAGCACCTTGTCAATCTGTTCAAGGCGCGTCGTGATTTGCGGGACACGCTTCTGCTGTTTTTTGGTCTTGTCGGTCTGCTGCATGGCAAGGCTCTTTTTCACTAAGGCTTCAAACTCCGCCCGGTTGCTGATAGAGTAGTCCTCGATTTTCTTCAGCACTTCCGCGACGGTCTGCATGAGCAAATCCGCGTCGATGATGTGCGGGGAGCTGCACTTGGGATTTTTGGCTTTTCCCTTGTGATACTCGCTGCAATAGGCAACATGGCGCTTGCCGCCGTTTCGGTAATCTATGCGGATGTGCATTTTTGCGCCGCAGTCTTTACAGAAAAGCAAGCCGGACAAAGGGTGGATTTCCCCGTCCCCGTTGGGGCGTCTGACGGGGGCATTTTCCAAAATCCGCTGTGCGGTTTCAAAGTCGGTGCGGTCAATAATCGGCTCATGCACATTTTCGGTTATCTGCCATTGGCTCCGGTCTACATAGTGGTTCCGCTTGTCCCGGAAATGCTTTGTAGTCTTGAAGTTGACTACATCGCCGCAATACTCCTGCCGCGTGAGGATATGGGTCAAGGTGGCTTTGTTCCACTTGCAGCGGTTATCCTCGTTGAGCGTCTTATTTTTACAAGTGCCCCGCCCGCGGTCTTTCATGTAGAAAGTGGGGGTAGGGATTTGCGCCTGTGTCAGATATACGGCGATTTGGTTGCGGTTTTTCCCGTCCAGAAACAGACGGAAAATCAAACGGACAACTCCGGCGGCTTCCTCGTCGATAATCCAAAAATCCTTGTTGTCCGGGGATTTGACATAGCCATAGGGGGCTTCGGTGGCAATCGGCTTTCCACTCATGCCCTTCGTCTTAATGCCGGTCTTTACTTTCTTGCTGATGTCCTTTGCGTACCACTCCGACATGATGTTGATAAAGGGCGCAAACTCCAATGTGTCGGGCTTCTCGCTGTCAATGCCGTTGTTGACCGCGATAAAGCGCACGTTGTTCCGTCTGAATATCTCCATAGCGTTGCCGACTTGGAGATAGTCGCGCCCCCAGCGCGTCAGGTCTTTCATAATGCAGACACCGATTTTCCCGTTTTCCACATCGTCCATCATGCGGGAGTAGGCAGAACGGTCAAAAAATCTGCCGCTTTCGTCATCGTCAATGTAGTGCCGGATATTGGTTAGGTGCTGCCCTCTGGCGTAGTTCTCCAAAAAGATTTTCTGGTTCTGTATGCTGTTGCTCTCGCCGCCGTCCCTGTCCTCGTCGCCTACGGAAAGGCGGGAGTAAAGGGCTGTAATTTTGCTATAATCAGTCATGTGCATAACCTCCTGTGCGTCCATGTAGGTGTCCTTTACACTTAAAATTATGCACTCCATCGAGCGGAGCCGTATTCACTGCCGTGGCGGTACTTCTTAGCGTTTTTGCCTTTGAGATACACCGCCAGCCGCAGCCCCGCGCCGCAGCACAAGCCCACCAGCAGGTCCAGAGGGTGGAAGCTGGGAATGATACGGCCCAGGGCATCCGGCAAAACGGCCATTAGGGACTGCATCTTCTCGGTCATGTCGGCTCCCGCCGCCATGCGCCAGGCCCGTCCAAGGTTGGTGGCATACAGTCCCATCAGGATATAGGGCAGGTTCAGGATCACCAATCGTTTTGTATTCTGGTTCATCGGTCCCCGTGCTCCTGTTTTTTCTCCCTCACCTTGCCGGGCAGCTCTGCGACCTGCTGAATCAGGTTATGCAGCTGAGCAAGCACCGAGGGCTTTTTGTTCTTTTTCAGTACCGAAGCGGAATACTCCTGAAATGCAGCGGTCAAGGCGTCGCTGTCCTGGGCCTTGAAAAAGACCATATATTTGGGCGGAACCAACGACTTATCCTTGGTGATGGCAAAGTCGATGCCGTACTTTTTGGCGTATCTTCCAAAGCCCCGGATGGCGGTTTTTTCAATGTCGATGTTGGTCACGCCCTTGTTCTGCCCCACCAGCTTTTTGATGCTTTGCTTCCCGCGGGGATTGCTGCGTCCCCGCAGGTAAGCCATCACGGCTTTAAAAAGCGTTTGAACCGTCAGCTTGCTGGTGCTGATGGCCAGATTGATCGTTTTGTTTTCGATTTCTTCCTGCATAAGCATCACCATCCCTTCCAGCCTGCATCAGAGCTGCTACAAAAAAGCCAAACCAGGTGCCCGCCATGAAGAGAGCAATGTCAAACCATGGATTCATAGCCTCAGTCCAGGCAGATGCCGTTGAAACTCACGCCATCTGCCATCAAAGCGGTATCCCGCTCAGACAAAAACTCAGCGATCCGGCAGATATCTTCAAGCCGAAGGGAGATAATTTCATAGTCCTCATTCAGCCGAAAGAAAACCGCCGCTCCGGTCAGATACTGCTTCCCGGGCAGATGAATCGTTTCTGCCGGACAGTAACTCATCATAATGGGAGAATCCGGCAGATGATAAAGCGCATCGCACTCGTCAAAGCAGGGAAGAATCTCCGTAACATCTTCCAGCAGGATAATAGACAGAGGCTCATCAGGTCCGGCAGAAGCAAGGTAAACTTTCTGCTTCTGACCTTCCAGAGAAGCAATCCTTTTTTCGACTGCACAGACCTTATCATGGATCTGCCGCAGGAGATTATTGGGTTCCATTTTCTTTGTTGCCATAGGCACACCTCCAAATTATCATGTTTTGTTCGGGTTGTTTTGCCAGCCGGTCAGCGTTCCTGACTGCGCTGGCGCTTCTTTTGCCATTGTTCCAGCAGCTTCAAGATGGTTTCCTCCATCTGCCGCGGGGTGTAGGACTTGGGAAAATACTTGCGCAGCACGTCGTTCTTGATGGTCAAGCGGTCCATCTCGGCCTTTTTCTCCTTTCCCATAATGTCGAAGATGGCTTCATAACTGCAATGGCCCTCCTGACTCAGCTTCTTGATCTGCTGGGCTTGGGACAGAGAGGGGGCATTCTGGGTGTCCTGCATGGCCTCAAAAAAATCCCGCTGTTCGGAATCTGCCAGATAGGACAGCTCCACAGCGGGGTTAAAGGATATTTTCTTTTGGTCCACCAGTTCCAGAAGCTCCGGGATTAGATTGGTGAGGCGGATAAATCTTTTGACCTGGGACTTGCTATCATCACTATCCAAAGCCACTTTTTCTGCGGCTGTCAACTTCGGCCCAAGTTGGGCCGAAGTTAAATCCGACCTAGCACCTTGATTTTTTATGGCTTCCAGCTTCATTTTGTAGGCAAAAGCCCGCTCGCTGGGCAGGATGCTCTCCCGCTGCAAGTTGCTGTCCACCATCAAAATCACCGCTTGGTCATCGTCCATCTTCCGTACAATCACCGGCAGGCTTTTCAGCCCGGCCAGCTGGGCCGCATGCTGCCGACGGTGGCCCGAAATGATCTCGTATCCTCCTTCCTCCCGGGGCCGGGCAATCAAAGGGGCCATCACACCAAACTGCGCTACACTTTCTACTGTTCGCTGCATGGCTTCATCGTCCAGCACCTTGAAGGGGTGGTTTTTGAAGGGATGCAGCTCCCCAATGGAGATTTGCTGAATCTGCTCAGTCTGGCGGCTTTCCTCGGTCGAAAAAATGTCATCGTAACTGGTCAAGCTGATGTTTGCGCCGCTTTTCGGCACTGTGCAGCACCTCCTTCGTCAGAGCACGGTAGGCTTCCGCCACTTTGCCTTTGGGGTCATGGGTAAAGATGCTCTTGCCTTCGGCGCTGGTTTCTGCTGCCCGCACCGACCGGGGGATTCCCTGGTCGAACACCTTGATCTTGGTGCCGTATGCCTGCCGGACCAAAGTATCAATCTCCTTTCCAAAATTCGTCCGGCTGTCGGTCATGGTCATGAGGATGCCCTCAATCCGCAGCTTCGGGTTGATTTGCCTTCGCACCTTGCTGATGGTCTGCAAAAGCTGCTCCAAGCCTTTGGCGGGCAGATATTGCGCCTGGACTGGGATCAGGGCACTATCCGCTGCGGCCAAAGCGTTAATTGTGAGCATCCCAAGGCTGGGGGTACAGTCCAATAAGATAAAGTCGTAGGTGTGTCTGGAGTTTTCCAGCACCTGCTTCAAGACCTTTTCCCGGCTCATAGCGTTCACAAGGCCCACTTCCATCCCCGCCAGCTCGATGCTGGCCGGAAGAAGGTCCACACCTTCTGCATGGTGGAGGATTCCTTCCCCGGGCTGGATGGGTTTGTCCTCCAACTCTTTGCCCATAAGGGTAGCAAGAGTCGTATCCAGTTCATCGGGCTTGGGCCAGCCCATGCTGATGGTCAGGCTGGCCTGTGGGTCGTTGTCCACCATCAGAACTTTTTCCCTTCCATCGCAAGGCCAACGCCCAGATTCTCACAGGTCGTGGTCTTGCCTGTACCTCCCTTCTGGTTGACCACGGCGATTACGGTTGCTTTCTGGCTCACGGGAACCACCTCCCTTCCTGAAATCAAAAAGCCCGAGACTTAAAACCTCGGACTGGTTAATACTTAGCTGGTTTTGGATTCAGATCATGCTGCACCCTGGATGCGTAGTAGTTGTACATGGTCAAGGGGGCGTTATACAGGGCGGCCAGCAGATACTGCCGCATATTCCGCACCTGGGTGGTGTTCTCCTTCATACACATAAGGACAAAGCGAATATGGTCGCTGTCCAGTTTCATCAGTTTGCCTTTGACCACCTCAAAGGGCTTATCGTCCCCGGCAATACGGATCATCTTCCGATTGCTGCATACCGTATCCACCAAAAGCTCCAACATCTCCTTCAGCATATCCTCATCTTCAGGATTGCTTATAATCAGAGAATCAAAGTTGAGTTGATTCAAAAAATAATTCTGATATCTCGCTCGAGAGTCATTCCCTTCGGATTCCATTCTGGCGTCCTCGCCGGTTTCCCCTGAAAGGAAAGGATCAGTCTCGATCGAATCAGTATTGATTGGATTAGTATTAGTTCCTCGTGATTTTGACGACTCAAGAGCCGCGGTTTTCACGGCTCCAGAATCGTGATTTTCACGACTCTGGATTCGTGATTCTGAAGGGTCAGAGATAAAGTTTTTCACATAGATCAGACTGGGTTTTCCAAGGCCCCGGCGTTTCCGCTCGATCAGCTCGCAGCCTTCCAGTTCTTTCATGAGCTTGGTCGCCTTGTTGTCCGCACAGCAGAGAGCCTCCATAATTTCATCCGCTGTGAAGATGATGTACACTCGCCCCTGCTTATCCAGCCAACCGCTCTTGATGGACAGGCTCATTCGGTCCAGCAGAAGGCCATACAGGATTTTGGCTTCCGCCGAGATGCCACGGAACTGAGGGTCGGTGAAAAGGACCTTGGGGAGCCGGTAGAACGAAAACAACTCGGCTTGTCCGCCGTAAAAGTAATCCAACATACAGTCTCCTTTCTCCGATTGGGCACAAAAAAAGAACACCTTGGTTTTGGCAGAAATCAAGGTGTTCTCTTTGTCGAAAAAATCCACTTAGGCCGTTCTCTTTCAGTTGGTCAGATTGAAAGCAATTCGCAGAAAATATTTTCATTCGTATCATCGTATTTTTTGCATCTCCCAAGCATGAATTACAGGGGTGTGTACACGCACTGCTTGGGAGAGCGCTTGAATGGCATTCAAGAGGTCAGCGGTTCGATCCCGCTTATCTCCACCAAAAGAAATCCGTTTCCGAAAGGAAGCGGATTTTTTCTTTTGCCCAGCAACTTCTACCATATCCAGCCCCAAATCAAACTAGATGAAGTCGATGGCAAATTCGATGTGCACTTTACGCCTTTTGCTGATGATCCTGATTCCAGGCTTGTTCCTTGCCGCTTGTGCAGTGGTGTTCGCGGTCAAAAAATCCGCTGAAATTTGGCAGAAAAGGCTTCCGTTATGGTATAATGAGATTAGCCAATACAAGGGGGTGTGGCAATGAAAGGATTTGTCCGTAATAATCAATACCTTTCGCTTTGTGGTCTAAATTGCAAACTCTGTCCCATGAGTTTAGCGGGGCATTGTTCCGGCTGCGGCGTTGACAATCAATCCTGTAAAATTGCAAGGTGTAGCATTGAACATGAGAAAATCGAATACTGCTTTCAATGCAGCAGTTTCCCTTGTGACAAATATGCTCACATAGATGATTTTGATTCTTTTATAACTCATCAAAATCAAATGAATGACATGGGAAAAGCCCAGCAAATTGGTATTCCTGCTTATAATGCTGAACAGGAAGAAAAACGAAAAATATTAGAATTCCTCTTGGCAAGCTATAATGACGAACGCAGAAAAACCCTATTCTGTATTGCGATCAATCTCTTAGAGGTTGGCGAGATTGAAAATATATTGCAAGCAGTTAAATCTGATAAAGAGTTTCAGGGTTTGAGTAAAAAAGAACAGGCTTCTATTATTGCAAAGCAGTTACAGGATATAGCTACCAATAAAGGCATTGCATTAAAACTCCGAAAAAAGTAAAATTGTCACTGATATTCCAGCGGCCACGCTCCCCGGCGTGACCGCTTTTCCCATGCTCCGGCTCATGCCGGATAAGTCGGCTCCTGTGTAGCAGCAGCTTCCGCTTCCAGTACCCGCGCCATTTTGTCGGCGGCGGTGGTAGTATCTTTCTTGAAATAACCGGACACGACAAGGACGGAATCGCCCATGCGGATTTCCGTCACGCAGTCGGGGCGGCGGGCGGCGCGGATGCGCTGGGCTGCCTCGAACAGCTCCGGCTCAATGATCTGCAGATGGAGCAGCTCCTGGGAACGGCTTTCGCCGCACCGCAGGACCCCCGTATAAGTCAGATTACAGACGATGCCGCGGATGCTGGCGTGGTGCCACATCTTTCCCGTCCTGGCCCGATAACCCAAATTATTCAGGTGCGTGGCGATGCGCTGTGCTCCATAGCCCGAATGGACGTATTTATCAAAGATAATCCGAACCACAGCAGCTTCGGCCTCATTGACCACCAGTTCGTACAGTTCATGCTTGCGCTTGTTGAAGCGGCCGCTTTTTACCAGGTCATAACCATACGGAGCAAGCCCGCCTTTGAATCCGCCCGCCTCGACGAGCTGCCCCAGGGCGGTCTTGGTACGGATCGAGGTCTTTTCGCTCTCTCCATCTGCCTGCCAGAACCGTATGTAATTGGTAAGTTTATCCGTGTGGCTGTCAAAGCGCTGCTCTCCTTCCTGGGTGCTCCACACTTTGATTCCGTTTTTGACGAACCATTCTACCACGAATGGTGTCTCATCTGCGATGCGTCCAATCCGGTCAAACATGAACACCAAAAGAATATCGAACTTCTTCTGCTTGGCCAGATTCTTGATGATTTGCAGCTTGTCCCGGTTTTCCGCCCGGACTTTGTGGCCGGAGACACCTTCCTCCTGCTCCTCATGAACAATCACCCAGCCCATCCTTTCACAGAAGGCATGGCAGGCTTTCCGCTGCATGGGAATGTCGGCCTGGTTTTTGTCGTTGTGGTCCACCTGTTTGTCGGTGGAAACGCGATACAATGTGCAAACTCGGTTTTTCATGGTCTTTCTTCCTTTCATTTGTTGTACGGTCAAAAGGAAGATGCATCAATACGAATCCTATGCCGTTTTCAAGGTGCACAGTGATGATCACCGTCTTGATTGTATCGCCGTTTTGAGACCGCTGCAAGGATGTCGCCCGAGGCAGAACAGGATGTGTTGTTCACAAATGATGCCATCAGAATCTGCTTCAGGTGATGGGTGATGGTTCTATTTGGTGTATCCGCAAAGGTGGCCAGGACTTCATATCCATCCACCCGAAGGGAAAGAGACTTTCCAGACATTTTCTCTGCATTCCTCCTCTCAGCTTATCCCCAGGCTGATCTTTATGGCCGCCTCGATCTGCTTCATCTCTTCTTCACTGGTTTGACCGGCGAACCGCTGTACGCGGCGCTTGTCAATGGTGAAGATTTGCTCCAGCTGTACGATAGACGGAACTTTCAGTCCTGGGTTGTGGTCCAGCAGGACGTGGGTGGGCAAGTGACGCTTCTTGTCCACCCTGGATGTAAGGGTGGCAATAATGAGTGTGGGTGAATGTTTGTTGCCCGCATCATTTTGCAGCACCACTACCGGCCTCTCCCCGCCCTGCTCGGAACCAACATTGGGGTCCATGTTGGCGTAGTAGATGTCTCCCCGTATATATCGCCAGTTTTTAGGAATCATGCAATATACCCCCTTTGTATATTTTTATGTAAGACGCCGCCTACAGCCTGCGGGCAGCGTCCGCTCAAAGGGTAAAAGCAAGAATTTAGAACTTCATGGGCAGCACTTTCTTTTTGCTGCTCCCGTTGTAGATGCAGTAGACCTGATAGAGATACTTCTTGTACCCGGCCATGTTGACACCCATGGCCCGCCCTTCCCGGTAGATGGTCAACGGGTCGGTCTTGTGCAGGCGAGTGATAAGACGACGGGGGTCATACTCGTCGTGGTACAGCTCGATAAAGCGGATCACGCTCTGAACCGTTTCGGCCCGCAGGGACTCAGGGTCGCCATGCCAGGCGGCCACGATCATAGACAGGGCCTCTTTATAAAGGTCGGCTCCCACCCGCTTGAACTCCTCGAATGCAGTGCCGATGCAGCCAAGACGATACTTTCCGCGGCGCTGAGCATAGTCCAGCTTTAACCCCACCGATTCCGTGGCCTTCAGGAAGGCCATACATTCCGGGTCGCCGCCGTAGATCATGGCGCGCATTTTATCGCCGGGTGTCAGCCTGGCAGATTCGCCGGTCTGCTGGGCAAAGAGCAGGGCTTCTTCGCTCTCGGTCATGCCTGTGTACACGATGCAGCGGACCATCAAATCCTTGCCGCCATTGAGCAGCTTGAGGACTGCGATGGTGTGCTGGCCGTCGAACACATAGTAGCGGCCGCTGCGGTAGCTGACCTTGGGCGGGTTGAGCAGCCGGGGGTCAAACGCTGCTGCGATCTTGCGCACCCGGTGGATGTTCAGCTCCCGCTGGTAGCTGCCACGGGGGACTTCCAGAAACTTGCTGTTGATCATCATTTCCTGATAGGCGCTGGTACGGCTTGTTCTCATGTAGTCCTCCTCATTTTTTGCAGGTAGTGGATTCCCTTTTCTGTAAGCTGTTGGATGCCGTCCCGGCAGGCGCTGCGGTGCTCCCTGTAGTTTTCCAGGCAGGTATCCCAGCGGAAAATCATGGTGTCCAGGGCGTCTTCCAGTTCTGCGCAGATATCGTCTGCGTCGATTTCCCCGTTGGACTGCAACATGTTGGCTGAGATATCCCGGATGGCTTGCAAGGTCTCGGCGGCGCTGCGCCTGGGCTTCGGCTTTTCTTCTTGCTTTTCGGTTTCTTTTGCCTGCCGGAGTTGCTGGACCAGAGCGGGCCGCTCCTCCGGTGGGGCTTTGGCGATGGCCGCAACGGCCTTCTCTGTGGGCTTGATGTTGCCGGTCAGGATTTCCTGTTTGATGCCTGGCGCAACTTTTTCAGCGGCGTCTACACCTTTGGCAAAATGCTCTGCACGTCTTACATAACTACCGCTGAGATTATTTTCCCTAGAGTCTGTTTTAAAACTCAACACTTGTGTGCAAAACGCCAATGTAGTAAA
>ERZ1090868.2010-NODE-2012-length-10306-cov-4.373525_pt1 | contig 10306 bp, 9 predicted proteins | sample MGYA00478475_ERZ1090868 | MGnify/ENA primary metagenome ERZ1090868 (study PRJEB33644, sample SAMEA5815747) | chicken gut metagenome | biome: Chicken; feature: Gastrointestinal Tract; material: Caecum | place: Ireland | collected 2019-01-01 | study: A study of the...
TTTACAAGCAGAAGACGTCATACGAGATGACGTCGAGTCTCGTGGGCTCGGAGATTTGTATAAGAGACAGGTTCAAGATCCACTTGGCAAACGCCCACTTGATGCCGTCGGATGCTTGCGTACCGTCCGCAAAATAATCCTCCATGTCGATCCAAGAGCTGCCTGTCACATCCTCACCCGAGGCGGACGCAAGCTGCTCCAAAAACCAGCCGCGTGTCGCGGTTTTGGGTGCTGGGTTCATCATCGCCCGATCGGGTTCCTGCGCCGCCCCGGCACAAACTGGCAGCAGCAGACACAAACTGAGCACCATTGCTAAAATCCGTCGTTTCACAGTAATCCCTCCTTTTCTATTGTGTTTGGTTAGACGTTCCGCTTTGGAAACTGTTCCCTTCCAAAAGCAAAAAGCTCCCCGTGTTGGGGAGCTTTTTCAGCACTTGAGCGCTTCGTCCTTGATATTCACCGTAATCCGGTCATAGAATTCCTTTTTCTGCGTCTCATCGGCAAACGCAGAAAACGGCACGATAATGGCAGAAAACTCATCTACAAAAATATAATAATGTTTGTCATCCGACGCTGTACGCTGCACCGCCTCATACTGATATGTGGTGTCCTCATTTTCCCCGGCAAGTTCAAACGAATCATCCCGCAGCGTCAGGGTTTTCGGACCGCAAAGCTGTTTGTTGCGTGCATTGCGCAAAATCCGCTCGGTGTTCTTAACCACTTTGCGTTTCATATACCACGGCGTACCAAAAAAACAAACCGCTGCAAGAACCAGATACACCAGTACGCTCCACACGCTCAGACCTTTCACCCAGTACATCAAGGCCGTGCCGCCCAAAATCACGATCACCGCTGTCGCAATGCGCGTCATCAAAATGCTGCGCTGTACCACTGCGTTGTTCACATAATAATTCAAATTAAAATCAATATAATCTTGCTGTGTAATGTCGTAATGCAGTTCCATGAATCGTTCTCCTTTTGGCGGTTTTGCCGCTTACGCAGACATTATACCGAAAAGATGCTGCAAAAGCAAGGTATTCGCCTATGTTTTTCCTTCAGATGCCATAGTCTGCGCCAATGCAGCCATATTGCTGCCTGTTATGCCGCATCCCGCTTTAATTCCGGCATAACCGTGATGCGCATTGTGATATAGCACAACAATCCACCGATCAGATTGGAAATTGGCTCGGCAATGAATACGCCGTTGACACCCAATCCACCCACATACGGCAGCCACAGCGTCAAAGGCACCACGATTACAGCCTTGCGCAATAAAGAAAAAAAGATCGCCAAGCGCGGTTTATTGAGCGATTTAAAAACGCACTGTCCGGAAAACTGAAACGCCATCATCACGAAACCGAAAAAGTAGATATAAAGCGCGGGAACCGCCAGTGCAAGCAATTCCGGTTCATGATTGAATATTTTAATAAAAAACATGGGGAACGCGGATATCAGCCCCCAGATCAGCAGCGTGTACCCAAAGGCAAGCTGCGTCATAAACCGTATGGCAGCGCGCACCCGCGCAAATTCATGTGCGCCATAATTATAGCTGATGACTGGGGACGCACCATCTGAAATGGCCATAACCGGCGTCTGCGCGATTTGGCGCACAGAATTGATGACCGTCATAACACTGATATAAATATCTCCGCCAAACTGACGCAGCGTCGCATTGCATGCCACCTGCACCAGACAATCCGTAAATGACATAACAAAGCTGGCCGTGCCCAAAAGCGCAATTTTGCGAATGCATCCAAAATCCGGCCGAAACCCGCGAAAGTGCATAGCCAGTTCTGCCTTTCGCCCGGTCAAAAAGCGCAGCACCCAGATAGCCGATAAGAATTGGGATATGATTGTGGCAATGGCCGCACCGCGCACTCCCATATCCAGCGCAAAAATAAAGATCGGGTCCAGCACAATATTCGCCACAGCGCCAAGCAATACCGTCAGCATACCGATGCGTGCAAAACCTTGGCTGTTGATATAAGGATTCAGCCCGAGCGAAGTCATGACAAAAATCGTTCCCAACAGATAGATAATCATATAGGACGCGGCATAGGGATACGTTGCATCACTTGCACCAAACAGATACAGAATCGGCTTGTGCAAACCAATCCCCAAAACCGTCAGCACGATTCCAGTCGCAAGCAGCATAAAATAGGCGTTCGTCATGACCTTGCGCGCTCCGCTCTCGTCCTTTTGCCCGCGCGCAATAGAACACAGCGGAGCGCCGCCCAATCCGAACAAATTCGCAAAAGCCGTCACCAATGTAATCACCGGAATACAAAGGCCCAATCCCGCCAGTGCGATCGTTCCTTCCCCCGGTATTTTTCCGATATAAATTCGATCTACAATGTTGTACAGCAGATTCAGTGCCTGCGCCACCAGCATCGGCGCCGCCACCGCAAGCGTACTTCTGCGCACACTGCCTTTAGAAAAATCAATTTGTTGAACGCTCAATCCGTCCCCCGCCCCATTGCGAACCTGACTTGACAGAAACAAGGGAGGAGCGCACCGCCCCTCCCTCGTCTGCTTTTTTAGCAACGATATTTATGCGTCCTGATTGCCCATCAGCGTGACCATAACCGCCTTCTGTGCATGCAGACGATTTTCTGCTTCTTCAAAGATCTCATCTGCATGCGCTTCAAACACCTTGGTGGTGATCTCCTGCTCACGATAAGCCGGCAAGCAGTGCTGCACCATGCAGCCGGGCTTGGCAGCGGCAAGCAGCTCATCATTGACCTGATAGCCCTTAAACGCCTTCATGCGGACTTCCTTTTCCGCTTCCATACCCATGGAAGCCCAAGTATCGGTGATTACCACATCCGCATTCTCCGCCGCCTTCATCGGATCATCCGTGATAAAGAAATCCGGATTTCCTTCAGCATACGCCATGACCTCAGCGTGCGGCCGATAGCCTTCCGGCGTTGCAATCGACACCTTCATGCCGGTCTTGAGGCCGCCCACGATCAGCGAATTTGCCATGTTATTGCCGTCGCCGATATAGCACATCTTGATGCCCTCGAGCACCGCGAACTTCTCACGAATGGTCATCAGGTCCGCCAGCACCTGACACGGATGGCAGAAATCGGTTAGACCGTTGATGACCGGAATCGAACCGTAATTTGCCAGATCCTCGACTTCCTTCTGCTCATAAGTGCGAATCATGATGCCGTCCAGATAGCGGCTGAGCACACGCGCGGTATCCTGAACCGGCTCGCCGCGACCGATCTGCAAATCGCGGTTGGAAAGAAACAGCGCCTGCCCGCCCAGCTGGTACATGCCAGTCTCAAACGAAACGCGCGTGCGGGTCGAGGACTTCTGGAAGATCATGCCGAGGCTCTTGCCCTCCAGATGGCGATGCGAAATATTATGCTTCTTTTCATATTTCAGCTGGTCTGCCAAATCCAACAGACCGATGATCTCCTCGGTCGAACAGTCCAGCAGCTTGAGCAAATGCTTCAATCAAAACACCTCTTTCATAATATTGAGCGCTTCGTCCATCTCTTCCTTGGAGATGATCAGCGGCGGCAGCAGACGAACGGCATTTTTGCCCGCCGTAATTGCCAGCACACCTTTTTCAATCAGTTTATTGGCAAAGGCGGTATGCTTTCCTTCATCTACAATGATACCCAGCATCAGACCCATGCCGCGCACTCCATGGATATTGGGAGAACCGAGTGACAAAATCCCGTTTTTCAGATATTCGCCTTTCTCGCGCACCTGAGTAAGGAACTGTCCGTCCCCAACCGTATCCAGCACGGCATTGGCCGCAGCGCATACAATCGGTGTGCCGCCAAAAGTGGTCGCATGCGTCCCCGGCGTCAAAACATTCGAGCAGCTTTCCGCCGCAAGCACCGCACCGATGGGCATACCGCCGCCCAGCCCCTTGGCCATGGTCACCACATCCGGTCGGATGCCATACTGCTGGAAGCAGAACAGGCTGCCCGTGCGGCCGATGCCAGTCTGTACCTCGTCAATAATCAGCAGCAGATCTTTTTCACGACAAAGCGCCTCAACCTGTTTGACAAAATCCGGATCGAGCGGCAGCACGCCGCCCTCCCCCTGCACGAGTTCCATCATCACTGCGCAGGTCATGTCGTCTACCTTTTTCCGGACAGAATCAAAGTCGTTTGCTACCGCGTAATCAAATCCTTCGGTAAACGGGAAAAAGTAGTTATGGAATCGATCCTGACCGGTCGCCTTGAGCGTTGTTACGGTGCGTCCGTGGAACGAATTGATGAGCGTTACAATCTTATAACGGCCCTCGCCGTATTTATCATACGAATACTTGCGCGCCAGTTTGATTGCGCCTTCATTTGCTTCCGCACCCGAGTTGGCAAAGAATACTTTGCCATTCAAATGCGTCTTTTCCACCAGTTTTTTTGCCACCTGCACCATCGGTTCCGTGGTAAACAGGTTGGAAACATGCATCAGCTTGTGCGCCTGCGCGGTGATCGCGTCAATAATCTTCGGGTTGTTGTATCCCATGCAATTGACGCCGATACCAGAGGCAAGGTCAATATATTTCTTGCCTTCCACATCCCATACGGTCGCGCCCTCGCCATGGTCGAGCACAATCGGGAAACGACCGTAGGTATTCATCACATATTGATTTTCCTCGGCCTTAAGTTCTTGATATGTCATTTATTTCGCTTCTTTCTCACTGGAACATCGTGCCAACGCCCACCTTGGACAGCAATTCGATCAAAATCGAATGCTTGACACGACCATCCTGAATATTCGCCTGATCGACACCCTTGCGGACCGCTTCCACGCAGCAGTCCACCTTGGGGATCATGCCGCCCTTGATGACGCCGTCACGCATCAGCTTGGGCACTTCGGAAACCTTGAGGTTGGTCAACAAGGTCGATTCATCGTCCGGATCGAGCATCAAGCCGCGCACATCGGTCAGCAGAATCAGCTTTTTGGCTCCCAGCGCAACCGCGAGTTTGCAAGCTGCGGTATCCGCATTGATATTGTAATTGGTCTCATCATCAATGCCCTGTGCTACCGTCGAAACAACCGGGATATAGCCTTGCTCGAGCACATCGATAACCGGCGCAGGGTTCACATCCACGATGTCCCCTACATAACCGTAATCCGTGCCGGTGCGGTCGGTCAGGCGCTTAGCCTGAAACATACCACCGTCCATGCCGCCCAGACCGATGCCGCGACCACCCGCTTTTTCAAGCAGCGTAACGAGATCCTTGTTTACCTTGCCGCACAGCACCATCTGCACAATGTCCATCGTCTCCCGGTCGGTATAGCGCAAACCGTTGACAAACCGGGATTCCTTACCGATTTTTTTGAGCATTTCGGAAATTTCCGGTCCGCCGCCGTGTACTACGACAACCTTGACGCCGACCAGATTGAGCAACACAAGGTCATGGATGACCGCGTCCTTGAGTTCCTCGTTAATCATAGCGTTACCGCCGTACTTGACCACAACGGTTTGACCATAATATTTCTGAATATATGGCAGCGCTTCGACCAGAATTTTGGCTTTCAGCTCTGCATCAAGTTGTGTGTCCATGTTGCCTCTTCCCTTTATTCTGTAAATTGATCAGGTGCGGTAATCGCCGTTGATCTTGACATAGTCATACGTCAGGTCGCAGCCCCACGCAGTCGCGGTTTCGTCGCCTTCATTGACGTTAACCTCGATCACAACCTCATTTTCACACAGGATCTTTTTAGCGGTATCCTCGTCAAAATCGACTGCCTCGCCCTTTTCGCAAACCGTGATGCTGCCTGCGGCAGAAGAAAACGCAACCGTGACATATTCCGGACGGAACGGCGCCTTGGAATATCCCATCGCGCACAGCACGCGGCCCCAGTTGGCGTCCGCGCCAAACATTGCAGCTTTCACCAGATTCGAGCCGACAATCGCTTTGGCCAGACGCTCGGCTGCCTCTTCCGAACGCGAACCGATCACCGTGCAGGTGACCAGCTTGGTCGCGCCCTCGCCATCAGCGGCAATCTGACGCGCCAGACGAGTATTGACTTCATTCAGCGCCTTGCAAAACGCCTGATAGTCCTCATCCTGCCAGTCGATCAGTTCATTGCCCGCCTTGCCGTTTGCCAGCACAACGCACATGTCGTTGGTCGAGGTATCGCCGTCCACCGTGACGCGATTATAGGTCTTGCGCACATTCTCCTGCAACGCTTCCGTCAACATTTCATGCGTGATGGCGCAGTCGGTTGTAATAAAGGCCAGCATGGTGCCCATGTTCGGGTGGATCATACCGCTGCCCTTGCAGATGCCGCCAATGCGGCAGGTCTTGCCGCCGATGGTAAACTCGACCGCTGCGGTTTTGGTGCGTGTATCGGTCGTCATGATGGCAAAATTAGCCTTTTCCGAACCGTTTTTCTCCAGCTGGATCTCGGGCAGATGCTCCTCGATACGCTCTACCGGCAGCCGCTGACCAATTACGCCGGTGGACGCGACGACAATATCCTCCTCGTCCACGCCGAGCAGCTTGGATGCCGCCTTCGTCATACGGCGGGCGTTCTCCATACCGTCCGGTGCGCAGGCATTGGCATTTCCCGAATTGGCGATGATTGCACGTGCCAAGCCGTTTTCCAGATGCTCCATGGTGACATAAACAGGCGCCGCCTTGACGCGGTTCATGGTATAGGTCGCCGCCGCGGTGCATTCGCACGCGCTGAAGATAATTGCAGTATCATCATTCGTGCGGCTTTCCTTAATGCCGCAGCGAATGCTGCCCGCAGTAAAACCCTGTGCGGCGCACACGCCGCCTTCGATAATTTTCATCGTTTCATTTCTCCTTTACGCACAGCGTAGTCAGGATCTTTACAGTGTCAGCCCGGTCGTGTCGTCAAGCCCGAGCATAATATTCATATTTTGCACCGCCGCGCCCGACGCGCCTTTGCCAAGATTGTCGAACAGTGCGGTGACGATGGTCTGCTCCTCGTGCCCACACACGATCAGCCGCAGACTGTCGTGCCCGGCAAGCGTATTGGCATAAATCACCGGCTCATCGCCGCCAAGCGGCGCAACCGTAACTAAGGTCTGCCCTTTATAATGCTCGGATAGCGCTTCGTGGACCCGTTCTGCATCCAGACCGGGCAACATAACGGTCGTCGCCATGCCCTTATAGAAATCGCCCACCACCGGCACAAACACCGGCGGCTGCATCAGTCCGCAGACATATTCCATCTCAGGCAGATGCTTGTGGCGCAGGTTCAAGCCGTAGATGCGTTCGGAATCATGTTTCAGATCGCGGTTTTCGTCCTCATACTCGGCAATCATCTTTTTGCCGCCGCCAGAATAGCCGGTCAGCGACGAACAGGTGAACGCAAAATCCGCCGGCACCACATCGCGTGCCACAAGCGGATACACCGATGAAATAAATCCGCTCGCGTGGCAGCCGGGATTGGCCACCCGCTTGGAATCCGCAATCGCCATACGGTGCGCCTTGGAAAGCTCGGCAAACCCATAATCCCAGTCGGGATTGGTGCGATGCGCAGTCGAAGCGTCAATGACACGGGTATGTTCATTTTCGATCAACGAAACGGCTTCCTTTGCCGCAGCATCCGGCAAGCACAAGAACACAATATCTGCCGCATTCAAAAACTTGCGGCGCTCCTCGGTGTCCTTGCGTTTCTCCTCGTCGATCAGCAGCAACTCGATATCGTCCCGACCGGAAAGCCGGTCATAAATCTGCAAACCGGTCGTGCCCTCTTTGCCGTCAATGTATACCTTAGGCTTCATCGCCCTCTACCTCCGCGATGAAGTTTTCGATCTTATCGATCTGGCGGGTGACCTCCTGCGGCGCAGGACCGCCGATCACCTTTCTGCCGGCGACACAGGTGCGCAGATCGAGCGCATCATAAATATCGTCACCGAACTTATCCGAAATCGCGGCAAAGTCGCGCATCGTCATGGTTTCGAGCGTTTCATCTGCTTTGATGCACTGGTTGACCAGACGGCCGACCGTCTTGTAAGCGTCGCGGAACGGCATGCCCTTCTTGGTCAGATAATCCGCGCAGTCAGTTGCATTGATAAAACCGCCGGACGCCGCCTTGCGCATGTTATCACGGCGCAGCGACATGGTGGAGAACATAGGCGTGAACACCTCAAGGCACTGCTTGACCGTGTCGATTGCACCAAACACCGCTTCCTTGTCCTCCTGCATATCCTTGTTATACGCAAGCGGCAGGCCCTTGAGTACGGTCAACATCGTGGTCAGCGCACCGTATACGCGGCCGGTCTTGCCACGAATCAATTCGCACACATCCGGGTTCTTCTTCTGCGGCATGATAGACGAACCGGTGGAATAAGCGTCGTCCAGCTCAACAAACTTAAACTCCCACGAGCACCACGAGATGATTTCCTCACTCAGACGCGACAGGTGCATCATCAGGATAGACAGCGCCGAAAGCAGCTCCACGCAGTAGTCGCGGTCGGAAACACCATCGAGCGAGTTATCAGTCAGGCGAGCAAAACCAAGCTGCTGCCGAACGAACTCACGGTCGATCGGATAAGTGGTCGAAGCCAGCGCACCCGAACCGAGCGGCATTTCATCCATACGCTCGAGGCAATCCTGCAAACGGCCGATGTCGCGCTTGAGCATGTTGGCGTAAGCCATCATGTAATGTGCAAACGTAGTCGGCTGTGCACGCTGCAAATGCGTATAACCCGGCATAACCGTATCCAGATTTTCACGGCTTTTTTTGCACAATGCCTTCATAAAGGTACAGATCATTGAAATGATCTCTTGAATCTCGGTCTTGACATACATGCGCATGTCGAGTGCAACCTGATCGTTTCTCGAACGACCGGTGTGCAGACGCTTACCGGTATCGCCGATGCGCTCGGTCAGCAGCTGCTCAATGTTCATGTGGATATCCTCGTAATCGAGCGAGAACTCCACCTTACCATCCTCGATATCCTTTAAAATGCCTTTGAGACCTTCGACGATCTTTTCTGCTTCATGCTCTTCGATGATGCCCTGCTTGCCCAACATGGTCGCATGCGCAATCGAGCCAGTGATATCTTCTTTATATAAGCGGCAGTCAAACAGGATGGACGAGTTAAAATCGTTTACCACCAGATCGGTTTCTTTCTGAAACCTTCCTGCCCATAATTTTGCCATAATGCGTTACCTCACAAAACACCCGTAGGGCGGCACGTTCGGACATGCCGCCCTACGATTATTTAATTTACTTTTCTACCGACGGGAAGTGCTTGCCGGTCTTCTGATACAGAATCTGGTCGTTCAGCGCACGCACCTTGAGCGGCAGACCGAACAGATTGATGAAGCCTGCGGAATCCGCCTGATCGTAACAATCATCCTCATTAAACGTTGCCATATCCTCGGAGTACAGGCTGTACGGCGAGGTGACAGATGCCGGGATGATATTGCCCTTATACAGCTTGAGCTTAACGTCGCCGGTGACGGTCTCCTGCGTAGAGTCAACGAAAGCGGACAGCGCCTTGCGCAGTGGGGTGTACCACTGGCCGTTATAAACCAGTTCACCAAACTTCATGGCAACCTGTGCCTTGTAGTGTGCAGTCTCCTTGTCGAGCGTGATCTCCTCGAGCTTCTGATGCGCTGCATACAGCACCGCACCGCCCGGAGTCTCGTACACGCCGCGGCTCTTCATGCCGACCAGACGATTCTCTACGATATCCAGAATGCCGACGCCATTTTCACCGCCGAGCTTGTTGAGCTTCTCAATGATGGCAACCGAGTCCATTTCCTCACCGTCCACCGCAGTCGGTACGCCCTGCTCAAAATGGATGGTAACATAGGTCGGCTTATCCGGTGCCTGCTCCGGCGATACGCCCAACTCAAGGAAGCCCGGACGATTGATCGGCGCCTCATTGGAGGGCAGCTCAAGGTCAAGGCCCTCATGGCTCAGGTGCCGCAGGTTGTTTTCCTTGGAATATTTGGTTTCCTTATTGATCTTGAGCGGGATGTTATGTGCTTCCGCATAAGCGATCTCTTTCTCACGGCTGTTGAGCTCCCAGAAACGCCACGGCGCGATAATATCCATCTGCGGTGCAAATGCATGGATAGCCAGCTCGAAACGCACCTGATCGTTGCCCTTGCCCGTGCAGCCGTGGCAAATGGCGTCTGCACCTTCCTTGAGCGCGATCTCAACGATGCGCTTTGCGATGATCGGACGCGCAAAAGAAGTACCCAGCAGATACTGCTCATAGGTTGCACCGGCCTTCATGGTCGGGATAATATAGTCATCAACGAATTCCTTCGTCAGATCTTCAATGTACAGCTTGGACGGGCCGGTCTTGAGTGCCTTCTCTTCCAGACCTTCCAGC
>ERZ1090868.2012-NODE-2014-length-10296-cov-12.492042_pt1 | contig 10296 bp, 5 predicted proteins | sample MGYA00478475_ERZ1090868 | MGnify/ENA primary metagenome ERZ1090868 (study PRJEB33644, sample SAMEA5815747) | chicken gut metagenome | biome: Chicken; feature: Gastrointestinal Tract; material: Caecum | place: Ireland | collected 2019-01-01 | study: A study of...
TTATACTGAGGTAATATTTAAAATTTGTGTCCAGTTTTTGTTGACTAGTGCAGTCAACAGTGCCCCTGCATACGAGATAAATATAATGACAATTTTCTTTCTGTCCTGCCCTATGGATACGTGCCTTTGCCTGCTCGAAATTGCTCCTACTGTAGTCGAGGGAATAAAAGACCATCGTGCTGGCGGCAGTGAGCGTGATACCCAGTCCCGCCGCGATCTGTCCCACAAATCTCCGCAGAAAATCATCGGTCATCCATCTGCGGAAAACAGGTGTGTGGTTGCCGTAACCTTTCATATCAAAGTACTGTTTTCGGAAATCATAAAACGATGTCCCGAATATTTGTGGATTGAGGAAACGGTACTGTGAGAACACATCCAGTTCCTTATTTGTAATCACCGTTTCAGTCAGGAGCAGCTTATATCGGGCTTTGTCTCCGATATGGTGCCTCCCTTGGCGCTGCTTCGAGCAGTTTTCTTTCAGCTTGTGGGCATCATCTGCAATCACCAGGTCAGCGTTATAGGCCAGCAGTTCCTTTTCAAGACGCCATGCTGATTCGTAATTTACAACCACCACCTGCAGGCCATTCTCCGGGAGCTTCGTCAGCTGCTCCTTTTTCTTAGCCATCGTGCCCTTTAATACAGTCAGTGAATACGGGAAATCTGCAAACTTCTCAAACTCCTCCTGCCACACTCCAAGAATGGAGAGTGGTGCCACGATCAGCAGCCGGTCTATTTTCCCAAACTGATACATACAGCCAGCAATGGCCATTTCGGAATGCTCCTGTGCTCACTTTGCAGAACTCTCTGCTTATTGCCTCTTCTGTCAGCAACATTAATTCGTATCCTGTATATTAACTTCATGAATCGTCCTCATTTTCGTTTGATAGAGGATGGAGCTATTTCCTTCCTCACTATCATTCGGAAAAATCAACCCCCGTAAGGGTTCTGCCGGGGAGGACTCCGGCAGCAGGGTTTTCGCCACATGAGTCAGTCCTTTTTCGATTTCTGGCGTTTGACAGGCGTTACCCCCAGAGCATCGGCAGCTTTTTTAATTACATCATTTTTGACATTGACGATAGACTGGAGGCTTTTCTCCTTCCCGTCTTTCGCCATCTCATCCTGACGGATCTGCTCCAACTGCTTTCCCTCACCAAAATGTGAGAAGAACAATTCCTGCTGACGCTGATTGCATTTCGAATCGATTACCTCACGGACTTTCATTGCGTCCGGATTCTCCGGTTCTGGTTCCGCAAACAATACACTTTCCGGACTTCTGCTGTTGTCAGAAATCGTGTCCCAGGGATTGGTCTTATCCCCACTCTCCGGATCAGCCCTATAGCTTTTTACCTTGGCTTCGAACAGAGACTCTTTTAATTCATCCTGATAACGATCATTCAAATCCATGCCGTGATCTGTTTCGTCAAGGAAAATCGTCCATTCTACTGAGTAATCCCCCTTGCCAACCTCAAACATCTGCGTTACTACCCGATCAGTTTCAGGATCATAGACTTCATAGCAGTAGAACTTTCCGTCTGCTGAAAGACAGCAGGGACGATTGGAATTAAAGTTGCTCTTACGATTCTTCGTTTTTTTGCTCTTCATTGCAGTGTCCTTTCCGTCCGAGCGATACGGAGGGACACAAAAAGAGCCTGCGGTTGAAGATGACCACAGGCTCCGACATTGAAAATAGGCGCACGAAACTACGGTGGAAGCATCTTCATTCCAAACACAGCTGTCATTGCTGTGTTCTGAACTCTTATGCATCCCTCCGTCCTAATAGCGCTATTCGGACTAAGAGATTTTTTGTGCCTTTAATTTAACAGAGTTGCTTTTTGAGGCCGTTGAAGAAAGTTCAACAGAAAAATCACGGGATTTTCTCATCTCGAAAGGGATTAGACTGAAATGACCGTTTATATGCCAAAATTAAGAATGTTTCTTTCTCCTATGCCGTTGAAAAATGTTCAACAAAATTTTTTTAAGAATTTTTTTCACAAAAAAGAGGCCAGATTTTACTCTGACCTCTGTGCAAAACAGAATTTATCAAATTGGAGGCTTCTTAATTAAATATCCAAGATCCTGCTCGTCTAAATCGTCATAGATGTCACTATAATCAGAAGCCCAGCGGAGCGTTAGCAGTTGTATGTAGGTTTTATTTTTATCGGGTCCTTTATCCATACGAAAAATCAAATTCGCCAATTCCAACATATTGTTTGAAACAGGGAACGGGAGATGGATGCCTAAGCAGGCTGAAACCACATTCACATCTGTGAGATTTTTTCCTTCTCTCATATTGCTTATGGTGCGATTATCGAGACCTGTTGTGCTTCTCAACAACGCCACACTATAGTGGCAGATTCTTTCACTCATAAGCTCTTTCAAAGCGTCTCCAAATTCCATGCCCTGAATAGCGGCAAGCATCTGATTTGCGATTTCGTTTACAAGACCATACTGTGTCAAAATTTCTTCTGTTATATGCTCAGAATAACGAAACTCTTTGTCTGCTACACTCTCTGGCAATTTTACATAATGCAAATTTCCATTTGCGTCCACCATAAACTGTAGGAAGCATTCTTCTTCATGCTCCTTCGCATAAGATGTTAAACGCATTTTTCCGGATTCCTGTCGCTCCACATATTTAGGCTCATCTAAACATACTTTGTCTTCAACATAGGCAAAACAGCCAGTATTCATCATACAAGCCACCGCTTGACTGGATTGATACCACTGATTTAGCTTTTGGCTCTTAACAGTCGTTCTCACAATGAGGTCGTCTACGACCTCATCATCGTTCGTTGTGTCAAAAACAACTACGTAATCTCCAGATTGAGTGTGGGTATGTTCATCTGTGTTCTTTTTTGCTGCTTTTCTGCCGCTGTCAATTATGTCAGCATAAGGATCAACACCTCCACTGATTACGAACTCTTTCAAGTATCTTGAGATGTACATATTCAAACGATAATCTTTGTAATTATTCCGTTCAACCACAATAAAGAACCGTCTGGCTTTACCTTTATCTACAGATGCTACAAGCTCATCGAAATAACCGAATTCTTTATAGTTTGTCTCGGTCACCTTCCTATCCAGCAGCTTTCGCAATAGATTCTCATAACACCCAAGTCTACGGACAATACGGGCAATTCGAGCATCCTCCGACCTCCTCATATACAGGGCGATGTAATCACGAAATGTCATTGTTGGATCAATTGTAATTTCTCCTGACTGCACATCACTGATAAAGAGATTTGCATACTTTTGCTGCTCTCTCGGAAGCATCGAATATGACTTGTGAAGGTCTTTTAGCACCTGATCCAGCGTTTCTTTATCTACATCACATTGCTGAAGTAACCTGAAAAACTTATCAAATCGGGAATTCATGTAATCAGCATCAATGGCGTCTGTATTAATTTCGGTAATGTGTGTATCGATTTCAAACGGTGGCTCCTCACCGGCTCCGCCTCCACCAGCGGACGGAAGTTCCTTATATCGCTGCAGCAGTGCAAGATACGTATTGTAATCAAAATGCATTACGATATAAGATTCAGATTCATCCGATTCGCTGACTGTATAAGTGTCCTTTGACCAGTTAAATCCCTGTATTTGTGCCGCCTCCAGTCGTTGATTAAACATCTTGAACAGCTTTGCGAATTTACGCTGTTCAGACTTTTCTTCTGGAAGCTTTTCAAAATTCTCGATACCCGCATTCTTAAAAAGCTCAGCAATCTCATCAAAGAACCGATTCATGCTATTGAGATTGCCTGGCAGCTTATCAACGAACAGCCCTGTAGGAATATCCCCCGAATATGCCTTTACAGCGATCTCAATATTCCTTCTCATAGTGTGCGTCCGGCGGTAATATTTGATAATTCCAAAAGGCTTCTCATCTCCATATAACCTGTTCGTTCTGGAAAATGCCTGAATAAGATTCTCGTACTCCATAACTTTGTCAAGATACAGAGCATTAATCCATTTTGAATCAAACCCTGTCAACATTTGGTTTACCACAATCAGAAGATTTATTTGTTTGTCCACTGGAATACGATTATAAGGCTTCTTATGCGCCAGCCGCAGCTGCACATCCTCCCTGAAAGAATCATAGGTCGGCAGTCCAAAGGAAGGTCCAAAAATAGTTTCGTAGTCTTCAAGGATTTCTACAATACCATCTTCCTTTTCCAGAGAGCCGCCTCCCTCATTATCGATATTTGGATCAAACACCGCTGTAATTCTCAAATGAGGGGCTGCAGATTTAAACAATCGATAATAGGCCACCGCTTCCGGAATACTGCTTGTGGCGAAGATCGCATGAAACATCCCGCCTCTGCTAAATATATTCCAGTATTTTACAATATTTTCAACAACGGCTTTTTGATGCTTCTCCTCCTCATACTGAGAGTTCGGGATGTAATCTTCAATTCCTTTAACATACTTTCCTCCTCTCTGCTCCCCATACATCTTGACCTGTGTAGGATTCATAAATTTATGATATATTTTTTCTTTTTTCGGATCTCCTTTTACCTCATCATACGACTGCGCTTTGGCTTTCATCAAGGCTACTTTTTCCCGAAGCTCTATATCCAAAAACGTAGACTCCATATATGGATCAAAGCCAAGGACATTCTTGTCTCGAATTCCATCGCCCAGGGTATATCTATGAAGCTCATTGCCAAATACAGTAGTTGTGGTGTTATCCTTCTTGCTATTAGCATCCTGGATCGGTGTACCGGTAAATCCAAAAATAATGGCATGAATAAAGGTGTTCTTGATGTTGGTCAGCATCTCACCGAAAGTAGAGCGATGTGCTTCGTCAATAATTATGACGATCCTCTTAGCTACTATCTTATCGATATCCGACGTTTTGATGTTTTCTGCATCTCTCGTCACATTGCTCAATTTTTGGATGGATGTAATAATAAGCGTATCGTCTTTTTCATCGCTCTTCAGCTTGCCCACAAGAATATTTGTATCCGCTGTATCCTGTATTTCTTCGGACGCACTGGAAAAGGCTCTGTAATCATCAAAAGACTGCTTGCCTAATGCCTTTCTATCCACCAGAAAGACAACCTTATCAGCCATTCCGCTGCTTACAATAAGCTGGGCTGATTTAAAGCTGGTCAGTGTCTTCCCGGATCCAGTCGTATGCCAAATATGTCCGCCAAGGATGTTGGTATCTTTCCAGTCCTTGGCAGCAACCGCAGCTGATATTTCTCTTGCAGCATAATATTGATAGCTGCGCATAACTTTCAACGTATCATCTTTTCCGTCCGGAATTGTGTAGTAACCTATAAGTTCATGCGCCATCGGAATGTTCAGAAGGTATTTCACTACGTCCTGCCAATCTGAATACGGCACATTATCAAAGTCTGCCCAATGGAAATAAAAGGCCTTGTTAAACACACCATCGGGACCAGGATTTGCAAAGTAGACCGCTTCTTCTGGCTCCATGGCTACAAACACCTGAATCAGTGAAAACAGCCCTGTAAACACACCCTCATGAGCGTATTTTTCTATCTGATTGTAGGCATTGCTGACAGGTATGCCGCTTTTCTTTAATTCGATGTGTATGACAGGCATCCCATTAATAAGCAGCATCAGATCTCCACGACGATCATTCAACCGTGGTGCCGTCTTAAACTTAGGTTGTCTCACAATCTGATAGCGGCTTGATCCCAACGCGATTTCGCGCCTGTCGTAGATTTTCAAACTCACTTCTTTCCCGAAATTTTGCGTATCATCAGGGTTCTCACGCTTGATACCCACGCTCTTTCCATTGATAAATTCATTCAATCTCACAGGTGTGCGTAGGGCAATAACCTGATCGATAATCTGCTGCATTTCGCCATCTGTAAGAGGGCAATCGTTCAGGACATCCTGCTGCCGATTATTCGCGAAAAGGATATCTGCCCAATTGCGAATCAGATCCTCCTCTGTAGGGTATTCTATGACTTCCTTTTCCCACCCGTACTCTTTCAACTGTTCTATGACAGCATCCTCAAATTTTCTCTCATCGTCAAAGGTCATTTTCCATACCCCCCTACACGAACATTCCCTGCAGACATGCCGCTTTGATGTTCCTTAATTTTTCTACTCGTATCCGATACAGTTCTATAAGATCATCCAGTGAATTCAAATAACCTGCAATTTGTTTCTGCTCCTCGATGTCCGGAATCCGCATTTCATATTCCAGCATTTCCGGAATTTTCAGCACACGATTTCTCCCTGCACCACCCGGCGAAGACAGCAAAAGGTGGTGGCAAAATCTTGCATCCAAAATTAAATATTTCAGAAACTGATCATAAATTCCATCAGCCATTGAAAATTGCGGAAAACGATGGGAAACAAGCTTGCCCGCATCCTCAGCACTGGTAACTGCTACCGCATGTTCCCACGCAAAGGTGATGTTTACAATAAATTTATGTGCTGCCACCCTGTGCAATTGAGCAGTAGTTATCTCTTTCCCAGCTTCTACATAGTCATGGAAAACACCTTTTCCATGACTACGGATACCCAAACGCTCATAACCATTATGAGGGACTTCCACAGGATCTGAGTAAGGCATCACGATTGCACTGAGAGGTTTCTTTTCCCAATCCCCTTCAAATCCTTCAAATCGAATTGCTGGTACTTTTGCCTCACCTTGAGGAAAAAGTTTCTCCAGCATAGAATTCTTGGTAGCCACCATTTTCTCATATTTATGCTGATGAAGGATGATAAGGTGGTCGATGGTATCAATATAATCTCCAATAACTTTCTGTTCGGCAAAGCTTGTCCATGGAATTTCGATGGTTTTCATGCCTTCTATATCAATGCTACGTCCATCGCGTATTCCATATACATATGGTTTCAAATCTAGATCTATGAATTTAGGTGATCTGAAATATGAATAATAAAACCGAGAATCCGTTCCTTCCCCATGGAACGTATGGTATGCTGGACTAATAATTCCAAGAGTTGTCGCCTTTTCTAGTCCTCCCTCGAATGAACGAAGGTGAACGATAAAGTCACCAACATTAACCATCTTATAATTCGCAAGACTCGCCTTATCGTACTGTAAACTTCGATCAGACTTATCTCGCCGAATTGTACCACCACCTTGAATTATTGTGAGTGCAGGAAGCTCCGGATGCCCTTTCTCAGAGTATTCTTCAAAAACATCGCCCAGCTCACGCTGTTCCCAATCTTCAGTGTATCCCTCGAATCGGATAACTGGTTTCTTTCTCATCAATCATCACCTCCCAACAGTTTCTGCAACTCTGCCAACCCAGCCATATCAAATTCATCACCTCTGAGTTTGGAGACATAGCCAGAAACTTCCTCTTCAGTTTCTTCGATCAGTTCTCCCACTGTAGCAAATGTCACAGAATATTTCTGTTGCAGGACGGCAAGTCTTGTTATAAGCTCACTAATGAGCTTCTCTGGAAGTGCCATGATACCATTCACAATAGGAGTAATCCATTTTTCTTCCAACACAGCTTTAGCCTTTTCAAGCTCCATGCCTTCAATCAGGTTCTTTGTCTTCTCATGCAACTCGACACTTCTTGCCTTGACTTCACGCTTCAGTATGTTTTCCTGTTCCATGGTAGCTACAATGTTAAGAAGTTTCGCCTCAAAAGAATCCTCTGGGAACACCCAACTTGTCTTAAGCTCCTTCACACGGGCAGTAATCACCGCTTTAGTATAAATCCCATTCTTATTGGCTACCATTGCAGACCAGTCTACGGCAGTAGTGGATTTGACAAATTCAGCCTTTTTCTTTTGCGGCAGTGTCAAATATTCCAGAAGGGCATTTATTTCATCCGATTCAATTTCCTCCAGTACCTCATCTACCTTTGCTTTAACTTCCTTGCTGACAAATTCTGTACCTGCGTCATTCAAAATTCCGGTCTCTTTTTCCTCGTCTGTAAGACCATCAATCATATCACTGTAGGAAGAAGATATTGCTGCCACCTTCCTTTGAAGCTCCTGCAATTGATGCAACTCATCTGTAAGATACATTTCCTGCACCAACTCAAAGGGCAGAATATGTCCCTCCCAGCCCTCTTGGACTTCTACTTCCTTGTCGTCCTTTTTCTTTGTTACCATATGAGGATCTACCTGCATTATGGCAGTATCACCCTCGGTCTGAATTATCTCTACATCAGCCGATATCTGGTTCCACACATTATCCAGTACCTGAAATGCCTCATATCTGTCTATCAACGCAATGGTTTCAAGTCTCCTGAAAATGTCCGCTGTAAATTTTTCCTCCTCGGCCTGTGCAGATATCGTGGAATATTGCTCAATCAGAACTGATCGCAGTTTTTCCCTCAAATCAGCGAACGCATCAGCATATGCATCCTTATATCTGACAACAGACATTTCATTATTCACTGCCTGTCCAATGTCAGAAAAAGCTACTTGCACATATCGCTCAGAAGTCGGCTTATAAAGATATTCCCTGAGTGTTGGAAATGCTTTCCAATACTCCTCCAAGGTATCCAACTCCATATTCGGAATGCCTCCAAACATGATGGAATGCAAATCCCAAGGTTCCGGCTTCTCATAAGAATCAACATAGCGGGGAATATTCAGATTATAGTCATTTTCCTTAATCCGTTCCTTGCTCACTCGCTCAGAAAATCCAGGAATCACCGCACGGGTGCGAATACAATCCACAATACGTTTGATATCTGAAGAACGCAGTCGGTTGCTCTTTCCGGCTTTTTCGAATCCCTTCGATGCATCGATGATGAGAACATCCGTCTCTGTTCTCTCTCGCTTCAGCACCATGATTAACGTCTGAATAGATGTACCGAAGAAAATATTTGCGGGGAGTCCAATAATAGCATCAATATTATTTTTTTCTATCAGATTTTTTCGAATTATATATTCCTCGTTTCCACGGAATAGAACACCATGAGGAAGTACTATCGCCATGATCCCGTCTTTCTCCAAATGATACAAATCATGCAGCAGAAATGCATAGTCAGCCTTACCCCTGGGCGCTATTCCATAATCAGAAAAACGTGCATCGTGTTCCTTGTTTTTGGGATCCCACTTCTGTGAATATGGGGGGTTTGATACTACAGCATCCACGCGAACAAGCTGATAATGTTCAATATCACCCTCCTCAAAAAAAGGCCAATCTTCTTCCAATGTATCTCCATTTCTCACATAAATATTAGCCGGATCGATATCTCTCATTACAAGATTCATTCTGGTGAGGTTGTATGTATTCTCTTTCAATTCCTGCGCATAATAACTGATTCGTTTTCCTCCACTGATATACTTGGATGCAGCAGCGCCCATGTTGATTAATAGAGACCCAGAGCCTGAAGTGGGATCGTATATGCGAATTTCCGTTCTGTCTTTCAAATGATTTGCTACAATCTCAGACATAAGCATCGACACTTCATGCGGCGTATAGAACTCGCCAGCCTTTTTTCCTGCATTAGCTGCAAACTGACCGATAAGATACTCGTAAATAAAACCGAGAACATCATAATCCTGACGTCCATCCATAGGGATACGTCTGATCAACTTAATAAGCGCATTTATAGACTTTGTCTGTGTGGATGCGGTTTCTCCCAGTTTGGATAAGCCAGTCTGAAGTGTATTGAATATTTTCTCAAATACTTTTTTATGAGACGGGCTGATAAGCCGATCAAATGCTGTCAGAGCCCGCCTTACATCAGAAACATCAAAATCGCTTCCCTTCTCCAACCATGTAGAAAACAAATTCTCATAGGCAATAAAATAGCCAATAGACTCCTTAGTAAAATCTACAAAGTCCTTATCGGATTCATTCATCTCCTTTATATCTTCATCAGACATCCCCTGTTCTTTAAAAAAGCGCAGTTCCTTCTCGGACAGATATCTATAGAAAATAAATCCCAGAATATAATCCTTGTATTCGTTGGCTTCTATTTTAGAACGCATCTCGTTGGCCGATTTCCATATCGTGGCAGCCAATTGTCTTTTATTCATTTAGCAAGTTCCTCCATTCTATGATTTGGATTACGTGTTTCAATAATCCCTTATGTCAATTCCAGCCTCCAGCAGTCGCTCATATCTCGCATTGGATATAACAACCGCTAACGGTTTTCCATTTTTCAGTATGTAGGCTGTTTTGTCGTTTTCAGCCAACTCGCGCAACAGCTTCGATGATTGACCGCGATTGAATTCCCCTATATTAAAATGCTGCATTGGCTCTTTGCTTTTTTTATTCACCCCAAAACCTCCTCTCCATTTTCTAGTTTCCCACTTTTTATCATAGCACAAGCAGATTGTAATTACAATATAAATTACAATCTATTCATAAGC
>ERZ1090868.2013-NODE-2015-length-10289-cov-4.368868_pt1 | contig 10289 bp, 10 predicted proteins | sample MGYA00478475_ERZ1090868 | MGnify/ENA primary metagenome ERZ1090868 (study PRJEB33644, sample SAMEA5815747) | chicken gut metagenome | biome: Chicken; feature: Gastrointestinal Tract; material: Caecum | place: Ireland | collected 2019-01-01 | study: A study of...
GCCCCGCTCGTTGCGACCCCTTCCGCGAGCTTTTCAAACCGCTGTCCCTTTGCCAGCATTTCGCCGTACATGCGGTTGTGGGAATAGAATGAAAAGAGCGTCGTCTCATAGTCGCCCAGATGTGCAAGCCCATAGGCAGAGAGTTCATTTCCCCCCATCGCCTTGATGAGGCGCGCCACCTCGCGCGCGCCGCGCGACATGAGCGGGCCCTTCAGGGGAACGCACAGCACATCGAGGATCCCGGCGGCGATCCCCATGACATTTTTTGCCGCGGCGCCGATCTCCGTTCCCAACAGATCATTGCCGTAATAAAACCGGATCAGATCGCTCTTGAAGCGGTCGACAAGCTCCCGTTTGAGCGATTCGTTTTCCGAGTCGATGACCATGCAGTTGGGGACGCCCTGCACAAAGCTCTGAATATGACCCGGCCCCACCCAGACGGCGATCCGGTCAGAAGAGACCCCGCTTTCGACCAGGATCTCCGAAAGACGTCTGCCCGTCCCGTTCTCGATGCCCTTCATGCACAGAACGAAGATCTTATCGGAGACGTCGCAGCGCATGATGCGCCGCATAAATCCGCGCAGCCCCTGGGAACTGATGGAGATCACAATGATCTGCGCATCCGAAACGGCGCGCTCCAGATCGCAGGTGAGACGGATCCGTTCGTCCAGCTGCACGTATTCGTTGCGGCCCGTCTGTTTCAGGACCTCATAGGAAGGGTCCCCCTCCGGCCCCCAGCTTGTCACCTCGTTGCCGCGCTGCGTGAGATACCATGCGATGAACGAACCCCACCGCCCGCAGCCGAGTACGGAAATCTTCATATCTGTTTCCTCTCCGAGAGTGCGCGGGAGAGCGTCACCTCGTCCGCATATTCGAGTTCGGAGCCGACGGGCACGCCGCGCGAAATGCGCGTGACGAGCACGCCGAGCGGCTTCAGAAGTTTTGCAATATACATGGCGGTCGCCTCTCCCTCCACGTCGGGATTGGTCGCCATGATGACCTCCTTCACGCCACCCTCGTTCACGCGCTCCAGAAGCTCGCGGATCCGGATATCGTTGGGCGAAACGCCGTTCATCGGGTCGATGACCCCGTGCAGGACATGATAGACGCCCTTGTATTCATGCAGTTTTTCCAGCGCCACGACGTCCTTGGGCTCTTTGACGACGCAGATCGTGGACTTGTCGCGCGTCTTGCAGACATCGCAGACATCGTCCTCGGTGAAGTTCCCGCAGATCCTGCAGAAGCGGACCCTGCGCTTGACGTCCATGACGGCGTCCGCAAAGGCGCGCGCCTCGCTTTCGGACATGGAGATGATCTTATACGCGTAGCGCTGCGCCGTCTTTTTCCCGACGCCGGGCAGTTTGGAAAACTCGTTCATGAGCCGCCCGATGGGTTCGATAAAAACTTCCACTCAGATGAGTCCTCCCATGCCGCCCATGCCGCCGAACTTGCCCATTTTTTCCTGATAGACCGCATCCGCCTTCTTGTAGCCGTCCAGGATCGCGGCCATGATGAGGTCTTCCAGCATCTCCTCGTCCTCCGGGTCGATGACCGACTTGTCGATCTCGATGCCGTCGATGATCTTCTTTGCGTTCATATAGACGACGACCGCCTCGCCGCCCGCAGTTCCGACGATCTCCCATTCATCGAGGAGTTTTTCCGTCGCCTGCATCTCTTCCTGCATCTTCTGCGCCTGTTTCATGAGATTCTGCATGCCGGCGCCGCCCATGCCGCCTCTGTTAAATCCTGCCATACCTGAATGTCCTCCGTTTTTATTTGACTTCGACCGGATAATCGGAAAAATCTTTTTTCAGCTGTTCGACGCCGTCCTTCTCCTCCGCGCGCTGCGCAGAGAGAAAGCGCACCTCGAACTTCGATACGCCGAGCTCCGCAAACACCTCCTGCATGACGGAGCGGTGCCGCTCGCTGTTGAGCGTATCGCACACCGTCCTGACGTCCGTCGTCAGAACGAGCACGTCCCCCTCGCGCGAAGGGGCGAGATCGCGGCACAGCGCATACGCAACGCCGCTCTTGGGAAGTTTACGCAGACGGCGCAGGAACAGGCCGAACACCGCCTCGGGCGAATCGTCCGGCGCAGACGCGGCCGGCGTCTGCACGGGAGCGGGCGCGGCGGCCGGGAAGGGCGCCGGCTTTACGGCCTCTGCCTCTGCCGCGGGAACGGTTTCCCGCACCGGGGCGGCTTTTTTCTGCACGGGAGCGGGCCGCACGGGCTCGTCCCACGGCGGCAGATCGTCCTCGGGCGGGGGTTCCGGAAGGGGCGGAAGCTCCTCCCGTTCCCGCACGGGTCTGCGCTCCGCCGGAGCGGATGGCGCGGGCCGGACGGGCGGCGCAGCCGGAGCTGAAACAGCAGGAGCGGGCGCGCCCGCCGCAAGTTCCGCGACCTGCTTTTCCAGCGCGGCAACGCGCAGCAAAAGCGCATCGGCATCGAGGTCGGTCTGCGGCATCGCCGCGCGCATGATCGCCGTTTCAAGGGAAATGCGCGGAGAAGAGGAAAACCGCAGTTCGTTCTCCGTCTTTGTAAAGATCTCCGTCGCGCGCAGAACGGTGCGGCCGTCCGCACCCTCCGCAATGCGCCTGACCTCGTCAAAAAATTCGCGGGGCAGCGCGAGCAGCTGCTCGGCATTGCGGCACATCTTGGCTATGGAGACCTCGTTGAGAAATCCGAGGATATCCTTTAAGAGAACGCCGACGCTCTTGCCCGCGGCAAGGGCTTCCTCCGTCGCGCCGAGGGCCGAGGGCATGTCCCCCGAAAGAATCGCCGCGACGAGCCCGGCATTCGTCATGAAATCCGCCGACCCGAGCACGCTCGTCACACCCTTGTAGGTGAGTTTTTCGCTGTAAGCAAGGCACATTTCGGCAATGGAGAGCATGTCCCTGTCGCTCCCCGCGCCTGCACGGGCGATCGCCGCAACGGCCTCCCGTTCGTAGGGCCTTCCCATTTCGTCAAGAATGCCGGCAAGGTGCTTTTCCAGATCCTCTTCGGGAATGAGCTTGAAATCCAGACGCATACAGCGCGAAAGAATGGTCGCCGGGATCTTGTGCGGTTCCGTCGTCGCAAGAATGAAGATCGCGTGTGCGGGAGGTTCCTCAAGCGTCTTGAGGAGCGCGTTGAACGCGCTGTCCGTGAGCATGTGGACCTCGTCGATAATGTACACTTTATATCTGCCGGAGACGGGCGGATACTGCACCTTTTCGCGGAGATCGCGCATTTCGCCCACGCCGTTGTTGGACGCGGCGTCGATCTCGGAAATATCGAGGGAATTCTTCGCAAGCGCAAGGCAGGCCGCGCACGTTCCGCAGGGAGACCCGTTCACGGGGTGTTCGCAGTTGACGGCGCGCGCAAAGATCCGCGCGACGCTCGTTTTGCCCGTGCCGCGCGGCCCCGTAAAGAGATAGGCATGCCCCACTTCGCCGCGTTCGATCTGATTGGTGAGCACGCGCACGACGTGCTCCTGCCGCACGATCTTATCAAAGGTCGCGGGGCGGTATTTGCGATAGAGTGAAAGATGCGCCATAATTTATCCGTTCTCCTTTTGCCGCTCGGCAAGGAAGGATTTCTGCAATTTTTTCTTGGAACGGGCAAGCGCGTTGTCGATGCTCTTCATGTCCTTGCCCGTGACGCGGGCAATGGAGGCATAGCTCATGCCCTCCAGCCAGAGCGTGACGACGCGGAATTCAAAATCGGAGAGCGTTCCCGTCAGCCGCAGGCGCAGCTCCGCACGCATCTCCCCCGCCAGAAGCGTGTCTTCGGGCGTGCCGCCTTCGGACAGCGTATCGGGGTCCCCCCCGTATTCCCTGGGCCGGCCCGCCGCCCGCAGGGCGTCGTAAATGCGCCGGGAAACGCACAGGTAGGCGAAGTTCTTGAAGCTCTTCCCGCCCTCTTCGCGCCAGGCGCGCACGGCGTCGAACAGCCCGATCATGCCCTCCTGCACGAGGTCCTCCGTCTCTCCGCCCTCCAGAAAAAACTTACGGGCGCGCGCACGGACCGTGCTTTTGTAGCGGTTGAGCAGCTCCTCTTCCGCCGCCCCGTCGCCCCCCTGCGCCATGCGGGCGAGCACCTCGTCCGATTCACGCTTCAAGTCTTGCACGCACCACCTCATAGACGGCGATCCCGAGCGCCACGGAGGCGTTGAGGGAATTGACCTTTCCGAAGAGCGGGATCGAGAGCACGCCGTCGCACTTCTCGCGCGTGAGCCGCCGCACGCCGCTGTCCTCGCCGCCGACGACCAATCCGACCTTGCCGGTCAGCTTTCTGGAATAGATGCTCTCGCCGCCCGCTTCCAGCGCATACACCCAGTAGCCGGCCTTCTGCAGCTCTTCCACGGCGCGGTTGACGGACGGGACTTTGGCGACTTTCACGTGCTCCGCCGCACCGGCGGAAATCCGCATGACCGCCTCCGTGACCGTGGCCCCCTTGGCATTGGGAATGACCACACCGTCCACACCCGCGCATTCCGCCACGCGCAGAATACTGCCCAGGTTATGCACGTCCTCGATCCCGTCGCACAAAACGATCAGGCTGTTTTCCCCGCCGAACAGCTCCTCCAGCGCGGAGTACTCGAACGCGGTCGTAACGGCGATGACGCCCTGATGGCGGCCCGTTGCGCTCTCCTTGTCGAGCACGGCGCGGTCGACAAACTGCACGCGCACGCCCTTACGCCGCGCTTCGGCAAAGATCTTTCCGAGCGTGCCCTGCGCGCCCTTTTCCAGCATGATCTTTTCAATGGTCTTATCCGTTTTCAGCAGTTCCAAAACGGCATTTCTGCCCTCTGTCTTCATGATTGACTCCCGCAATGCTTTTTCCCGGAGACGGCCGCAGCCGCGCCGGGCAGTTCAGGCTTCCTCTTCGGGGAAGAACAATTCCCCGATGCGCTCCGCCTGACCCGTCAGATACAGATACCCGACGAGCGCTTCAAACCCCGTCGAACGCACATATTCCCCCACCGAAGCATTCTTGCTCTTCGTGGGCTTTTTGGCGTTCCTGCCGCGGCGGTAGACGTCTTCCTCCTCCTGCGTCAGAAGCGGAAGAATGCGGGACAGGCTTTCGCTCTGCCCGTGCGCGGAGATCTTTTCCGAAGCGCGCCTGTTGAGCGCACCCGTCTTTTCGCCGCTGCCGAGCGCAAGGCGCTGACGGACACACAGGGTATAGACCGCGTCGCCCACGAATGCGAGGACGACGGGATTCATCTGTCTTGCCCGCTCCTTTGCAACGGGCTCATCGATCAGAAACATCTGTCTGATTATACCATATTTACGCCCGATTGACAAGTGTTGTCGGAAGAATTTCGCCCGCGCACGCAAATTCGGAAAAAAATTATTTTTCCGTTGCATTTCCGCCCGCGCCGTGTTATGATAGAAAAAAAGGAGCCAATTTATGAATTACCGAAATCTCGGAAAGTGGGGACTTAAGATCAGCGAGGTCTCGCTGGGCAGCTGGGTGACCGACCTTGCCGGCACGGAGGCCGAAAAGACCGCATTGCAGACCGTGAACGCCGCATTCGACGCCGGGGTCAATTTTTTTGACTGCGCGGACGCCTATTCGGGCGGCGCGGCGGAGCGCTTTCTGGGGAGAGCACTCAAAGAGCACAGCCGCAGCGAATATGTCGTCTCCTCCAAAGTATTTTTCCCCATGGGAGCAGGCCCGAACGAACGCGGGCTCTCGCGCAAGCACATCATCGAACAGATCGACCGGACGCTGAAAAACATGCAGCTCGATTATCTTGACCTGTATTTCTGCCACCGGTTCGACCCCACCACCCCCGTCGAGGAGACCATGCAGGTCCTCTCCGACCTGGTTGCGGCGGGAAAGATCCTGTATTACGGCGTTTCGGAATGGTCGCCCGTGCAGATCACAAAGGCAGTCGCCGTCACAAAGGAACTGCACCTGCGTCCGCTCTCCGTCATTCAGCCGCAGTACCACATGCTGGACCGCTACATCGAGGACGAGATCATCGGCATCTGTGAAGAAAACGGCATCGGGATCGTCACGTTCTCGCCCCTTGCCCAGGGCCTTCTGACGGGGAAATACAGAAAGGGCCGTCCCATTCCCGCCGGTTCGCGCGCGACCTGGCAGGCAGACAGGCAGATCAACAATCTTCTGACCGAAGAAAATCTTGAAAAAGTGGAAAAACTTCTGAAGATCGCCGGGGAGCTGAACGTTCCCCTCTCCGTGCTCGCCCTCGCATGGATCCTGCGCCAGAAGCAGGTGACTTCCGTCATCACGGGCGCAAGCAGGCCCGCTCAGCTCGAAACGAACGTGCAGGCGAGCGGCTTTTGCATTCCCGAAAACGCACTCGCGGAGATCGAGACCGTTCTGGACTACAAACCCTTTGTCAGGAGGATCGGATAATGGAAGTTTCCGACGCATTCAGGGCGCGCGTGTCCACGCGTGATTTCAGTGCAAAGCCCCTTCCCGCCGACGCCGTGAGCGCCATTCTCGACGCCGCAATGTACGCGCCCGTCGGCATGCACCGTTACGAGACGCTGCACCTGTCCGTCATCACTTCTCCTGCGGTCCTTGCCCGCATCCGGCAGTGCGTCGCCAAGGCCTCCGGAGACCCCGGGGCCGATCCCCTGCACGGCGCGCCCCTGCTGATCGTCGTTTCCACCTCGCAGGCGGGCGAGATCGGCGCGCTCAACGTGTCCTGCCTGATCGAAAACATGCTGCTTGCCGCCACCGAGCTCGGATTGGGAAATCTGTACGTGCGCAGCGCAGTCGCCGAGGCCGCCAAAGACGAGGCGCTCGTACGGGACATGAAGATCCCCACAGGATTCACCCCCGTTGCAGCAGCCGCCGTCGGCTATGCGTCAGCGCCCGTCCGTCCGCGCAAAGCGCCGAAAAACAGCCTGACCAAAATCGACTTCGTTCCGTAAAATTCAAAATGCAAGCCGGGGAAACTCCCCGGCTTTTTTATTCGACCGTGACGCTTTTCGCGAGATTGCGCGGCTTGTCGGGATCCTTCCCGAGCGCCAGTGCGACGTGATAGGCAAGCAGCTGCAGCGGGATCACCGACAGGATGGGCGAAAAAGCAGGCTCGCAGCGCGGAATGAGAACGGACGCCGTGACCTCCTTCGCCTGCGCAAGGGCGGAGAACGGCGTCACGAGAAAGACGGCCGCCCCGCGCGCATAGACCTCGTGCACGGCGTTCATCGTCTTGTCGGCCAAGGCCTCGTCACAGGCGACGGCAACGACGGGCGTGCGGCCGTCCACGAGCGCGAGCGTGCCGTGTTTGAGTTCCCCCGCGGCATACCCTTCGCTCGGCAGATAACTGATCTCCTTGAGTTTGAGGCTGCCCTCGAGCGCGGCGCAGCGGTCGGCTCCGCGCCCCAGAAAAAACACGCTGCGGGCCCCCTGAAAATAGGGTGTCCAGGAGGCGACGCCCGCACTCGCCGCAAGCGTTTCGCACGCCAGCACGGGCAGTCCCGCGAGCGGCGGCGCACAGTATTTTGCAGTCTTTGCAAGCTGAACGGCAAGCGCGTACAACACGGCAAGCTGGGCGTTGAAACTCTTCGTCGCGGCGACGGCGATCTCCCGCCCGGCGTGCGTCGGAAGAACGAAATCGGCCACGCGCGTGAGCGAGGAATGCGCCACGTTGGTGACGGCGATCAGAACAGATCCTCTGCTCTTTGCAAGCGCGGCGGCGGCAAGAGTGTCCGCCGTCTCCCCGCTCTGACTGACGGCGATCGTCAGCGTGCCCGGCGGCACGATCGGGTCCGCATAGCGGTATTCGCTTGCGACAAACACCTCCGTGGGCACTCTGGCGAACTTTTCGGCGGTGTGTTTCATACACAACCCGCTGTGATACGCCGTCCCGCATGCCACAATATGCAGGTACTTTGTCTGACATAGTACTTTGCAGACCCCTGAAAACTCCGGTTTTGAGAGGTCGGGAAGCGAATTGAGCACGGCCGCGGGGACCTCGGAAATTTCCTTGCGCATGAAATGACGGAACTCCCCTTTGCCGGGGGAAGCTTCCTCCTCTTCCAGCGCGACCGCCTCGCGCACGACGGGACGGAGCGCCCCGTCAAACAGTTCGATCTTCCCCCTTGTCAGGCGCGCGAAATCGCCGTCTTCGAGCACGTATGCGACCCTGCCCGCCTTGGCCACCGCGGGTACGTCGCTTGCCGCAAACACGCCGTCCGGCCCGCACGCAACGATGAGCGGACTGCGCATGCGGGCGCATACGATCTCCTCTCTGTCCTCGGCGAGCACGGCAAAGGCATACGACCCCGCAAGCAATTCCGCGGCCGCGCTCACGGCCCCCAGAAGGTCCCCATTCTCCTCATAAAAACGGCCGATCAGATGAGCGGCGACTTCACTGTCCGTGTCCGATGAAAAGACCTCTCCCCGCGCCTCGCACTGCGCGCGCAGGCAGGCGGCGTTTTCGATGATCCCGTTGTGCACGAGGCTGATCTTCCCGAAGACGTGCGGGTGCGCATTCCGCTCGGAGGGAGCGCCGTGCGTTGCCCAGCGCGTATGGCCGATCCCGGGATTTCCCTCCAGGGCGCGGGCGCCGGCGAGTTCCTTCACGCGCCCTCTTTTCCGCACGACAAAAAATTTCCCGCCGTTCACAACACAGATCCCGGCCGAATCGTAGCCGCGGTACTCCAGCTTTTCCAGCCCGTCAAGCAGAACGGGCGCGGCGCGCTCTTCCCCCAGATATCCGACGATCCCGCACATCAGAGTTCCTCCGCCGCGGCGCGCACCGCCCGCTCGACAAGGCGAAGCGCCCCTTCCGCGGCCGCCTCGTCCCCCTCTGCCAAAATGCGCACGACGGGCTCCGTACCGGAGGCGCGCACGACCATGCGGACATCCTCCCCCTGCGCCCGCGCGATCGCCGCCCGGACGTCCTCCCGCTCCAGGATCGCCGCGCCGCCGGGGACGGGAACATCGCGCTTTTTCTGCGGTAGAGGCACATATCCGCGCGTCAGGAAAGAGAGCGGACACTTGCGTTCCAGAACGATCTCGGCCACCCTGAGCGCCGTCAGAATACCGTCCCCCGTTGTGGCATACTTGCGGAACACGATGTGCCCGGACGGCTCTCCGCCGAGCAGGGCGCCCCGCCGCGCCATCTCTTCGGCGACATATTTATCCCCGACCTGCGTGCGCGTGCAGAGGATCCCGGAGCGCTCCAGCGCACGCGCCAGGCCGCCGTTCGAGACCACCGTCGTGACGACTCCGCCCCCGCCGAGCTCGCCGCGCTCATGCATATCCTTTGCACACACCCACAAGATGCCGTCTCCGTCGACGACTTCGCCCCGCTCGTCGACGCAGATGCAGCGATCCGCATCGCCGTCAAAAGCGAACCCCAGGTCGAGCGAATGCAGGCGCACGAGTTCACAGAGGCGTTCGGGACGGGTGGAGCCGCATTCCGCATTGATGTTGGTGCCGTCAGGCGAAACGCCGATGCACCGCACCTGCGCACCGAGGGCGTCAAATACCGTCTTGGCAAGCGCCCAGGCACTTCCGTTGGCACAGTCCAGCCCCACCCGCAACCCCCGGAAAGAGGTACGGGGCAGCGAGAGCAGATAGGCGAGATAGCGGTTGCGCCCCGCCACATAGTCCACCGTGCGGCCGATCTCCGCCCCCGTCGCGAGCGGGAGCGTGCCGCCGTCAAGGTAGTCCTCGACGAGCGCGAGGGTATCTTCGGGCATCTTTTCGCCGTCGCCGCCGAACAGCTTGATGCCGTTGTCCGAAAATACATTGTGACTTGCCGAGATCATCACGCCGCAGTCGAACCCCTCCGTGCGCACGACGTAGGAAACGGAGGGCGTCGTGGTGACGTGCAGGAGATACACGTCGGCCCCCGAAGCGGCCGCGCCCGCCGCAAGCGCGTACTCGAACGCATAGGAGGAAAGCCTGGTATCCTTTCCGACCGCAATGCGCGCCCTCGCGCCCCGCGCAAAGTGCCGCCCCAGAAACCGTCCCACCCGAAAGGCATGGATCGCGGTCAGCGATTCGTTCGCCCGGCCGCGGAATCCGTCCGTCCCGAAATATTTCATAGCACCTCCCCGCGCGGCAGCGCACAGTCATCCTATGCACCAGAGAGTCGGAACGGTTCCAAAAATACTTAATTCTTGTTTTTTGCAGACTGTCTGATCTGCGAATGATAGAAGTAGTTGATCAGAATTGGTTTATTTGTAGGGTTGCGAAGAAAAGGCTCTTTATCGATAACATACAAAAAGCCGTTCCTGTCCGCATATTCGGCGATACTCGCACCGAGCGCCTGCCAATAACGCAGATCTTTTTTCAAATAGATCTCCCGATA
>ERZ1090868.2014-NODE-2016-length-10284-cov-26.242839_pt1 | contig 10284 bp, 7 predicted proteins | sample MGYA00478475_ERZ1090868 | MGnify/ENA primary metagenome ERZ1090868 (study PRJEB33644, sample SAMEA5815747) | chicken gut metagenome | biome: Chicken; feature: Gastrointestinal Tract; material: Caecum | place: Ireland | collected 2019-01-01 | study: A study of...
GGCCTTGGGTTCGGGGGCCGGCTGGGGTTCCGGCTGCGGGGGGATGTTGTGGGCCGCCCGGTAATCGGCGGCGCTCAGGTAGAGGCAGTTGCCCCGTTCGTCCAGCCAGCCGGTCAGCCAGCCCTTGTTGATCAGCTCCCGCAGCTGTTTGCGCAGCTTGCGCTTTTTGATCTGCAGCAGGCCGGCCAGGTCGTCCAGGTCCACCCCTTCCGACAGATCCAGCCCCTCAAAGGCGGCGGCGCAGCGGTTGAGCAGCTTGGCGGCTTCCAACTGCTCGCCGCCGCTGACGGCCCCGACGGTGCACAGGCCGCCGCCCACCATCAGGCCGATGCCGGTCCAGGCAAGGGCGGTCTCCGCCACGGGGATGGTGTTGACCACCGCCGCCTCGGTGCTGACAAAGCAGGCGATGCCTCCCACAAAAAAGCTGAAGGCGAAGATGCCGCAGGTGACAGCCAGGGCCAGCCCGATGCCAAAGCGCTTGCGGGCGCTCCAGCGGATGGACTTGACGTAGTCCCCTTCGGGGGCAGCCCAGTCGGAGCGGTAGCGCCCCCAGCTGACCCGGCCGGGGCCGGTCTGCCACTGGCCGGCGTAGTCGTAGGCCCCGCCGTCCTCCTGCTGGCGGGCGCGGCGGCGGGCCTCCCGCTGCTGCCAGCGGCGGTGCTCCCGCTCCCGGCGTTCCTCCCGGCTGCCCTTCAGGTCCATCGCCTGCTGGAAAGCGTCGGCCACCTCCCCCACCACGCTGTTCAGCACGGCGGTGACATCGCTGGCCACATCGTTCACCTGGCGGCCCAGCTCGTCGCCCCGGCCCTCGAACCCGTGGCGGAAGGCGTCGTTCACCGTATCCTTCAGCTCGTTCACGCCGACGCCCAGGTCCCGCAGCTGCTGCTCCAGCTCCGCCTGGACGGCGGCCTCGTCTTTTTTCTGTTTTGCCTTCTTGTCCTTTTCGTCCATGGTTCTCCCTCATTTCCCTGCCGGGCTGTACCGGCTGACAATGGCCGAAGCCACCCGCAGGCCGTCCACGGCGGCGCTCATGATGCCGCCGGCGTAGCCTGCCCCCTCGCCGCAGGGGTAGAGCCCTGCCAGCTGGGTGCACTCATAGTGTTCCCCCCGCACCAGCCGCACCGGGCTGGAGGTCCTTGTCTCAAGGCCGGTCAAGATGGCCTCCGGGGCCGTGTAGCCGGCCAGCTTGCGGTCAAAGGCGCGCAGCCCCGCCCGCAGGGCGGCGGTCAGTTCCGAAGGCAGCAGGCTGCCCAGATCGGCGGGCGCCACGCCCCGGTCGTAGGTGGGCTCTACCCGGCCGATGTCCAGCCGGCCCCGCCCCTCCAGAAAGCTGGCCATGTTTTCGGCGGGGGCGGCGTAGAGGCCGCCGGCCCGCCCTGCGGCAAAGGCCCGGGCTTCCAGCTCCCGCTGGAAGGCAATGGCCCGCCGGGGATCGTTCCCGAAATCTTCGGGCCCCACCCCTGCCACCACGGCGGCGTTGGCGTTTTTGCCCGCCCGGGCGTGGAAGCTCATCCCGTTGGTGACCACCCGGCCCGTCTCGCTGGCCGCAGCCACCACCTGGCCGCCGGGGCACATACAAAACGTATAAACACCGCGCCCATTTACATGATGGGAAAGCTGATACTCCCCCCGAGGCAGGGCCGGGTGGCCGGCGGCCTCGTGGTAAAGGCTCTTTTCGATCTCGCTTTGCAGGTGCTCGGCCCGGAACCCCACACTGAAGGGCTTGCAGCTGAAGGCCAGCCCCCCGTCCATCAGGGCCTCGAAGGTGTCCCGCGCCGAATGGCCCACCGCCAGCACCAGGGTCTGGCAGGGGATGTCCCCGGCGGTGGTGGAAATGCCGGTCAGGACGCCGTCCCGCACATGCAGGCCGGTGAGGGCGGTGCGGAACCGCACCTCGCCCCCCAGGGCCTCGATCTCCCGGCGGATGGAGGCGATGACCCCCCGCAGCAGGTCGGTGCCCACATGGGGCTTTTGCTGCCAGGCGATCTCGGCGGGGGCCCCGTGGGCCAGGAACACCTGGGTCACATAGCCGCACAGAGGGTCGCCGATGCGGGTGGTGAGCTTGCCGTCCGAGAAGGTGCCCGCGCCCCCTTCCCCGAACTGGATGTTGGCGTTCTCGTCCAGCTCGCCGGTGGCGGAAAAATGCTCCACCGCCCGGACCCGCTCGTCCAGGGCGGGGCCGCGCTCCAGCACGATGGGGGCAAAGCCCTGCTGCGCCAGCGCCAGCGCCGCGAACAGGCCCGCAGGCCCCAGCCCGCAGACCACCGGGCGGCTGCACAGCCGCTCCGGGCCCGGCGTCAGCAGAAACTGCGCCTCCTGACGGAAAGCAACGCAGGGCGAGGCCCCTGCATAGGCAGGTTCCTCACCCTCATCTTTGAGCGTTACTGCGATGGTATAGACGAGCTTGGGCCGGCCGTGGCGGGCGTCCACCGAAAGGCGGGACACCCCCATCTGCCGTACTTTGCCCGCAGGCAGGCGCAAAATGGACAGCGCCCGGGCTTTCGCCTGCTCCTCCCCTTGGGACAGGGGCAGGCGGATATCTCTGACCAGGATCATGGGTTCACTATTCCGTTTCTATTGATGTTTTCATTCACTGGAGATCTCGCACTGGATGGTGTAGTTGCCCAGCGCAAAGACCCGCCCGTCGGCCGGGACGTAGATGCTGCAGGCGATGTTCTGCTGGCCCAGGGCCACCGCAAAGTCGTCGGCGTCGATGCGGGCCACCACCTGGTCGGCGGTCAGGCCCTCCAAAACGGCCGCGGGGCCGCAGAGGGTGACGTTCATCAGCCGGTCGCTCTCCACCGTCAGCTGGTAGGTGGAGGGCAGGTTGATGACCTCCACGTTCTCCGCGGGGATGTTCAGGGTCTTGGTGGCCATCGCGCTGCAGTTGAAGCTGACGGTGACGGTGTCCACGTTGTCCAGCGAGACGATGCCGGAGGGCAGGGTGATGGGCATCTCGTACACTTTGTCCAGCGCAAAGGTGGACAGGTCGATGGTGCCCACCGCCAGCTCGGTGAGGTTATCCACCGTGCTGGCAGATCCGGCCACCCGCAGGGCGGTCTGGCTGAGGGAGTAGATCAGCACCGAATCGTCAAAGTTGGGGGGCGTATTTACAAACCGTACATTGACCGGCAGTTCCGCCGTTTTGTAAACGGTCAAAGTCACATCCACCGAGCTGTGGTCCAGGGTGACGTACTGGAAGGAGACCTCCTGCCCGGTCTCGCTGTAAAAGCGGAGGGTCGTCTCCACCGTCACGCTGTCGCTGAGGGGGTCGCTGTAGCTCACCTCGGCGGTGCAGGAGGCCACCCCGGCCAGCTCGCTGGAAGGCCCGGTCAGGGTCACCGTCTCGCTGGAAGCGGCGGTGCTGTAAAGGATGTACCCCTCCTCGATGGTCAGGTAGCGGGTGTTCACCTGGATGGGGAGGGTCTTTTCCTCCACCACATCAAAGACGATGTCCACCGTGCTGTTGGGGTCGGCGATGGACACCGAGATGTTGCCCGCCACGGCGCTGTTGATGCAGCGGACCCGCAGCTGCAGCGTCTTGGTGCCGCTGGAGCGCACCGAGGAGCAGTCGGGATAGACCACGAAATCCTCCACCCCCAGCTGGCCGATGGTGTAGCCGTCCCCTGAGACGACCAGGCTGACGGTGCGCTCGGGGGCCTCCACGATGCTCAGGCCCCGGGAGGTGTACACGCTGGACTCGTAGGTGTAGTCCACCGGAACATTGTTCAGGGTGATGTTGGTGCCGGGCTGGACCACCGTGGTCACAGCCACCCACAAGAACACCGCCAGCAGCACGGCCAGGGCCAGGCGGACGCGCCGGTCCTCAAGGGGCGAACGGTTCTGGCCGCCCTCGGGACGGACGGGCTTTTTTACGGGGCTCATTTTTCTTCCCCCTCCTTCTTCCTCCAGTCCATCAGGGACAGCACCTGCCCCTTGATGGTGTCGAAGCCGCGGCCTTTTTCGGCCGCCGCCTCTTTGGGGATCATCTCGTCCACCAGGCGGGTGTACAGGGTCTGGCGGTCAAAGTGCCGGATCAGGACGCCGTTTTTGGCCATGGAGATGATGCCCGTCTCCTCGCTGACCACGATGGCGATGGCATCCGAATTTTCGGCGATGCCCAGGCACGCCCGGTGCCGGGTGCCCATATCCTTGCCCAGGTCCAGGTTGTTGGACAGGGGCAGCACGCACCCTGCGGCCTTGATGCGCCCATCCTCGATGATGGCCGCGCCGTCGTGCAGGGGGGTGCCCTCATAGAAGATGGTGCCCAGCACTTCGGGGTTGACCTCGCAGTCCACCGGGGTGCCGGTGCGCTCGATCTCGGACAGGTCGGTGCGGCGTTCCAGCACGATCAACGCGCCGGTCTTGGTCTCGGAAAAGCGCTCGGCCGCGTCGCAGATGGCGATGATGGCGCTGCGCCAGCTGCCCCGGGTGGCGGGGTCCACATGGCGGACCCGGAAAAACTTGAGGAACCACTGGTCGGTCTGGCCCATCCGCTCCAGGGCGCGGCGGATCTCGGGCTGGAACACCACGACCAGGGTAAGCAGGCCCACTTGCAGCAGCGAGTCCATGATCCAGGTCACGGTGCGCATGTTGGAGGTGGTGGCGATCACATAGATCAGGGCCACCACCAGCGCGCCCCGGGCCAGCTGGCCCGCGCGGGTCCGGCTGACGATGCCCAGGATCTGGTAGATCACAAAGGTCACCACCAGCACGTCCAGCAGGTCCGCCAGGTTAAAGGTTTGGAAATTGGCGATGATGGAACTCCAGTTCATTGCTGTTCACTCCTGTCACAGAGGCTGGATCAGGGCGACGGCGTGGGCCGCGATGCCCAGCCCCTCCCCGGTAAAGCCGAGATGTTCCTCGGTGGTGGCCTTGACGCTCACCGCCTCCGCCGGCAGGCCGAAGGCGTCGGCCAGGTTCCGGCGCATGGCGGGGATATGGGGGGCCAGCTTGGGCCGCTGGCAGAGGATGGTGGCGTCGATGTTGCCCACCCGCCAGCCGGCCTGGCGCAGGAGCCCGGCCACATGGCGGGCCAGCGCCAGACTGTCGGCCCCGGCGTAGGCGGGGTCGCTGTCGGGGAAATGCTGCCCGATGTCCCCCAGAGCCGCCGCGCCCAGCACCGCGTCCATCACGGCGTGGGCCAGCACGTCGGCGTCCGAATGGCCCAGCAGCCCCTTTTCAAAGGGGACGTTCACCCCGCCCAGGATGAGGGGGCGGCCCTCCACCAGGCGGTGGACGTCGTAACCATGTCCAATGCGCATCGCGTTTTCTCCTTGCTGTATCCCGCCCCCGGGCAGGTCCTCCCGGGTGGTGATCTTATAGTTGGCGTAGTCCCCGGCGGTCAAGCGGACCGGCAGCCCCGCCAGCTCGAACAGGCTGGCGTCGTCGGTGACCATGCGGGCCCTCTCCGGGTCCAGCTGCCCGCTGACCCGCAGATAGGTGTCCCGGTCAAAGCACTGGGGGGTCTGGACCGCGTAGAGGCTGGAGCGGTCGGGGGTCACATCGACCAGGCAGGACGCCGGCACGGTGCGGCCGTCCCCCGGCGTGCCCCGCTTGACGGTGTCCTTGAGGGGAACGGCAGGGGCCGCCGCGCCCCACTGGGCCGCGCCCTGCAAAGCCGCCTCGATCACGGCCTGGCTGACAAAGGGCCGGGCGGCGTCGTGGATGGCTACCAGCTCCCCGCCGGCTGCCTCCACCCCCCGGCGGGCGCTCTCGGCCCGGGTGTCCCCGCCCTGCACCAGGCGGACCGGCTTGCGGCAGCGGGCGGCCTCCCGCCCGGCCAGGGCCGTGTCCCGGCCCGTGACCAGGACGATCTCTCCGATCCGCGGGCAGGCGTCGAACGCCCGGAGGCTGCGGCCCAGGACCGTCTCGCCCCCCAGGTCGAACCCCAGTTTGTCAAAGCCCATCCGGCTGGAAGAACCTGCCGCCAGCACGACGGCGGAAGCTGTCTGTTTCATCTTCTTATCCTTATCTGCCCGCATACGCAAAGCCCCGGTATATCTTATAAAAACCCAGTTATTATTATAACGCATCCATTTGTAAACTGCAACCGTTTCACCAGAACAGCACAATAAAAACCGGGTGCGCTCCCGCGCCATGCGGCGCCGCTCTTGACAAGACCGGCGGGACCGTGTATCCTAATCCCAAACCGCACATACACTTGTCACGCCGGGGCTGCTGTATCAGCCCGCCGCACAGCCGAGGAGAAACGCCCATGAAACGACCCGCCCCCTCCCCCATGAGCAACGAAGCCCGCAACAGCTACGTCATCGAACAGATCACCCGCGCCCTCACCGGCCTTTTGCGGGCCAAGCCCATCGGAGAGGTGTCCATCAGCGAGCTGTGCGCCGCCGCCGGGGTGGGGCGGGCCTCTTTCTACCGCAACTTTGACAGCAAGGAGGCGGTGCTCCAGCGCCAGGACGAGGCGCTGCTCCGCCGCTGGCAGCGGGACTACGACACCGCCAAGGCCCGGGCCCTGGCCGAAGGCCGGGAGCCCGACAACCTGATGGTCAGCCTGCTGATGTTCTATAAAGAGAACCGGGATTTTTATACCCTGGTCTACCGGAACGACAGCCGCATCCTGCTGGGCACCATCCTCAAGATCTGCGGCCCGGTCCCGGAGGACGCCAACGCCACGGCCTATGCCAAGGCTTTCATCGCCTACGGCATCTACGGAGCCGTCAGCGAGTGGATCCGCCGGGGGATGACCGAATCGGCCGAAGAGCTGGCCGCCCTGATGGCCCAGAGCCAGCAGTCCCAGACATAAAAAGTCCCGCCCAGCCGGCAGCATAAAAACAGCGCACGGGCTGCAAGGTCCGTGCGCTGTTTCCTTTTGTTTGATGCGTGGATGCCGGCAGGCTGCCGTCTGGCCTCCGGTTTACGCGAGCATCGGCTTGAGGGCCGCGGCCAGGGCGTCCTTCTGGGCCTGCGCCTCGGCCAGGTCCTTGCCGAGGGTGGTGAAGTAGGTCTTGATCTTGGGCTCGGTGCCGGAGGGACGGACCACCACGGTGGCGCCGCCTTCCAGCGTGTAGATCAGGACGTTGGCTGCGGGCAAACCGGTCTCCTCGGGTTTCTCATAGTCGGTGACTTTGACCACCTTGTGGCCGGCGAACTCTGCGGGCGGGTTCTCGCGCAGGTTCTTCATGATGCCGGCCATCTTGTCCATGCCGGTCAGGCCGGGGAACTCGAAGCTGTCCACCTTGTTCAGGTAGCGGCCGTACTGCTGGTAGATCTCTTCCAGGCGCTGCTTGATGGAGGAGCCGATGCTGCGGTAGTAAGCGGCCATCTCGCAGATCAGCATGGAGCCGATGACGGCGTCCTTGTCCCGGACATAGGGCCCGGCCAGGTAGCCGTAGCTCTCCTCAAAGCCAAAGATGAAGCGGTCCACTTCACCGGCGGCCTCCAGGCCGGCGATCTGGTCGCCGATCCACTTGAAGCCGGTCAGCACGCTGCGCATCTCCACGCCGTAGTGGGCGGCGATGGCGTCGGCCAGCGGGGTGGAAACGATCGACTTGACCGCCACGGGGTCCTTGGGCATGGTGCCCTTCTCGATGCGGCCGGCGCAGATGTAGTCCAGCAGCAGAGCGCCCATCTCGTTGCCGGTGACCAGCTCATAGCTGCCGTCGGGGCACTTCATGGCGATGCCCACGCGGTCGGCGTCGGGGTCGGTGGCCAGCATCAGGTCGGCGCCGGACTTCTCAGCCAGCTCCAGGCCCAGCTTGAGGGCCTCGAAGATCTCGGGGTTGGGGTAGGAGCAGGTGGTAAAGTAGCCGTTGGGATACTCCTGCTCGGGAACGATGGTGATATCGGTGATGCCCATGTCGTTCAGCACGTGGGTGACGGGCACCAGGCCGGAGCCGTTCAGGGGGCTGTACACCAGCTTGAGGCCGGCGGTCTTGCACAGGCCGGGGCGGACCTGGCGGGCCTCGATGGCCTGGTAGAGGGCGTTCTTGCAGTCGTCGCCCACAAAGCGGATCAGGCCCTGCTCCACGCCCTCGGCAAAGGAGATATACTTTGCGCCGGTGAGGATGTCGGTCTTCTGGATCTCGTTGTAGACGATGGCGGCGGCGTCATCGGTCATCTGGCAGCCGTCGGGGCCGTAGGCCTTGTAGCCGTTGTACTTGGCGGGGTTGTGGGACGCGGTGACCATGATGCCCGCGTTGCAGTTGTAGTACCGGGTGGCAAAGCTCAGGGCCGGCACCGGCATCAGGGCGTCGTAGATGCGGACCTTGATGCCGTTGGCAGCCAGGACGCCCGCGGCGGTCTTGGCAAAGACGTCGCTCTTGATGCGGCTGTCGTAGCTGATGGCGACGGTCTGGGTGCCGCCCTGGGTCTTGACCCAGTTGGCCAGGCCCTGGGTGGCCTGACGGACGACGTAGATATTCATGCGGTTGGTGCCGGCGCCCAGCACGCCGCGCAGGCCGGCGGTGCCGAACTTCAGTGCAACAGCAAAGCGGTCCTTGATCTCAGCATCGTTCCCCTCGATCTTTGCCAGCTCGGGCTTGAGATCGGCGTCCTCCAGGTCGGCCGCCATCCAGCGCTTGTATTCATCCAGATACATTGTGAACACCTTACCTTTGCTCTCATTTGCTTCATTGCCAACGGGACGGGCAGACCCACCCCTTGCAGACGAATCTAATTATAGTTTATGCCAGCGGGACAAGTCTGTCAATTCTATAATATGCAACAAGTTTGGCATCGCAAAACCGGCAAATCGCACAAAAAAGAAGCCGTGCCAGGGAGCACGGCTTCGCGTTGGCGCAGGCCGGTTCAGGCGGCCGCGTCCGAAGCAGCCTCGCCGGAGGCAGCTTCGCTGGAGGCGGCGGGGGCCTCCTCCCCGCTGAGCACCGACTGGATCAGGGCCCTGGCGCCGTCCACCGACGCCTCGTCGGGGAGCATGACGTAGAGCTTCTGCCCCTGGGCGGAGTAGCAGTGGGTGCTGGAAGAGCTGGACCCCGTCACGCTGTAGTTCTGGATGTCCCAGGCGGCAAAGTCGGACAGCTGCATCCGCACCAGCGCCGCGATCTGCCCCGAGCTGAAGCTGGTGACAAAGTTGTCGGCCACGGCGGCCAGCAGGCGGCTGTAGTTGGTCAGCAGGGCCGGGCTCTTGATCTTTTCCAGCATGGCGTCGATCACCTTCATCTGGTTGATGCCCCGCTGGATGTCGCCGGTGGCAAAGGCGTGGCGCTCGCGGGCAAAGGCCAGCGCCGCCTTGCCGTCCAGGTGGTTCCACCCTTCCACAAAATCGGTGGGGTCGTAATAGCCGGGGCTGCCCACCGAGGTGAAGGCGTAGTCCGAATAGACGTCGATGCCGTCCAGGGCGTCCACCACGTCGATGAAGCCCGCAAAGTTGATGCGGACGTATTCGTCCACCGGGATGCCGTACAGGCTGCCCAACGTCTCCATCGACGTCTCCACCCCGTACAGGCCGGCGTGGGTCAGCTTGTCCTTGCTGTCGGTGCCGGCCAGGTCTACATAGTAGTCCCGCGGGGTGTTGATGAGGGCCACCCGCTTGGTGACCGGGTTGACCACCGCCAGGATGTTCACGTCGCTGCGGGCGTCCTCGGTCAGCTCGCCCCGATTGTCCACCCCGCTGAGGTAGACCACAAAGGGCTCGGTGGTGATGGCCAGGGCCTCGTAGTCGGTCTCCTCCTCGCCCAGGGTGACCTTGTCCAGGGCAGCCAGGCCCTGCTGGGCCCAGACGCAGCCCACCGCCATCCCGGCGCTGAGCAGCAGGGAGAACAGGCGGGCCAGCACGCCCCGCACCTTGTACCGCTGGCACTTGAACACCAGCAGCCAGAGCAGCACCAGCAGCGCCCCCAGGATGGCCAGGTAGTAGACCGGCAGCATCTGGGTGCGGTACAGCTGGAAGAGAGCCGCGGCGCTGAGCGCCGCCTGTAAAAGCAGGATCAGCATAGAAAAGCCTCGGGCAGGTAAGGATGGGCCGGCCGCCGCAGGGGCGGGCCGGGCAGGGGGCGCGGGCGGGTCCTGGTGGGCAGGCTGGAAAAAGTCCGCGCTGTCCACCGGCACCGGCTCGTTGTCGGGGATGTCGTCGCTGCGCCGTATCTTGTGGGGATGGCGCGGACCTCCCCTGCCGGAAGGCGTCTTTTTCTCTTCCGGCTCAAACTCAAAATCCATGGGATAACTCCTTTGTTACGCCGCCGGCACGATGGTCAGCACCGCCCGGGCGGGCAGGCAGGTGGCGGTCTGGTCCTCCAGGGTCAGCCAGCCGTACCTGTCTCTTATACACATCTGACGCTGCCGACGATCGCATAAGTGTAG
>ERZ1090868.2015-NODE-2017-length-10282-cov-9.350738_pt1 | contig 10282 bp, 8 predicted proteins | sample MGYA00478475_ERZ1090868 | MGnify/ENA primary metagenome ERZ1090868 (study PRJEB33644, sample SAMEA5815747) | chicken gut metagenome | biome: Chicken; feature: Gastrointestinal Tract; material: Caecum | place: Ireland | collected 2019-01-01 | study: A study of the...
TTACTATATTTTCGGATTTAAGTAAAGTATGGTAACAGTTCAGCCATAAGGGAAGCAGCCGCAGGAGCACGTGCGGCTTTCCGAATGGCGGGGCCTGAACTGTTACAATATAAATATATACGCCAAAGTGCCGGCTCAGCCATTGACATTTCGGCAAAAACCATGTAAAATTAAGACTCGTGCAGCCGGGGTGTTAGCGGTACCTTGTACCTGCAATCCGCTATAGCAGGGGTGATATTGCGCGGAGGGCGACAGCCGGCAGAGCTGCCCCCGGAAAGTGGCGTTGATGTCTGGGTCTCACGCGACGGGAATCTGTGAACCGTGTCAGGTCGGGAACGGAGCAGCACTAAGCAGAACCTCTCGGGTGCCGTGAGGGTGCCTGGGCTGAGTTAACTGCCGGGGTAACGTCTGATAGCCAAGTTCGAAGCGCAATGCACGTAAAAAAAGCTGATTTTAACGCAGCCGTCACATTTCTGTGGCGGCTGCGTTTTCCTTTACTTCTCTGGATTTTTCTTTCTCCCTCTTCTTCCTCTCCCGCAGTTCCCTGAAAAACTGCTTCATCATCCCGCTGCACTCTTCCTCCAGCACACCGGTCTCAATCTCCGCCTGGTGATTGAAGCGTTCCACCTGAAGCAGGTTCAGCACAGACCCGGCACATCCCGCCTTCGGGTTCATGCAGCCGATCACCACCCGGGGGATCCGCGACTGTACGATCGCCCCGGCGCACATCTGGCACGGCTCCAGCGTCACATACAGAGTACACTCCTCCAGCCGCCAGTCCCCCAGCTTCCGGCTCGCTTTCCGGATCGCCGTGATCTCCGCATGGGCGAGAGGGCTCTTATCTGTATTCCTGCGGTTATACCCCCTTGCGATGATCTTCCCCTCATGGACGATCACGCAGCCGATGGGCGTCTCGTCCAGCTTATACGCTTTCTTTGCCTGGCGCAGAGCCTCCTTCATAAATTTTATATCTGTCTGTTCTATATTCTGAATGATCTCTTTCATCTGTCCTAATCTCCGTTACCGCGGACATTAACATCCCTCCCCGGTTCTTTTTCTCCTATTTGCTGAATAGACTAGACTCAAAAGAGACAAGACCAGAGGTATACTATGAATCCCGGTATTTGTTATGTATATGAATATGACAATAATCAGCGCAAAAGAAATGCGGGCTTTCTGAAAATCGTCCGCCACTATCAGTCCTGCATCCTTCAGATCCACGTCCGCGGGCTCCCACTGGGAAACGGGACCCCCCTGGAGCTCTGCGCATTCTACCTCAGCGGCAGGAATATGGTCGGCGCCACCGTCGCATCCCTGACCTGCTTCAGCCGATCCATATCCGTGCGGCTCCCCGTATCCGAATCCCATTTTCCAGAGCATCGCCCGCTCTCTGAGATCGACGGCTTTCTGATCCGTCTTCCAGGCAGCAGAGACACTGTCTTCTGGGCTGCCTCCGAAAAGGACTTGAATATGGATCCTGCGCACATGATCCTTCCCGGGGACCCAAAAACAGAATCTCCTGTGCAGGAGGTCCCGCCTGCTGCAAAATCAACGAAGCTGCAGGAAAACTCCCCGACGTCGGGAACCGCTTTCCCGCCAGCCGGCGCGCCTGCGCCTGAAGCTTCTCATTTTCCGGAGAATACTCCCACCGAAGAAGACCATAGTTCACAGGAAGCCTCCCTCCCGCAGGAAGAAAATCTCCCACAGGAAAACACGCTCCCGCGCGAAGAAGCTCTCCCACAGGAAAACACGCTCCCACACGAAGAAGATCTCCCACAGGAAAGCGCTCTCCCCCACGAAGAAGATCTTTCCCCGGAAAATCCCCGCTCACCGGAGCCTGCCTCTCCTGCCGAAGCGCCCCTCCCGCACGAGACACCTGATGCCCCCGGACCAAAAGCCGATCAGACAACCGGTAAGCCGGAAGAGAGCGCCAGCCCTATGCAGGCCGCAGAGCAGGACAGCCGGATTCCTGAACAGAACCCGCACTCCCCCTCCGCCAGAAAGATCCAGCGTTCCGACATCTCGAAGCTTCCCCGGCGTTTCTGGTTCCTGGCCAACAACAGCTTTCTCCTTCACGGTTATCACAACTATAACCACCTTCTCCTGGTAGAAGAAGACGGCCATGTATGGCTGGGTGTCCCCGGCATCTATGACGTGCGCGAAGCACGTGCTGCGGACCTCTTCGGCTTTCCCCAGTTCACCCGTTCCTACGCACCGATACTCGGACTTTCCGAAGACGACCGGAACGACGAGGCCGAGTTCGGCCACTGGTGCCGCTATCTTGATTCCGACGGAGAAACTAAATGATCCCGTTCATCTCCTGATACAGACGCTTCGCATAGCTGTCTGTCATCCCGCACACATAGTCTGTCACGAGAAGCAGGCGGAGATACAGCTTTTCCGCCTCGCTTTTCCCCTCTGACTGGAGCCGGTATGCGTTCTTGTAGTTGTCAGAGATCAGGGCGACGACGCGGCTGTCTACAGAGTCCTGATTTTCTCTTGTATCATAGTTCAGCACAGCCCGTACCAGCCGGTCCATGAGAAAGTTCAGGATCGTGGACTCGGTCAGTTCCATCTTATAGATGGCGCGGGTGGAAAAAACACGGCGGTCCGCCATATCTCCCAGAAGATCCATAAGCAGAGCGCCGGGGGTCCCGCAGAACAGATCGTGTCTGAAGCATCCCTCCATGATCGCATCATAATTCGACGCAAAACCATAAGTCGCGCAGCCGATCAGAAATCCCTGGGCGCTCACGATCCAGTTTTTCACTGCATAGGATTCCGGACTGTCCACACATTTTTTCTGTCCCCGCTCATAGAGCTGATGCAGCTTTTCCAGAGGGCGGAAGGACGAGCCTTCATAATTTTTCTCCAGTCCCTCCAGCTCCTGCTCCAGCGTATGATATGTGATAAATCCTTTCACAAAAGCATCCTCAATGTCCGCCGTCTTATAGGCAAGATCGTCCGCCGCCTCAAGGATAAAGGTAAGCGGATGTCTCCGGTTTCCCGTCCCGGTCGCAGCTGTTATTTTCTCGAATATCTCCCGGTCAGCATAGTAGTAGCCCATCTTTTTCTTCCGGATATCCCCGCTGTGCGGATCGATCCCGGTAGACGGCACAGGATATTTAATGATCGTGTTGAGCAGCGCATAGGTCAGGTTCATCCCGTGTTCATCCACAAGATAATGAAGCCTTGTCACCAGCCTGAGCGCCTGGGCATTCCCCTCAAAATGATAGAAATCCTGCTTCATCTGTTCGCTGAGCATGTCCTCCACAGGCCTTCCTCGAAAGGTAAGCCTCGGAAGGTTCAGCCGAAACCACTCCCGGATCGCCAGCTCACCGAAATGCCCGAAGGGCGGGTTCCCGATATCATGGATCAGTCCCGCGCACTCCAGGATATGCGAGATATCCTCCCGCATCCGGGGAGTAAACCCAGAATTTTTCCGGTGCTCCAGAATATTCTCCCCGATATTCTGTCCCAGCGATTTTCCCAGCGAAGCCACCTCCAGTGAATGGGTCAGCCTTGTCCGGATAAAATCACTCTTATCAAGAGGGAACACCTGTGTCTTATCCTGCAGACGCCGGAACGAGGCGCTGCCGATGATCCTGTGATAATCCTTTTCAAACTCGCTTCTCAGATCCGCAGAGCGCCTGCCCCCTGCGTTTCCCCGCTCCCGCTCTTCCGAGAGGAGCCTGTTCCACTCCATTCTTTCCATCCGCACTTTTCTCCTGTTAAAAAAATACATCGGTGCGCCGGAGATACGAGTTCTCCAGCACACCGATACGCCTGATCAGTCAAGATAGATCGGAGGTTCATAAGCGCTGCCGAGAAGAGCCTTCTTCCTCTCCTGGTATCCCAGAAACGCCCACTCTGTCATATCTGTCCATTTATGGATGCTGCGGTCATACACCTGCACATATCCGATCCGCGTAGGATGCATGCGCACACTGTTGGACTGGTATTCCTTGCCGGTGTACGGATTGACATCTCCCGCTTCCCGGTCTTCCTCCGCGTCATTGTGGGAGATGACCGGCTCAAAGTCCGGCGTTTCCTCCCGGTAAGACTCTTCCCGATAAGCCTCCTCCTGCTGCGGTTCTGTCTCCTGGGCCTCTGCATACGTCTCCGGTTCCGGAGCCGCCTGCTGCTCCGCCTCATATACCGGCTCTTCCGTCTGCTTCTTCTTCTCTTCTTTCTTTCTTCTTCTCAGGAAGAAATTCCCATGGAACCAGTCTCTCTTCGGCTTCTCCAGCTCTTCCTTGATCGCTTCCACAGGCTCTCCTGCCTTTGCATTCTCCTCCAGCTGAGAGAGTTCCTCATGAATGTCATAGAGCTCTCCGATCGTCATATCTCTCTCATCCGGACCGACTTCTGTGTCTGAATGCAGACTTTCCGCCTCTGCTGAAGGCGCCCAGGCTCCTGCCTCTTCCGTCTCTGATGAAGCAGAGTTCCACATATCTTCCTGCTCTGCGGAAGATGCATTCCATGTATTTTCCTCTTCCGCCGGAGCTGCATTCCAGCTGTGCTGCTCTTCTGCCGGAGCCGCCCAGACCTCATCTGCAGCCGCTGCCGCTGTCTTTTCTTCTACTGCCTCCTGCTCCGCCGCTGCGGCCGCCCCGGTCTCTTCTATCTCATCCGGGTTCTCTGTCGTTTCCGCTGCTCCGCGGATCTCCCCAGGCTCCTGCTCTGCCGGCGCTGCTGCAGATTCTGTACCTGCTGCCGGAGCCGCTTCCTGCTCTGCCCGCTCCCCGGCTGCTTCCTGTACTTCCGGCAGTTTCTCCTCCGGCCGTACTGCTCCGTCCTCAGCTCTGTCCTCAGGAGACTTCGATTCCGTATTCTCTTCTCTGCGCGCGTCTGCCGCTGTATTTTGCGCAGCTTCCTGCATGTCTTCCGCTGTCTGGCGCGCCGTCTCGGTGCCCATAATACTGAGCTGGAACGGGCACTCCAGGATCCGGGCGATCATCCGCATATCCTGCTCCTGAAAATTATCCCTTCCCAGTCTCTGGGTCAGATTCTGTCTGGACATCTTCTTCCCTGTCTTCGCCTCGATCGTCTCCGCCAGCTCCTTGATCGTCATACCCTTTCTTCCAAGAATGATCTTGACCTGTTCACCAAATGTTAAATCTTCCATCATTTTCCTCCTTACGTATAATTATACTCCTTTGCTTTCTTTGGAAACGAAATCGTTTCTCCCCTTTTGTTTCAAATCATCTGTTATCACTGTCCGAGAATGTACTCTTCCAGCGTGATCTCCTGCTCTGTTATCTCTTTCGCGGCTTCTTTTCCCACATAACGGTAATGCCATGGCTCATATACGATTTTGGTCACATCCGACTTGTCCGGCGGATAGCGGAGGATAAATCCATATTCCCAGCAGTGTTCCATGAGCCATTTCTGCTCTGCCGTATCCCCCTGTTTATCATCCAGTTCTTTATACTGTGAAGAAATAATATCCACTGCCAGCCCGGTAGCATGTTCGCTGGTCCCGGGCACCGCCACTGACTTTCTCGTCTCATCGTACGCATCGATAGGGCTGTACCCCTGAGTGAGCCAGTCCTGCATCGTAGTGTTGAACACCTCCCGCTGTCTCTCATAGGAACGGTAGGCGGAGGCCACGTACATGCTCAGCCCCTCATCCGCCGCATCGCTCAGCATCTGCTCAAGATCCTCTGCGATCCGTGCATCCACAGAGCGCTCTGTCTCGATCTCCGTCAGCTCCGCCGGTACATAAGATGTATCCAGAGGATGCCCCTCGTTGACCAGTGCGATAGCCCAGTTCTCCGAGTCACTGCTCAGCAGGCCTGCACTGTCTTCTGCCGCTTCCAACTTGTTCTTCTGAGTCCTGAGCTCTTCATTTTCCTGAGACAGCGTCTCATTCTCCTGAGACAGCTCCGTATTCTGTGCTGTCAGCCTCTCCTCATGTTCTGTCACCACGCCTCTTGCCGCAATAAATGTGATCAGGACGCCCGCTGCCGCTCCTGCCGCCACGCAGAGCAGCATCTTATAACGTCCTACCTGCCTGTCTCTGTCGTCCTGTTTCATCATAATCTTAACCCCATATGAATCTCTGAATCAATTTCTTCATCTGTTGAACAGACCGCCATCTTATATGAGATATCTCTGACAGAAAACTCTCTGTAGTAATATCTGCAGGGATACTCCTCCGGCTGTCTTCTAAGGACCGGCGGCTCTCCCAGACGGATAGAGAAGCTGTTCAGGGGAAGGGCCATTCCTCTCCCCGTCGCTTTGATAAAGCTCTCCTTCAGCACCCAGTATCTGAAAAAGCAGTCTCTGCGTTCCTCCTCCGTTTCCCGCATCAGAACAGCCTCATACTCTTCCCGGCAGAAAAATCTTTCTGCAAGATCCAGTCTCAGCCTTCCGATCCGTTCCAGGTCGCATCCCACCTGTTCCGTTTTCCCATCCAGTTCAACAGCACACATCACATAATCTCCGGAATGGGAGAGATTATATGCAGAAGATTCAGGCAGACCTTCCTCCGCCCGAATCTTTTCCAGCAGGCTCCATACCCCCACGCTCTGAGCCTTTCCCTGAACGGACCGCAGTGCATCCGCCTTCTTTTTCCGGAAATCAGGGAGTTTCTCATAATATTTTCTATAACACTTTTCTTCACAGAGCGGTCTTATATCCGCGATCCATGCTCTGACCATTCTCTATTCCTTCATGTAGCGCAGTTCAAATGTCTCAATCTTGATCGGCTTATTGAAGAGCGCTCCCTGAGCATAATCACATCCCAGTTCCTTCAGCACATTCAGCTGATCCTGCGTCTCCACGCCGGATGCCTCAACGTATGCGCCGAGCTGTCCGCAGATATCGATCACCGCCTTCGCCACGATCTGGCTCCGGCTGTTGCCCACGATATCAGTGATCACGCTCTTATCCAGCTTCAGTCCGTCAAATTCCATGATGGACAGGATCGAGAAACTGGAATTCTTTGCCCCGAAGTGATCCAGCACGACTCTCACGTTCGCCTTTCTGATCTTATTGCTCGTCTCCGTGAGCATCTCCTGGTTCATATCAGTGGATGACTCCGAGACTTCAACCTCCAGGTATTCACAGTACACATGATATTTCTCGATCAGGAGAAGCATCTTCTCCGCAATATTATCCTGTCTCAGTGTCGACCCGGCAAAATTCACGGAGATCGGCATCATCGGCAGGCCTTCCACTTCCCATCTGTGCAGTGTCCTGCAGACCTCCTCGAAAACATAGAGATCCAGATAGTGGGAAAGCCGCGTCTCATCCAGAAGATTGATATATCTCTCCGGATTCATGATCCCCAGATCCTTGTGGTGGTAGCGCACTACCGCCTCCGCACCGGACACCTTTCCCGTCTTCACATCGATCTTCGGCACAAGACATACGATAAAATTCCCGTTCTCAAGGTCATCGAGCAGATCCTGCTTGATGATCGGCTCATGATGGCCTTTTCTCAGATTCTTATAATACTTCTTCTTCTCATCGCGCATCATGTTCTCAGCATTTGCGACGAGATTGCTGATATTGATATCCATCTTCTCCCAGGAGTATCCGATGGACACAAGTCCCAGGCTGATATTGTCAAACTTCTCATGTGCCGCATGCACCTGTTTTGCGAAATCATCATAAGTACAGTCCTCGACCAGGACAAGATACTCATCCCCTGTCAGCCGGTAGACTGAACCGCCGCGGAAATACTCTTCCAGCACTTCTCCGACACGGGTTACGACCTCGTCTCCGTAATCCCGCCCGAACTCTTTATTGAAGTTCTTCAGGCCGTTGATATCCACAGAGACGGCTCCGATCGACTTCAGGCCGTCATGCTCTCCCTCATCCATATACGCGACAAAACTGTTCCTGTTCAGAAGCCCTGTCAGATTATCGTGATAGCTCAGATATTCCTGCTGCTTCTGCATCTTCTGGAGTGTGATCGCCTGAGGGATATACGGAATCAGCGCACGCATCAGGTACAGGTCGCATCCGCCCCGGTGGACTCCCACGACTGCCAGGATCGCCGTGGTGTCTTCATCCAGCTGCTTGAAAATACTGTAGCTGTCAGAGGTCGTATCTGTGATCTCCTGCTTCATCCACTTCGGCTGCTGATCCGCAGGCAGCATCTTGAGCTTGTCCCGCTGCCACGGCACATATTCAGCGCACCATTCATAGATGGTCACCACGTCATCAAATTCTTTCTCGATATAATAAGCGTACTCTGCATCGTAGTAATCACGCACTGCGCTCAGCACATCATTCATGATCTCTACGAGAGAACGCGGGCTGTTGTTATCACTCATGAATTTTCTCCCCTGTTACTTTAATGGATTTCTCATGTCCCTGACACTGATTCAGACATGAATATTGTAGTATACTCATTCCTAAAATGCAAGATAAATTGATTCTTGTTCACATTACAGTTTCCTTCGCATGTCTTCCGTGGACCGGCCGCAAAGACGCCGGAGCCGCCTCCGAAGGTGCGCCGAAACGGAAATGCAGAGAACAAGGAGTTCCTGTTAAACAAAAAAAGATCCCCGGGGGAGTTTCTCCTGAGGATCTGTATTTGTGTTTTTTCTATTTATTTGAAATCCCATCGTTTGTCACGGGCCAGCCTCAGCCTGTTCATGGCGCGGGCCAGGGATGCCTGAGTATGATAGTACTCCTGAATGCTCTGCTTCTGGCGCATCTGCTCCTCCGCACGCTCCCGCTGTTCCTGGGCACGCCGGATATCGATCTCTTCCGGGCGCTCTGCGGTATCCACCAGAAGCGTGACGCGGTTGTTGACGATCTCCGCGAATCCGGTTCCGACCGCCACTTCCGTCCACTCGCCCTCTGTCAGTTCCATGCGTGCGATCCCGACTGCGACGGCGATGACCATGTTCTCATGGTTTGGAAGGATTCCCTTCTGCCCGTCCGGCGCGGGGATGATCAGCTTGCGGCATCTGCCCTCATAGAACACTCTGTCGCTGGCTATGACCTTCAGTCCGAATGTATCCATCTGCACACACTCCTATCTAGGCCTCTTCGCACTCAGCTTTTGCCTTTGCTATCACATCGTCGATCGTTCCCACATTAAAGAATGCGGACTCCGGATACTCATCCATCTCTCCGTCGATGATCATCTTGAAGCCGCGGATCGTCTCCTTGAGCGGCACATATTTACCCGGGATTCCGGTGAATGTCTCAGCTACGAAGAACGGCTGGGACAGGAATCTCTGGATCTTTCTGGCACGCATTACTGTCGCCTTATCCTCATCGGACAGCTCCTCCATACCGAGGATCGCGATGATATCCTGCAGTTCCTTATACTTCTGAAGGATCGCGATGACTTTGTTCGCCACCTCATAGTGCTCTTCTCCGACTACGTCTGCCTCCAGGATACGGGAGCTTGACTCCAGCGGGTCCACCGCCGGATAGATTCCCTGCTCAACGATCTTTCTGGAAAGCACGGTCGTCGCATCCAGATGTGCGAATGTAGTCGCCGGAGCCGGGTCTGTCAGGTCATCGGCCGGCACGTATACAGCCTGCACTGATGTAACGGATCCGTTCTTCGTGGATGCGATACGCTCCTGGAGCTCACCCATCTCTGTAGCCAGCGTCGGCTGATATCCGACGGCTGACGGCATACGTCCCAGAAGTGCGGACACCTCGGAACCTGCCTGTGTGAAACGGAAAATATTATCGATAAAGAGCAGCACGTTCTGATGCTGTTCGTCACGGAAATACTCTGCCATCGTCAGTCCTGTCTCCGCCACGCGCATACGGGCTCCTGGCGGCTCATTCATCTGGCCGAACACCAGGGCTGTCTTCTCCAGTACTCCGGATTCCTTCATCTCGGTCCAGAGGTCATTTCCCTCACGGGAACGCTCTCCTACTCCGGTAAAGATGGAGTATCCGCCGTGCTCTGTGGCGATGTTTCGGATCAGCTCCTGGATCAGCACGGTCTTTCCTACGCCCGCGCCTCCGAACAGACCGATCTTACCGCCCTTTGCATAAGGCGCCAGAAGGTCGATGACCTTGATTCCGGTCTCAAGTATCTCCACGACCGGGCTCTGATCCTCGAATGACGGCGGCTGTCTGTGGATCACCCATTTTTCCGAGTTCTCGATCGGCTCGCCGTTGTCGATGGTCTCACCCAGTACGTTAAAAAGTCTTCCCAGTGTCTGTTCGCCCACCGGTACTTTGATGCCTGCTCCGGTAGCGGTGACTTCCATATCCTTGCAAAGTCCCTCGCTGGCCGCCAGCATCAGGCAGCGCACCTCATTGTTTCCGAGGTGCTGTGCAACCTCCATGA
>ERZ1090868.2017-NODE-2019-length-10271-cov-7.903191_pt1 | contig 10271 bp, 8 predicted proteins | sample MGYA00478475_ERZ1090868 | MGnify/ENA primary metagenome ERZ1090868 (study PRJEB33644, sample SAMEA5815747) | chicken gut metagenome | biome: Chicken; feature: Gastrointestinal Tract; material: Caecum | place: Ireland | collected 2019-01-01 | study: A study of the...
TTTCTGGCTAACCCCCCCCGCAAACCCCGCGGCCCAAAAATACACCGCACCACACCCGGCAAAAACCCAGGGGGGGCGCGGTCCCGCGCTCTTCTGCCATCAAAAAGGCGTCCTGCAACCACTTATCTCAGGTGCCAGATATCCTCATTGTACTGTTCGATGGTACGGTCGGAGGAGAAGAAGCCTGCGTTTGCAATATTGATCAGGCATTTTCTGTTCCACTCATTCCGTTTCTCGTAATCTTTGTAAACCTGCTCCTTCGTCCGGATATATTCCTTCAGATCCAGCAGAGTCATGAACCAGTCTTTATTCAGCAGCTCCTTGTACAGGCGCTCCAGGCTCAGCTTGTTGCCGATTGCCAGCAGCTCGTCGCTGACAATGAAGTCTACCAGCTTCGCGATCTCCGGATCTCTGTCATAGAAATCTCTGGAAACATATCCGCCCTGCGGATCTTTCTTCTTCTCTTCATACAGATCGATGACATCCTGCGGCTTCTTTCCGAAAATATAGATATTGTCGTCGCCTACCAGATCGTGGATCTCCACATTGGCGCCGTCCTCGGTTCCCAGCGTCACCGCGCCATTCAGCATAAACTTCATATTTCCGGTTCCGGAAGCCTCTTTGGAAGCCAGGGAAATCTGCTCGGAAATATCTGCAGCAGGGATTACCTTTGCCGCTTTGGAAACATTGTAGTTCTCCAGCATGATTACCTGGAAGTACGGACTCACCTCCGGGTCGGAAGCGATCAGCTCCTGCAGGCAGAGAATCAGATGGATAATATCTTTCGCGATGGTATAGGCCGGAGCCGCCTTTGCGCCAAAGATCAGGGTAATCGGGGTTTTCGGCTTGTTTCCCGCCTTGATGTCCATGTACTTGTAAATCGCATACAGAGCGTTCATCTGCTGACGCTTGTACTCATGAAGACGTTTTACCTGAACGTCAAAGATGGAATTCTCATCCACATGAAGATTCTGTGTCTCATAGAGATAACGTTTCAGCGCTCTCTTGTTGTTCTTTTTGATCTCTTCCAGCCGCTTCAGCACCTTTGTGTCATTCTTATACTTCAGAAGCTTCTCAAGCTCCATCGCATTTTTCTTATATCCACTTCCGATCAGGCTCTCGATGTAGTCTGCCAGCTCATGATTGCAGTGGATCAGCCAGCGGCGGAAAGTAATTCCGTTGGTCTTGTTGTTGAACTTCTCCGGATAGATATCATAAAACGCTTTCAGCTCCGTATTCTTCAGGATCTCCGTGTGCAGCGCGGCAACGCCGTTGACAGAGAAACCATAGTGGATATCCATATGCGCCATGTGAACGCGGCGGTCCTTGTCGATGATCGCCACCTCTTCCCCTTTGTATTTTGCCTTAGCCCGCGCATCCAGCTCGAAAATAATCGGAAGCAGATGCGGCACTACCTCCTCCAGGTAATCAATCGGCCATTTTTCCAGCGCTTCGGCAAGGATCGTGTGGTTGGTATAGGCACAGGTTCTGCTGACAACGCGGATCGCTTCATCCATCGTGAAGCCTCTCTCCTGAAGCAGACGGATCATCTCCGGAATTACCATGGACGGATGAGTGTCATTGATCTGGATCACCACATGCTCGTCCAGATGATGCAGATCGTATCCCTTTTCATCGCACTCCTTCAGAATCAGCTGCGCTCCGTTGCTGACCATGAAATACTGCTGGTAAATACGCAGAAGCTGACCGGCGCGGTCGCTGTCGTCCGGATACAGGAACAGAGTCAGATTTTTCTGGATCTGGTGCTTGTCAAAATGAATGCTGTCCTGGGGAACGATACTCTCGTCCACAGTATCCACGTCAAACAGATGCAGACGATTGCAGCCGGATTCATAGCCGGGCACATCAATATCATACAGAACGGAATGCATCGTAAAGTTTTTAAACGGAACCTGGAAGGAGACCGGCTGTTTCACCAGCCAGCTCTCGCTGGTAATCCACGGATTCTTTACTTCCTTCTGTTTGTGATCCACAAACATCTGGCGGAACAGACCAAAATGGTAATTCAGGCCGATGCCGTCGCCGGGAAGTCCCAGAGTCGCCACAGAGTCCAGGAAACATGCCGCCAGACGTCCCAGTCCGCCGTTTCCAAGAGACGGCTCCAGTTCCATCTCCTCGATCTCTGTCAGATCTCTTCCATGCTTTTTCAGCGCTTCCTCCACCTGGTCGTACAGCCCAAGATTGATCAGATTGTTGGACAGCAGCTTTCCGATCAGGAACTCTGCGGAAATGTAGTACAGCTTTTTCGTTCCCTCGTTTCTTCTGCGGGAAGCCATCTCCTGTTTGGTCAATACCATCAGCACCTCAAAAATCTCGCTCTTGGTACAGTTTTCGATGTCCCTTCCAAAACGTTCTTTCAAAAGGTTCTGAATTCTCTCTTCCATCTTTAAATTCTCCTTTTCAGACTTTCTACATTATCATTTTGCAGCAATGGGCCGGTGGATTCCCGGATCACCAGTTCCCCGTCAAATACCTTTGCCGACGGCTCCTCTTTCCCGTCAATCATGGCAAACAGCTTTCTCGCGGATTCCGTCGCCATCGCCTCCACCGGCTGACGGATCGTCGTGATGCTGGGAATATAATACGCCCCCACATCGATTCCGTCAAATCCGGCCACGGAAATATCCTCCGGCACACGTTTTCCCGTCTCCCGCAGGGCACGGCATGCGCCGATCGCCAGAGTATCCGAAGTGGTATACAGCGCGGTAAACTCCACGCCGTCCTCCAGAAGCTGACGGGTCAGCTGGTATCCCGTCCCGAAGGAATAATTTTCCTGGCGGCTCATATGGCGCACCAGCGCCGGATCATAGGGGATCCCCCGGTCCTCCAGTACCTTCCGGTACGCTTCCAGCCGCAGACGTCCGATGCTGATATCATCCTCACAGGCAGCCAGAATCGCGATTCTGCGGTGCCCGCAGGAGCACAGATAATCCACCATCTTATAACTTTCCTTGTAGTCATCCACGGAAACACTGGCGCAGGGGAACGCTTCCTTTTCCCGGATTCCCACCGTAGTGACCACGTAGGGCACCGGAATCTGCTCCATCTTCTCCCTGGGATGCTCGAAGTTTCCCCCGAGAAACACAATGCCGCGAAGCCGTTTCTCCTTGACAACTTCAATGGCGGCGTCCACCTCGCTTGCCTTTTCCTCTACCCTCTCAATGATGCAGGAATACTTCTTTTTTCTGGCTTTTTCCTGAAGAATACTGATCATGGTGTTAAAAAACATATTGTCCATTCCCTTGACCAGAACCGCGATTGCCTTTGCGTCGGAACGTTTGAGATTCCGCGCGCTGTTGTTGGGCACATAGTTGTATTCTGACATTACTTTCAGAATCATTTCCTTCGTCTCCGGGCTGATATCCGGATGGTTGTTCAGTGCGCGGGAGACGGTGCTGACGCCGACTCCGCACTTTCTGGCAATATCCCGGATCGTTATCTGCTCCATCCTCTCACCTCTCTTCAGGAGCGCTTACGGAGAACTGTACTCCCTGTCAGTTCTGCGTGCATCTCGCATACAGCTTCGTGATTCTCCGGATTTCATCCGCCAGCTCGCCGGTGAAAGCGTCCTTCTTCATCCTCCACTTCCAGTTGTCACCCAGTGTGGACGGAAAGTTTGTACGCGCCTCACTGCCGAGTCCCAGATAATCCTGCATCGGGATGATGCAAAGGTCGGCAACGCTTCCCATCGCCAGACGGATAAAATCCCAGGGCAGTTCTTCCCTTGTGCTCTTATAATTATTCATGTACTCTTTGGAAAATTCCCGGTCAGCATCGGCCATCCCGTCATACCAGCCGAGAATCGTATCATTGTCATGGGTTCCTGTGTACACCACACAGTTATGTTCGTAATTGTGCGGCAGATAGTCGCTCGCCTCTCTGGAGTCGAAGGCGAACTGCAGAACCTTCATGCCCGGATAACCGCTGTCTTTCACCATCTGGATTACGCTGTCGGTCAGATAGCCCAGATCCTCGGCAATTACCTGTACATCGCCCAACTTTTCTTTCACAGTTTCGAACAGCTCAATGCCCGGTCCCTTTTCCCAGTGGCCGTTCTCGGCGGTCTCATCTCCGTAAGGAATCGAATAGTATTCGTCAAATCCGCGGAAATGGTCGATGCGGACAACATCGTAGAGCGTCGTCACATATTTCAGACGTCTCAGCCACCACTCATATCCGGTGCTTCTGTGGTAATCCCAGCGGTACAGCGGATTTCCCCAAAGCTGTCCCGTCGCCGAAAATGCATCCGGCGGACAGCCTGCCACCGCAGCCGGCTGATTCTCCTCATCAAACTGAAAAAGCTCCGGATGCGCCCAGGTATCGGCGCTGTCGAAGGCCACATAAATCGGAATGTCTCCGATGATCCCGATTCCCTGCTCGTTGGCGTATGCCTTCAGCTTTTTCCACTGAACAGAAAACAGATACTGCTGAAAACGGTAAAAATCGATTTCCGTTTTCAGTTCCGCCCTCTTCGCCTCAAGGGTCTCAGGATCGCGATTCTTCAGTTCCTCCGGCCACTCACTCCAGCTTACGTCCTCCTGCTGTTTTTTGACCGCCATATACAGACAGTAATCTTCCAGCCAGAAACTGTTTTCTTTTATAAAGTCAGCGTAATCTTCTCCCGGAACAAAACGCCGGAAGGCTTTTTCCAATACCTTAAAACGGCTTCTATAGATTTTTTCGTAATCTACGTATTCCGGATTCTCTCCGAAATCACAGGCATCGCATTCTTCCTCTTTCAGAAGCCCTTCCTCCACCAGTGTTTCCAGATCGATAAAATACGGATTTCCCGCATAAGTGGAAAAGGACTGGTACGGGGAATCCCCGTAACCGGTGGGACCCAGGGGAAGAATCTGCCAGTATTTCTGGCCTGCTCTCTTCAGGGTATCCACAAACGTATAAGCTTCTTTGGAAAAGCATCCGATCCCATACCTGGACGGAAGGGACGCGACAGGAAGTAAAATTCCGCTGGCTCTCATTGCAATGATTCTCCTTTTTCTGATTTTCGGTTCCGGTAACGATACTGGTAACGGTATCGGTAACGTTTCCGGAACTGCTTAAAGAATACCATATTCTTCCGAAAAATGCAAGAGAAAAGTCTGCGCAGAAAAAAGCGGAAAAAAGCGGGCCTCGAGGGTATCTTTCGTTCGATCCCCTTCCGGTCCGCTTTTCTGTCATTTGACGTTCTGCCTTATCTTATCATGCCATACCGCACTGCCGCATTATTTTGTCATCAGACGGCATACATCGCGCATATCAGCATCGCTGTTCACTGCCAGAAAGCCTGCTGTAATTGTCATCGCATTGTCTGCGAAATATTTTTTCAGTCTCTCTTTCAGAGAATTGTCATGGCTTCTTCCGTTTACAGAAACATTATTTTTCATTGTCATTTTATTCATATCAATCTCTCCTTTTATCACGTTATGACGGATCAGATGCCTCCGGACCATCCGGCCCTTCCTCATCATTCTCCTGTAGGTTTCTCTCTTTACAGGTATTATCATAACGCGGTTTCAGCGGAAGAAACAGACAGCTTATTGACCGGTTTTGGGGCGATATTGACATTTTGATGGCGTGGCCTCTGTGAAGGCACGGCGCCCTGCACAGCGGAAATCATTGCAAAACTGCTGAATTTCCGCGGCGGAGCGGGCCTGCATGGCGGCTGTGCGGCTGCGGAAAGATTGTTACTTTTTTGTCATGCGTAATTCCATGGTTTTTCCCTCCGCGTATTCATTCGCTCTGCGCAGTGAATGCACAGACCTGGCTGAACGGCAACGCTTTGCTTACAGAACGGCTCGAATTCTCACGGCGGCTGCCCTCCAGTGATCTGCCGTCTTCCAGCACAGCGTTCTGCCCCGGAGCTCCAGCTCCGGCGTCTCATCGGAAAAGCTTCCCGCCACGGAAAACTCATATCCTTCCGGCAGCTCCACACAGGGTTCCTCCTCCAGTTCCCCGCCAAAGGTATGGAACACCGCAAAACCCTCCGTTCCATTCATCCGGAGAATTCCCTGCCAGCCTTTCAGATGACGCCAGCTGCCCTGCTTTGTTCCGAAAAATTCTGTGATTCCGTGTCTGATTGCCGGAGCAATCTCCCGGTAGAATGCGATTCCTTCCCCGATCACCTTCCACTGATCCTCTGAAAGATTCAGCACATCTCCCGACAGGCACATGCGTCCCAGGAAAGCCGCCGCGATGGAATATGCAATTCTCCGACAGGAATCATTTTCCCGGATCACCGCCCAGATCTGACTCTGTCTGGGAAGAATCGCCCGATGGAGGCTGGCCGCGATTACCGGTATCTCCGGACACTCATGCGCGTCGGAAAAAGACGCCATACTGCACAGTCCCATCATCATCGGCTCCATTTTGCTGCCCCCGGACGCACAGTTTTCCAGAACGATGCCCGGAAGTTCTTCCTTTACTTTTTCGATAAATCTCCGGGACTCCTCCATGTTCCGGCGCAGACCTTCTCCCAGGGATTCTGCTCCGTCGCAGCCGATGCCGATTGTGTCGTTGTAGTCCATTTTCATATAACCGAATTCATACTTCTTCAGTGTACCGATGACCCTCTCCGTCAGATACTCCTGCACCCATGGGTCCGTCATATTCCAGAACCGGCGGGAAGAGGTCTCCAGCACGCTGCCGTTCCGGCGGAGCAGATGCTCTGTCTGATTCCAGGCGTCGGACGCGCAGCCCACATTGTCGATTTCAAACCAGATGCCCGGGATCATCCCGGCGCTGCGAATGGCCTCCACGGTTTTTTCCAGTCCTTCCGGAAACAGTTCCGGCGAAATATGATAATCTCCCATGGAGATATCCCACGGGATTCCCTCCCGTTTGAACCACCCGCAGTCGATCACAAAATATTTCAGCCCTTTGTCCTTCACCTGATCCAGAATCTGCACAATATTTTCATGGGACGGACAGCCCCAGGTCGTACAATATTCGTTAAACATCAACGGAAGCTCCTGTTCACACTCTGGACCATGTTCGCAGGCGCTGTCCATCGCTCCGGTCATTCTCTGTGACACACGGTCCACATCGCCGCGGGCGACAGTCAGGATCGCTGTCGGCGTCTGAAAGCTTTCTCCCGGCAGGATTTCTTTTTTCCAATGCCCGAAATCAAAATCCGCCAGTCCTCCGGACAGTGACGCGCTGTCGTCTTTCCGGTAAACCTCCATCTGCCAGGAAGCGTTATGGGCGATCATTGCGCCCCAGACCACGCCGTTTGTCCTGTCCTCCGCCATCATCCATGGAAAAAAGTGATTCACCGCCATCGAGCCGGTCTGTCCGAACCGCTCGCAGCGTACTCCGTGCCCCGACCATGAAGGTTCCAGATTCAGTGTCTCAAACGGAATACTTTCCAGTCTGCCTTCCATACTCCAGTCTGAGCGCAGCCGGTGCAGGATCAGATGTTCCGGTGCATCGCCCGGAGCAAACGGGGTGATCCCGCCGATGGAAAAGCTCTCCAGAAGCTCCAGTCCGCAGGCAGCATCGCTCTGATTTCTGAACACCACAAAGGATTCCAGAGATTCCTCTCCCTGGTTCCAGATCAGATGATGGTCTGACTCATATCCTCTTTCATCTCTGCAGCAGGTAACGATCTCTGTATGAAACGGATCCGCCGTCACCTTCTGGCGTTCAAATTTCATATTCTGTACGCTGCCGCTTTGGCGCATGGTCTTTCCGTCGGCATATGCTCCGGCATAAACATCCCCCTCCAGCTTCAGCTGAATCAGAGCGTCAATCTCCTGGTGTTTCTCCTCCCATCCCACAGGTTCCATCCCATCCGGCAGGAGCATCAGCTCCGCCAGACGTTTTTCCTCATCCAGGAAATACAGTGCTTTCATATCCCCCAGCACGTAACTTTCCAGTAATTTCACTCCCATCCGATACCTCCCATATTTTCATCATCTTTTCTCTTTTTCCAGTAACCGCTCAGCCATGCAGAACTGTTACTGCATCCGGCAGTTAAAATCGCTTCGCGATGGGCCGGATGCCCGCAGGCACTATGTCTTTCCTACGGTCTGTGCAGGAACTACACAGGCCTGGCTGAATATTACATTACTCATTCTAATAAAACTTATACTTGTTGTAAATAAGCGACGTCTGAATTATAATACTTTCCTGTGAACTTTATACAACTGTTCAGCCAGCTGAACTGCTGAAAGACTTTTTATCTGAAAGGAAGGATACTTATGCCAATTCAGGGAATTCAACAGCCTGATCTGCTTCCTGTCTCAGAGTCTCTGCGTCTCCGGAAATATGACGGCGTCCACGACTTTGCTCTGGACTGGTATCAGGACCGTGAGACGCTGCTCCTTGTAGACGGAAAAGACGTTCCCTATACTCCGGAACGTCTGACAAAAATGTACCATTATCTCAATGATCATGGGGAACTGTATTTTATAGAACTCCTGCGGAATCACTCCTGGGCGCCGGTCGGCGACGTGACGTTCTGGCAGGACGACATGCCCATCGTCATCGGAGACCATTCGCTCCGCGGAAAAGGAATCGGCCGCCAGGTGGTGACGGCCCTGATTCAGCGTGCCCGCGCGCTGGGATATACCGAACTGTCTGTGGATACGATCTATGATTATAATACCGGCTCCCGGAAAATGTTCGAAGCCTGCGGATTCCGTCCCTGCGAGGCCACGGCGAACGGACACCGGTATCGGCTGGTCCTGTAGACGGTACCTGAAACAGCCGCATGCATGATCCGAACCATGCATGCGGCTGTCTGCCGATAACCGTTCCGCCAGCGGAACGTATGTCTTATTCGTAACCGTTCAGCCGGCTGAACTGCAAATCTTATTCTCCCATACTTTCCAGATATGCGTCATATGCGCTTTCCTGAATAGAGATCAGATCCTGTACGCCCATCGCATCCAGCTGATCCAGATATGCGTCCCATTCATCCTCAATGCCGCCGTCTACTACCCAGTGTGCATACTGCGCTTCCACATACTGATAAATATCTGTTCCCAGAGTCGTCAGCTGACTGGTCTCTTCATCCGTATACTGAACCATTGGATATCCAACGTTTGTATCATCTGTAACATACTTCGCGTTGACTTCATCTTCCTGCATTTTGATGCCGTCGCCCTGATCAGACGGAAGCGTTACCTTATCGTAAAAATCTTCATGCATGTATTTCGGTCCGAAATCACGCAGGGAATTGGACCATGCGGAAGTGTCAAGAGAACTTCCGTCCTCCGGCTCGTTTACCGTATAGGTTCCGTCTCCATTGTCCGTAATGCATCCGTCGGAGATAGAGCCATACTGAGTCTGCAGCGCTACGACGTCATCATAGAATTCATCCGCCCATGCAAGCAGCTTTTCAACATCCTCGCACTCTTTCGTCACAACAAGCTCTCTGTCGGAAATATCAAGATAATTCGATGCATTTTCCACATAACGGTTTCCATCCGGTCCTTCCAGCGCTTCCAGAAGAACAAACTGATCTGCGTTTGCGCCGGCAACCGCATCTGCCACCCATCCGGTAATCAGACCTACCTGAGATCCTCCGTCTGCCTGGATTTTAGAGGTTACCATCGAAGCGTCCTGCGTAAAGTATTCCGGATCAAGAATTCCCTTTTCCCAGAGGCCGTGCATCCACTGCACCGCTTCCTTATAGTTTTCCTGGATCGGCATAAACACTGCATTGCCGTCTCCGTCGATTCCCATATAATTGTCCGCACGGCTTACCATGGTTCCAAACGGTCTCAGGATATTTCTCAGATCACCGCTGAGAAGATTGCTGACCGCTGAGTTGGTGTATCCGATTTCATTGGTTGCATCCCCGTCTCCGTTTCCATCCGGAAAAGTTCCACATCTGCGTAAAGCCTGTCCTTCCAGATCAATTCGCAGCGGTACCGGAAATACTTTCCGTCCGGATCCGCATCCCAGGGATGAAAACCAGACGGAACCGTGACATTCGGCGCCGGAAACGCACTGTTCGCATATGTGGGGTGAAGTACCAGGTCATAACGCGCTCCCCGGACCCGGCTCTCACGCATCACTCTGGAAATTCCCATATACTTTTTTGAGTATGGTCCCCATACAGATAATAATTGTTGATTTTCTTTTCTCATCAAACCGTCTCCTGCTGTAAAAAAAAAGGCTTTTTGTTTTTTCGTTATCTTGCCCAAATTTTTTTTAATTTTTCATATTATTGCGGAAAAAACAACCCGCTTTCGTTATCAATATGGTTATATTATACATTGTATTTCCATTATTCTCTTTTATTT
>ERZ1090868.2028-NODE-2030-length-10235-cov-4.972102_pt1 | contig 10235 bp, 15 predicted proteins | sample MGYA00478475_ERZ1090868 | MGnify/ENA primary metagenome ERZ1090868 (study PRJEB33644, sample SAMEA5815747) | chicken gut metagenome | biome: Chicken; feature: Gastrointestinal Tract; material: Caecum | place: Ireland | collected 2019-01-01 | study: A study of...
ATATGGTATTATATATGATACCATAGAAGAACAAGAGAGGATATGGCGTGTCGCAGTTTGAGAAGGCGATGGAAAAATTGAATCGTAAACCAGTCCCGAATGATATAACGTATCATGAGCTATTTTGTATATTGACAAAACTTGGATTTGAAATAGACAAAGGACAAGGGAAACATCCTTGGAAAGTTCGTTATAGAAAATTGGGAATAAAACTTCCTATCCCCGTTCACGGGAAAACAGTCGATGAAGCGTATATAGATCAGGTAAAGTTGGCAATAGAAAGGGTATTAGAGGACAAAAGATAAAATTCAAGGGATAGAGATAGGAGAAAATGTTATGAAGTATGGGTTTACTGTTGAAATGATTGAGTCAGAAGGAAGAAAATATTGGGTAGCAAAAAGCAAGGATTTGGAATATTGTGTCGGGCAAGGAGATACGTGCGATGAAGCTGTTAAGGAATTGGAACAAAACGAGCTTGTGTGGTTAGAAATGGCACAAGAAGATGGTGAAAATATTCCGGAGCCGTCTGTAAATCATGTTTTAACTTTTAGCGGGAAATTTACTGTAAGGTTATCCAAAAGCCTTCATGAACGCGCTGCAAAAAGAGCCGAGCAGGAAGGGGTTAGCCTGAATGCCTTTATAGCGGAAGCTGTCGCGGAAAAGACAGTGGGGATCCCGAATAATTATATGGAGGAATTTTTTAATATTGTTAACAGGTTTGGAAAAGTTGTTGACAATACGGGCGGGTTGATTACGAGTATGCAGGGAATCGTTCGAGACAGCATTCAAAGTTGGAAGCCTCAATATATATCTGAAAGAATTCAAGTAGTGGGAGGGCTGTACGATGTTAACTGAAAAACTTACAAATAGTGTTTATGCAAATTTGAAAAAAATTGATTATAAGTCATTTAATGGTGACAAACAGTCAATGTCAGCCAAGGATAATTATCGTGTAGTTTCTTTATTGGAAAAAGAAATTACCATTTTGTTTACGCGAGAAGTTATTCTTGATCTTGCGGCAGGATATACACTATCTGTTGAGGTTGAGTTTAAGCGATTTGCCAAAGAAGGATTTAATCTCAGTGATATTTTGAAGGAGGAAATCGTCGATCAAAATATTGATGAGTTAAGTGCTCCTATAACAAACTATATGTCCTTGCTTGTTGCGCAAATCACAGCATCTTTTAATAGGCAACCTATCATTACTTCTCCTAATTACATAGGGGATAAAAATAAATAATTGATAAACATGAAAAGCACCCAAAACCGGGTGCTTTTTTTATGGGTCGCTTCGGCGGCCTATTTTCATGACGAAAAGGAGGAGTTATGAACGAAATAAAAATCTACTTGAAACGAAGCGGGAGCCTTGCGGAGTTCTACCGTGATTTCAGCGTGTATGAAGGCGGCTTCCGGACGATACAAATCAGCATTTATGTCCCGAAAAACCTTCTCCCTGCGGAGGAGGGAATCACGCATGCTGTAAAAACCGGGGCAATCCTTACGGCGCCCAATGGCGCCAAGGCAACGACAAAAGCGTATTACGCAAATTATCAGGAAGACATCACAATTGCGGGAACCTCCTATTCTGTGTACACGCAGGTCATGCCGCAGGAATACACACAGTTTGCCGGGACACAAAGAATTGTTGTGAACGTCGTCAATATTTCGTCTGACGGAGAAACGCAGGAGATCGAATCCATAGTTACTTCTCAGGTTGTTCCGCTCGTTGTCCTGGAAAGCGCGCGTCTTGAGGGGGACGGGGAGGAAGACCCCATGGACCCATCGCAAGCGGAAATCATAGAAGGGCAGTTAAATGACCTTTCTGAACGGGTTTCCGCGAACGAAGGAGATATCGAAAAACTTGAGTTTGAAGTCGCAAACATGCAGGACGCGGCGGGGAATTTTGAGGCCTATGTAGGGAAACAGATACAATTCGTTAAATCTGTCGCTCAGGTGGAAAAGGAAGGTGTCCTCTACGGGATAGTTTCTGATGCGGAAGCGAATTTGTTTGATCTGTATGTCCTTCAGGACGGTTCTCCCGTCCGGCTTGGAAGTGCAAACCTGATCGTAAATGTGACCACATATTACAGCGGAGTTCTTTCTGCGAGCGGCTGGGCGGGCAACGCGCAGGTGCTCTCTGTGGATGGAATCGAGATCAATGACGATGTTGTCGTGGTCCCGATCGACCATGACGCCGCAGAGTACGTCATAAGTGAAGTCTCTGCAACGACTATCGAGGAAAACGGAATTTCATTTTCCTGCGGGACTGTCCCGGAATCGGATATCACAATCATTATCGGAGTGACAAAGAAACAGGAAGTCCCGACGGCATCGGGGTATTACACAAGCGCACAGGTGGACGCACTGTTTGAGAATTACATTACGGTAAATGGCGAAACGCTGATAATAAAAAAGGAGTAAGTTATGGCAGACATCTCAAAACTTCAACTTGAAAGCACCACGTACAACATCAAGGACGAGACGGCGCGAACGGATATTGCGTCTTTGCAAAGCGATGTGGACGGTCTGATGGAGGACATTTCGCAAAAGGAACATTTCCGCGGGTATTATAATACCACTGCGGAAATACAGGGAATTCCGAATCCGTCCGACGGGGACTACGCATGGAACGCGGAGACCGGAACGGTATGGAATTACACGACTTCATGGACAGATTCCAACGAAAAGATTCCCGATCAGACGGTTCCGAAATCGACTTCCACGCCGCTCATGGACGGAACGGCAAGCGTCGGAAGCCAAACCTCATATGCGGCGGGCGATCATCGTCACCCGACGGATACGACCAGGGCATCGACATCAGATCTTTCGGCGGAGGTGACGGCGAGACAGGACGCGGATTCGGCGCTGGGAGGGCGTATCACGGCGATCGAAGGAGCCGGGTATGTCAAGGCATCGTATAACGCGGAGACGGAGACGCTTGTGCTGTCCACGACGTAAAGGAGAGGGACATGGCGTATATTTCCAAGATCGTATCAAATGACGGGGAGGCACTGGATATCGCGCCTCCCCCTGATCTTACAGAGGCGGAAAAGACAGAGTACCGTTCCAGGATCGGAGCAAGTTCTGCGGAATCGACGGGTGCGCCTGTCCGCCTGGAAGTGACGATCGCGACAAGTAAATGGGCCTCCGGAAGCGCTTCGCTTACAGCGTCGGATTATCCCTTGCTCTCAAACGTCGCGCCGGGGAGCCTCGTGCAGTTTTTTGCGGCGGACGATTCTTCGGAGACGGTCGTCGCAAACAATATCCGCATCAATGCGCAGGGAACGGGGAGCGTCGGATTTATATGCGATACCACGCCTTCCGTGCCTGTGAGCGGGGAACTTGTCATTTTTAATTGAGGAGGACGGAATATGCTACAGACACCTGCAACCCTGCAGATGATACAGGATATCAAACAGGGCCTTATTCCCGTGGGGAAAGCGGTTGAAGCAGACAATGCGACCAGTGCGGAAAACGACGGGAACGGGGACAACATTGCAAACACTTATGCAAAGCAAAACGGAAGTTATCCGGGCATGTCGGTCGGGACTGCCGTTTCCGCAGCGGACGCGACGCATGCGACGGACGCGGACAATGATGGAGATGGGAACAATATCGCTTCTACCTATGCAAAGAAGGGCGGGCGGCTGATTCCATTACTTTATACAAGCACTGGTCAGTGTATTGCGCTTTTGCCAAGCGGTACCTATCCTGATGTTCTGGATATGGGATTCATAAACGGAGTTGCGAGTGGGGCAACTCTTCCCTCTGGTTGGAACATGGGTGATTTTGTGGCGATAACAGCCGTAAATGATCTCAACGTAACAGTCGTTAATCAGCACAACGGGAATATATTCGGATATACCGCAACGGGAAAATACGACGTCGGGGATTATTATATTTCCAACTCTTCTACATCCCCCGCCGCAAAGTACGGAGGTAGCTGGACACAGTTGCAGGGACGGTTCATCCTCGCTTCCGGAGACGGCTATACTTTGGGAAGTACGGGCGGTTCTGCCAATACAACAATTTCGGTCAATAATCTCCCGGCGCATTCGCATATTGAGCAAATGTGTTTTGAGGAGTATTCAACGGGCAACGGCGTGCGGAATCTCGGATACAGGAACGGGTCATCGGACGGACCCAACAAGTACTGGAACACGGCCATGCCGCATGGCGGATCGACGGCTGCGCTTTCGACACAGGAAACGGGCGGAGGGCAATCGCTTTCCACCATTCCCCAGTACAGGGTCGCAAACATCTGGTACAGATACGCGTAAGGAGACGGAACAATGGACAGAAGAGTATTCAATGCGGACAAAACACAGGAACTTACGGAGTATGACCTTGCGCTCGGATATCTGGCCGAGGATAAGCTCGTCACAGTGCACCATGATGCCGTAGTCGGAAAGACTGCAGATGAAAACGCGGCGGAGCTTCAGACCGCAGGAGAAACAGTAGAGCATGTAAATGGTGAATGGTACCACGTTTTGAAAGTATATCCGAACGGCGGTAAAGAAAGCGTAACAATCTATCCGACCGAGGCCAAAGAAGCGTATGACGAATACGAGGACATCTACGTCTATACGCCGTACACGGAGACGGAGCTTGCCGCCATAGAATACAGGAGTGAGATCGCAAAGGCAAAAGCATATCTTCAGAAAACGGACTACATCGTGATGAAGATCGCGGAAGCACAGTCGGAAGGTGATGCGGAACAGGTCTCGGCGCTCCGTGCGGAGTATGCCGTACAGCTGGAAAAAAGAAAGGAGGCAAGGGCGGCCGTCAACGCAAACGAGGCGTCGCTCATGAAATTGTAAGGAGTAACATATGCGGAATATCGATCTGAAGCGGGGGAGCGTCGCGAAGTATGACGACGACTCTCCTTTTTTGGTGGAATCCGGGGCCCTGGAACTCAGGTTCCGGCTCCCTGACCCGAACGGGGACTATTTCGTTGTGTCCCAGACGTCCATCGCGGAGGACGGGAGAAAGAAGCTCCCTATCGCAAGGGACGGAAAGGTCACGCTGCATGTCTCTGTCGGGGAACTGCGCCTGGCGGTGAAACGGTACATCGGCGGCCGTCTTGTGGAAAGTTACGGCGTCGAGCCGCTCGACGTCAGAAGCGTTGACGGAACGGTCACGGCGTTCCCGGAGCTCTCCGCTCTGCAGCGTCAGGCGGCAGGCCTTGAAAAGACAATGCAGGAAGAGCGTGAGGCAAGAACGCAGGCATGCGCGGAAGCGCTGAAAGCCATGGAGCAGAACACAAGCGAAGCGGTGTCAGGTGTCAGAAAAGACGCATTGAACGCGGTGCACAAGCTCGCCGTGGCGTTCCTGCGCTATGCCTATACGGACTATCGTCGCAACATCTATGTGAATACGCGGAATGCTTCTTTTGAGCAGTTTCTGTCGGCATTCGGATTTTCGGAGAAAGATTTCACCGCAGAGGAACTTGCGGCGATCAAAGAGGAGGCAAAGATATGACAAAGAAACTTTTCATTGTGTTCCTTGCGGCGGTCCTGCTGCTGTTCGGGCTTTCCGCGACCTGTGTCTATGTGGCGGCATGCGCGGAAGAAACGGTACAGGAAGCGCCTGTCGAGCCGCAGGATCCCTCGGACGGGCAGGACGGGGAAACAGACGACGGGGCGCAGAGCGGCCTGCAGACGCTCGTTGACGGCTTTATCACGCAGCTGAAAGACAAGTACGGCGATCAATGGCAGCAGTACTACGATGCGATCATCGCCGAATGGGGGACGGTAGAGCAGTATCTTCTTTCGCTCGTTCCGGAGGACGCCCCCGACGTCGTGAAAGACGGTTGGACTTCCTTTGTCGATTGGACGCGGGAAAACTGGGTCGTGCTCGCCGCCATCGGCGCCACGGTCTGCGTCATTATTATTATTGTGTTCGGAAAGAAGATCTTCGACGCAGTCAAAAAGTTCTTCCTGTCCGTGTTCAGATCGACCAACAAGCAGTATAAGGTCTTGCTCGCGCAGAATAACGCCATTTTCGCCCTGCTGGGGGATAATCCCAAGTTTGAGGAACAGCGCGCTGCCCTGAAGTCTGCCAACGAGGAGATGATGAAAGATGAGTAACAAGACGCCCGCGCAGTTCAAAAAGCGCAGATATCTCTATTTCTGGCTCGGCGTCGTGCTTGCCGTCGTCCCGTCCGTTGCGGTCACGGCAGCGCTCCTCCCGTTCGTGCAGGAGGATGTCGGGACAAAGTGGGGGATAGGGCTCACGATCGTCGCGATCAATATGATCCCGCTTGCGTTCAACGTCCTGCATTCCCTGCTCACGCGCTTCCCGTCCTTTAATTGGGTGGCGCTCATTCTTGCGCTTACGGCGGAGTTCTTCACATCGCCCGTGTTCGCGGACTATGTGAGCACGTTCAAGGTGATCGAATGGACGACGGTGCTCGGCGGGATCCTTTCATGCGTGTTCTTTGCCCTGCACGGCAAGTACAAAGCAAAGGACGGGCAGGCAAAGACCATGAAGGAGCTTGGGGTGATCTGATATGTTCAATTTCGACGAAGAGAAACGGAAGCCGCAGGCTTTGCCGGAAAAGAAGAAAACGTCCAATTCCGATTTTCTCGACGCTTCCACGCTGATCATCGTCGCCGCGCTCATAGTGGCGATCGTCTGCGCGTTCCTCGTCAAGTTCGTTTTTTCACCGGAGATCAGCTGGCGGGACGTCGGCGTGGAGGGCGCGATCATCTGCGTTTGTACGATGTCCATCTATATCCTCCTGCGGTCGTACACTCTCCGCAGGGGGCGCAGGACGGACGCGTGGCAGCGTGCCTCCCAACGTGTGCGGGACAACGCAAGGAAGATCACAGAGCGCAATTACGCCCGTTATACGGCGGACTATTGCCGCGGGTGGGAGCAGGAACACCTCGACGCCGCCCAGGAGGCCGCGCTCTCCCGCGTCGGCATCCCGCTCGGAACATTCCGCGACGATTACTGCCGCTATACCCAAAAAGAGCTGCGCGGGGAATTCCCCGATCTCACGGACGGGGAAAGGGAAGCGATAAAAAAGGCGCGCAGGGTACGGCGCATGAAATATGACGAGCGGTATCTCTACAACGATGAAGAGGACGGAAAACGGCAGAAGTCTCCCTCCGAGCAGACAAAGTGCAAGAAGAAAAACACGTTCATCAACGTCAGAACGGTCGTCACTTCTGTCCTGACCTGCGGGCTTTCCGCTTCGTTCTTCCAGGAAGTGATCTTCAATTTTTCCGCAGAGGCCGTCATCCAGTGCGTCATCAAGCTCGCGCTTGTGGCGTTCTTCGGTGCGCTCGGCATGATCGGCGGGTACAATTTCTCCACCCAGGAAGAGGTGCGCGAAATGGACGCCCGCGCCGACGAACAGGAACGGTTCATCAAGTGGTGCGAGACGGAAAAAGACGTGGAGAAATTTAGAGGAAAAGACGGGGAAAATCTTGGGGGCAAGCTGGGGGCAGATTTTCAGCCCATCGCAAAAAATGGCGTTTTTGATGCAAAAAACACCGAAAACAGCGTAAAAACGGGGATTTTTGAATAGACCGTTTGGCTTCGACTCCCGTTTCCTGCTCCAAACCGAGGATAAGGGCGCATCTTGCGCCCTTTCTTCATATTGCGGGCTTCGGTCATTTCCGTCCCGGTAACCTCCCTCGCCTTTGCTTTTGAAAGAACGCAGTCTGCAACCTTTCTGCTCGTCTGGCGGCAGCATTTTCCCACGAAACCCGGAATGCGCAGCCGGACGGATGCCGGACGGATGCGCTTTTCTCTTGTGCAATCAGGTTGCCAATCGGTGAAATTTGTGGTATACTTTTCCCCATGAAAGTGTTTGCGATCAGCGATCTGCACCTGTCCGGGCTCAAAGAAAAGCCGATGAATATCTTCGGGGAGAACTGGGAGGGGCATTTTGAAAAAATTGCATCGGACTGGCGTGCAAAGGTCTCGGCAGAGGACGTCGTTCTGATCGGCGGCGACACCTCCTGGGGCATGAAGCTCGAAGAGGGCATGTTCGACGTCGCGCGCCTTGCGCCGCTCCCCGGGAAGAAGGTGTTCATTCGCGGCAATCACGACTATTGGTGGAACGGCATCACGCGCGTGCGGGCTTCCGCGCCCGACGACACGTTCCTGTTTCTGCAGAATGACTGCGTGAAACTCGGCCCGTACATCGTCGCCGGATCGCGCGGGTGGACCTGCCCCGGCAGCCCCGACTTCACCGAACGCGACGAAAAACTCTATCTCCGGGAGGCCGAACGCTTCCGGCTCGCCTTTCAGGAAGTCCGGAAAGTGCGCGCGGAGGAGGACAGACTGATCGCACTCATTCATTATCCTCCCTTCAACATCAGGCGGGAAGAGACGCTTTTCACGCGGCTGTTTGAGGAAAACGGCGTGGACAAGGTGGTATTCGGACACCTGCACGGCAGCGGGTTCTTCCCCTTGAAGTGTGAAAGGGGCGGCATCGAGTACTTTCTCACCTCCTGCGACAAGGTCAATTTCCGCCTCACGCAAATTTTCTGAGAAGCTGTTCCAAACCCTTTACATTTGCTCTTCCGTATGGTATAATGAACAGCGTAAACGGTTCTTTAAGAGCGGCACCGCGATGCCGACAAGACGCTCGTTTCGCTTTTTTTCTGGAGACAACGGTCTTGCGGCACGCCCGTAAGGCCTTTTTTTCGCGGAAAAACTCCGAACGGCCGTGCAAGGAGGACAACATGCAGCCTGTGATCATGAACGCAGAGGGCATGGCGCGCACGCTGCGCCGCCTCTCGCATGAGATCGAAGAGCGCAACGAAGGATTTTCCGGCGTCGTTCTGGTCGGCGTGAAGCGGGGCGGCGAGGTCGTTGCCCGCAGACTCTCCGCCATCATCTCCGAAACGGGGCGGGGCGACGTTCCGTGCGCGGGACTGGACATCACGATGTCGCGCGACGATCTCGTTTCGGCGTTTATCCTGCCGGAGGCGGAAAAAAACGACCTCGGTTTTCCGCTCGAAGGCAAGACGGTCGTCTTATGCGACGACGTTCTGCACACGGGCAGAAGCGCCGTTGCGGGGATCGAGGCGCTCTTCCGCCTCGGCCGGCCCGCGAAAATCCAGCTCCTCGTGCTTGTCGACCGCGGGGGAAGGGAACTGCCCGTGCGCGCCGACTATGTGGGAAAGAACGTTCCCACGTCTAAGGAAGAATATATCGAAGTGCATTTCACCGAACTGGGCGCCGGCGAGGACGCCCTGACGATCACAAGGAGAACAAATGCTGAAGCATAAGGACGTATTGGGACTTTACGATCTGTCCGCGGAGGAGATCGACGAGATCCTGACCGTGGGCATGAGTATGAAAAAACTGCTCCGGCAGAACATCAAAAAGCTGCCGCACCTGCAGGGCAAGTCTGTCACGACGCTCTTCTACGAGAACAGCACGCGTACGCGGTGCTCGTTTGAGCTGGCCGCCAAGTACATGGGGGCGCACGTCGTCAACATTGCGGCGGCCTCCTCCTCGGTGCAGAAGGGCGAGACGCTTGTGGACACGGGAAAGACGCTGGACGCGATGAAAAACGACGTCATCGTGATCCGCCACCCCATGGGCGGCGCGCCGCGTCTGCTTGCAAAGACGGTCAGAGCGCACGTCGTCAACGCGGGCGACGGCATGAACGAGCACCCCTCGCAGGCGCTTCTGGACATGCTGACGATGCGCGAAAATTTCCCCTCGCTCGAGGGCCTGCGGGTCGCCATTCTCGGCGACATCAGCCATTCGCGCGTTGCAAAGAGCAATCTGTTCGGCCTGAGAAAGATGGGGGCGGAGGTCAGAATGTACGCGCCGCGCACGCTCATGCCGACGGGGATCGACAAAATGGGCGCAAAGATCTGCTCCTCCCGCGAGGAGGCGGTCGACGGCGCCGACGTCGTCATGGGGCTTCGGATCCAGCTGGAGCGCCAGCATGCGGGGAATTTCCCCTCGCTCGGCGAATATGCAAAGTTTTTCGGCGTGAACGAAGCGGTCATGCAGTATGCAAAGCCGGGCGCGCTTGTCATGCACCCCGGCCCTGTCAACCGCGGCGTGGAACTCACCAGTGCGCTCATTGACGGAGACACGAGCCGCATTGAAGAGCAGGTGCTTTCGGGCATTGCGGTGAGAATGGCAATTCTCTTTCTGCTCACCAAGGAGGAGGTATGATCTTAAAAAACGCAGACGTCGTCCTGAAAGACGGCGTCAGAAAGCTGGATATCCGCATTGAGGACGGCAGGATCGCC
>ERZ1090868.2031-NODE-2033-length-10220-cov-4.689720_pt1 | contig 10220 bp, 8 predicted proteins | sample MGYA00478475_ERZ1090868 | MGnify/ENA primary metagenome ERZ1090868 (study PRJEB33644, sample SAMEA5815747) | chicken gut metagenome | biome: Chicken; feature: Gastrointestinal Tract; material: Caecum | place: Ireland | collected 2019-01-01 | study: A study of the...
TGTTTTAATTGGATAAACCGTTGAGACGGAAGTAAAACTGCACAACCGAGTTCAAAGAGAGTGGGCGTTGGTGAGAGTCCCGCAGCTACGGCGCAGACAAATGGTCCGTTGAGGGTGCATTGAAAAGATGCAACGGCGCTTTCCCGTTACAGAAAGAGGGATATGTTTGTATTCCGTGAAAGGTGGGCAGACTCGTTTCTGTCAATCAAGGTGGTACCGCAGGTATATTTTCGCCTGTCCTTGTTTTATGCAAGGGCAGGCTTTTTTGTTTGTCTTATAAAGGAGTTCGGGTTATGTTAAACACAAGAGCAAGCGGCGTTTTGATGCATCTTTCCTCCCTGCCGTCGCCTTACGGCATCGGCGTTATGGGGGAAGAAACCAAGCGCTTTATCCGCCAAATCAAAGACATGGGGTTTTCTTACTGGCAGGTATTGCCTTTAAACCCGCCGGATTTTTACGGCTCGCCCTATGCCTCCAACGCGGCGTTTGCCATTTCGTATTTGTTCATTGATCCGCGCGGACTTGTGCGCGACGGGCTTGTAAAGGAAGAAGAGCTTGCGCGCAGTCTTTATCACGGCTCGCCTTACACGGCGGATTTTGAATTTGCCGCGAACAGCCGCTTGGAGCTTTTAAAGCTTGCGTTTTCGCGCATTTCCCCGGAAATACACACAAAGATAGAAGAATTTTGCAATGCGCACCCTTGGTGCGAAGCGTACACGCTTTATGAAGCGGCGAAAGAGCGCTTCGGCGGCAAACCGTGGTATGCGTGGGACGAACCGTTCGCCCGCTATGAAACTGCGGTGCAGCACGCGCGTGATTTAAAAGCGGCGCAGGACTTTTTCAAGTTCGTGCAGTACACGGCGTTCACCCAGTGGCGTGAGATTAAGCAGTACGCCAACGAAAACGGCGTGAAAATCCTCGGCGATATGCCGATTTATGTTTCGTTTGACAGCGCAGATGTTTGGGAAAATCGGCAGCTGTTTGAAATTGACGACCGCACTTTTATCCGCAAGCGCGTTTCCGGCGTGCCGCCCGATTATTTCTCGGAAGACGGCCAGCTTTGGGGAAACCCGCTTTACGACTGGGTCGCGATGCGAAAAGACAATTATCGATGGTGGTGCGAACGCATCCGCGCCGCGTTGCAGCTTTACGACACGGTGCGCATCGACCACTTCCGCGCGTTTGCCTCTTACTGGGCGGTTCCCGCCGACAGCGACACCGCCAAAAACGGCGTTTGGGAAAAAGGCCCCGGCAAAGCGTTGTTTGACGCGGTGGAAAACGAGCTCGGCGAAGTGCCGATTGTCGCGGAAGACCTCGGCGTGTTCGGCGAAGATGTTGTTAAGCTCTTAGAGGACACGAAGTTCCCCGGCATGCGCGTCATTCAGTTTGGCTTTGAGCCGGACGCAGACAGCACCCATCTCCCGCACAACTACCCGCGCAACTGCCTCGCCTATGTCGGCACGCACGACAACAACACCTTGCTCGCGTGGCTTTGGGAGGCGGACGACTATCATCGCCGCTTTGCGCTCGACTATTGCGGGTTTACCGGCGACAACTGGGGCGAGGGCGGCTTTCACAGCCCTTCGTGCCGCAAAATTATTGAAACCGTCTGGCGCAGTCACGCCGCCGTCGCTATCATTTCCTATCAGGATTTGTGCGGTTTCGGTGCGGACGCACGCATGAATGTGCCCGGCCGTGCTTTCGGCAACTGGCAGTTCCGCACGACCGAAGATATGATTGCACAGATTGACACCGAATATTACAAAAAAATCAACCGAATTTTTAAACGATAAAAGGAGTGTTCCAAATGGCGAAAATCCCTTACAGATTATATTTACCCGAAGATAAAATCCCGACGCAATGGTATAACCTGCGCGCCGATATGAAAGAACTGCCCGACCCGATGCTCAACCCGCAGACGTTTAAACCGGCAACCGAAGAAGACCTTTACCCGGTGTTCTGCAAGGCGCTTGCACATCAGGAAATGGACGACACGACGCGCTACATTGACATTCCCGAAGGCATTCGCGAAATGTATAAGCTTTTCCGCCCGTCGCCGCTTGTGCGCGCTTATAACCTCGAAAAAGAGCTCGGCACGCCGGCAAAAATCTATTACAAATTTGAGGGCAACAACACCTCCGGCAGTCACAAGCTCAATTCCGCCATTGCGCAGGCTTACTACGCGAAAGAGCAGGGCCTTACGAACCTGACGACCGAGACCGGCGCAGGACAGTGGGGCACGGCGCTCGCAGAAGCTTGCTCGTATTTCCACATTCCGCTGACCGTTTACATGGTGAAAGCTTCCTACCTGCAAAAACCGTTCCGGCAGGCGATTATCCGCACGTTCGGCGGCAAGGTGATTGCGAGCCCCTCGGACACGACCGAAGCCGGGCGCAAAATCCTTGCCGAAGACCCGGAAAACAGCGGTTCTTTGGGCACCGCCATTTCGGAAGCGGTCGAAACCGCCGTGACAACGGAAGGCTGCCGCTATGTTTTGGGTTCTGTTCTTAACCAGGTGCTGTTGCACCAGTCCGTCATCGGGTTAGAGAGCAAGGTGGCCATGGAAATGCTCGACGAATACCCGGACGTTGTTGTCGGCTGTGCCGGCGGCGGCTCGAACCTCGGCGGTCTTATCGCGCCGTTCATGCAAGATAAGCTGTTGGGCAAAGCAAATCCCCGTTTTGTCGCCGTGGAGCCCGCCTCCTGCCCGTCGCTTACCCGCGGCAAATATGCCTATGACTTCTGCGACACCGGCAAAATTACGCCGCTCGCCAAAATGTATACGCTCGGTTGCTCGTTTAAGCCCTCGCCGAACCACGCCGGCGGGCTGCGCTATCACGGCATGTCGCCGATTCTGTCGAAGCTCTATCACGACGGCTACATGGAAGCAATGTCCGTCGAGCAGACCAAGGTGTTTGAAGCTGCCACGATGTTTGCGCGCGTCGAGACCATTCTCCCCGCCCCAGAAAGCGCACACGCCATTTACGGCGCGATTGAGGAAGCGAAGAAATGCAAGGAAACCGGCGAAGCCAAAACGATTTTGTTCGGCCTTACCGGCACCGGCTATTTCGATATGACCGCTTACACCTCGTTTATGGAAGCCACCATGCGCGATTACATTCCGACCGATGAAGATTTGCAGGTCGGTTTCGACAAACTGCCGAAAATCCCCGGTATTCAAGAATAAGCAAAAAAGGCCCCCTTTCCGCTATCTTGCGGAAAGGGGGCTTTTGTTGTTTTGGGCAAGGTGAATTACAAATCGTTCGTAGGGACAGGGCTTGTCCCTGTCCGCAAAACATTTGCAAAGCCGATGTCGGGAGGCCAAGGCTGTTTTCGGAACAAAGTAAAAGTCACGATTCGCTGCACGCCGACGCGTGCACCGGGGAACCCCCGGCGAGGGTGCCCCACGGCAAAACAGTCCACCGGACTGTTTCGCCTCCCCTCCTGCGCTTCCTTGTAAAAAAGAATTTCGCCCTGTGCGCAGGGCGACCAAAGGCGCTGCCTTTGGATTGCGCCGCCTTTTGAAAAAGGCGGGCGAAAACTTTAATGTTTGTTTTGACAACTTTTGCAGGGTCGGATCACTCTGCCCGCCCGTAAAATCACAGCAAAGCTGCTTCCGGGTCAAGAAAGAAAAGGTGAAATCGCACTGCCTGCGCGTGTTTGCCGTGCGGCAGCCCGCACCGCGATTCACAGCGCGTTGGCACGCGCACGCGCACAAAAAAAGAGACGGAAAAATCCGTCTCTTTTTTCTTTTCTGATTTATTTTTTTCCTTTGATTGCGTCCCAATAGGCTTTTGCCGCCTGTTCGGTTTTGTTGTCGCCGAACTTATAATACTGCCGGCCCAAGAGCGCGTCGGGCAAATACTGCTGTTCGACCCAGCGGTGGGGGAAACTGTGGGGATATTTATAAAACTGCCCTTTGTTCTTTACGTCGTCGCCGTCATAATGCTTGTTTTGCAAACAGCGCGGAATCCGGCCGTAATTCCCCTTTTGCACGTCCGCCATTGCCGCGTCAATGCCCGCTTCGCCGGTGTTGGACTTCGGGGCGGTTGCAACGAGAATGACTGCGTCCGCAAGCGGGATTCGCGCTTCGGGAAGCCCGACTGCAAGCGCCATATCGCACGCCGCTTTGACAATCGGGATAATCATCGGGTACGCAAGCCCGACGTCCTCCGCCGCGCACACCATAAGCCTGCGCACCGCAGACGGCAAATCGCCGCCCTCTAAAAGCCGTGCCAAATAATGGAGCGCTGCATCCGGGTCGGAGCCGCGCATGGATTTTTGAAACGCAGAAATCACGTCGTAATGTTCGTCGCCCGCGCGGTCATAGCGAAACGCATTGCCGCCGGTGAGGGCGTTGACTTCTTCCTCTGTAATCGTCTTGTTGCCGTTTTCGTCCGGCTTTGCCGCAAGCACCGAAAGTTCGGTGAAATTCAGCGCCTTGCGCACATCGCCGCCCGAGGCGGTCGCAATGTCGGCGCAAACGTCATCGGAAACGCTGATTTTACAGTTCTGCTCTTTTTCTAAGAACGCAAACCCCCTTTTCACTGCGGGCACGATTTCTTCGGGCGTAATCGATTTAAACTCGAACACCGTCGAACGGCTCAACACCGCACTGTACACATAAAAATACGGGTTTTCCGTTGTGGACGCAATCAGCGTGATTTTGCCGCTTTCTATGTATTCAAGTAAGGATTGCTGTTGCTTTTTATTGAAATACTGAATCTCATCGAGATACAAAAGAATCCCGTTCGGCGCGGCAAGCGTGCCGAGTTGTGCGACAATATCTTTAATATCGGCGGTGGAAGCGTTCGTGCCGTTGAGCTTTCGCAAGGTGCGGTCAGTCGTTTTGGCGATAATCCGCGCAAGCGTGGTTTTGCCCGTGCCGGACGGCCCGTAAAAAATCATATTCGGCAGCGTGCCGGAGGCAATAATATTCCGCAGCGGCATATTTTCGCCGAGCAGGTGTTTCTGCCCGACCATATCCTCTATGGTTTCAGGCCGGATTCTGTCCGCAAGCGGGGAGGCCATAGTTCTTACTCCTTTACAAGAATCGGCAAAATATCTTCTGCCGTATTTACAATATATTCTGCGCCGTACTTTTCAAATTCCTCGCGGCTGCCGAAGCCGTACAATACGGCAATACAAGGAAGCCCGGCGCGGTGGGCGCCGTCAATGTCATAAAGCCGGTCGCCGACCATCATCGTTTCGTTTTCGGAAACCCCGAGCGCGCGCATTGCACCGCGCATAATTTCCGCTTTGTCGGCGGATTTGTTATCAAAATCGGTGCCGCCGATATAGTGGAATAACGGCAAAAGCCCGTCTTCGTCTAAAATTTGGCGGATAAAATCCACCGGCTTTGAAGAAGCGGTCGCGAGTTTCACGCCGCAGTCGTGAAGCGTGTGCAAAAGCTTAGGGATTCCGGGATACACCGCCGCTTCGCGCCAGCCTTTCTCTCGGTAGCGCTCGCGGTATTTCGCAATCATAAAATCAATTTTGTCGTCCGGGTAGCCGAACAGATTTTTAAAGCTTTCGTAAATCGGCGGGCCGATAAATTTGCGAAGCGTTTTTTCTTCGGGCGCCGGTTTTCCGTCCGCCTCGAACGCATAAATCAAACTTTTGAAAATCCCTTCGGAGGAATCCACCAGCGTGCCGTCAAAATCGAACAGCACAGCCGAAAATCGGGCTTGCATTTTAATAACCTCTTTTTTCTTATTTCACCTTAGACAAATCCAAAACGACGTTTTCATAGCCGTCCACATTCACCACATAATAAGCGACCGTGGTGTCGTTAATAAAGCGCAGGTTGTTGTGCGCGGCGTAGTTGGTTTCGTTGAACACCGCGTATTTTTGCGTTTCGGTGTTATAAACATAAATGCGGTAGTCCAGGGCGTTTGCAACCGTGCCCGCCATGACAACATATTTGCCGTCGGGGCTTACGGCAAACAACATGGGGTTCATTTTATAGCCTTTGGTTTCAATCGTCGAGGTGTCATAGGTCGTGAAAATACGGCCGTCCTCTTTGCTTAAAATATAGTCGCCGTTGCGGATATAGGAAGTGCCGTAGCCGGCGTAAAACGTGGTGATGATACTCTCTTTTCCGTTTTCATATTTCACGGTGGAGAAGCCGCTGTCGGTCTTGCGGATATAAGCGAACACGCCGTTGCCCAAAAGCTTGACATAGCGGTCGCCGACATTTTCGGCAATCACCGTGTCGTCGCGGCCGTTGCGGCCGGTTTTCATATACAAGTCGACCTGCGTCACGCCGTTCGCATCGGGTGTGCGTTCCCGGCTGGAGAAGAAAGGCACGGCGGAGGTGGTTTCTTTCAGCCCGCCTTCGGTAATCATATAATAATCCCGGCGGATACCGCCGTCGGCGCTGACTTTCTGCGCGCGGTCGTTTAAGAAATCGGTTACGCTGCCGTTGGAGCGGTTCAAAATAAACGCCTGTTCCCAAACGGGGTCGAGCGTGTAAGCCTGGGTCTTGTCGGTGTGCATCAGCAACAAGCAGCTGCCCGTTTGGGCGTAAGCCGCCGGCAGGTTTTGCACCTTGAACATGACGAAGCTGTAAATATAAACATTGCTGTCTGTGTTTTCCGTCGAGAACACGCCGTAGCCGCTCAAAACACCGTCGCGTTCGACATAAGGAATTTTCACCGGAATTTGCTGACCGCTTAACGGCACGGTTAAATCCATCGTCCCGGTCGGGGCGAGCTCAACGTAATCGGTGCCGTTGAATTCATAATAAGTGATATTGCCCGCCGCGTCCGCGGTATACACGACGTTTTCAATGTCGGTGGGCATATAGGGAATAGACGTGATTTTCCGCGAAAGCAAGACGCTGTCTAAGCTTGAGGAAACCGACGCCGCGTCTTTGTTTTCCGAAGAGGCAAACACATTCGGGTGGGTATAAAGAAACCACGCTCCGACCAGCGCGGCGATTGCCAAAACGGCAATCACGATTGTGATTATATTCTTTTTTGCGGAGGTTTTGTTTTTGGAAGTTGTATCGTTTGCAGACTGCAAAGCCGTCGCCGCCTTTCCTTGGTTCATCAGGGGAATAAGCTATAAAATCGTGTTTTTTATTATACTATGATACCCCGCAAAAAGCAAGTATTCGCGCGGCTTTGTTACTATTTTGAAACTCTTTTGCATATATATAAAACCGTAACAAAAAAGACTATGCAAACGAGGGAATGCCATGAATACTTTTGTGCCGGAAGGCGTCGGCTTTTTGACGCCGGAGAACCAAAAATACACCGCGTCTGTGCACGCTTTAAAAGAAGCCTTTCGAACCGGACGAATTTTAGAAGCGAAAGCCGTCCGCTGCGACCGCGAGCACAATTTATATGTGCAGTTTCCGGGGGTTTCGGGCGTAATTCCGCGCGAGGAATGTGCGCTCGGGATTCGCGAGGGCACCGTGCGGGACATTGCCATTCTTTCACGCGTCAACAAGCCGGTTTGCTTTGTGGTGACCGCGTTTTGTGAAAAAGGCGGCAAAGAATTTGCGGTTTTGAGCCGTCGGAAAGTGCAGGAGCAGTGCATGGCGCAATATATTTCGAAGCTCGTCCCGGGCGACGTGATTGACGCGGTTGTCACACGCATGGAGCCGTTCGGCGCATTTTGCGACATCGGCGCGGGGATTTCTGCGCTTTTGCCCATTGACGCGATTTCCGTTTCACGCATTCCGCACCCCAACGTGCGGTTTTACACCGGTCAAAAAATCCGTGTGGTGGTCAAAGGCATTGACGAGCTCGGGCGCATCACGCTTTCCCACAAAGAACTGCTCGGCACATGGGCAGAAAACGCCGCGAAATTTTCCGCCGGTGAGACGGTGCCGGGAATTGTGCGGTCAATTGAAAAATACGGGATTTTTGTGGAACTCGCCCCAAATTTGGCCGGTCTTGCGGAATATGTGCCCGGCGTTTGCCCCGGGGACGCGGCGAGCGTTTACATAAAAAGCATTCACCCGGACCGCATGAAAATCAAGCTGATTCTGGTTGACCATTTTGCGGCGGACGCGCCGGATTTTCACTACCGCTACCCCGCGGTTTCCCACATCGACCGCTGGCTTTATTCTTCGCCGGAAAGTGAAAAAGTCATTGAATCTGTATTTTCCGTCTAAAATCGTATTTTAGAATTGCGTTTTTTTGTGCGGTGTGCTAGTATTATTATGTATCATTTTCCAACGGGGAGGAAGTAACATGAAAAAGTTCACTTGGAAAAAGGGCATCAGCCTTTTTCTGACCCTTGTGATGGCGGTTTCGCTGGCAATACCGGCGCTTGCCGCAGACAAAAACGACGCAAATCCGGTTTTGATTATTTCGGGATTTGTGGAATACACCTTGGTTGACCCCGCCACCGGTGAATCTGCTTTCGGCAACACGGACGCAATCGTCAATACCGTAACCGGTGTTTTGCCGTCTTTGCTCACCCTGCTCGGTTCCGACAAAACACAGGCGGATTACGACGCGTTTTGCGACGCGGCGCTCCCGCTAGTCAACCAGTTATTTGACAAAATCGCCTGTAACCCGGACGGCACGGTGAAATATCCGGACGTAACGCTGAAAGCCCAAACCAAAGGCTCGCTTGCAAAGCTCGGCACGGATTATGTCATGCAGGCGGACGCGTTTGACAAAGAGATTATTTTAGGGCTTGCGGACGCAGTCGGCGCGGACAAAGTGTATGCTTACGGGCTTGACTGGCGTTTGGACCCGCTGGTTGTTGCGGACGACATCAACGACTGGATTCAGATGATTAAAGCCGAAACCGGCTATGACAAAGTGTCGCTCGCCGGTGTCAGCATGGGCGGCGCGATGGTTTCCGCCTATGTCGCAAAATACGGCACAGACGACCTAAGCAACATCACGATGATTTCGTCAGCGTTTACCGGCCTGGAATATGTCGGTAAGCTGTTCACCGGCGGGGTTTCGATTGATGAGCAAGGGCTTTACAACATGATTGACGAAGCCGTCAGCACCGACATTTTGAGCAACATCCTCGGTTCGACCGATATTCTTCCGCAGGCAATCGGGCTTGTGGACGAGCTGGTCGCGGCGGTCGGCGACCGTGTTTATTCCGAATGTTTGATTCCGTCGTTCGGCTATAACCCCGGTTTCTGGACATTTGTCCCCGCGGATTATTACGAAGACGCCAAAGCCTTTATGTTCGCGCGTATGAACGCAACCGAAGAACAAAAAGCCACGTTTGAGGCGAAAATTGACGCTTACCACAACATTCAGGCGAATATCAAAACCATATTGAAAGATGCGCAGAAAGACGGCGTCAGCGTTGCGGTTATTTCCAACTACAACTTCCAAATGCCGCCCGTCTCCGCTGCGTCTTCCATGACCGGCGACCAGGTCATTGAAACCCGCCACACCAGCGGTTACGCGACTTGCGCGAATATTTCAGAGACTTTGCCCGCTTCTTACAAAAACAGCAAATACGTCTCTCCCGACCGCATGATTGACGCTTCCACCTGTTATCTTCCCGACCAGACCTGGTTCATTAAAAATATGAAGCACGTGGATTTCTCGAACGAGAAGAACCAGTGCGAATTCTACGCGTGGGTGATGACCGCCGACAAGCAGGTTACCGTAAACGACAACCCCGACTATCCGCAGTTCATGGTTTATAACGCGGAAACCAAAGTGCTCTCGCCGCTTGCGAACATTCGCGGCGACGTCAACTTCGACGGCAAAGTGGACTTGGTGGATGCGCGCATGGTGCTCCGCTACACGAGGTCCATGGAAACGCTTTCCGATGTGGCGAAAGAAGCCGCGGACATGGACGAAAACAACAACGTCAATGCGCTCGACGCGAAAGCCATTATGAATTTCTACGCCGGGATTGAAACCGAGGACAACACGCCTTCTCTGTTCACCACAGACAGCGTAACGGCGGAAAACGACAACGATATTCTTGCACAGGCGCAGGAAAGCACGTCAGGTCTTCGCGAGACGTTCGAGGGCGTTGTCGGGCAAATCGGTGAAATGCTGCCGCTCGAAAATGCGGCGCAGATGAAGCGTATTTTGCCGGACGCGAAAGATGTTTTAGACGCCCTGCCGGAAATCACCTTCCCGCAGAAAGAGGACGAAACAGAATCCGAAATCGAAACGGATACGACCGAGCCTACAGCCGAAACGGTGACGGAAACGACCACAGCGGCTGCGGAAGCCCCCGCGGCGTAACACACTAAAAACAAAAAAGGCCTGCCG
>ERZ1090868.2034-NODE-2036-length-10205-cov-5.994778_pt1 | contig 10205 bp, 8 predicted proteins | sample MGYA00478475_ERZ1090868 | MGnify/ENA primary metagenome ERZ1090868 (study PRJEB33644, sample SAMEA5815747) | chicken gut metagenome | biome: Chicken; feature: Gastrointestinal Tract; material: Caecum | place: Ireland | collected 2019-01-01 | study: A study of the...
ACGAATATTTCTGCGCGCTCTATTCCGACTATGTGCGCCTGAGCGCCATCGAGGGCTATGCCATGCCCGATGTACTTTATGTGGCGGAGGACGGCAACGTCGCCCGCCGCGATTCTTCCTGCATGCGTCTGTGCAATCAGAAGGACTGCGAGGGCCTGCTCAGAAAGCTCAAGGATACGCTTGCCGACACCACGTTCACCTTTTCGTTCGCCTTTCCCACCCTGCGTGAGCGCTTTGCCGATCATTTCCGCAAGAACACGTTTGCCCGGCTGCTGCCCGAGACGCTGCGCCACTGCGGCGAGACGGCGGAGAGCGCGGGCGAAAAGCTGGACATCGAGCCGCGCTTCTGGAAACGCATCGTCAAGGGGACCCTTTACCCGGAAAAGAACACCGTGCTCGCCCTTGCGCTCGTGTGCGGCATGCAGTGGCAGGACGTGCTCAACCTGCTGGCGGTGTGCGGGTTTGAATTCCGCGGCGACGAGGTGCGCGACGTCGTCGTGCGCTATCTCATCGAGAACCGCATCTTCAACGAGCGTATGCGGGACGACTGTCTTGCGGAGTACTCCGTCACCAACCTGCCCATCAGAAGAACGGGCGAAAGCGCCTGAACGTCCGCGCGGAGATATGCACCGTTTGAAAGATTTCCGGAAAACATTGACAAAAGTCGCCGGATCGCGTATACTGTATACGCAAGGTGAAACTTGCATTGACTGTGGTATGAATAATACCTACGTAGGGCTCTTGCTACTGCAAGAGCCTTTTATCTGTCTGATGATTGAATAATAGCCAATGAGAGAGTTCGCCGAAAACTATTGACAAAATAGTGCGAATTACATATAATGATAGAGCAAGGGCAGAAGCCTTTGCGCATTGACGTGGCTCTCATGTGTGAAAGCATATGGGAGAGTGCGGGCTTCTGTTACGGCGGAAGCCCGATTTTCTTATATTGCAAGCCGGGCAAGCACGGTGAAAAAACCTGACGGAACGCGGGGCGCAAAACGCTTGACTTTTGCGGCGTTTTTCCTGTACAATAGAGACGATATCGACAGCCGAGAACGGGAAGATTACTCCGTGTCTGTTTGCTCGCAGAGAGGGCGGCGTTTGCTGAAAGCCGCCTGCAAAGAGCCGGAAGAACGTGCGCCCGTTTGCCTGAGGCCGGGGCAATGCCCGCGGCAGTCCGCCGTTACCGGACGCAACGAGGGGAATTTTTCCCGAAGTAGAGTGGAACCGCGCCGAATGCGCCTTTACAAAGTCACGTGCCGTGACCGAGGAAGGGCGCTTTTTTGTTGCAGACATCTGCGGACGCGCCACACTTCGCGGCCGGCGCGCATAGGATAAGAGAGGAAAGGGGGTACAAGGGCTTGTTTTTTTCAAGACTGAGAAAGGACATCGCCGCGGCGAAGAAAAACGACCCCGCCGCGCGCAACAAGTTTGAGATCTGGCTCACCTATTCGGGCGTGCACGCACTGTCCTGGCACAGGTGGGCGAACCGGCTGTACCGCATGCATCTGAAGCTCCTTGCGCGCATGACGTCGCAGTTTGCAAAATTCCTCACGGGCATCGAGATCCACCCCGCGGCCAGGATCGCGCCCGGCGTGTTCATCGATCACGGCGCGGGCGTCGTCATCGGCGAGACGGCCGAAGTGGAGGAAGGCGTCGTCATCTACCAGGGCGTGACGCTGGGCGGCACGGGCAAGGAAAAGGGCAAGCGCCACCCCACGATCCGGAAAAACGCCGTCATTTCGTGCGGGGCGAAAGTGCTCGGCGGCTTCACGGTCGGCGAGGGCGCCCGCATCGGCGCAGGCGCCGTCGTGCTCAAAGAGGTGCCGCCGTACGCGACCGTCGTCGGCGTGCCGGGGCGCGTCGTCCGCATCAACGGCGAAAAGACGCAGGATCTCCTGCCCGACAAGGACGATCCCATTCTGCGCGAGGTGTGTTCTCTCCGGGAGCGCATCTATGAACTGGAGGACCGCCTTGAAACGGTGTGCGGCCGCCTTTCGCGGGACGAGGACGCGGCAAAACGGGGGGACGCCGCAGATCATGCGGACGTTGCCGGAATATCAGAACAGAACGAGGTAAAACCCGATGAAAATCTATAATTCACTGACAAGACGCAAGGAAGAGTTCGTGCCGCTCGAAGCGGGAAAAGTCAGAATGTACGCCTGCGGGATCACGGTCTCCGGCGAGGCGCACATCGGACACGCCTTTCAGGCGATCCTCTACGATATTTTCCGTAAGTTCCTCGAAAAGAAGGGCTACGAGGTGGTCTATGCCCGCAACTATACGGACGTGGACGACAAGATCATCGCCCGCTCGCGCGAGACGGGGATCCCCGCCGACGAATACGCGAAAATGATGATCGCAAAAATCGACGCGGCGATGAAGCGCGCCGATGTGGGCGAGCCCACGCTCTGGCTGAAAGCGACCGAAAACATCGGCAACATCATCTCCTTTATCGAAGGGCTCATTGCGGGCGGACATGCCTATCCTGCCGCAAACGGCGACGTGTACTTCGATGTGGACACCTTCCCCGCCTACGGGCAGCTGTCGGGCAGGGACAAAGAGGACATGCTCGACGGCGTCCGCGTCGAAAACGACGGCGAAAAGAAGAATCCCTACGATTTCGCGCTCTGGAAATCGGCCAAGGCGGGGGAGATCAGCTGGGATTCCCCCTGGGGCAAGGGCCGCCCCGGCTGGCACATCGAGTGCTCGGCCATGATCCGCGCCGCGTTCGGGGATCAGATCGATATCCACGGCGGCGGCAGGGACCTTATTTTCCCGCACCATGAAAACGAGATCGCCCAGAGCGAGGCCCTGACGGGCAAACGTTTCGTCAGATACTGGACGCACAACGGGCTCATCAAGGTGAACGGACAGAAGATGAGCAAGTCCCTCGGCAACAGCCTGCTTCTGGACGACCTGATGGACAAATTTTCGCCGGACGCCCTCAAATTTGCGCTGCTCTCCTCCAACTACCGCAACGACGTCAACGTGACGGACGACCTGTTCCCCGCCGCGGAAGCGCACGTCACGCGCTTTTACAAGCTCATCGGGCGGGCGGAACGGGCGTTCCCCGACGAAGCGGGAAAGGAGACGGAGATCGACCGGAAATTCGACGCTGCCATGGAGGACGACTTCAACGCCGCGCTTGCGCTCGCCGATCTGTACGGGTACTTCCGGGAGGTCGCCCGCCTGTTGGACGCGGGCGATGCAAGGGCGCGCCGCATGACCAATCAGATCCGGGAAACGTATGCGCTGCTGGGGCTGTTCCGGCAGGAGCCCGCGGCCTATCTCGCGCGGTATGCGAAGGAGGAAGAGATCCCCGCCGAGGTGACGGCGCTCGCCGAGGAACGCAGGGCGGCGCGCGCGGCGAAGGACTGGGCGAAGTCGGACGAACTGCGCGAAAAACTCCGCGCAATGGGCTATGCCGTCAAGGACGGCAAGGACGGCTACACGCTCTCCAGGCTCTGATCGGTGCCGCCTCGCTGCGGAGCGCGGAAACCCGCGGAACACACATGCCCAAATCATTTGACAATTTGCAAACGGCAAAGTAAAATTGTCTCCGATACCATATAAGGACAGAAACATTATGAAAATCACTTCCAAACAGCTCCGCGAGAGCTGGCTGAAATTCTATGAGAGCAAGGGGCACGTCAACGTCGGCGCGGTGTCTCTCATCGGCGACGGCACGACGGGCGTCATGTTCAACGTGGCCGGCATGCAGCCGCTCATGCCCTATCTTCTGGGCAAGCCGCACCCCCTGGGCAAGCGCCTGTGCAACGTGCAGGGGTGCGTCCGGACGGTGGACATCGAGTCCGTGGGCGACGCTTCCCACTTCACGTTCTTTGAAATGATGGGGAACTGGTCGCTCGGCGACTACTTCAAAAAGGAAAAAACCGCATGGACGTATGAACTTCTCACCACCGTCTACGGCCTCGACGGGGACAAGCTGTGCTCCACCGTGTTCGAGGGCAACGACGCCGCTCCCCGCGACGAGGAGACGGCCTCCCTGCTCCGATCCCTCGGCATCAGAGAAGAGCACATCTTCTATCTGCCTAAGTCGGACAACTGGTGGGAGCTGGAGGGGACGGTCGGCACGCCCTGCGGGCCGGACAACGAGTGGTTCTATCCCATCGACCCCGAAAAGAAGGATCCCGTCTTCCCCGACGACTATGTGGAGATCGGCAACGACGTGTACATGCAGTACCGCAAGACGGAGTCGGGGTACGTTCCGCTCGAAAACAAGAACGTGGACACGGGCTTCGGCCTGGACAGAATGCTGCTCTTTCTCAACGGCCTGCACGACGGCTACAAGACCGACCTCTTTGCCGGTGCCGTCGCGAAGCTCGAGGCGCTGACGGGGAAGCAGTATGATGCGGACGCGTCCGCGCGCAAGGCGATGCGCATCGTCGCCGACCACACCCGCACCACGGTCATGCTCATCGGCGACGAAAACGGCATTCTGCCCTCCAACACGGGGGCGGGCTATATCCTGCGCCGGCTCATGCGCCGCGCCATCCGCTACTGCCGCCAGCTCGGCGTGGAGCCCGCGGCGACCATGTGCGCCGTCGCGGAGGTCTTTATCGACGACGTGTACGGCGAAGCGTATCCGCTGCTCGTACAAAAGAAGGCGTATATTCTCGACGAGATCAGAAAGGAGGCCGACCGCTTCGAGACCATGCTCGAAAAGGGCATGGCGGAATTTGAAAAATGCGTCGCGGGGATCGCCCGCAAGAATGCGTTCATGGCGCAGAGCGATCCCTCGTATGTCGCGGAGACCGTCATCGGCGGCAAGCAGGCCTTCCGACTTTACGATACCTACGGGTTCCCGCTCGAACTGACCGAGGAGATGGCGGCGGAGCGCGGCCTCACGGTGGACAAGCAGGGCTTCGACGCGGCGTTCAGAGAGCATCAGGAAAAGAGCCGCGGCGACGTCCACGCGGGCGAAGCGAAGGGCGGGCTGGAAAGCCATTCGCAGCAGGCCGTGCGCTATCATACCGCGACCCATCTTCTGAATGCGGCGCTGAAAGTCGTGCTCTCCTCCGACGTCAATCAGAAGGGGAGCAACATCACGGACGAGCGCATGCGCTTTGACTTCAATTTCCCCCGCGCCATGACGCCGGAAGAGGTGAAGGCGGTCGAGGATCTCGTCAACGAAAAGATCGGGGAAGATCTCCCCGTCGTCTATCGGGAGATGTCCCTGGACGAAGCGCGCGCGCAGAATTTCGTGGGCGTGTTCGATTCCAAGTACGGCGACGTCGTCAAGACGTACTCCATCGGCGATTTCTCCAAGGAGATGTGCGGCGGACCTCACGCCGCGCGCACGGGCGAGCTGGGGCATTTCCGCATCGTCAAGGAGCAGTCCTCCTCGGCGGGGGTGCGCCGGATCAAGGCGGTTCTGGAATAAGCAGCGCACAAGGGCAGAGATCTTTGCCGCGAATTTCGGGGAAAACACCGCCGCGGCAGGCGCAAAGTGCCGGCTGCGGCCCGTTTTCTTAATTCAGAATCACGGAAAGGAACGAACCATGACCGAACTTGAAAAGATGAAGGCGGGCGAGATGTACGACTATTCCGACCCCGAGGTGCGCGCCGCACACGTGCGCGCGGTGCAGCTGTGCGACGAATACAACGACACGAAGCGCACGGAGACGGCGCGCCGCGAAGAGATCCTGCGCGAGCTGTTCGGCTCGCTCGGGGAAAACGTCCTCGTCGAAAAAAATATCCGCGCCGACTGCGGGTTCAACCTGCACGCGGGGGACAATTTCTTCGTGAACTATGACTGCGTGTTTCTGGACGTCGCGCCCATCACGTTCGGGAACAATGTCCTGATCGGGCCGCAGTGCGGATTTTATGCCGTCAACCACCCGCTCGACGCCGCCCTGCGCAGCACGAGCGTAGAGCGCGGATACCCCATCACGGTGGGGGACGATGTCTGGTTCGGAGGCGGCGTCAAGGTGATGCCGGGCGTCACGATCGGCTCGAACGTCGTCATCGGCGGCGGGAGCGTGGTCGTTCAGGATATCCCGGACGACTGCCTGGCCGCCGGCAATCCCGCGCGCGTGATCAGAAAACTTCCGCCCCGCCTGAAGCCGTAAAGCGGCGCCCCGCACCCGTTTGCGGGGCGTTTTTTCGTTCTTTGCGGGCCTGAAAAAATTTTCCCGATTTGCGAAAAAATCTTGTTTTGGTCATGCAAAACAGCTTGACGGAATTTTTCGGAAAGCCTATAATGATGAAGTAATCGGTCAAAAAGGGGAATATCCCCATCCGCTTCCCCGTTTTGCGGAGGGTCCGAGAGCGATTCCGGAGCAATTCGGAAGGTATAGCAATCAAGGAGTCGAAGACTTATGAAAACCTACATGGCAAACGCCCAGACGGTCGAGAGAAAGTGGTACGTCGTCGATGCGACGAACGTTCCGCTCGGCAGACTTGCTTCCAAAGTCGCCTCCGTTCTGCGCGGCAAAAACAAGCCTACGTTCACGCCCAACGTGGACACGGGCGATTTCGTCATCATTCTCAACAGTGACAAGGTGCTTCTTACGGGCAAGAAGCTGGAAAACAAGTTCTACCGCTACCACACGGGCTACATCGGCGGGCTGAAAGAGGTGTCTTACGGCAAGCTGATGGCGGAGCGGAGCGACCTGGCCGTCTACGAGGCGGTGCGGGGCATGCTTCCCAAGAACTCCCTCGGCAGGCAGATGATCAAAAAGCTGCGCGTCTACAAGGGCGCGGAGCACAACCACGCGGCGCAGAAACCCGAAGCGCTGAAAATTTTCTGAGGTGAGGTAAGCATATGGCTAAGGCAAACGCGAAGAAGAAATTGCAGTTCTGGGGCACGGGCCGCCGCAAGAAAGCGATCGCCCGCGTCAGGCTCATTCCCTCGGGAAGCGGCGCCATCGTCATCAACGACCGCGCGCTCGAGGACTATTTCCCGATGGGCACCAACCAGTTCGTGGTCAAGCAGCCCCTTGCGGAAGTTTCGGCGGAGGGCAAGTACGACGTGTTCGTCAACGTGATCGGCGGCGGTTATACCGGTCAGGCGGGTGCGATCCGTCTGGGCATTGCGCGCGCACTGCTTCAGGCTGAGCCCGAAACGCGTCCCGCGCTCAAAAAAGCGGGCTTCCTGACCCGCGATCCCCGCGTCAAGGAACGCAAAAAGTACGGCCTCAAAAAGGCACGCCGCGCTCCTCAGTTCTCCAAGAGATGATTTCAGAAAATCCCGGACTTCGGTCCGGGATTTTTTTGCGCGCGGACGCGCCGCGGCGGGGCGCCTATTTTTTGATGCGCCTGCTGATGGCGTCATGGCGCGCGAGAAAGGCGGAGAGCGCGTCCTCTTCCGCCGTGTGCGGCTCCGGCCGTTCTCCGGGCGGGGGAGCGCTCTGTGCGGGCTCCGGCGCCTCCGGCGGCGCGGGCGCGTCCGATTGCGCCGAAGTGAGGGCGGAGAGTGCGTCCAGCAGTTCAAAAATCCCGAATTTTTCCATACTTTTATCCTCTTTTCCGCAAATTTTCTCAAAGAAAAGCGCATGCGGCGCGGGTTTTTGATTGCAAAAACCCCTGTTTTAGTATATAATGAAAAGCGTATCGTTAGAACGAAAAATCCCGACGGGGATTTGAGGAAAAAGTTCATGCGCAATCTATTCAAAAAATTCTGTGTATTCACCGCTGCGGCGACGCTGGCGGTCTCGGCTGCGGCGATGACTGCCTGCGGCTATGAGTTCACCCCGCTTTCGGACAATCCCCCGGCAGATGCCGAGGTCGTCTCCCAGGGCGGGTTCGTCGTGCAGAAAGGGGACTATGTCTACTTCATCAACGGTGTGGAGACGTACACCTCGGACAACACGTACGGCACGCCCGTAAAGGGTTCGCTCATGCGGGCAAAGATGTCCGACATCAAGGCGGGCGTCAACAATGTCGAGACGGTCATTCCCTCGCTGATGGTCGCGGCGGACTATACGTCGGGTATCTACATCTACGGCGACCGCATCTATTACGCAACGCCCAACAACGTCGGCAATACGGCGGGCACGGTGGACAATACCTACCTCGATTTCAAGAGCGTCTCGCTCGACGGCTCCGATGTGCGCGACTATTTCCGTATTTCGGACAACGCCGCGCTCTACCGCTTTGTGCAGACGGACAATACAGTGTATGTCGTCTATGAAATGAACGACACGCTGACCTCCTACAACACGGAAACCGGCACGAGCGTCGACCTCGCCCGCAGCGTCACGGCCTATGCCGTCAACAGCTCGGACAAGACCGATCCCTACATCTACTACACGATGGACGTGACGGACAAGGCGGACAGCGATTCCTCCCGCGCGTACAACTACAATCAGATCTACCGCGTGCGCGTCGACGAGACGGACGCTCCCTACGAATACACCTGGGATCAGGCGTGGCTGGACGAGAACAACGACGGCGAAGTGCCCTACTGGAACCTCGGCGAGATCGTGCTCGACGGCATCAGCATCAACGACAACGTCACGCAGTTCAACCACGACGTGGATTCCGGGACGGAGAACCGCTCCGTCTGGAGATACAATTACACGTTGCAGTCGTATGCCAACGGCGGGATCTACTTCACCCGCACGTCGGAGCCCACTTCCGGGTCGTCCGTCGGCACTTCGGGGGAACTGTATTATCTCTCCACGGAGGACATCGACGCCTCCGGCTGGAATTCCGTGACGGGCAACGAGGTCTGCGGCACGGGCGAGGGCCAGAGCACGGACGCGGCGCTCGAAGTCGTTGCCGCTTCTACGGACACGACCAACGCCTCCGCTTCCGCATACTTCTATATCGAGGATTTCACCTCGGCCGAGGGTACGGGCAGACATCACTATCTGTATGTCAACGATACGGGTGAGATCCGCCGCGTGGACGTCGTCAACGACGGGCAGGGCACCAAGGCGAAGTTCGACAAGGGCGGATATCAGGATACCAGCCTGCGCATTGCAAGGGACGCGACGGACGCGGTGCTTGTGGCGCTCGACTCCACCTCGGACGACGTCTACGACTATGTCTACTACACCTGCACGACGGACAACGGACTGTCCATCGAGCGTGCCGTCTATAACGGCGAGCCGGAAAACTACGGCACGCTGCTGCCCGACGGCGAGGACTATTCGGCCTATCAGCCCGTGCGCGTGCTGGAAGCCGAGCACGTCTCCGGCTGGTACAACTACGAAGTGATCGACGGCGTCGTGTTCTACGCCAACGCCGAGACGTTCAACTCCACCGTCTACAGTTACGTCTGGACGATCGACCTGAACGGGGAAAACGGACTGAAGAACAATGCCGAGCTGGAAGAGGTCAACGACCTGTACGGCGCCATGATGGACGACGAGGACGGCTACCTTGCGCAGCTCACGGACGAGAACAACACCAAGCTTTCGACTGCGCTGCGGTACTTCTTCTACACGGGTGAGACGCAGCAGTTCTACGACAACATCGCCGAAGCCGAGAGTTTCGGCAAGCGCAACACCTACCTTTACAGCGAGGCCGAGCAGGAGGCGTTCAAGGCGTTCACCGACGGCACGAGCGAGGACGCGATCGCCGCACTCGGCGAGGACTATCTCACCACGTCCAAGCTCAGCCACTACACCAACCTTCTCGGAACGATGACGGAGGACGACGAGGAGTCCTATGCCGAGTACTGGCAGACGACGCTCGAGCGGTACACCGAGGACGAGGCGGAGACGGGCCTTCCCGCATGGGCATGGGCGCTCGTCGGCGTCGCGATCGGCGTGGTCGTCATCGGCGTGGGTCTTGCGGTCTTCTTCATCGTGCGCGCAAAACGGAAAAAGACGCACGGCCCCGAGGAGCCGCTCATGGCAGTCGACACCACGGACGACCGCGATGTGGACGTGTACACGCAGGCAGAGGGCGTGAAGGAAGAGCTGACGCCCGAGCAGACGGAGGAGGCGACCGAGGCCCCGGCCGAGGAAGCGGAGCAGTTCGTCGAAGGGGTCCCTGCCGGGGAAGATGTTCCCGCAGAAGAGCCCGCCGCGGCGCCTTTACAGGAAGCGGAAAGCGCACCTGCGGAAGAGGGCGCACAGCCGGACGCCGGACCGACGGAAAACAACGACTAAAAACCAAAAGTCCCGCTGCGGCGGGACTTTTTTTGCGCTTTTTTGCGGTTATTGCAGGGAATGACAAAAAAATTTTCATTCTCCGCGTTTTTTTTGCCAAACGCATAAAAAAACGGT
>ERZ1090868.2035-NODE-2037-length-10202-cov-10.432443_pt1 | contig 10202 bp, 9 predicted proteins | sample MGYA00478475_ERZ1090868 | MGnify/ENA primary metagenome ERZ1090868 (study PRJEB33644, sample SAMEA5815747) | chicken gut metagenome | biome: Chicken; feature: Gastrointestinal Tract; material: Caecum | place: Ireland | collected 2019-01-01 | study: A study of...
TAAAAATACAACATAACTATTATTATGTGAAAAAATCAAATCACCAGATTCAGCTTTTCAATCTTCTCTTTCCAGGATGCGATCCCGTCGGACGCGTAAATTCTTGTGACCTCCATGCTGCTGTGTCCAAGGATGTCGGCCAGCAATACAAGATTTCTTGTCAGATGGAAAAAAGTTCTCCCGAAGAGATGTCTGAGATTATGAGGAAAAATAATCTCTCCAGCGATCCCTGCTTTTTCCGCGAGTTTTTTCATCTCTCTCCAGATATTGGACCGGTCTACTGCTTTTCCGTTTCTCGTAACAAAGATCATCCCAGACTGCAGCTTCTGGTCCTGAACGTACTTTTCCAGCTTTTTGCAGAGTTTCTCCGGCATGACTACCAGACGGTATTTTCCTTTGTTCCATACTTTTACGATCCCGTTGCGGATACTTTCTACCGTAAAAAATTTCAATTCACTGACCCGGATTCCCGTGGAACACATTGTCTCCATCATAAGCGCAAGCCGTTCCTTTCCCTCGCTGCGGGCCGTTTCGATCAGACGGAAATACTCTTCCGTACTCATTTCCCTGTGTTCCTCCTCGTAGATTTTCCGCTGTGTCTTCACTCTGCGGAGTTTCCACCGTTCCAGACCGATACAGACAAGATACTGATTCAGAGCTACCAGCATAGAGTTCACGCTGCTCAGTGCGTAATGCTCGATCAGCCAGTTCTTATACTGCAAAAGGCATTCCTTCGTAATTTCATGATTACTATCCATATATCGGAAAAAGGTTCTGACGTCTGTCTTATATTTCTGTATCGTCGCCGGAGCATTCTCACGCTCGAGCAGATACAATTCAAAAAGATCCATATTTTCTTTTTTCTCGACTGTTTCTTTTCTGACTATGACTTCTTTGTTTTCCATGCGTTTGTCCCTCCATTTTCTTCTGCCGACCACATTGTCTGGATTTCAGTTCTCGCAGGAAGAAGGATTCTGCTCCTGCTTTTGATCTGTGGTCTATCATATAATCACAACATGCAAACGTTCAGACGACTTCTAACAGTGAAACCAGCAGAACGATCATGATATCTGAACGTTTACTATAGCATTCCCTTGCAGTTTCAAAAAAAACATCTCACTATGATTTTGTCTTTCTATTTTATCATATACTGATTCTCTCAGAGTGAATTTAGCGCAATATTGATACTAATTGGTGTGAAAATGATACAAAAAGGAGAAAAAAGAAACAGGCAGAAATCTTTCTGCGGCATACGCATTTCATCCGATCATATTGCCAGTTGCAGAATAAGGCTAATATAAAACAAAAAACTCACCAGCTGGATTTTCCACTGATGAGTTTATCTTTTCCGTATTATAGATTGATTCATTTCGTAAGTGTTTACGAATAACTGTACAGTGTTACAAAGCACCACAGTTCCCATGACATCAAATGAAACTTTCGTGATTTATATCCGCAAAATCTCTGAACTTTGGTTTTTGATTATAGCACAGAAACGAAAATAATACCCCCTACTAAAGTATGCCATTTTTTATCCGTTTACATTTCACTACCCGAAGTTTCAACAACCGATCGTAATGCCGGCACGTTCAAAATAAGCCCCGAAAAACAAAAAACGAGACAAACGGCATATCCATATCGATATACCGTCTGTCCCGGGCAACTTTCCGAGTTTTGTTGAAATTTTATCCAGTCGTATTTATACTCTCCTCCGCTCCACCTTCTCCGCCTTCCGGAAAAAGAAGAACCCCACCAGGAACATCAGCGAAAGCACCGCCACGCCATACCGGGAATTCCCCGTGATCATCGTGGAAACGCCCATCACCGTCGTACCAATAAAAGCCGCGCCTTTTCCGAAGATATCGTAGAATCCAAAATACTCGCTGGATTTTTCCTTTGGAATGATCTTTGCGAAATAGGAGCGGGACAGTGCCTGGATCGTTCCCTGGAACACCGCGACGCAGACCGCCAGGAACCAGAACTCCCAGGCCTTGTCCAGCTGCAGGGCAAATACTGCGATGAAGAAATAGGCCAGGATGGAGATCTTGATCAGTCTTCCGTTCTCAAATTTCTTCGAGATCTTTCCGAAAGCGATCGCGCAGGGGAACGCTACGATCTGGGTCATGAGCAGCGCCAGCACCAGGTCCGTGTCGGAAATCCCCACATCGCTCCCGTAGGTCGTCGCCAGGTCGATGATCGTATAGACGCCGTCGATGTAGAAGAAGAACCCAATCAGGAAAAACAGGATCTGCCGGTTGCCTTCGCTCCCCAGACCCTTTACCACGTCCACGATCCGCAGGAGACTTTCCTTCACCGGATGCCCGGCCTTTTCCACGTAATGGATCTGCCGGTAGCTGCGGATCAGCGGAATCGTCATCGCCGCCCACCAGATGGCATTGATGAACAGTGCAAGCGCCATCGCAAGGCCGCCGCTGATCCCGATGGAGTCAGCGCCGAGGATCAGTACCAGGGATGCGATAAACGGAACACAGCTTCCGATGTACCCCCAGGCGTACCCCTGGGATGAAATCTCGTCCATCCGCTCTTCCGTCGTCACATCCGTCAGCATGGAATCATAGAAGATCAGGCTCAGCTGATATCCTGTTCGCGCCACGCAGAAGACCGCAAGAAACGCCAGCCATTTGCTGGCGAAGGCCATCGCCATACATCCGATCGCTCCCACGAGGAAGGAGCTGACAAACAGCGGTTTTTTATAATTCTTCGTGTCCGCCATCGTCCCGAGCGTCGGCCCCAGGATCGCGACGAGGATCGTGGACAGGGACAGTGTAAAGCTTAAAAATGCCGTAGAATCACTGTCGGCCACATTTCCGGCCTCCGCGATATTTTTAAAGTAGATCGGGATGATCGTCGTACACAGCATTGTGAACGCGGAATTTCCCACATCGTACAGGATCCACCGTTTTTCCAGGCGTGTCATTTTTCCGGCCATAGGTTTCTCTCCTTTTTCTCTCCAAAGTATTATTCAAAATTCCGGTTGAACCGTCCGGACAGAGGCGCTCCGCTGAGGATCGACTCGTTCAGTCCCTCCAGTTCGCCTGGAGCCTCCTCCACCGCTTTCCGGTACAGAGTCAGGAGATTCCTGGTGGCTGTCTCGCATTTCGGATTCGGCTTTTTCCGCATGATCTGTCCTTCCATCGCATCGTAGTGTCCGCTCAGCCGCAGCGCCCCGAGCAGGACCGCCCGCTTCACTCCATTGCGGCAGATCGGAAGATGCGTGTAGAATTTCATTCCTTTCAGACATTCCAGGATCTCCTCCTGGGAGAGCTTCGGAAAACATCTCTGAATCACCCGGTTGCCGTCGGTATCCGGGCAGATCGAACATGCCGGCTCGTAACGGAACGGATCCTTTCCGTCCATTTCCATCAGTTCCCGGTCCAGATGTGTCTCGATCTCGGCATGGGAGATCCCTGTCTGGTTTTCATAAGCGTTGATATACGGATGGCAGGTGGAATCCAGAAGAAAATGACAGGCGAATCCCAGAAGATAGACGCGCATCGCGTCGTCCGGCCGCTCCTGAAACATGGAGATCCGCTCCCGGAAGAATTCCGCCGCGGTCTGCTGGTGCAGTCTGGAACCGTATTCCGAGATCGGATTCTTCGCGAACGGATGGTAATAAAAGAAAATGTCCGGACCGTGCAGTCCGATCAGGTAAAGCTTTTTGTGTTGTCTGACGGTTTCTTTCAGTTCCTTCGGCAGCTTCTTCCAGACCTCTCTGCCGAACCGGTCATGTGCGTACGTTGTTGGCATAACTACCGCCTCCTTCATTTTCGTAGTTCTGTGATGCCCCCGGCATCTTGCTATTTCTGTGCCTGGCCCCTGACGCGCCAGGTCTGTCCGTCTCTGCATTTTCCGGCGTTTAAATATCCAGTCTGATCTGGATCTCTTCCTCGGCCTCCGCCTTGAAGTCTTCCAGCTTGACCGGGCTGATCGTCGGCAGGTGTTCCGTGGAATCCACGCCGAAATTTCTCAGGAATTCCTCCGTCGTCCCCAGGAGGATCGGGCGGCCGGGCGCGTCCAGCCGCCCAAGCTCCTGCACCAGGTTGTACTCGATCAGCTTGTTGATGGCGTGGTCACATTTGACGCCGCGGATCTTCTCGATCTCGATCCTGGTCACCGGCTGCTTGTAGGCGATGATAGAGAGGGTCTCCATCATGACGTCGCTGAGTGTCGCCTTCTTGGGCTGCAGAGCGATATTGACCAGATATTCATAGTATTCCTGTTTTGTGCACATCTGATAAGCATTTTCCAGTTCGATGATCCGGATGCCCCGGTCCTCTCTCTGGTAATCATCCATCATGTTCTGGAGCACCTTGCGCGTGGTCTCTGTGTCATGTCCGATCGCCTTGGCGATCTTCGACAGTTCCAGAGAATCACCCATCGCAAAGAGCACCGCCTCGATGGCCGCCTTGGTGTGTTCAATGGTGTCCGGGCGGTGTACCTCTCCATAGCTGTCTGTCTTCTGCTTATTGTTCTGTTCCATTATTCTAACTCATCCTCGCTGTCATCATTCTCCGCATAGGGAATCACCACCGTTCCCTCATCTTCCAGGGATTCCACCAGGATCTCCCCGAACGCTTCCTCCTGGGAGATACGGATCTTACCCGTTTTCATCAGTTCCAGGATTGCCAGGAACGTGACGATGATCTGGGTTTTCCCCGGCTGTGCTTCCAGCAATGCCCGGAAGCTGAAGCGCCGGTGGGCGATGGCGTAACGTTCCACGTAGGTCATCTTGTCCGGAAGGCTGACCTCTTCTTTCTCGATCTTTCCGAACTTGCTCCGGATCGGATCGATCTTGTTCTCCTGTCTGCGCAGGATCGCCCGGTATACGGCGTTGAGCCGTTCCAGCGTGACGCCGGAGAGCAGTTCGCTGGTATCCACCGGCTCCCGGTACTCCAGGACCTCCTCCGGCAGCGTCGGCTTTTTGTACACGGAGCGGGACGCCTCGTTCATCCGGTCCCGCAGCTCGTAGGACATGTATTTGTACATTTTATATTCCAGCAGCTGACGGACCAGTTCCTCCCTCGGATCCTGCTCCTCGCCCTCCTCGCTGACCTCCTTCGGCAGCAGCATCCGGCACTTGATGTCCAGCAGCGTCGCCGCCATGACCATAAACTCGCTCATCACGTCCAGGTTTTCCTGCTCCATCTGCTGGATATAGTCCAGATACTGCTCGGTGATCTCCACGATCGGTATGTCGTAAATGTCTATTTTATTTTTGTCAATCAGGTGCAGCAGAAGGTCCAGGGGACCCTCAAACACCGGAAGCTTTACAGGAATTCCCATTCCAGTCCTCTCCTATACCATTCTGTTGTCTGCCCTCTGCCCGGAAACCGTCCCGCCGACCTCCAGCACCACCAGTTCCCTGGGGTTATGGATCCGGAACGGAATCGTGTGCTCCCCGCAGCCGGCGCTTATGATCCGGTAAGTCCCGTTGTTCTCATAGCATCCATGACAGTTTTTCGGGAACAGCCGGAAATCCGGACTGACCAGTCCCCGGTTTCCGAATCCAACCACTCCCCCGTGATAATGGCCCGACAAAATGATATCCGCACCAAACCGGTCATAGGTATCTCCATAGCCCGGATGATGGGCCAGCAGGATCGACAGCGCGTCCTCCGGAGGAGTCCCGAAGACCTCCGTCAGTTCCGACACGGGAAGTTCCCGCCGACAGAACCGCTCATAATATTCTTTTTTCATCTCAAATCCGTAGATCAGCACCTGAAGGCCATTCTTCTGAAAGGACGCCGTCTGATTCTCCAGATACACCGCCTTCGTCTTTGCCAGAGCCTCCCGCAGCCGGTCGTAGGCGTCCCCGTACACTTCCGGGTACAGCTTCAGGCGGTATTCATGGTTTCCGCAGGCATAAAAAAGCGGATACTCCTCCGCAAGCGTCTTTACGGTCATAAGGCCCGGCTCCAGAGGATAGCCGGGCTTCGCCACAATCTGATCTCCGCCGATCAGCACCGCATCCGGATGCTCCCGCCGGACCAGTTCCAGCATTTCCCGGTTTTCCGGGCCGTAGACCGCATTGTGCTGATCGCTGATAAAAACAAACCGCAGGTTTTTCCCCTGTGGTCTGCATTTTCTGCTTTTCAGATGATATCTGCTGACTTTTAATTTCTCCATGTTCTGATTATACTGCAAATCAAAAATACACACAACCCCTGGATTTTCAGCAAAGGCGAAGAGCTTCCTTTGCCAGCCGATCCGCCAGGTCGTTCCAGGTATCGCCGGAATGGCCTTTGACTTTCCGGAAGGTGATGTTCAGTTTCTCCGATGCCCGGCGGTAAAAATCCCGGTAGGCTCTGGTGCCTTCTTTTTTGGCCTCCCACTGGCCCTCGCACCATTTGGCGATCCCCTCGTAATCGTGGAAAATACACAAGCTGGAAATTCCGTGTTTCAGGCAGTATTCCATCGCTTTCTGCGCTCCTTTGATCTCGCCGGCGACGTTGCGCATCGAGGCGAGATCCGGGTCAGTGTAAGCTTCTTTGAAATGGAATTCCCGCCCCTTCCAGAACAGCACGACGCCGCAGGAGAACTTTCTGTCCGGATGGTAATAGCTGCCGTCCACATAGGCGACCGCCTCCGGCCCTCCGTTTTCTTTCATCATGTCAAAAACAGAAAACGCGTCCGGAGCCGCATCCGCTTCCAGCCAGCCGTCATCTTCCATTTCACCCGCGTTCTCCTCTCGAATGCTATCTTTATCTTCTGCGTTGCTGATCCTCTCCTGATCGGACCTGCCCTCAGTTCTACTGAAATTTCTCTGACTGGCACAATCCTCGATTCCATTGGAATTTTCCCGGCCATCACCGTCGGTCTCTGCCGCCCTTACGTCCGGCTTCCCGGCGGCGCCTTTCACGAACTGCCGGGCCTCCTCCATCGTCGAAAAGCTTTTGAACGCTGCCCCGGAAAAGCCGTCCACCTGCTTTTTACATTCATCCCAGGTCAGGTACACGCCGGGAACCCGGCCTTTCTGTACTGCATAATATTTTTTCTTTGCCATTGTCATCTCCCTGTTTTTCATTGTCCTAATATGTTTTTCGCCCCGATCCTCATGCCGTCGGCAGGAGCTTTGTCAGCGCTTCTTCCAGATAATCGAGAAAATCCGCGGATTCCACATCGTCCATATATACGATCGCCGTGCTTCCGATCTCCTCGCCGTTCCAGGTATAGACGGCCCGCCCCGCCGTCTCTCCTTTCCGGACAGGAGCCTTCACTTCCTCCGGAAGTTCTATGGTTTTCTCCACATCCGAGATCTTCTGTCCGCTGCAGTCAAGATAGCGGAACTCTGTCTCAAAGGCTACCGGAACTTCTCTCTCTTTTCCCTGAACGACCGCGAGCGGCTCCAGTTCCTCCTGATTCTCATCGATGTAAAGGCTGCACGTTCCGAAACCGTAATTCAGCAGCGTTGTGGCGTCCGCAAACCGCACCTTGTGATCCGGCGCTCCCATGACCACGGCGATCAGCGTGATCCCGTCTCTCTGCGCTACCGCCGAGACGCAGTATTTCGCCACAGAAGTACTGCCTGTCTTCAGCCCCACACAGCCGTCATACGTCGAGATCAGTTTGTTCGTGTTCGTCAAAGTGAACGGCTTCGTCCCCTGGGCGGTCACATGGGTAATGTCCTCCATCCAGATGGAAGAGTATTCCAGGATTTTCGGATACCGCTCGATCAGTTCCCGGGACGCTGTCGCCACATCTCTGGCCGTCGTATAGTGATTTGCGGAATCCGTCAGGCCGCTGCAGTCTTCAAAATGGGTGTTATCCATCCCCAGTCCCGCCGCCCGCTCGTTCATCCGGGCGACAAATTCGCTCTCTGCCCCTGCGATATGTTCCGCCATGGCCACCGCCGCGTCATTCCCCGACGCCACAACGATACATTTGATCAGCGTCTCCACCGTCTGCTTTTCGCCCTCCTCGAGAAAGACCTGGGAGCCGCCCATACTCTTCGCATATGCGCTGGTGGTGACCTCCTCATCCAGCGTCAGGTTCCCTTTTTCCAGTTCATCGAAGATCAGCAGCAGCGTCATGATCTTTGTGATGCTGGCAGGACTTCTCTGCTCGTCTGCATTCTGCTCATAAATCACCTGACCGGTGCTGGCTTCCATCAGGAGTACCGAGGGAGACGCCAGCGACAATCCCGCGCCCTGCAAAACGGTCTGTTGATCGTCCGTTGTCTCCGATGTATCCTGCTGCGGATCTTCCTGCGTCGTAACAGCCTCCTGGCTTTCCTGCGTCTCCGTTTCGGACAGCAATTCTGTCCGGGCCGTCTGGATCTGCCCTGCCAGAACGGGCGCCGCCGGCCCCTGTGCCGACACAGACAGGAAAAAGGCACAGATCCCACAAAGAAATCGTTTCATACATACACCCCGTCTTTGCTTATATGGTAATGTATGAAGAATCCATGCCTTTTTATACCTTTCTGTTTACAGCAGCGGTGCGAACAGCCGGAGTACCGACTGGGCCATCCGCACGATCAGATTTCTGGAACGGACACGCTCCAGTTCCATTTCCTCCGACACCTCAAAGGTATTCAGCGCATCCTGCTTGATCTGCATGACGGAACTGTTTCTGTACAGCAGCACGCCGCACTCGAAATGGAGATACAGGCTCCGGTAATCCACATTAAACGTTCCGCAGGCCGCCAGTTCATCGTCGCAGACAAAGCTTTTCGAGTGAATGAAGCCGGGAAGATACTCGTAAATCCTGACCCCGGCCTCCATCAGCGGCTCATAGTAGGACTGCGTCAGCAGAAAAACACTCTTTTTGTCCGGGATCGACGGTGTGACGATCCGCACGTCGACGCCGCGCTTGGCCGCCTGGCACAGCGCCGTCAACGTTTCGTTGTCCGGGATCAGATATGGAGTGAAAATATACAGATACCGCTTCGCATAATTGATCATGTTCAGGTACACACTCTCTCCCACCGTCTCGCTGTCCATCGGCGAATCTCCGTAGGGCTGTACCAGTCCGTCGGACGCAAACTCCCCGATATGGTGGATGTGGGGACGATACCGCTCAAACTCACAGGCGGTTCCGGTGATGACACTCCACATCTGCAGAAACATCACGGTAAAACTCCATACCGCGTCCCCGTGCAGCCAGACGCCGGAATCCTTCCAGTGTCCGAACCTCATTTTTTTATTGATATACTCGTCCGCCAGATTGATACCGCCGGTAAAAGCCGTGTGGCCGTCGATCACCGTGATCTTCCGGTGATCACGATTGTTCATGACCACGTTCAGCACCGGCCGGAACTGATTAAAGGCTGCGCAGCGGATCCCGTAACCCTGAAGCGTCCGGTAATACTGCGCCGGCAGTGTATTGACACACCCGAGATCGTCGTAGATCAGGCGGACCTCCACGCCCATTGCCGCCTTTTCCTTCAGCACCTCCAGGATCGAATCCCACATATATCCCTCGGCAATAATAAAGTACTCCATGAAAATATAGTATTCCGCCTTTTTCAGTTCCTCCAGATACTTCGCGAACCAGTCCTCGCCGACCGCGTAATATTCCGTCTCTGTGTTGGAGAACAGCGGCGCATGGGCATATTTTGCAAGGTAGCGGCACTGCCCGGCGATCCCGGGATTCTCCTTCTGCAGAGCATCGATCTGGGGATTCTCTTTCTCTATGATACTCTTATTTTCAATCAGAACTTTGTCGTAGGCTACCCGGAACTTATGCGCCAGCCTGGAATGTCCGAGTACCGCATACAAAATGATGCCGATGACCGGGAACACCAGGATACAGAACGTCCACATCAGCTTATATCCCGGATTCAGATTCTGGCTTACCAGCCACAATACGGTAATGATCGCTATAAAGGTCAACAGGTACGTCACGTAGATTGATTCTTCATTCAGAATCAGGATCACTCCGATGATCCATGCAAGCTGCAGAGCCAATGCAGCCAGAATGATAAACAGGCGGGTCGACACAATCCTCAGAATTTTTCTGACCAGCCCGAAGATCTGGTATAGCAGGTTCCAGATTGCTTTCATTTTACACCATCTTTCTATTGCCGGTTGATCTTTTGCGGCAGTTCGTCTATCTGACCTGCCGCAAAATTTTACATTGATTTAAAAATCCCCGGGGAGATATGACACTCACCGGGGATTTTCCAGCACAATTAATTATACTTACGTTTTCTGGCAGCTTCAGATTTCTTTTTGCGGCGA
>ERZ1090868.2036-NODE-2038-length-10200-cov-4.504091_pt1 | contig 10200 bp, 13 predicted proteins | sample MGYA00478475_ERZ1090868 | MGnify/ENA primary metagenome ERZ1090868 (study PRJEB33644, sample SAMEA5815747) | chicken gut metagenome | biome: Chicken; feature: Gastrointestinal Tract; material: Caecum | place: Ireland | collected 2019-01-01 | study: A study of...
ACGGCGGTGGGGGCGCTGGTGCAGGCCGGCGGAAATCTTCGGGTGGCCGAACTGCTGCACACAACCTTTTGCAGCGCCCGCCAGCTTGAACGACAGTTTACAGCCTGGCTTGGCTGCCCGCCCAAAACGCTGGCCGGACTGATCCGCTACCAGTGCCTGTGGCGCAGCCTGCTGACCGACCCGCGCTGGGACGTACAGGACGCTGTCGCGCGGTTCGGCTTTGCCGATCAGGCGCATCTTTTGCGCAGCTTCAAAAAATACCACGGCATGACGCCGGCCGCTGCGCTGGCGCTGGTCCGTGCGGCGGAACCTGTCGCATTTTTACAAGCAGACGAGGGGGAAAATCCGGTATACTGGGAGTAAACCAGTCAAGGAGGAACCCGACCATGATTCAATCCCGCTGCGGCCTTTGCTGCAATGCCTGCGCCTGGCGCGAACCCAACCATTGCCCCGGCTGTACCCGCCAGCGGCGGCCGTTCTGGGGCGAATGTCCGCTCAAAACCTGTGCCGAGCGCCGCGGCCTGGCCCACTGCGGTCTCTGCCCGGATTTCCCCTGCCTGACGCTGCACGATTTTGCCTTCGACGCCGAACACGGCGAAGGCGACGGCAGCCGCCTTGAAACCTGCCGACGCGGGGCTGCGGGCCGGCGTGTTTGTGGTGTTGTATATCTACCGTGCCGCGGCCTTCTACGGTGAGCTGTTCGGCCTGCCGGTCGTCGAGGATGCCGGCGGTAACCGGCTGTTGGCCTGCGGCATCGCGCTGCAGGCGCGGTCTGTCTGGAACCGGCTGCTGGATGGCGCGGCGGTTTCTTTTGGCCACAACGCCGGTGAGCTCTATTTTGAGGTAACCGATCTCGACGCTTTCGCCGCAGCCGCCGCGGCTTACGGCGCGGAAATCTGCCAGCCCGTTCACGAATTTCCCTGGGGCCAGCGCGGCCTGCGGCTGCGCGACCCTGACGGCCATCTGGTTGAGGTGGCCGAAGCAATGCAGACGGTTGTGCGCCGCTTTCTGGACAGCGGCCTGACCCCGGACGAAACGGCTTGTCGTATGGGGGTGGAAAAGGCGTATCTGGCACGCTATCTGCCGCAACCGAAGGAGGAAACCTGATGTTCTTCGAACAATATCCCGCCCTGGATGCGATGCTGCTGTCCTACCCCGGCGCGGTGCGGGATTACCAGCCGGTCTGGGGGTGGGACCGGTATCTCGTGGCAGGCAAAATGTACGCCGGGCTGCTCTTCATTGCGCAGCACAAAGACCCGCGCTATGCCAACCATCCGTTTGTATCGCTCAAGATTGACCCGGCTGAAGGGGAGTTCTACCGCGCCCAGTATCCGGCCGATGTGCTGCCCGGCTATTATTCCGATAAGCGCACCTGGGTCAGCATCCGGCTTGACGGCGGTTTGCCGGAAGCCGAACTGGCCTGCCTGTGCCGCCGCAGCTATGATCTGGTTGTGGCCAAGCTGCCCAAATCCAGGCGCCCGTAAATAAAACACGGACAAAAAACGCCCGCCGGATGCTGTTGCGGTATCCGGCGGGCTTTGTATCGGCTTAAAGCACAGGGTTTCGATGTGGTGTTTCGGCGTTCTGCAGCCACCGCACCAAAACATTTTGTTGCTTGATGGGGCAGTCTCACTGCCCTATCACATTCCCGCAGTGCGGGCAAAATTCTGGCATCGGGCCGCGCACCCGTAAAAGGCTGCCGGCGCAATGCGGGCAGCGGTAGAAAAACCATGCCTGTACCTGCCCGGCCAACAGAAGTACAATGGCTGCCCCGCACAGCGCAAAGCATGCAGCCTCAAGCGGCGCCAGAGAGACCTCGGCTTTCGCCGCGGGCGTGCCGTCGATCTCAATGGAGATGGAAGCGTCAGCCTCCTCGGACGGTAGCGGCGTTTCGGCGGGCGGCATACACTGTGCAGCTGCCCAGGCGGCCAACAGAAGGAGTATAGCCGCTGCAAAACTTGCAAGCTGCAGCCGGCGGCTGGTTCGGGCAGAGAGACGGGGCTTCATGAGCAGCCTCCGATCTTAATGAACATCGTTCCGCCCTGTTTCGCGGGCGGATTCTTCTATGATAGGAGAAAAGCAGCCTCCCCGCCAACGGCTGTGCAGGGCGTGCGGGAAGGCTGGCTGCTTTCTGCAGAGGCAACCTGTGGGGTTATTCATAGGTTTTGCGCCCGGCAAATACGCAGAGCGGCCGCTTGGATTTGCCGGTACCCATGAGCTGTACGGCGGCGGCCAAGGTGGCGCCGGCGCTGGTGCAGGCGGGAACTCCGTCAAAGAAGAGCGCTTCCTGGGCCGCGCGCTCGGCATCGGCGGTTGAAACGGTCAGTACCGTATCCACTACATAGGGGTTATAGTTTTCGGGTACAAAGCCGGGGCCGATGCCGGCGATGCCATGGTGGCCGATAAAACCGCCTGAAATGGCGGCGCATTCGCTCGGCTCCACCGCAACCACCCGGATCATGCTGTTCCAGGCTTTGAGATATTCGGCCACGCCGGTGATGGTGCCGCCGCTGCCCACCCCGATCACGACCGCGTCAATCGAATCGCCGCAGGCTTTCAGAATCTGCGGGCCGGTCACACGGCGGTGGTATTCGGGGTTGTCGTCGTTGGCAAAGTAGTTGGTGTAGTAGCCGCCGTATTTCTTGGCGGTATCGGCAGCCACCCGCTCCAACGCCTTGCGCCCGCCGCTGCTGCACACCACAATCCGAGCGCCCAGGCTTTGCAGCTGCTTGCGCCGGGTGGGGGGCAGGCTGCTGGGCACCACCAGAATACAGGGGTGGCCGGTGGTGGCGCAGGAGACCGCCAGCGCCGCGCCAAAACTGCCTGAGCTGGCTTCCACCACCGGCATGCCGGGCTTGAGCGCGCCGCGTTCGGTTGCAAAAGCCAGCATTGTCTCGGCCACGCCGTCCTTGCAGGTGCCGGTTGCGCCGCCGAAATCCAGGTAGGCCAAAATGGTGGCCGCCAGCCCGTGCTGCCCCGAGTACCCCGACATGCGCAGCACCGGGCAGCGGTAGACGTCCTGGTAATAACTTTGCAGGATGGCCAACGATTTCTCTTCCTTTCCCTGGGTATCCTCCGGCCGGGCAAACCGCCAGTTTCGCCAGAAGTTCCTTTATTATAGCATATTTCGCGCCCGTTTGCATCCCCGGCGGCATAAAAATTGGGAGGCTGCCGCTGCGGCAGCCTCAAATTTACCGCCGGCGGCCAAATTTCACTTGACACTGTCACCCGGCAGTGGTATAATTCATCTGCTGTAAAGAAGAATCACTTTACATCATGGCGGGAAGGAGGCGGCGCCCTTGGCCCCGAAAAGCCAGAAAAACCTCGCGTTTTCGGTCTTGCTGGACTATTACGGCCCTGTTTTGACCGATAAGCAGCGCGCCATCCTGACCGAATACTATGACCAGGACCTTTCACTGGCCGAGATTGCCGAAAACTACGGAATTTCCCGCCAGGGCGTGCGGGATGCGATCAAACACGGTGAAGCCGCCCTGACCCAGATGGAGGAACGCCTGGGGTATGCCAAGCGGGAAGCGGCCCAGCGCGCCGACCTGGACCGGCTGGAACAGCTGGTTATGGAGGTGCGCTGCTGCAACACCGGGCTCTTCACCCCGGTGCCCCAGATCACCCGCGATACCGACGAGATGCTTGCCATCCTGCGTCGGCTGAACAATTGACAACAATTTCGGGAGGTGCCGCATGGCATTTGAATCCTTGAGCGAGCGCCTGTCCGGCGTCTTCAAAAAACTGCGCGGCAAAGGCAAGCTCAGCGAAGCTGACATCAAGGCCGCCATGCGCGAGGTGCGGATGGCGCTGCTGGAAGCGGATGTCAACTATAAGGTTGCCAAGGACTTCTGCGCCCAGGTATCCGAGCGTGCAATGGGCCAGGAAGTGATGGAGAGCCTGACCCCGGCCCAGCAGGTTGTTAAAATTGTCAATGAGGAACTCACCCGCCTGATGGGGGGCGATGAACCCCAGACGCTGCGCATTAAAAACAAGGGCCAGACGGTGCTGATGATGTGCGGCCTGCAGGGCAACGGCAAAACCACCCATGCGGCCAAGCTTGGCAAATTCTATAAAAGCCAGGGCCGGCGCCCGCTGCTTGTCGCATGCGATATTTACCGCCCGGCCGCCATTGACCAGCTGCGGATCGTGGGTGAGCAGGCCGGTGTGCCGGTGTTTGAACTGGGGACCGAAAAACCTGAGATTATCGCCGCCAAGGCGATTGGGTACGCCAAGGACCACGGCCATGACATTGTCATTCTGGACACGGCCGGCCGGCTGCAGATTGACGAAGCCCTGATGGGCGAGCTTGTCCGCATCAAAGAGGCTGTCGAGGTGGATGAGACGCTCCTCGTTGTCGATGCAATGGCCGGCCAGGAAGCGGTCAATGTTGCCAAGACCTTCAATGAGAAGGTTGGCATCAGCGGCGTTGTGCTCACAAAAACCGATGGCGACACCCGCGGCGGCGCCGCGCTTTCGGTGCTGGCGGTCACCGGCAAGCCGATCTATTTCCAGGGCACCGGTGAAAAGCTTGGCGATCTGGAACCTTTCTATCCGGCCCGGATGGCCAGCCGTATCCTCGGCATGGGGGACGTGCTTTCCCTGATTGAGAAGGCCCAGGCCGTTCAGGATGACAAGCAGGCGGAAGAAACCGCCCGCCGTTTGCTGGAAAACAAGTTTGACCTCAACGATATGCTTGCCCAGTTTGCCCAGATCAAAAAGATGGGCGGCGCGGCGGCGCTGCTCAATATGCTGCCGGGGGGCAACCAGATTGACCCCGACAGCCTGGATGAAAAGGCCCTGCCCCATATTGAGGCGATTATCTATTCAATGACGCCGGAAGAGCGGGCCAAGCCCTCCATCATCAACCCCAAGCGCAAGCGCCGCATTGCGGCCGGCAGCGGCCAGACCGTTGAAGCTGTCAACAAGCTGCTGCGCCAATATGAGATGATGCAGAAGATGATGAAAAAGGCCAAGCGCAACCCCAAGGGCTTTATGCGCAGCCTCGGCAATCTGGGCAACCTGCGCGGCATGCGCTGAAAACCGTTATCTCTCCCTTTTGCGGGGTGGATATAGATTTTTTGAAAACATTTTGTTTTGGAGGAAAACACCATGGTTAAGATTCGTCTGCGCCGTCTGGGCGCCAAGAAGAGCCCGTTCTACCGCGTTGTCGTGGCTGACAGCCGCTTTGCCCGCGACGGCCGTTTCATTGAAGAAATCGGCACCTATGACCCGACGCAGGAGCCCTCCCTTGTTCAGATCGACGCCGAAAAGGCGAAGCAGTGGCTCGCCAACGGCGCACAGCCCACCGACACGGTCCGCGTGCTGCTCAAGAAGGCTGAAATCCTGTAACTTGTCATAACCCAAGGGAGGAACCTCAGATGCAGGAACTGCTGATTGCCGTCGCCCGCGGCCTTGTGGAAGACAAGGACGCGGTGCGGGTGACCGTTGACCCTGCCCGCGAGGACGGCACCATCGTCTATCACCTCAGTGTGGCTGAAGGCGATATGGGCCGCGTCATCGGCAAACAGGGCCGCATTGCCAAGGCGATTCGCGTTGTAATGCGCGCCGCCGCCGTCCGCCAGGGCGAAAAAGTTGTGGTTGAGATCGACTGATCCCGCCCAGCCCAGCACTTTGCCGCCGGCAAGGTGCTTTCTTTTTGCCTGCAATCCCGCATAAGAAGGAGAACGCCATGCAAACCTACCTGCCAGCCTGCAAAATCGTCACCACCCACGGTGTCCGCGGTGAGATGAAAGCCCTGCCGCTTTGCGATGGCGCGGCTTTTTTGTCCAAGTTCAAGCGGCTGTACAAAACGGCTGAAGGCAGCGGAGAACCACCGCTGCTTGGGGTACGCGCCCAGGGCAATATGCTGCTGGTTCGTCTGGGCGGCATCGAAGATATGGACGCCGCCCGCGCCCAGGTCGGCCATACCTGGTATTTTGCCAAAGCGGACGCCAGGCTGCCCGAGGGCCGCTATTTCATTGACGACCTGCTGGGGTGCAGGGTTCTGGATGCCGAAACCGGCGCTGTGTATGGCGCGATCACTGCGGTGGAGCACCCGGCTGCCCACGATGTGTATACTGTGACCGATGCGGCCGGCATCGAGCATCTGTTCCCGGCGGTGGAGGAGTTTCTTGACCGCGTTGACCTCGACGGCCGGGCTGTTTATGTCCGCCCGATCCCGGGCATGTTTACCGAAGCCGTCAACGGCGATGAGGAATAACCCATGCGCATAGATATTGTTACGCTGTTTCCCGAACTCTGTGACCAGGTGCTCAGCACGAGCATCCTGGGACGCGCGCGGGCCAAGGGGCTGTTTGAAGCCCACTGCCACCAGATCCGGGATTACACCCTGAACAAACAGCGCCAGACCGACGACTACCCCTATGGCGGCGGCTGCGGCATGGTGCTGTACGCCCAGCCGATTGCGGACTGCCTGCGCGCGGTGCAGGCGCAGTGCGCCGAACAGGGGCGCGCCAGGCCGCATATCGTTTTTCTGACAGCCGGCGGCCAGCCCTACAACCAGGGAATAGCCAAGCGGGTAGCGGCCTGCGACAGCCTGACGCTGGTCTGCGGCCAGTACGAGGGCATCGATGAGCGGGTAATTGAAGCGTTTGCCGATGAGGAAATATCGATCGGCGATTATGTGCTGACCGGCGGCGAACTGGCAAGCCTTGTCGTGGCTGACAGCGTGCTGCGCCTGCAGCCCGGCGTGCTGGCGGAAGCCCAGGGCTTCCAGGAAGAAAGCCACTGGGACGGCCTGCTTGAATACCCGCAGTATACCCGCCCCGAAACCTGGGAAGGGCGCGCCGTGCCCCCGGTGCTGCTGACGGGCGACCATGAGAAGATTGCGGCCTGGCGCGCCAAACAGAGCCATGCCCGTACCATGCGACGCCGACCGGACCTCTATGAGACGTGGTGCCGCGCCCATCCGCTGGCGCCGGGCCGCTGGAAACGCAGCGAACGGGCGGTTTTGGTCCGTAAAGAGGAGGACTGGCGCGCGGCTGCGGCAATTTATGCGGCCGGCTGGCAGCAGCTCTGCGCAGAAGTTTGTACGCAGGAATATCTGGCGCAGCACACGCCAGACTATATGCAGGCAAAGCTGGCGGAGGACCGCGCGGCGGGCTGGGCGCTGTACCTGCACAGCACGGCCGGGGCGCCGGATGCCATTGTCGGCGTTTGTCACAAAACCGGTGAAATCGGCCGGCTTTATGTGGCGCCCGAAGCGCAGGGGCGGGGGATTGGCGCCAAAATGCTCGATTTTGCGCGCAAAAAGCTTGCGGAACATCCGCAGCCTTTTTTGTCGGTTCTGGATACCAATCAGCGTGCGATCGCGCTTTATTTGCGCATGGGCTTCCGCCCGGCAGGGGTGATTGCCGTATATGACCCGGCTGAAACCGACAGTGCCAGCCGTTATTGCAGAGAAGTGAAATTTGTCTATACACCGACAAAAAGCGACGTCTGAGAAGAGAAAAAGGTAACAGTTTTCGTATTCCTAGACAAGAATGTTGAAAATAAACTGGTTAGGTTGCACAAAGAAGCCGGCTGCGCTTTGTCGGAATTGCGGAATCCTGCCAAAAATCGAGTTTTCCACTGTACAAAGTCGAACAAATGGGATAAAATAGAAACAACCGGGCGGCCGATGTTGTGCATATAACCGCCTGACACATGCCCGCGGTAGTGATGCTTGGGCATAGTATTTTCACAAAGTAGGAGAGAATAGCTATGTACGTGAAAGAAGTTACCGTTGAGAATCAGGTCGGTCTGCACGCTCGTCCGGCTACCTTCTTCATCCAGAAGGCGAACGAGTATAAGTCTTCCATCTGGGTTGAAAAAGAAGAGCGCCGCGTCAACGCCAAGAGCTTGCTCGGCGTTCTGAGCCTTGGCATCGTGGGCGGTACCACCATCCGCATTATTGCGGACGGCACCGATGAGCAGGCCGCTGTGGATGGCCTGGTCAAGCTGGTCAACTCCGGTTTCTCGGAATAAGCAGAAGATTTCCAGGCCGGGTGGTTCGCCACCCGGCCTTCTTTGTGTATCGAAAGGGCAACGCATGACCAAGCAAGAACTGTACAAAAAGGCCTGTATGCTGCCGCTGCTGCCCGGCGTTTATATCATTCGGGACAAGGCGGATGAGATTATCTATATCGGCAAAGCCAAACGGCTGCGTACCCGGGTGTCCCAATACTTCCGTGAGGGCGTCCCCCATGACGCCAAGGTCACCCAGATGATCAACCATGCCTTCAGCTTTGATGTGATTGTCTGCCAGAGCGAATTTGAGGCCCTTGTGTTGGAGGCCAGCCAGATTAAGGCCCACACCCCCAAATACAACATCCTGCTCAAGGATGATAAGGGGTACAGCTATGTCAAGGTTACCCGCGGGCCCTGGCCCCGAATCTCGGCCGCCCTGCAGAAAGATGACGACAATGCCGATTACATCGGCCCGTTTACCTCTTCCTTCGCCGTGCGGGAAATGGTGGAGACAGCGCAGAACTGTTTCCTGCTGCCCCGCTGCAGCCGTGAATTCCCGCGTGATTTCGGCAAAGACCGCCCCTGCCTGAATGCACATATTGGCAAGTGTATGGCGGTCTGCACCGGAAAAATCAGCTGCGAAGCCTATAACGAGGCGGTGCAGGGCGCTTTGCAGATGATCCGCACCGGCAAAAAGGATATCCTGCGCCAGCTGCGTGAAAAGATGCTCGCCGCTTCGGAACGGCTTGATTTTGAGAACGCCGCGCTGCTGCGCGACCAGATCGCCGCGATTGAGCGGGTGGCCGCCGGCCAGAAGGTTGTGCGGGAAGGCGGGGGAGAGATGGATGTCATCGCGCTGGCCGGAACAAGCCGGGCGGTCTGCGCCGCGGTGCTGCGCTACCGGGAGGGGCGCCTGACCGACAAGCGGGAATTTGTCTTTCACGATACCGCCGATATCACCGCAGTGCGGGAAGAATTTCTGCCCCGTTACTATCTGGATGGAGAGGAAATTCCCAAAACGATTGCGGTGGACGCGCTGCCGGATGACCACGAGGCTCTGCGCCAGGCGCTGGAAGAGGCGCGCGGGTCAAAGATTGAATTCTATGTGCCGCAGCGCGGCGATATGGCCAAGCTTGTCACCATGGCCTATACAAACGCTGTCGAGCGGCTTGGCCGGGAAAGCGGCCGCTATACCCGGGAAGAAAAGCTGCTTGAGGAAGCGGCCCAGGTCCTGGGGCTCAAAAGCCCGCCGCGGCTTATTGAAAGTTACGACATCTCCAACTGGGGCGATGGCTCCAGCGTCTGCGGCATGGTTGTTTTCAAGGACGGCAAGCCCTATCGCAGCGGTTACCGCCGGTTCAAAATGCGGCAGGTGGCCGGTACTGACGACTACGCCTCGCTGGCGGAAACGCTTGCCCGCCGCGCGGCCGAGTACGAGGCGGCCCGCCGCGGAGACAAGCCGGATGGCCCGGCCAACCAGTTTGCCGCATTGCCGGACCTGCTGCTGATCGATGGCGGCCGCGGCCAGGTCAGCGCGGTCAAGCAGGCGCTGCGCGGCACCGCGCTGGAACATGTGCCGACCTTTGGCATGGTGAAGGATGACCGTCACCGCACCCGCGCCATTGTGGACGACGAAGGCGGTGAAATTGCGATTAACCGCCACCGCAATATCTTTACCTTTGTGACGGCGATTCAGGATGAAACCCACCGCTATGCCAACGATTACCGCAAGCGACTCATGCGCAAAAAGTCCTATGCGGCTACCCTCACCGCGCTGCCCGGCGTGGGAGAGAAAACTTCGGCCGCGCTGCTTGCCCATTTCAAAACGGTGGCGGCGGTCAAGGCGGCCTCTATTTCGGATCTGGAGGAAGTCAAGGGTATCAGCCACGCCAAGGCGGAAAAAATTTACAATGCGCTGCGTGCCTGATCCGGCTGCTTGCACGGTGCTTCGATCAAATTTGCAGCCGCCCTGCCGCCGGATCACTTGACAACCGCGCCGTCAGGCCCCATAATAAGGGTATTCATCCTGAGGCAGCTGCCGAAAAACCGGCTCTTTGGCTTTTCGGCCGCCCAGGCCACAGCCAGAAAGGTAGGTGCCCGATGCGCGTCATAGCAGGTTCGGCACGCGGCAAACAGCTGCAGTCCCTCCCGGGGGAGGAAATCACCCGCCCCACCATCTGTCTCTTATACACATCTGACGCTGCCGACGATCGCATAAGTGTAGAT
>ERZ1090868.2042-NODE-2044-length-10170-cov-4.893129_pt1 | contig 10170 bp, 8 predicted proteins | sample MGYA00478475_ERZ1090868 | MGnify/ENA primary metagenome ERZ1090868 (study PRJEB33644, sample SAMEA5815747) | chicken gut metagenome | biome: Chicken; feature: Gastrointestinal Tract; material: Caecum | place: Ireland | collected 2019-01-01 | study: A study of the...
TATTAAATCTTTCTGCATTTCTCAATATTTCCGTACCGTTTCCGTGGATTTTCCCCCTCTTGTCCCCCATCCTGATTCAGGTTATAATAAATTGTTGTTCCTCTCTGCCTTTTCCGGCAGGTGAGACAGAACCGTTGTACCGGCGGATACTCAAATCCGCCGCTGAAATAATCTGAACAGGAGATGAATATCTGTGAATAAAAAAGAAATCGCTGAAATAAAGAAACAATTTACCCCTGCCAACTGTGCCATTACCCGCATCTGCGGCTGCTATGTAGACGGCGAAAAGAATATCAAGACGAAATTAAAAGAGGCGTTTCTCTCTCTTTCTGAGGAGGAGGCTTTCAAATACTTTGAAATTTTCCGCAAGACTCTTTCCGGAACTCTCGGCAAAAATCTCATCAATATGGAATTTCCGCTGGAGCAGGAAAAGGAGGGCGGCGCCCAGGAATTTCTTCTTCGTCTGAGAGGAAGCAAGCTGCAGGACGAAGATCTGCTGGATGAATTTTATGATAAAGTGATCCAGTCCTATGATTACGGTGAAAATTACTATATCATCCTGATCCATAGCGTATATGACATTCCCGGTAAATCTTCCGACGGCACAGAAATGTTTGACGCTTCCGATGAAATTTACGATCATATCCTCTGCAGCATCTGCCCGGTGAAGCTCTCCAAGGCGGGGCTCTGCTATAACGCGGAAACAAACAACATTGAAGACAGGATCCGGGACTGGATCGTGGAAATGCCGGATCTCGGCTTTCTTTTTCCGGTGTTTAATGACCGCAGCACCGATATCCACGGGCTTCTCTATTATACAAAGAATGCGGAACAGCTCCGCACTTCTTTTGTAGACGAACTTTTCGGCTGCGCCGCTCCCCTTTCCGCAGGAGGACAGCGGGATTCCTTTAATGCCCTGGTGGAGGAAACGCTGGGAGAGGACTGCGCCTATGATACTGTTATGAATATTCATGAAAAACTGAATGAATGGGCTGAATCGCAGAAGGATGCCCCGGAACCCGCTGTTCTTACAAAACCGGAAGTCAAACGTCTTTTTGAGGAATGCGGTGTAAAAGAGGATAAGTTGGAGACCTTTGACGCCTGCTACGAAGCTACGGCAGGAGAAGACGCCGCTCTTATGGCTTCCAATATTACAAACACCAGAAGAATGGAGATCAAAACTCCTGATGTGGTGATCCATGTAGATCCCGACCGGGCAGAGCTTGTCGAGACCAGAGTGATCGACGGCAGACGCTGCCTGGTGATCCCTATGGAAGATAACGTGGAAATCAACGGCATCCGCGTGACAGCAGGTCCCATAGAGACTTCCTCTGCGTACCGGGACAGCTCTTCCTCCGATGAGGGGAAAGATATGGAATAAGTACGAAACGCCGAAATGTCCGCATCACATTTTCAAATGTCCGTACAACAATTACAAAATCTATTGACAACCGCCATGATTCCGACTATAATCTTCCATGGCAATTACATATTGTGCCAGCAGAAAGCTGCAGGAAAGAGGCCCTGCCCGCCGAAGGAATCACACTCTCAGGCGTTTTCAGAAGAAAACAGGACTGCAGCCGGATGGCTCTCTGGAGAATCCCGGTCAACGGGTGCCGAAGGTGAAAGGAAACGGAAGTTTCTGAATCTCTCAGGCAAAAGGACAGTGAATGAATACTCGGACTGCAGATATCTTATCTGTTTTTTTGTGCATGGCGATATCAATGTACAGATTACAGACTGCATTATCCCTGCATACCTGTATCAGGTTCACCGGAGTTTTATTCTCCTGTGGGCCTTTTTATTTTTTAGGAGGGGAATTATGGAACTTATCACAAACATTGTAAACAGTGTCAACACATTTCTCTGGGATTACGCCCTGCTGTTCCTTCTTCTGGGAAGCGGCGTTTTCTTCACCTTCATGCTCCGCTTTATCCAGGTGCGCAAATTCGGCGCCGGCATGAAAGCCCTGTTCGGCAACTTCTCTCTCCACGGAGAAAGCGGCGAGAACGGCCTCAGCTCCTTTCAGGCTCTGACCACCGCCATCGCGGCTCAGGTAGGAACAGGAAATATCGCGGGAGCAGCCACCGCCATCGCGGCCGGCGGTCCGGGAGCGATTTTCTGGATGTGGGTGAGCGCCTTCTTCGGCATGGCTACCATTTACGCCGAAGCGGTTATGGCGCAGCATACCAGGGTTGTCAAAGACGGCTCTTTTGTAGGAGGTCCGGTGTACTATATCCAGTACGCGTTCAAGGGTCGGTTCGGCCGGTTCCTTGCCGGTTTTTTCTCCGTGGCTCTCATTCTTGCCCTGGGCTTTATGGGAAATATGGTGCAGTCCAACTCCATTGGAGATTCCTTTAAAAACGCCTTTAACGTAAGTCCTCTGGCTGTGGGAATCTGCGTTGCAGTCGTGGCCGGATTTATTTTCCTGGGCGGTATCCGCAGGATCGCCCGTTTTACCGAAAAAATCGTGCCGCTTATGGCCCTCCTGTATATCGTCGGCTGTCTGATCATTTTATTTACGCATCTTCCCGGCGTTGCGGGGGCATTTAAGAACATTTTTGTGGGAGCCTTTTCTCCCCGCTCCGTTGCCGGCGGAATGCTGGGCGTAACCGTGCAGAAAGCCATGCGCTACGGCGTTGCCAGAGGTCTGTTTTCCAATGAGGCCGGCATGGGCTCCACGCCCCACGCCCACGCTACTGCCGATGTGAAGCATCCGGCAGATCAGGGTATTATCGCTATGATGGGCGTATTTATCGATACCTTTATCATCCTTACGCTCACTGCCCTTGTAATTCTTTCCACCGGCGTATGGAACAACGGCCTGACCGGATCCGCCCTGGCGCAGAGCGCTTTTGATTCTGCCTATGGATCCTTCGGAAAAATCTTCGTGGCGATCTGTATGCTGTTCTTCGCCTTCACTACTATTGTAGGCTGGTATTATTTCGGCGAGGTCAACGTCCGCCATCTCTTCGGCGATAAGGCTGTAAAGATCTATGCGGTTCTGGTTGTGATCTTCGTTATTACCGGCTCTACCCTGAAGGTGGATCTTGTGTGGAACATGTCCGATATGTTTAACGGCCTGATGGTGCTTCCCAACCTGATCGGCCTTCTTGCCTGTACGGTAGTGGTGCGCAGGCTGACGAAGGAATACGAAGAAAAGAAGAAATCGCAGTCCTTATAAAAAAAATCATACTTTATTGTTTTGGCTCCGTACAGAAATGCATATACGGAGCCAAAGCAAATTTAAAAATCTTTTCAGGCTTTCATCGCTTCAAGTGCCGAAATCTTTACCGCTCTGTTCGACGGGAAGAATCCCGCCCCCACTCCCATAACTACGGAGAAGAGAACGGCGGCGCCGATCAGCCACGGCGGTATAACAGACAGCGCCGCTCCGGAAGCCGTTTCATTCATCATGACCGCAAGGCTGTCTCCTGTAAGGGACGCGCCCATGTATGTGTTCATGATCCAGGAAACGCCGCAGCTCACCAGTGAACCGGCAATTCCTCCGACAAAGCCGATCATACCGGCTTCTATAAGAAACTCTTTCCGGATATCTGAGAGAGAACAGCCCAGAGCTTTCAAAATTCCGATTTCTCTTGTCCTTTCCACTATGGACATGATCATTGTATTGGCAATTCCGATGGCGGCCACGAAAAGGGAGACTGCGCCCAGTCCCGCCAACATCATCTGTTTCTGCTTTACGCTTTCTTCCATAGGCTTACGGAGACTTTCCATCGAAGAGGTCTGATAGCCAAGCTTTTTGATCTCTTTTTCCACAGTTTCCACATGGCTGATGTCATCCACGTCTACCAGTACCTGAGAATACTCTCTCGAATTTTTTGTATTCACCACTTTTCGTAATTCTTTCTGCAAACGCTCAAAATCACGCATTCCCATGATAATCCCGCTGTCCGTCTCTTCTCCTTTATCATAGTCCTGCTTTATTACGCCTGCCGTTTTCAATTTATGCAGCGTCTTCCACGATGTCTTCCCCTGGCTTTCCCCTTCGCCGCTGTTTTCTGTTTTTTCTTCGTTTTTCTGTGCCACTTCAATGTCAGTTTCCAGTATAGGGAAATAGGGCTGCGCTTTTTCATCGCTCCAATAATCCACCATGTTTTTCCCTTCCGGCCTGCGGCTGTCCGTAAACTGATAAGCAAGATGTTCCCCTGCCAGTACTTCGCCGGGCCGGCCTGTAAGTTTTTTACCATCCTTGATTATATATCCCGCATCCTCCAGATCCTTTTCCGGTATACCTACCACAGTAACATAACCACACTGATAACGGGCCTGGTCTCCGGCAATAAGGTTTAATTCTCCCAGCTCCATTACTTTTTTAGGCACTACTGACTTTATATTCTGAAGCTTTCTGATCTTATCCACTCCTTTTTTATCCAGCAGGCTTCTTTTCGTCACATTCTGAGGTGCAGACGTTACTGTAATCCTCATCAGGTTCCCCATTCCCGCCAGCATCTGTTCCTGGGATTTTTTCATTCCTATTCCCAGGGAGATCATAATCACTACCGCGCAGCAGCCAATCACGACTCCGGAAACTGTCAGAAGCGTCCTGCTTTTCCGTCTGTATAGATTACGGAAGCTTAGTCCTATAATATCCCTCCATGTCATCTTAAAAATCTTCTTCCTCCATCTTCCGTTTTCGTTTTCTCACTCTAAGCAGCCCTGTAGCCAGCGCAGCCGTAATTCCGCCGCCGGCAGCCAGCACTCCTGTTTTTACTTTGCTTCCGGAATCCATACCTGTCTGTCCCTCTGCTCCTGTCATCATATCCTCGCCGAACAGTTCCTCGTCTGCTTCAAATTCCCCTTCTGCAATATGGAAAACCTTCTCTTTTTTCACTGTCTTTTCCTGTCCGGCAGAATTTTCGTAAGTCAAAATAATCTGAACCTTCTGATCTCCGGCTTCCTCCGGTGTGACGAAGAAGTCAAGGGTTCCGCTGGAGCCAGCTTCTACATTTCCCACATATTTATAACTCTCTCCGGATTTCATCTCTGTCTTTATCACCGCTTCCACATTACTCACAGCTATTTTTCCCTTATTCACATAGGGAAGGGAAACCGTAAATTCCTCTCCTACTGTTGGTTCGTCTGCTGTCTGAAGCTCCCCTGCACTGAAACGGTCAGGAGTTTGTACAGGAATAGAAATTTTCTGCGAAGATTCTACCTCCGTCCTCTCTTCGTTTTTTATATACTCATACTTAAAATTCAGTGTAATATCTGCACTGTCAGTTTTTCCATCCTCCAAAGTTTTTAGCTGAATCCCTGTGCGGTACGTCTCCTGTGGTTTCAGGCTTTTCACATATACCATATTTGAAGACCCCTGGAGAGAAGCTGTTTCTCCTGTTTCCATACTTACTACCATATTTTCCACATTTAATTTCTCATTTGTGTTGCAGATAGTGATATTAGCCTGAAAAGGCTTTCCCGCAACGGCATCTTTATCATAGTCATACTGGCTGACGATGATTCTTGGAATCATAGGATCAGTCTTCTTTTTTTCTTCTGCAGCGGATTCTGTCCCGCCAGCATATATCTCTCCTCCTACTGGCCCGTAGGATGCCGTATTATCTACAAAAACAGCTTTACTGTCCGATGCGTTTACAGGAATCAGGAGCACCTCCTGCCGCTCTGTTTCTTTTCCGTCAGACTCATGCTGAAAAACAGTCCTGACCTTCAGCCTTAAAGTTCTTCCATCCTCTTTTATTTCTCCCGCTCTCAGCCGTACTGTTATTTTTTCTGTTGCACCGGGCTGTATTGTTGGAAGATCAAAAGTTTCTTTTTTGTAGGATGAATGCAGGCAGATCCCTTCCGGCAGTTCCAGATTCATTCTGCCGCCCCTGATATTTCCAGACGTCCATGTATTTTTTAAAAGTACTGTGATCCTGAAATCTTTATTGGCTCTGATTCCTTTTTCCAGCTTTTCTCTTGTGATATATAAAGTGCCGCTCTGTGTTTTTTCATCTTCCTGAGCCGGTGTTTCCGGCTTTTCTTCCGGATTCTTCTGCGGGCTTTGAAATTCCGGATCCGGCTGCTGCGTAGGCTGGGATTCCTGTCCCTGATTTCCTGATTGATCCGGTGTCTGCACTGGATCTCCGGATGTAAAATCAACAGAGGGAAGCTCAGTATCTGCTGGAGGGACAGAAGTCTCCTCTGAAGTTTTTTTCTCCGCATTATCAGGAGCTGACGGGGAATCGGAAAATTCCGGCAAAGTGCCATCCGGCGCCGATACCGGCGCTTTCAGCTGTTCGGCGGGATTTTGTATCTGTACATCGGCAGGCGTCTCCGGCATTTCGTCTGCGCCTGCCGCCCTGCCCTCTTCTGTTATCTGTACCGGATTTTCCGGTTCCGCGCCATAAACCTGACAAGTGCTTCCCGCCAGCAGACACACCGCTGTCACAGCGGCCGCCGCTCTTATTTTTCCTGTTTTTCTTGCTTTTTCTGTTTTCATATAGATTTCTAAAGTACCGCCTTTCCTGAATTTTTTCTATCAATTTGAAATTACTATATAGTCCCTTCTTGTCTTCACTTTTTCTTTTGTTCATCCTTTACAATTTTCCCATCGATTAAAGTAAGAATACGGTCCGCATAGGAAGCCATATGAGGGTCGTGCGTTACCAGGACAATAGTCTGGTTATTCTGTCTTGCCATCTCTGTGATCATTTCCATAATCTGAGCCGTTGTTTTTGTATCCAGATTTCCCGTTGGTTCGTCTGCAAACACTACCTTGGGATCTGTCACAAAAGCTCTTGCGATCCCCACTCTCTGCTGCTGTCCTCCTGACATCTGGGACGGATAGTGATGGATTCTTTTTTCCAGCCCCACCCGTTTTAATAAATCTTCCGCTCTTTTGTTCCGTTCTCTTTTCGGATATCCCTGAAACACCATGGGAAGCGCTACATTTTCCAGGGCTGTCAATCCAGGAAGCAGATTATACGCCTGAAAAATAAAACCTATATGCTTTCTCCGGAAAGAAACCATATCCGCTTCTCTGAGCTTTGTAATATCTGTTTTTCCCATAAAAATCTCCCCGGAAGTAGGCTTTTCCATCCCGGCCAGATGATTCAGAAGTGTGCTCTTCCCCGAACCCGAGGTTCCAAAAATACAGCAGATTTCTCCCCTTTGTATTTCTGCGCTTACGCCATGGAGAGCTACAACGCTTTCGTCTTCCAGTTTATATACTTTCCGGAGCCTGTTTATCCGTATCATAGCCGGATTTTTCGCCGTTATCTTTTGAGCAATATCTGTTTTTTCTTCCATAATAAAAGACTCCTTTCTAATTCGTACTCCAAGATTAATCATCTTTTCTTAGAATAAGATTAGAAAGAAGTCTCTTTTTTGTGAAAAAATTATGATAAAGAATCAAATCTTACGCAGAGCTCCGTTCCTTTCCCAACAGCGCTTTTTACTGTAATCCCGGCCTTATGATACTGTACGATCTGCCATACCATAGAACGCCCCAGTCCTGTGCCCTTTTTCTTTCTGGAAGCTCCGCCCCGGTAAAAACGCTCCCAGATATGGGGAAGATCCTTTTCCTCTATCCCCATCCCGTTGTCCTTTACTTTCAGCCGGACAATTCCGTTCTCTTCTGTCAGAAAAACCTGTATTTTTCCTTTCTCTCTGCCGTAGCGGTATGCATTTCTCAGAAGATTGTCCAGCATCATACGGTACAGCCGGGGATTGACCTTCATCCATATTCCTTCCCTGATCTCTGTTTCCAGTGTGATGTCCTGCTCCGGAAACATAGCGGCGTCCTGGCAGATATCCCGGGTCAGAGTGCTGACATCTGTCTCCTCCATTGGATAGTCTCCGGTATTCTGCTCTATTCTGGTCAGGAGCAGAAGGGTTTCGATAAGCTGCGACATACGGTATCCCTGGCGCTGCACTACCTGAAGAGCTTCTTTAAGTTCTTCCCGGTCCGCCGCAGTATTTGTCAAGGCATACTCGCATTGCGCAAGGATAACCGTTACAGGCGTACGCAGTTCATGGGACGCATTGGAGGTGAACTGTCTCTCCGCCTCAAAATTTTTTTCCAGACGGTCAAACATGGCGTTAAAGCTTTCTGCCAGTGCGGACAGTTCGTCTCCCGTATTCCCTGACTCGACTCTTCTGGTCAGATCGCCGCTTTTTCTTATATTTTCCGCCGTCCGGCTGATCCGGGAAACAGGCTCAAGGAAACGTCCCGCCAGCCAGTATCCTCCCAGAAGAGCCGCCGTCAGTATAAGGGGAAACACCAGAAAGATATCCCACAGACCGGAAAACAGATAGCCTGTATCCGTTCCCGAATAGGCAAGGCCCCGCACCCACAGACCGCCTTCCTCCAGCTCTATATAACGGTCATACAGACAGCATCTGCTCCCCTCTGCCTTGAGCCTTCGGATCTGGCCGTCATGCAGCGGTATCTCCTTATCTTCTTCGTAAAGGAACAGTCCGCAGGCTCTTGTCTGATCCTCGTGATAAATTGTAAGAAAAACAGAATCCTGCAGAAACACAGAGCTTTCTATTTCCTTTTCCCCGCTTCCTCTGAGAACTGCCTGGAGTTCCGGCTCCTTTTCAATCGTTTCCGCACACTGGTCAACTGTAAGCTGAAGCTGGTCGAGAACATCATTTTCAATCTTCACCCGGTACAGGGATATGACGGCGCCCCCCATAAGCAGGCACATCAGCAGCAGCGCCAGAGAAAACCGGAGAGTGATCCTCCATCGGAATCTGCTTTTTTTCATATTTTTTCTCCATTCTCTTCCACGCGCATCACATATCCGATGCCCCGGACCGTATGAATCAGTTTTCTTTTCCCGTCTGCTTCTATTTTCTTTCTTACATAGTTCATATAAACGTCTACCACATTGCCGCTGCCCTCGAAGTCATATCCCCACACATGATTCAGGATCCTTTCTCTGCTGAGAATCTGATTTTTATTTGTCAGAAGGTATTCCAGCAGACGGTATTCCTTCCCGGTAAGATCAATCTGTTTTCCCGCTCTTGCAACAATGTGGCTTCTTGTATTCAGTGAGAGGTCATCCAGCTCATAAACCTCTGAAACACTTCCCCGGGCAGTACGCATTACCGCCCGTATCCTTGCCAGAAGTTCATCAAAGGAAAAGGGCTTTACCACATAGTCGCTGGCCCCTGCGTCCAGCCCTTCTATCCTGTCAAGAACTGTATCTCTGGCTGTCAGGAAGATAACAGGCGTGGTCTTTCCCTGACTTCGCAGGCGCTTTACCGTCTCCAGGCCGTCCATGACAGGCATTGCGATATCCAGCACAGCAGCGTCGTACTCTGCGTAAAGCAGATGTTCCAGCGCCTCCTCCCCGTCAAAACAGCAGTCCACCTCATATCCCTCTCCCCGCAGCTTCATGGCGATAATTCTGTTTAAATCCTCTTCATCTTCTGCTATAAGAAGTTTCATTAACTGTCTCCTCTGTTTCTTTACTTATCCCCGGAGAAACAAAATTCTCCTCTGCCTTTGTTTTCATGTCTCTGAAAGGTGGATTTATTATAACATAGAGTTTCTAGGTTTGAAAAATAAAAGATAGGCTTTGTGACTAGGAAAATATACTTTTTTACTGATGGTCAATGAGATAATCTGTATTTTCTGTTCTTCAATAATAGAGAAATTGTCAGTAGATAATTCTATGATAAGCGCAGCAATCATAACTAGCAAAGAAATTAAATAACTGGCCAAATATTTTCGTTTGTGCTATACCGAAATCATTAAAGAAGAAACGAGGTATCAGTATGGCACACACAAAAGTAATAACACTTACAAACGATGACTTAGAATATTTGCAGTCCCTGGTTCGTCAACGTACGATTCAGGTTCAGATCGTTAAGCGTACAAAAATACTTTTATATAAATCTCAAGGTGCATCAAACAATGATATCGCAGAACGTTTGGATGTTAATATCAACACAAGTAAGCTTTGCCTTTCTCAATTTAATGAAGGCAGCGTGCAGAGAGCATTATTTGATAATCACCTGTTGAGATTATAGACGATGCAGTAGCCTGTTCTGTCATAGACCTTGTGAGCTTGAGCTACTCGCAGGAACTTTGCACATTAAAAATCTACATCAGCATATACAGAACCATGCAAAAGAAGCTGTATATATCCAAGACTGGTTACAATTACAAGCCCTATGGTTCAAAAAATACTAAAA
>ERZ1090868.2045-NODE-2047-length-10156-cov-3.920701_pt1 | contig 10156 bp, 7 predicted proteins | sample MGYA00478475_ERZ1090868 | MGnify/ENA primary metagenome ERZ1090868 (study PRJEB33644, sample SAMEA5815747) | chicken gut metagenome | biome: Chicken; feature: Gastrointestinal Tract; material: Caecum | place: Ireland | collected 2019-01-01 | study: A study of the...
CGAAATAACGCGACAACTTTCCGGAAATGAGGCGCTGCGCCTCCTGTTCGGTCAGTTTGTTCATTGGATTGTATCTCCTGAAAAAATTATCACAAGTTGAAATGCCCCTGCCGCAATTTCCGGGCCGAGGGCAAAAAAACGGAGGGGCAAAGAAGCTACATAGGAAAAGCACTCTGCCCCTCTTCCTGTCTGTCCGTTGCCGGACACAGCATCTTTGTTATTTGAGCATACCGAGATAGAGCCCTTCGTAATACTTCGCCGAGGTCGCCCAAGAGAAATCCGTCTCCATAGCTTTCTTCTGAAGCGCGGTCCATGCGTTCTTGTCGCGATAGACGCCGAGCGCTTCATTGATCACATAGAGCATGTCATATGCATTGTAGTCGTGGAACGTGAAGCCGTTCCCCCCTGCTCCGTATGGCCGGATGCTGTCGCGCAGGCCGCCCGTTTCGCGCACGATAGAAATCGTACCGTAACGCGATGCGATCATCTGGGAAAGTCCGCACGGTTCGCTCTTGGAAGGCATCAGGAAGAGATCCGCACCCGAATAGATCTTGCGCGAAAGATCGGAGTTGAACGAAATAATGGATACGACTTTCCCCTGATATCTGCGCGCCAGATCGCTGAAATAGTTTTCATATGCGGAGTCCCCTGTTCCGAGCAGGACAAACTGAACGTCCTGGCGCAGGACCTGTTCAATGACTTCCCGCACGAGATCGAGCCCCTTGTGCGCCACAAGACGTGTGATCATGGCGATGATCGGCGTGTCGGGTTTGACGGGGAGATTGAGCATTCTCTGCAACTCTTCCTTGCAGACCGCTTTGTTGGACAGATTTTCCGCGTCGTAGTTCGCAAACAGAGACTTATCCGTCTTGGGGTTATAGTAGTCGACGTCGATCCCGTTGAGGATCCCGCAAAGTTTGAACTCGTTCCTGCGGATGATCGGATCAAGGCCGTGTGCATAATAAGGATCCTTGATCTCACCTGCATACGTCGGACTGACGGTCGAGAAGCGTTCACTGCATTCGATCGCCCCTTTCATGAGGTTGATGCACCGATCATATTCGACCAGATAACGATAGCGGTTGGAGATCCCGAACAGATCTTCCAGGATATCCAGAGAATATTTCCCCTGATACTCAATATTATGAATGGTGAATACGGAACGGATAAACTGATACTCGGGACGGAAACAGTAGATCGTTTTCAGATAGATCGCCGCGAGGGCTGCCTGCCAGTCGTGGCAATGCAGGATATCGGGATAGAAATTCAGGAAAGAAAGAATTTCCATGACGCCGCGGCAGAAGAATGCGAACCGTTCGCCGTCGTCATAATAGCCGTAGCAGCCGGGACGTTTGAAGTAATATTCATTGTCCACAAAATAGAATCGGACATTGTCCTTTTCGTATTCAAAGATCCCGCAATACTGATTGCGCCACGACAGCGGAACAAAGATATTGCCGATGAATTTGAAATCCTTCCGGAATTCCTTTTTGATGTCCTGATAGAGCGGGACAATAACGCGGACATCATAGCTTTCGTCCTTTGCGATCGCCTTGGAATAAACGGGGCTGCTTCGGACGCAACGAACATGATTTTCTTTTTGGGCTCCACCCGGATTTCGGGAGTAGCTGCAGGTTCCGGGGCCGCTTCGGGAGTTTCCACCACCTCTACGGGAGGAACATTGACGACCACGGGTTCCTCCGCCGGTGTTTTGACGGGAGCTGCCGTTTTCGTTGTTTTTGCCGTATTTTTCTTTGCCGTATTTTTGCTTGCTGCCATGGATTGACCTCCTTATCATTCCCCTTTTCGCAAGATTTTACCGCAATGCGGTGTATTTTACTTTGCGATGAAGTAAGGCAGGTCCTCACATCCCGCAAGATGGCGCCTGTCGCGGATCACGACATTTTTATCCGTAATGACGCAGTCAAGTTGAACGCCCGTGCCGATGACCGTATCCTGCATGATGATGGAATTTTTGACGACGCTTCCCTTTCCGACTTTGACGCCGCGGAACAGAATGCAGTTTTCAACCGTTCCTTCGATCTCACAGCCGTCGGAAATGAGCGAGTTCTTTACCTGCGCGCCGTCAGCGTATTTGCTTGGTGCAGAATCGCGGACCTTTGTATAGATATCGCGTGCCCCGAACAGTTCGTCGCGGACGTCCTTTTGCAGAAGTTCCATACTGTGCTGATCGACTCCCGCGTAGTATCCTTTGAAGTTATAGCCGTATATTTTAAGGGTATCGACGTTCTTGCTGAGAATGTCCCTTCCGAAACTGGAAAGCCCCCTCGTCACCGCGTCCTGGATAATGTTGATCAGAAATTCGCGGTTGAGCACCATGATATTGATATAGACGTTGCTCTTGGATTTTGCTTTGAGTTTGGGGTTGATTTTCAGTCCCGTGATACGGCCGTCCTCAGCAGGAGTGAGTGTGACAAAGTATCCGGAATCGACGGGCCCCTCTTTTTCATGGTACACCATCGTGATGTCCGCGCCCTTCTCTTCGTGATACGCAATGACCGAGGAGATGTCGATGTGGGCAATGCCGTCACAGTCGGAAATAACCACATAATCCTCATTTCTGTGCGTCAGGAATCCCGTGATCCCTTTGAGCGCTTCCAGGCGGTTGGTATAGGGCGCGTCCGTCTCGTCCGAATAGGGAGGAAGCAGAATGATCCCGCCGTCTTTCCGGGCCAGATCCCAGTCTTTCCCGCTTCCGAGATGGTCGAGGAGGGACTGATAATTGTACTTTGTTACAACGCCGACCGTCGTGATCCCGGCATTTACGAAATTGGAAAGAGTAAAGTCGATCAGACGGTATCTGCCCCCGTAAGGAATGGAAGCCATCGTCCTGTGACGGGAGAGCTCCGGGATATTTTCGTCATGCACATTGGAAAAAATTACGCCTACAGTAGCCATTGTCTTACTCCCCCTTGTAATCCTTGTCAAGGATCTGCCCGCCGGCGACAACTGCGCCCGCGCCGATCGTGATATTTCTGCCGAGCACGGCAATGCCGGCTCCCTTTTCTTTCTCTTCGCCGACGGTCGCCCCGCTGTCGATCACGGTATTCTCGTCTACGATGGAATATACAACTTTTGCGCCCTTTCTGACGACGCTACCTGCCATGAGGACGCTGTCGATCACTTCTGCGCCTTCTTCGATGATGACATTGCTTGAAAGAACAGAGTTGATCACCGTTCCCTGGATCTCGCAGCCGAGCGAAATTAGCGAATTTCCGACGACTGCCTTGTTCCCTATGTATTCGGGCGGAGCGAGCGGATTGCGCGAATGGATCTTCCAATCGGGATCATTGACGTCAAACGCAGGTTCTTCGCCGAGAAGATCCATATTCGCCTCCCAGAGCGAGGAGATCGTTCCGACGTCCTTCCAATAACCGCTGAAGCGGTAGGAATACATTTTTTCGCCGGCATTCAGCATGGCGGGAAGCACGTCCTTGCCGAAGTCCTTGCTGGAATTGGGATTTTCGTCGTCTTCCGTGAGATATTTGAAGAGCTTGCTTGCCGTAAAGATATAGATCCCCATCGAAGCAAGATTGCTCTTGGGCTGTTTGGGTTTTTCCTCAAACTGATAGATGGATCCGTCTTCGTTGGTGTTCAGGATCCCGAAGCGGGAAGCCTCTTTCATGGGGACTTCGATTGCGGCGATCGTGCAGTCCGCTCCCGTGGCCTTGTGCGCCTTGAGCATCGCTTCATAGTCCATTTTATAGATATGATCGCCTGAGAGAATGAGCACATAATCGGGATTGTATTTTTTCATGAACGCCATATTCTGGTAGATCGCGTTCGCAGTCCCCTCAAACCAGGAAGATTTTCTCTTAGCCTGATAAGGCGAGAGAATATGGACGCCGCCGAACGAACGGTCCAGATCCCAGGGCTGGCCGTTGCCGATGTACTCGTTGAGCTCAAGCGGCTCGTACTGTGTGAGGACGCCCACGGTATCGATGCCCGAATTGATGCAGTTCGAGAGCGGGAAATCGATGATGCGATACTTCCCGCCAAATGCGACCGCAGGTTTTGCAATGTTGTTCGTGAGCGCATACAGACGGCTTCCCTGTCCGCCCGCAAGCAACATTGCCACACACTCTTTCTTTCTTTGCATAAAGAACCCCCTAATCAATATGTTTTTACTATATTTTCTTCGGCTTGTCTGCCGCAGATGCCTTGGTCGTGCCTGCCGCCGGCTTTGCACGTTTTGCCGTTGTTTTCACCGCTTTCGGCTCCTCCGGTTCCCGTTCCAGATACAGACAGGTCATTTTGGGCATGTCGATGGAAATGGAATATTGCTTTCCGTGCGCGGGCTTCCTGACGGCTGAGAAGATGCGCTTGGAGATCTTTCCGTCGCCGCCGTATTTTTTATCGTCGGTATTGAATACCAGTCTGTATTTTGCGCGCTGTGATACGCCGAGACGATATCCCGGCATGTCCGCGCCGGAGAAACAGACGATTGCAATGATTTCTCTGCCCGCTCTGTCCCTGCGGACGAATGCGACGATGTTTTTGTCCGCATCATCGGGAGCGAGCCATTCAAACCCGTCCCAGGAATCTTCTATTTCATAGAGCGCGGCATTCGTGCGGTAGAATTCATTGAGTTCTTTTACCATCACGGAAAGTTTTCCGTGCAGTTCATAGGTGTCGCGCAGGAAGAATTCAAGCCCTTCGTGATAGTCCCATTCCTTGAACTGGCCGAATTCATACCCCATGAAATTGAGTTTCTTACCGGGATGCGCCATCATATAGCCGAGGAACGACCGGACTCCGGCAAACTTTTCCTCATATGTTCCGGGCATCTTGTTGATGAGAGAGCATTTTCCGTGAACCACTTCGTCATGCGAGATGGGCAGAACATAGTTCTCGGAGAATGCATACATCATGGAAAATGTCAGTTTGCTGTGGTTATAACTTCTGAAATAGGGATTGAGACAGAGATATGAGAGCATATCGTTCATCCATCCCATATTCCACTTGAAGTTGAAACCGAGCCCCCCGACGGAACCGGGCTTTGTGACCAGGCCCCATGCGGTCGATTCTTCGGCGATCATCAGCGCGTAAGGATAGCGCAGGAAAACGGCCTCGTTGAGCTTTCTCAAAAAGGCGATCGCCTCCAGATTCTTATTCTCGCCGTAGATGTTGGGGACCCATTCTCCCGGGCGCTTATCGTAGTCCAGATAGAGCATGGAAGCGACGGCATCGACCCGAAGCCCGTCCACGTGATATTTGTCGAAGAAAAAGCAGGCGTCGGAGATCAGGAATGAGAGCACTTCGTTCCGACCGTAGTCAAAACGGCGTGTCCCCCAGCTCTTGTGCTCCATTCTGTCCCACTGACTGCTTTCATACAGCGGCTGGCCGTCGAATTCATACAGGCCCGGCGCGTCCTTGGGGAAATGTGCGGGAACCCAGTCGAGAATGACGCCGATCCCCGCCTTATGGAACTCGTCGATCAGATACATGAAATCTTTCGGCGTACCCATACGCGACGTGACGGCATAATAGCCGGTCACCTGATAGCCCCACGATCCTTCAAACGGGAATTCGGTCACGGGCATGAATTCGACATGCGTATAGCCCATCTCCTTGACATAGGGAACAAGTTCCCTTGCAAGATCGAGATAGGAATAAAAGTTTCCGTCCGCATGACGTTTCCATGAGAGCAGGTTGACTTCATAGATATTCATGGGAGAGGCAAAAATATTCCTTTTGCCGATCTCTTCAAAATAAGACTTGTCCTGCCAGTCGTATCCGTCAAGGTCATAGAGCTTGGAGGCAGTGGCCGGAGGCGTTTCGGTGTGGAAGCCGACGGGGTCTGCCTTCATGAGCTGTCTGCCGTCCGCTGCGGTGATGCAGTATTTATAGGTATCGTACTGCTTGAGTCCGGGAATAAAACACTCAAAACTTTCGCCGTCCACCATGCGTTTCATGACATGGCTTTCGGGATCCCATTCATTAAAATCTCCGACGACGGAAACGCTGCGCGCATGCGGCGCCCAGACGCGGAAGATATATCCTTCCTGCCCTTCGCGCACTTCTTTGTGAGCGCCGAAGAGTTCATAAATGCGATCGTTCTTTCCGTGGTGGTACAGATACAGCGGAAAATCTGCCGCATTGTCCGGAGCTTCGTTTTCGCGTGTTTCTTTTTTCAGCATTTTGTCTGCTTGAGAATCCTGTCGTTCCCCCGGCGGTATTGGACAGCAGGAAGCTATCGACGGACATCGGTCTTAGTATACTATATTTTGCGTCCGGTTTCAATACCCAATTTGCAATTTTTAGCGTTTTTTTGCAAAAAATTTATTGCGACAGAGATTATGTGCAAGAAAAATCCCCTCGGAGAATTCCGGGGGGATGAAATTTACTTTGTTTCGCTGTATTTGTCTTCCTTATTCCAGGAATACAGTTCACGGAGTTCTTCGCCGACTTTTTCCAGCATATGCGAAGCTTCCCTTTCACGGCATGCGTTGAAGTGCGCGCGTCCGCCGCTCTTGTTTTCAGAGATCCATTTGGAAGCAAATGTGCCGTCCTGAATTTCGGTCAGGACCTTTTTCATCTCCTTTTTTGTTTCGTCGGTAATGAGCCGTTTGCCCGTCTCATAGTCGCCGAATTCAGCCGTATCGGAGATGGAATAGCGCATCTTTTTGAACCCGCCGTTATAGATCAGGTCAACAATGAGCTTCATTTCGTGAATGCATTCAAAATATGCGTTGCGGGGATCGTATCCTGCTTCGACGAGCGTCTCGAACCCGGCTTTCATGAGCGCCGTCACGCCGCCGCAGAGCACGGCCTGCTCGCCGAAGAGGTCGGTTTCCGTCTCGCATTTGAATGTCGTTTCAAGAACGCCTGCCCGTGCGCCGCCGATTCCGAGCGCGTATGCAAGCGCGACGTCCATCGTGTCGCCGGAGGGATCCTGATAGACGGCGACAAGATCGGGTACGCCGTGTCCCTCCATGTATTCGCTGCGGACGGTGTGACCGGGTCCCTTGGGAGCGATCATGAATACGTTGACGTCCGCCGGGGGAACGATCTGTTTGAAGTGAATGTTGAATCCGTGCGCGAATGCAAGGTATTTTCCCTCTTTCAGGACGGGCGCAACGCTCTCTTTGTAGATGTCCGCCATCTTTTCATCGGGAGTGAGCATCATGATCACGTCTGCCTTTTCCGCCGCTTCGCGAACGGAATAGACCTCAAATCCTGCTTTTTCCGCAATGGGCCACGTCCTTCCGCCCTGATTGAGACCGATAATGACACGAATTCCGCTGTCCTTGAGATTGAGCGCGTGTGCGTGCCCCTGACTTCCGAACCCGATGACGGCAACCGTCTTGTTTTTGAGCCGCTTCAGATCGCAGTCTGCCTCATGGAAGATGCGCGCTTCCTGTGTTTCGGGATCATAAATCTTATGTGCCATATTCAGTCCTCCGTGATGTTTGCTTTTTACGTTTCAATTATACCCCTGCTTTGCGGTTTCCGTCAAGCAAACGACGATCATTTTTCATGCAAAATCCCCGATTATGGCTTTCAATTTCTCCGATTGTTGCATTTTCGGGGAGATTGTGGTATGATATTTCAAAAAAATCGGGGACATGCGTATGAATCGACTTCAATCACTGACAGTACTGCAAGGAATTCTGAAAGATCCGTTGATTGCAGCTTTTGCGCAGGGGGATAAGACAGCCTTTCTGCGTCTCTGTTATGTGCACGGTGCAGAAGAACATTTTATCAAGCAGCTTTCCGATGTCGTGCTGACCGATGAAAACGCCTTTTCCAGAACCTGTGCAGACGGAAAACAGCCGTCGGAGCTTGTCCGGGCGGCCTATTTATCCGATCTTCGCGCGATCCGTCAGGCGCTTGACGTGCCGGAAGAGGGATTCCCCCTCGCGGAAACGCCTGAACTTTTTGATGTCTGGGACGAAGATTGCGTTGCGCGCATGGCAGATCACTATCGCAGAAACGCCTGCGGGAGATGGCTTTCTCATACGGCGTTCCGCTATGCGGACGGAGAACTGCGCCCCATTCTTACGCCTTCCTCCGTGTCGCTCTCCGATCTCAAAGGTTATGAGACGGAAAAAGCCGAGGTGCGGGACAATTTTGAAAATTTTGTCCGAGGACTGCCCTATTCGGATATGCTCCTTTACGGAGATCGCGGCACGGGGAAATCTTCCACCGTGCACGCGATGATCAATCTGTTTGCAGAAAAAAAGCTGCGCCTTGTGGAGATCGACAAGGAAAATATCCTTTCCCTCCCTCATCTTCGTGCCATGCGCTCCGCCGTTCCGATGAAATTTGTCGTCTTTATCGATGATTTTTCGCTCCGTGAAGACGACGACCGCGTCTCTACGCTGAAAGCCGCTTTACAGGGCTCCATGGAGGGACATGCCGGCAACGTGATGATCGTTGCGACAAGCAACCGGCGCCATATTGTGGACGAAAGTTTTACGACTCGGATGAACAGCATACACGCGGGAGACAGCGAGGAGGAGCTCCTCTCCCTCTCCGACCGATTCGGGATCACCGTGCTGTTCGCTTCGACGGACAAGCGGGAGTATCTTGCGATCGTTCACGCACTTGCATCTGATTTCGGGATCAGAATGCCGTCCGATGAACTGGATCTGTATGCCGAGAGATGGGCGCTCCAGCGCGGGGGCCGCTCTCCGCGCCGTGCCAGACAGTTTGCAGAGTACGTTTTTGCCTGCGAGAGCAAGGGAAAGGCCGTGCAGGTCTGATCAATCGAGGAGACCGCGGGCGATCTCGTCGATATCTCCCGCGCCCAACACAAGGATCAGATCGTCCTTTTGCGCGGTTTCCGTCAGGCGGCGCCTGAGATCGGACGGCGTCTGAACATATTGCGCTTCGGGAATACGGCTGACAAGGGCCGGAGCGCTTCCCTCAAAAAAGAACGGTTCCCGCGCGGCGTACGTGCGGTAGATCAAAGGGTTTTCCGCACGTTTGAGCACAGTGACAAAATCCGCCATCAGATCGCGGGTACGGGTATATGTATGCGGCTGAAAGACGACGCGCACCGTACCGCGGCACAGTCCCTCTGCCGTAGACAGTGCGGCGGCGATCTCGGCCGGATGATGTGCGTAATCGCAGATCATCGGAATACCGTTCAGCGTGCCGATCCGCTCGAAGCGGCGTTTTACTCCGCGGAACTCTTCCAGCCCTTCGGCGATCTCGCGCGGAGAAATTCCGGAGAGCCGTGCCGCGGCATAGGCGGCGAGTGCATTCTGAACCTGTACTTTTCCCAATACGTGAAGACGGATCCGCGCGACGGGAATATTTTTTTCGGAGAGCGTAAAAGTATAGTATTCCCCGTCCGAATAAAGCTTTGAAGCACGGATATCGCCCGCATGCAGACCAAAGGTAAGCGCGTGCGGGATGCTGATCGCATTTGCATCGTCTGCATTTACAACGGCCGACTTTGCGGCCGCAGCGAATTTTTTGTATGCCTCCAGCAGATCGCCTGCATTTTTATAGCAGTCCGTGTGGTCGAGGTCGGTATTCAGGATCACGGCGATCTCGCTTTCCAACGAAAGAAAACTGCGCCGGAATTCGCAGGCTTCTGTCAGAAAATATTCGTTGCCCGTCGAACGGTAATTCCCGAAATCGAGATCTTCCCCGCCGATGTGACAGGTGGCTTGCTTTCCGGCATGGAAAAAGACGTGAGCAAGCATCGAAGTTGCCGAAGTCTTCCCGTGGCAGCCTGCCACAGACAGTACGTGAGGATACTCTCCCGCGATCATACCGAGAATTTGCGCGCGCGTGAGAAGCCGTTTCCCCTCTGCACGCGCTTTTTCCAGCATTGCAGAGTGAATGTCAACGGCTTCGGTATATACAACGGTGGGCTCCGTTATCTCTTCTTCACCGACAGTGACTGCGATGCCGCGCTGCCGGAGTCCACGGACAAAGACGCTTTCGCGGGCGTCGCATCCCCGCACGCGGATCCCCCGTTCGGAGAGCAGTCTGGCAAGCGCACTCATGCTCACTCCGCCGATTCCGACAAAATAGACTCCGCCTGCACATGTTTCAAGAAAAGAAGGCATACCGCATCTTATGTAAAATCCCGTAAAAGCGTGTCACACAGCCCCTTAACATAATTTATTTTAAAAAAAAATGAGTATGTATGGGTTTTTTATTTTTTTTGTAATAA
>ERZ1090868.2047-NODE-2049-length-10153-cov-8.052585_pt1 | contig 10153 bp, 8 predicted proteins | sample MGYA00478475_ERZ1090868 | MGnify/ENA primary metagenome ERZ1090868 (study PRJEB33644, sample SAMEA5815747) | chicken gut metagenome | biome: Chicken; feature: Gastrointestinal Tract; material: Caecum | place: Ireland | collected 2019-01-01 | study: A study of the...
TCGACATCGTCGGAATCTGCACGCGTGTGTTTTCCATGATGAAGGAGATGGCCCCAAAAGGCTACGCCTGTGTCTGTATTTCCTCGTTCGGGGAGTCCTTTGTCCTGCTTGACAAAGAGGACAAGCTTCTTTTTTATCCCATGCTCTATACCGACCCCCGCGGCGAGGAACAGACAAAAATTCTGCGCGATGAGATCGGGAATGAACGCCTGTTTGCGGTGACGGGAACGACGCCCAATGCGATGTACTCGGTGAGCAAGCTCCTCTGGATCCGTGAGAACCGTCCAAAGCTGTACGAAAGGGCGGACAAGCTCCTGCTCATCTGCGATTATCTCGGGTATCTTTTGACGGGCGAGCGCGTCATCGATTTCTCCCTTGCGGCGCGGACAGGCGTCTTTGACGTACATGAAAGGAAATTTTCATCGGAGATTTTGCAGGCGCTCGGCATCTCCGAGACGCTGTTTTCCCGTCCCATGCCGACGGGCAGCGTTGTGGGGGAACTTCGGGAAAGCGTCAGGCGTGAGCTTGGAATTCGCGGGAGCTGTAAACTTGTTCTCGGCAGTCACGATCAGATCTGTGCGACGATCGGCGCGGGCGTCGTTGCGGGCGGTGAAGCGGCGGACGGCATGGGTACGGTGGAGTGCATTACCGCCGTATTTGACAACGCGCCGACCGATCTCCGATTCGGCGAGATGGGCTATTGCGTCGTTCCCTTTCTCAAAGATTTCTATTGCACGTATATGTTCAACTACACTTCCAACGTGGTTGTAAACTGGTTCCGCCGCGACATTCTTCACGGATATCAGGGAAATGAAACGCGGCAGTTTGCCTATCTGGAAGGGAAGGACCGCGCGCCCACGGACGTTCTGATGCTTCCCTATTTTGCGGGCTGTGCCACGCCCTTTCAGGACAGGAATGCGAAGGGCGCCTTTCTCAACATCACCAAGGAGACGGCCGATCTTGATCTGTATCGCGCCATTCTGGAGGGAACGTCCTTTGAGATGAAATTAAATCTGGAGGCGGCGCAGCCATTCGGGATCGTCGTAAAGGAGATGACCGCAACGGGCGGCGGAGCCAATTCTGCGCTCTGGCTTCAGATCAAAAGCGATATCTTAGGGCTTCCCGTCCGCACGCTGCGCTCGTCGGAGGGCGGGCTCTGCGGCTGCGCCATGCTCTCTGCCACGGCGATGGGCGTGTGCCGAAATCTCGCAGACGCACGCAGGATTTTCGTGCAATACAAGGATGAATATGTCCCGCAAGACACCTATCGAGCGGTCTATGCGGACAAGTATCAAAAGTACGGAAAACTTTATCAAACCCTGAAGGAGTTTTATTGATATGAAATTTGCACTGTTTTTCGGGAACCGCGGATTCATGCCTGCCGAGCTCATTGCGGGCGCGCGGCAGGACATGATCAAGGCTGTGACGGACGCAGGACATGAAGTGCTCGTCATGGACGAAAACGCGACGCGCTACGGCGCCGTGGAGACGCGCGAGGAGGGAAGAAAGTATCACGACTGGCTCAAATCGCATGAGGGCGAGTATGACGGCGTGATCTTGTGTATGCCCATCTTCATCGACGAGAACGGCGCGGTGACGGCGTTGCAGGACGCAGGCGTCCCCATCCTCATGCAGGCATATCCCGACGAGATCGGGAAAATGGACTTCGCACACCGCCGCGACGCCTTCTGCGGCAAGTTCTCGGTGACGGACGTGTTCTATCAGTACCGGATCCCGTTCACCGTGATGAAGCCGCACGTCGTGCATCCGCTCTCGGCGGCATTCCGTCAGAACCTCGACGATTTCGCCGCCGTATGCCGCATCGTGAAGGGCATGAAGCGCTTTAACCTCGGCTGTATCGGCGCGCGCACGACGGCATTCAAGACGGTGCGCTTCGATGAGGTGACCCTCCAGCGCTACGGAATCAACGTGGAGAGCTTTGATCTGTCCGAACTCATTTTCAAAGTGCAGAGCAAAGCGGACGACGAGCCTGCCGTTCTGGAAAAGGTCAGGCGCCTTGAGAGCTATACCGATTTTACCAAGGTGCCAGAGAAGAACAAACTTACGCTTGCCAAGATCTCCGTCGTCATCGACGAATACATCAGGGAGTACAAACTCGACGCGATCACGCTCCGCTGCTGGAATGAAATGGAGACCATTCTCCGCGTCTGTCCGTGCGTACTTCTGTCCGAGCTCAACGATCGCGGCATTGTCGCCTCGTGCGAGATCGATCTGTGTTCCGCGATCACCATGCGTGCAATGGCGCTTGCGAGCGGAAAGCCGACGGCTTGCCTCGACTGGAACAACAACTACGGCGACGATGAAAACAAGGTAATTTTGTTCCACTGCGGGCCCGTAGCACAGACGCTCATGGCGGGGAAAGGCACCGTCACCGAGCATAAGATGTTCGCAAAGGGCGATCCCGGATCGGGCTGGGGCAGCAACGAGGGACGCATCGCGGCGTTTGAAATGACCTTCTCCAACTGCTTCACCGAGAACGGAAGGCTGAAAGTCTATGCGAGCGAGGCAAAGTTCACGGGCGAGCCCATCGAGGACGGATATTTCGGATGCGGCGGCGTCGCGGAAATTCCCGATCTTCAGAACAAGCTCATCCGTCTTGCGAAGGGCGGATTCAAGCACCACACCACCGTCGGCGTCGGACACATGAAGAACGTGCTCGAGGAGGCGTTTTCCACCTATCTCGGCTATGACATCGTAAATATCGAGGGATAAAAATATGATCGCATCGTTGAAAGAAGTGATTGCAATTTCCAGGAAGAACGGGCGCGCCGTCGGCAGTTTCAATACGCCCAATTTAGAGTGCCTGCTTGCTGTTCTCGGCGCGGCGGAAAAACTCAACGTGCCCGTCATCATCGCGCACGCACAGTGCCATGAAAGCGTCTCGCCCATTCAGAAGATCGGGCCCGTCATGGTGGAGCTTGCAAAGCGGGCAAGCGTTCCCGTCTGCGTCCACCTCGACCACGGCGAGAACTTCGACTACTGCAAACAGGCGATCGCGCTCGGCTTTACGTCGGTCATGATCGATTACTCCACGCTTTCCTACGAGGACAACGTAAAGGGAACGGCGGAAGTCGCCGCATACGCACATGCGCGCGGCGTGGACGTCGAGGCAGAACTGGGCGCCCTTCCCCAGCGCGAAGGCGGCGGTGAGAGCGCGGCAGATCCGACGGCCCTTTATACAAAGCCCGAACTTGTACCCGATTTCCTTGCAAGAACGGGAGTGGACGCGCTTGCGATTGCCTTCGGAACGGCGCACGGGATCTATAAGACGACGCCCGTCCTCAATCTCGACATCATCGATGAGGTGCGCAAAAAGACGGACATTCCGCTCGTCATGCACGGCGGAAGCGGCATTTCGCACGAAGTATACCGCGACGTCATTCGCCGCGGCGTCAACAAGATCAATTACTACACCTATATGTCGTATGCGGGGTATGCGGCGGCAAAGGAACTGACGCAGACCAATCCGACGGGCTTTTTCCACGACATGGCGCTCACGGCGCAAAAGGCAATGGAAGAAAACGCGCTTACAACGCTCAAGGTGTTCAGCAATCTGTAATTGCTCCGCAAACGCGGGCATTGAAAAACTGCCGCTTTGACAGATAAACTCTGCAAGGAAGAAAAAATGGACGGACGTATTTCAAATCTGATGCAACTTGCCTCCATCCGTCGCTACGAGATGACGGAGGGGACGGAGCGCGGACTGCGTGTTCTGGACTGTGACAACGGAAACCTGCGATTTCTCCTGAACGAGAGCAAGGCGCTCGATGTGATGCAGATGTATCACAAGGGCGAGAATGTGTCATTTGTCTCGAAGAACGGATTTACTGCGCGGGAAATCGCGTTTGAAAACCGTTTTGAGGGGGGCATGCTCTATACCTGCGGGCTGGACAGCGTGGGCGCGCGAGAGGGGTATCTTTTGCACGGCACTCATCACCTGACCCCCGCACGGGTGACGCGGGCGGAAGTGAATGAGAAGGGGATTCTCATCGAAGCGGAGATTCGCGAGACGGCGCTCTTCGGAAAAAACATTGTATTTCGCCGTCGCGTTTTTTCGCAGATCGGCTCCGATACGCTTGAAATTTCCGACACGCTTGAAAACTGCGGGACGCGTGAGGAGGAATACTGCCTTTTGTATCACGTCAACGTGGGGTATCCCATGCTGGACGCGGGGGCGGAACTCATCGACGACGCCGAAGAGGTCATTCCGCGTACGCCTTGGGCGGCGGAGCATATCGGATCGCGCAGGGCGATCGGTGCGGCTGTTGCAAACCAAGAGGAGATGTGCTATTTTCTGCGGCTGAAGACGCCGTCCGTCTTGCTCAGAAATCCCAAAATCAACAAGACGTTCACGCTGAAATGGTCACAGGAAACGCTGCCTTGTTTTGTGGAGTGGAAGAGCATGGCGGCGGGGGATTATGCGTTCGGCCTGGAGCCTTGCACCACCGAACTGGATGACGGGTTTGCCTACAGGCGGATTACGGCGGGGGAAACAATTTGTTTTTCCCTGCAGATGCGGGTACAGACTCTTTGAACGCGGAAGTTTGGAAAAGACAAAGTCTGCCGTGCGTGCAACGGCAGGCTTTGCAGAACAGAAAAAGAAAAAAGAGGCGGAGGCCTCTTTTTTTGTTGCTCAAACAAAGGAAACGGGAAGTCTGTATGGGGGGAGGACAGCCCGATCAACTTGTTTGATCGTCTTCATTATAGCGGATATTGTCGAAGAAATCTTATAAAATTTTGCGCTTTATGCGGTCTGTTGCGCGGAGCAATCATGTCGGACTCGTTGAGCTGCAGCCCGTTTTCGATGACTATATGCGGGCGCGGTCCGGACAGACGATTTCGTGGGATCGTGTCCACCCTGCGCGTGTTGGTTCCATGCTGATTGCCCGTCGCCTGTGGCAGGAGTTTCAGAAATAGGAAAAAGCCGGGCATTTGCCCGGCTTAAATGTTTTATGCAAGGAACTCTCCCCTTGACGGAAACAATAATTTGCTTTCCTCTCGGAACAAGAGAACGATAGGACGCTATGATCAGTCGTTTTTGAGATAGGATATGACCATGTCGGCTAGGCGGCTCAGAAGTTCGTCGCTGAGCATCTGATCGCGCCCTTCGCGCGAGAGCGTCTCGCAGTAGAACGTATAACCGGCCAGAATATGAGAAACGGCCGCGGTCAGCTCTTCGAGCGGTTTGTCACTGCGAAACAGTCCGCTTTCCTGCCCTGCGCGGATCTGCTTCTCAAAGAGCGGAAAGGGGGCGTAGGCCTTTCCTTTTTTGTTGTTGGTGGTCGCATAGACGGAATAGAGCGTTAAAAACAGCAAGTCGTCATGCACTTCTTCGGAGAGATTCTTAAAAGAAAGAATAGAGTAGCGGATGATGTTGTCCGGGGAGTCGCAATCCGGCGCGTCGGCAATGCGCGCAAGGTAGGAATGCGCGACGACATCCGCGACAAGATCGGACAAGATCTCGTCAAGATTGTTGTAGTAGACATACAGTCTCTGACGCGAGATTCCAGATCGCAGGGCGATTTCGCTCATGAGTCCGTCCGAAATGCCGCGCTCCAAAAAGAGTTTTTTTGCTTCGGACAAAATCCGTTGTTTGCGCTCGGCACGCTTTTGCTCCAATTTATTCATATCAGAAGTCTAACATATTTTTTCGCGAAAGACAAGCGTTTTTCAAAAACTATTTACACAGTGTAAACTTTTTCTGAAATATACTTGACACAGTGTAAATGATATGATACAATTAGCGTACAAGGAACAGGAGGAAAGGGGATGTTCAGACTCTTTCGGTATCTGCGCGGAAGGGAGATCGTCATGTTTGCGGCGCTGCTGGTATTTTTGGTGGCGCAGATCTTTTGCGATGTGACGATGCCGACATATACGGCGGAAATTGTAGCGAAAATGCAGCAGGGGGCGGATGCCGCGTCCATTTTGCTTACGGGCGGCATCATGTTGGCGTTTGCGGCGGGGAGCATTGCGGCGACCATGGCGGAGAGCATTCTCTCGGCGCGGATCTCCACGCGCTTGGGACGGCGCCTGCGCGGAGAGGTATTTGCGCATGTCGTCAGCTTTTCCGATAAAGACGCGGGCAGTTTTTCGACGGGCTCGCTTCTGACGCGGACGACCAACGACGTCCAGCAGGTCGTCTCCGCCATGGTCTTGGGGCTTCGTCTGGGAGTTGGCGCGCCGCTCATGGCGGCGATGGCGATCATCCGCATTGCGCAGACGAGCGGAGAGCTCACGCTTGTCACGGGCGTTGCCGTCGTCATTCTGCTCGCGGGAATCATGGCGATCCTGATGATCGTCCTTCCCCGCTTCAAGCGGATCCAGAAGCTCACCGACCGTCTCAACGGGACCATGCGCGATACGCTTACGGGCATCCGCGTCGTGCGGGCGTATAACGCAGAGGACTTTCAGCGCGGACGCTTTGAGCGTGCGAGCCGCGATTTTGCCAAAAACAACGTCTTTACGGGCAGAGTGATGGCGGCAATGTCGCCGCTTATGCAGCTCGTCTACAGCGGACTGACGCTTGCCATCTATTGGCTTGGGTGCTTCATCATCGTACGCGACAACGATGCCGCATTCTTCCCCGAGATGTTCTCATTCACACAGCTTGCGGCGCAGGTCGTGACGGCGTTCATGGTGCTCGTCATGCTGTTCAATCTTTTGCCGCGCGCACAGGTGTCGGCGAAGCGCATTCTGGAAGTGCTGAACAAACAGTCGGACATCCTCGACCCCGCTTCGCCGCAGATGTATGCTTGCGACGGATCCATTGTCTTTGAAGACGCGGCCGTCGGGTACGGCGGGAAACCCGTCTTGTCGGGACTTACCTTCCGCGTGGAGGCGGGACAGACGCTCGCCGTCGTGGGGGGGACGGGCGTCGGAAAGACGACGCTTCTAAAACTCATCCTGCGCCGAACAGGGCAGCGTGCGCATCGGCGGGAGGGACGTGCGCGAGATAACGCAGAAGGATCTGCGCGCCTCACTTGGATATGCGCCGCAGAAGAGCGTGCTCCTGTCGGGAACCATCCGTCAGAATCTCGCCTTTGCCGATCCGACGCTCTCGGATGAAACGCTTTCCGAGGCAGCGAAGATCGCCTGTGCGGACGAATTTATCGCGGAAAAGGGCGGGCTGTCCGCCGAGGTCGTGCAAGGAGGCAGGAATTTTTCGGGCGGACAGAAACAGCGCCTCTCCATTGCGCGCGCGGTGGCGAAAAAACCGAAGATCTTGCTCTTTGACGACAGCTTCTCCGCGCTCGACTTTGCGACGGACGCAAGGGTGCGCAGAAACCTTTCGGAGCAGCTGCCCGATGTCACGAAGGTCATCGTCGCCCAGCGCATTTCCACCGTGCGGGATGCGGACGTCATCGTGGTCTTGGACGGCGGCACGGCGGTGGGCGTGGGGACGCATGAAACGCTCTTAAAGACGTGCAACGTCTATCGCGAGATCGCACAAAGTCAATTATCGGAGGAGGAACTTGCCGTATGAAACAGCATTCCGCACTCGGAAAACTTCTCAGGTATTGCAAACGGCATCTGTTTGCGCTCGCGTGCGTGCTCATTTTAAGCATCGCGGGCGTGTTCCTCACCGTGTACGCCACGACCTATCTCCAACAGCTCACCGACTACATCGGTGCGGCGGCAATGAAGGCGCAGGACGGACACCCCATGTCCGAGATCATGGACATGGCGGTCATTGCGCAGCTCGGATTCACGCTTCTGGGCATGTATCTGGGTGCGGCGGCATGTACTTATGTGCAGGCATTTCTGATGACGGGGATCAATCAAAAGATCGCGCTTCGCCTGCGTTCGGACATCGCCGCAAAGATCTCCAGACTGCCCATGCGCTACTTCGACAGCCATGCGACGGGGGATACGCTCTCGCGCGTGACCAACGACGTGGACACGGTGGCGCAGTCCATGAACGCGTCCATCGCAACGGCGCTCACGGCAGGGGTGCAGATCGTCATCGTGGTCGTCATGATGTTCACGACCAACTGGCAGATGACGCTCACGGCATTTGCGACCGTGCCGCTCTCGCTCCTCGTGCTCTTCCTCGTCGTGCGCGTGTCGCAGAAGTACTTCCGCCGTCAGCAGAAGGAGCTCGGCGCCCTCAACGGCAACGCGGAGGAATACTATTCGGCCCTTGAGCTGTTGCGCGCCTGCAATGCGGAGGAGCGTGCTGTCCGCACCTTTGAAGCGCAGAACGAAAAACTCAAAAACGCCATGTACAGGGCGAACGTGCTCTCGGGAATTCTGCACCCGCTCACGACGTTCATCTCTAAGCTCGGCTATGTCGCCATCTGCGTGGTGGGCGGCGTGCTCATGGCGGGCGGGGGCACAAGCCTCGGAGAACTCGCCGCATTTCTCATCTATATCAATCTCTTTCAGTCGCCGCTGTCCCAGCTCGGGCAGGTCGCCAACCAGTTCCAGCAGGCGTCTGCCGCGGCAGGCAGAGTGTTCGAAGTCCTGGAAGAGACGGAAGAGCCTGCCGAGAAAGCGGCCGCAGAAATCGATCTGCAGTCCGTTCGCGGGGACGTGGAATTTCGTCATGTCCGTTTCGGCTACGATCCCGAAAAGCCTGTCATCCGCGACTTCTCCGCCAAAGTGAAAGCAGGGCAGAAGGTCGCCATCGTCGGTCCGACGGGCGCGGGCAAGACGACGCTTGTCAACCTTCTGATGCGCTTTTATGAGTGCGGGGGAGAGATCCTCATCGACGGGGTGAACACGAAGGAGATGACGCGGGAGAACGTGCGCGAACTCTTTTCCATGGTGTTGCAGGACGCATGGGTGTTCGAGGGAACGCTCAAAGAGAACATTGTGTATTGCAAAGAGAACGTCAACGAGCAGAAACTCGTCGAAGCGGTGAAGGCGGCGGGGATCTATCAGCTTGTACATACGCTTCCGCAAGGGGGCGACACGATCATTCATGACGAGTCGCTCTCGGGCGGACAGAAACAGCTCATCACGATCGCGCGCGCCATGGTGGACGATGCGCCCATGCTCATTCTGGATGAGGCGACGAGCAACGTGGATACCCGCACCGAACAGCTCATTCAAAGGGCGATGGATCAGCTCACGGAAGGCAGAACGAGCTTTGTCATTGCACACCGCCTTTCCACGATTAAAAATGCCGACCTTATTCTGGTGCTCGATCACGGGGACATCGTGGAACAGGGCACGCACGAGGAATTGCTCGCGAAGCAGGGATTTTATTATGAGCTTTATCACGCGCAATTTGCGGCATGAAGCCGCAGAGGAACAAAAAAGGAGGGATGCAATTCCACATTTTACAAAAGATAAACTCGCTAATTCTCCTTGTGCTGTTCCTTCGCTTGCGGAGCAACAAGAAATCGCGGAGTATTTGGACAAGAAGTGTGCTGAAATTGATCGATTGATCGCAATCAAACAGCAAAAAATCGAAAAATTAAACGATTACAAAAAATCTTTGATCTACGAATACGTCACAGGTAAAAAACAGGTGAGTTAAATGAAAAATTCTATGCCAAAGCCAAGACTTATTAATATTTTGTTTTGGGCAATAGCCGTTGCTTTCTCTCTTTTATATTGGGGGTTAATCAATCCTGAAACTATTACGGATACGGGGAAAATTGCATCAGCTTGTTTATTTGCAATTTTATGCCTTGCTCTTTTATGCTGGACAATTTATTATTGCTATTACCTCATATTTGTAAATGAAAACAATAAGTTGCCTTGGGATAGCTGGATGTTGTATGCGTCCTTATTCTTTTTATATGTTGGGGTAAATCTTTTATCGGTTTTTTCATTATTTGAAATTCAAAAGATTTATATTTGTGAAATATTTTTTCTTTTTTTCCTTGCATGTATCTTTGCGCGGATTCTATTTAATATAATTCGCAAATCTGGCTTTTTTGCTTATACAGAAGAAAATATAGCGTTATTTATAGCAATTTTTTTCGGGGCATTTATCATTGCTATCTATTTTCAGACCAGCCTTGCAGCCAATATTATTGCAGATATTTTAATGGGTTGCATAAGTGTCCTTCTTATCACTTTCATGCTTAAAACATTTGTAGTCGAACAAGTGAAGTTGAAATCGTTGTCTGATATAATGAATTTTGTTTTCCTTTTTTTGACTTCGATCGCACCTTCA
>ERZ1090868.2052-NODE-2054-length-10143-cov-8.072661_pt1 | contig 10143 bp, 9 predicted proteins | sample MGYA00478475_ERZ1090868 | MGnify/ENA primary metagenome ERZ1090868 (study PRJEB33644, sample SAMEA5815747) | chicken gut metagenome | biome: Chicken; feature: Gastrointestinal Tract; material: Caecum | place: Ireland | collected 2019-01-01 | study: A study of the...
CCCGCACAGGGGGCTCTTTTTTGTGCTGTCTGCACAATCTGGGGCGGTTCATTTTGGTGCGGGCTTTTCCTTTTGTAAAATCCTGCATGGAACACCCCCGGCGGTGGCATATTCTAATGGTATATGGTATAATGGCGGCACAGCCCCCGGGCGGAACCCGGAGCAGAAAAACGGGAGGTGCGGTTATGAATACCCGCAAAAAAATATGGCTGGCGGTGGCAATTTTTGCTGCCCTGGCGCTGCTGACCGGGCTGCCCGAGGTTGCCCGGGGGATCGCCGCACGGGGTGTGTGGGCTGTGAATTACGGCAGGGTGGGGTTTCCGCTGCTGCTGTTGCTGTGGGCCGGGGTCATGTACCGCCGGTCGTGACCGGACCTGTACCGGGTCCGTGAAAAAGGAGAACGTATTTTGAAGAAATGGTTGGACCGTGTACCCCGCACCACCGGGGATTTTCTCCGGCTGGCGCTGGGGGTAGCCATGATTTTTGGCGTGGTGTGGCAGCTGCCCACCCTGGCGGGCGGGCTGGGAAAATTTTTCAATATCCTGAGTCCCTTCGCCTGGGGCATTGTGCTGGCCTACGTGCTGGATATTCCCACACGCTTTTTTGCCGAAAAACTCTTCCACGGCAAGCGCGGTGTCGCTGTTGTATTGAGCTACATCCTGTTGTTCGGGGTGGTGGGGCTGCTGCTGGCCCTGGTGGTGCCTCAGCTGGTGGACAGCATCAGCTCCTTTGTGGGCAGGCTGGGCAGCTATGAGGAAGATATCCAGAATACGCTGACCTGGGTGCAGCAGACCTTCGGCATCGACACGGCCCAGCTGGAAACCTATGTGGGTGAACTGACCCTGGAACTGCAGAACTGGTTCAAGTCGGTGTCGGGCCAGGCCGCCCAGGCGGCGGCCGACGCGGCAGCCGGGGTGGCCGGGGCCGCGGTGGACGGCTTTGTCACCCTGGCGGTGAGCATCTACCTGCTCACCGGCAAGGACCTGCTGCTGCGTGCCGCCCGCACCTGCCTGCGGGCCGCGCTGCCGCCCCAGCAGGCGGGCAGTGTGCTGTCGGTCTGCACCATGGCCAACCGCACCTTCGGCGGGTATATCGGCGGTCAGCTGGTGGATGCCCTGCTGGTGGGGGTGGAAACCTTTGTGCTCATGTCGCTGTTCCGGCTGGACTATGCCCCCCTCATCGCGGTGCTGGTAGGCATCACCAACATCATTCCGCTGCTGGGCCCCTTTATCGGGGCGGTGCCGGGGGCGATCATCCTGCTGCTGGAATCCCCGCTGCAGGCGGTGGAATTTGTGCTGATCATCCTGGTGGTGCAGCAGATTGACGGCAACTTCATTGCGCCCCATATCCTGGGCGGCGCCACCGGCTTGCCGGGTCTGGGGGTCCTTTTGGCCATCATTGTGGGCGGCAACCTGTTCGGGCTGCCCGGTATGGTCATCGGGGTGCCCACCCTGGCGGTGGTGGTCACACTGCTCAAACAGGCGGTGGGCGCCGGACTGACGGCCCGCGGCATTGACGAAGACGGCAACCCGCTGCCCGGCAGTGACACAAAAAATTAACAGTTCCGCCCTTGTACGACCGTGTCGGGCACGCTACAATAGTAAGCGGGGAAAAGTTGTACAAAAAGAGAGGAAACGTCTGCTGTGAACGGAAAGAATTTCTGGGATAAACGCCCCGATACCATGCTGGAATGGATGTGCCTGATCTTTGCCAGCATTGCGTTTTACCTTGCTTTGAACAATCTGGGCTATTTTATGGGCGGCTTCCGGGAGTTGCTGCGCATTCTTTCGCCCTTTGCGGGCGGTCTGGTCATTGCCTTTGTGCTCAATCCCATGGCCATGTGGTTCCACCGGGTGCTGCTGAAAAACCAGCCCGGTCTGCGGTGGGTGGCGCTGCTGCTCTCCTATGTGGTGGCGGTGCTGCTGCTGGCGTTGCTGGCCTGGCTGGTGGTGCCCCAGATCATCTCCAGCATTGCCATCCTGTTCAACAGTCTGCCCGGCTATTTTGAGGGGCTGCAGAACACCCTGCGCTACCTGCAGGATACCTACGGCATCAAGACCCAGAACATCATGCTCATGCTGGACGATTCCGAAACGATGATGAAGGAACTGTACAGCGTGGCCTCCAGCGCCATGCCCCAGATCGTCAGCACGGTGGGCAACGTGGCCTCCAACTTTGTGGCGGTTTTCACGGCGGTGGCCTCCAGCATCTATATGCTGGCCGGCAAGGACAAACTGATCCACCAGCTCAAAACGCTGACCCACGCCTTTTTGCCCCGGCGTGTGGCCGAAAATATCCTGCGGGTCTGCCACTACGCCAACACCAATTTCACCGGCTTTTTTGTGGGCAAAATCATTGACTCGGCCATCATCGGGGTACTGACCTTTTTGCTCATGTCGCTGCTGCGGCTGGACTTTGCCTTGCTGGTCAGCGTCTTTGTGGGCATCACCAACATCATCCCGGTGTTCGGCCCCTTCATCGGCGCCATTCCAAGCATCTTCATCCTGCTGCTGGTGGACCCCGTCCAGGCGCTGATCTTTGCGGTGCTCATCCTGTTCATCCAGCAGCTGGACGGCAACTTCATCGGTCCCAAGATTCTGGGCCAGTCCATCGGCATCTCCTCGCTGTGGGTGCTCTTCTCCATCGTGGTGGGGGGCGACCTCTTCGGCCTGGTGGGCATGGTGGTGGGCGTGCCGCTCTTTGCCACGCTGTACGGCCTGCTCCATGAGATTGTGGTCTACCTGCTGGACCGCCGGGGCATCGACGCCGAGGGTCATCCCCGGGAGGAAGCATCCCCCGTACAGGAAGAACCGGCCCCCGACCGTGAGGAAGCCACCGTATAAAAACAACGAAAAAAACCGCCGCAGCTTTCGGGCTGCGGCGGTTTTTTCGTTTATGCGGTTATTTCAGGAAGCCGTTGACGATCTGGTCCTCGGCCTCTTTTTCGGTCAGGCCCAGGGTCATCAGCTTGATGAGCTGCTCGCCGGCAATCTTGCCGATGGCAGCCTCGTGGATCAGGCTGGCGTCCACGCTGTTGGCGGTCAGGGCCGGGCTGGCAATGACCGAGGCGTGGTCCATGATGATGGCGTCGCACTCGGAGTGGCCGGCGCAGGCGCAGTTGCCGTTGATGTGACTGATGAACTCCTGCTTGCTCTCGTCCTTGGCCACACTGCGGGAAACGATGTTGGCCGAGCAGCCCTCGCCGTTCAGGTCCACGTTGAAGTCGGTGACGGCGTGCTGGTCGCCGGTGGTCATGATCTTTTCCTTCACCACCAGGCTGGCACCTTCGGCCAGGTCGCCGCCGGTCTTGCGGATGGTGTCATCCACGCCGGCAATCTGGGTGGTTTCCATCTCCATCTGGGCGCCTTCCGCCAGGTGGACGATGGTGGTGGGGTTCATGATCTGCTTGCCGCGGCCGTCCCCCTCGCCGTAGTGCTTTTCCACATAGCGCAGCTTGGCGTTCTTGGCCAGCCAGAAGGTGTGGATGCCGTCGTGCTCGGCGTTGCCGCCGCCGCAGTTGTGGATGCCGCAGCCGGCGATGATGGTCACGTCGGCGCCTTCCCCGATGTGGAAGTCGTTGTACACCAGGTCCTTCAGGCCGGTCTGGCTCAGGATGACCGGGATGTGCACGCTCTCGTTCTTGGTGAAGGGGCGGATGTAGATGTCAATGCCCGGCTTGTCGGTTTTGGTGACAATGTCGATGTTGGCGGTGGTGTTGCGCCCCGCCAGCTGGCCGTTGGCACGGATGTTGTAGGCGCCCACCGGCAGGCTGTCCAGTTCGGCGACCTCTTTCAGAAGATTCTTTTCAATGGCGTCCATCAGCTGCGCACCCCCTCAACTTTGTCGGTCAGAATACTGCAGGCCGGGCTGGAAGCGTCGGCGCTGCCCAACAGGGCGGGCAGAATTTCGGCGCGGGGGCCCTCCTTCTGGATCTGGCCGTCCTTGATGACGACGATCTTGTCGGCAATGTTCAGGATGCGCTCCTGGTGGCTGATGATCAGGATGCTGCCGCGGGTCTGCTCGTACATCTTTTCAAAGACGCGGATCAGGTTCTGGAAGCTCCACAGGTCAATGCCTGCCTCCGGTTCGTCAAAGATGGACAGCTTGGTGCCCCGGGCCAGCACCATCGCGATCTCGATGCGCTTGAGCTCGCCGCCCGAAAGGCTGTCGTTGAGCTCGCGGTCGATGTAGTCCCGGGCGCACAGCCCCACCTCGCTGAGGTAGTTGCAGGCCTCGGTGACGCTGGTGTTCTTGCCGGCGGCCAGGCTCAGCAGATCCTTGACCTGCAGGCCCTTGAAGCGCACCGGCTGCTGGAAGGCATAGCTCATCCCCAGGTTGGCACGCTCGGTGATGGACATGTGGGTGATGTCCACCCCGTCCAGCAAAATCTGGCCGCTGGTGGGCTGGTAAATACCGGCAATGACCTTGGCCAGGGTGGATTTGCCGCCGCCGTTGGGGCCGGTGATGGCCACAAAACGCTCCTGTACGGTAAGGCTCACATCGTGCAGGATCTCTTTATTGTCGTCGGTTTCGTAGCCGACGTTACGCAGTTCTAGCATGGTAAAGAAGCTCCTTTGTTGGGGTTGGTGATAGGGCAAGTATTGCCGTATCCTACCGAAATAATACTATACCATGAACGGCAGCAAAGTACAAGTGTAATCTCTATAAAAATGGTAGATTTTAGCAAAAAAATCCGGGGTCGCCGGCAAAAAAATCTTGACAGGGCGAGGCTTTGGTGCTATGCTTTAGCTGTTAAAAGCGTTGATCGGGAAAAGTATCGCCCAACATCCGCACAGAGAGCCCGGCATTTGGCTGCGAGCCGGGACGGGGACGGGGCAGGAAAGAACACCCGGGAGCTGCAACCTGAACCCCCGCCGGGGCAGTAGGGGCGCCGCAGGCCGCGCGTTACAGCGGCAGCGTTTCAAAGGTGAACGTGTACGGAAAAGTGACCGTATGCCGTGCTTTCGGCTGCGGTAAGATAGGTGGCACCGCGGGTTCAAGACAGCAACTCGTCCTATACAAAGGGCGAGCGGGCTGTCTTTTTTCTTTGGCCGCTCGGGGAAAAACGGTTGTAAGAAAGTAAGGAGTGTCACCAAATGTGCTGCATCATGGGCTATGCCGGGCATGATTTGCCCAAGGAAACTTTCACCGAGTATCTGCTGCGTACCACCTCCCGCGGGCCGGACGACCAGCGGGTCTGCGAGACCGAGTTCGGCCTGTTGGGCTTCGGCCGGCTGGCCATCATGGGCCTGACGCCGGAGGGCATGCAGCCCTTTTTCCGGGGCGCGGACTGCGTGGCCTGCAACGGCGAGCTGTACGGCTTCCGTCCCGTCAAAAAGGAACTGGAGGCGGAAGGCTACACCTTCGCCTCGGACTCGGACTGCGAGATCATCCTGCCCCTTTACTACAAGTACGGCCTCGATATGTTCAAGCATCTGGACGCCGAGTTCGCCATGATTCTCTACGACAGCCGCAAAAAGCTGCTCATCGCCGCCCGGGACCCCATCGGCATCCGGCCGCTCTTCTACGGCTACAGCGAATCCGGCTGCATCGCCTTTGCCTCGGAGGCCAAGAACCTGGTGGGGCTTTGCAAAAAGATCTATCCCTTCCCCATCGGCAGCTACTATTGCAACGGCCAGTTTGTGCGGTACTGCGACATTGCCGACACCCCGGCCTACTCCCAGGACGAACTGCCCGAGATCCTTACGAACATCCGGGAAAAGCTGGTGGCCGGTGTGGACAAACGGCTGGACGCTGACACCCCCGTGGGCTTCCTGCTCAGTGGTGGGTTGGATTCCAGCCTGGTCTGCGCCATCGCGGCCAAAAAGCTGGGCAAACCCATCCGCACCTTTGCCATCGGCATGAGCGAGGATGCCATCGACCTGAAATACGCCAAGCAGGTGGCGGATTACCTCCATGCCGACCACACCGAGGTCATCATCAACAAGCAGATTGTGCTGGACGCCCTGGAGGATGTCATCGCCATGCTGGGCACCTGGGACATCACCACCATCCGGGCGTCGGTGGGCATGTACCTGGTCTGCAAGTATATCCATGAACACACCGACATCCGGGTGCTGCTCACCGGCGAAATCTCCGACGAGCTGTTCGGCTACAAGTACACCGACTTTGCCCCCAGTGCCGCCGCCTTCCAGGCCGAAAGCCAGAAGCGCATCCGCGAACTGTATATGTACGACGTGCTCCGTGCCGACCGCTCCATCAGTGTCAACAGCCTGGAAGCCCGGGTGCCCTTCGGCGATCTGGATTTTGTGAAGTACGTCATGGCCATCGACCCGGCCAAGAAGCTGAACACCTACGGCAAGGGCAAATATCTGCTGCGCAAGGCCTTTGAGGGCGACTGGCTGCCCGAGGAGATCCTCTGGCGGGAGAAGGCGGCCTTCAGCGACGCGGTGGGCCATTCCATGGTGGACGATCTGAAGGAATACGCCGAGGAAAAGTACACCGACCGGGAATTTGCCGAGCTGGCGGGCAAGTATACCTATGCCCGGCCCTTTACCAAAGAGAGTCTGCTCTACCGGGAAATCTTTGAAAAGTACTACCCCGGCCAGGCCGAGATGATCGTGGATTACTGGATGCCCAACAAGGCATGGCCGGGCTGCGATGTCAACGACCCCAGCGCCCGGGTGCTGTCCAACTACGGTGCCAGCGGCCAATAAGACAAAACTCGTAAATTTTCGCCAAAAGGCTTGCATTCCCCGGGAAGGCAGCTTATAATGGCGTTGGTGAAATCCACTGCAGAGTAGGGATTCGCGCGTGGGGCATGGCCCCGAAGTGCCTGACCGACGGGGAGTTGTGGCAGGACGAAGTGACCGGAAGGTCCGCGGTGCGCACCCCGCATCCCGCTGCTGCATGACGGTGCGCAACGGCGGGTGTGGTACGTGTGTCCACGCCCGCCTTTTTGCCTCCTCCTTTGTGCAGCAATGCACGAACGAGGAGGTATTTTTGTATGCAGAATCAACCGCTGTCCGTCTTTTCCGCCGCCTACTGGCGCGCCGCCCGGGCCGAGTTCCGCAATGTGCGGGTACTGGCCTTTTCGGGGCTAGTGTGTGCCATGGCCATTGTGCTGCAAAGCATGCCCATCTTTCTGCTGGGCCCCAGTCTGAAGATCTACTTCAGCTTTCTGGTGGTGTCGCTGGGCTGCATGTGCTACGGCCCGGTGGTGGGCATGCTGGCCGGGGCCGTCATCGACACGGTGGGCTTTTTGCTGTCCAGCTACGGTGAACCGTATTTCCCCGGTTTCCTGATCACCGCCGTATTGTCGGGGCTTCTCTACGGCATGATGCTTTACCGCCGCAAGCCCACCCTCTGGCGGATCATCCTGCTGCGACTGATCATCAACTATGGCAGCAATGTGCTGCTGGGCAGCGTGTGGAAGGCCATGCTCTACGGCAAGGGGTACCTCTACTACGCCACCACCGGTCTGGTGAAAAACACCCTCATGCTGCCGCTGGAGGTGTTCCTGACCTGGGTGGTGCTGCGGGCTGCCGTTCAGTACGGGCTGGACCGCAAATACATCCATGGCGTCACGGTGCGCTGAGCGTCGTCCGCATGATAGGCTCCCAAGAGGGGCCGGGGCAACCCGGCCTTTTTGCATGCCAAAAACTGTCCTCCGAACAAATACACTTGACTTTACGACAAAAGCATAGTATAGTAGTTACATTGTCTGCCGGGCGGCCGGCAGGGCAAATAGGTTGTAAAAAATAGAGGAAGTCGAGGGGAATCGTATGGAATTGTTTACCGCGCTGGTGGAGCAAGCCAGCAGCTTTTTGTGGGACTACCTGCTCTTGTTCTTGCTGGTGGGCACCGGCATCTTTTTCACCATCCGGCTGCGGGGCGTGCAGCTGCGCCGCTTCGGGGAAGGCCTCCACCGGGTGTTCGGCGGCTTCACCCTGCACGGAAAAAAGGCCGGTGAGGATGGTATGAGCTCCTTCCAGGCGCTGACCACCGCCATTGCGGCCCAGGTGGGTACCGGCAACATCACCGGTTGTGCCACCGCCGTGGTCAGCGGCGGCCCCGGCGCGCTGTTCTGGGTGTGGGTGTCGGCTTTCTTCGGCATGGCCACCATCTACGCCGAGGCTGTGCTGGCCCAGCACTACAAAACGGTGGAAAACGGCCGGGTCACCGGCGGTCCCGCCTACTACATCCGGGCGGCTTTCAAGGGCAAATTCGGCCGGGTGCTGGCCACCGTCTTCTCGGTGTTGATCATCCTGGCGCTGGGCTTCATGGGCAACATGGTCCAGTCCAACTCCATCGGCGATGCCTTTGCCAACGCTTTCGGCCTCAACCGGCTGGTGGTGGGCATTGTGGTGGCGGCCATTGCGGCTTTCATCTTCCTGGGCGGTGTGCAGCGCATCGCCGCCGTCACCGAAAAGATCGTCCCCGTCATGGCGGCCTTCTACATTGTGGGCTGCATCATCATTCTGGCTATGAACGCCCGGGCGCTGCCCGGTACCTTTGCCCAGATCTTTGTGCTGGCCTTTGACCCCCAGGCCATGGCCGGCGGTGTGGCCGGTGTCACGGTGCAGCAGGCCATGCGGTTCGGCGTGGCCCGCGGCCTCTTCTCCAACGAGGCGGGCCTGGGCTCCACCCCCCATGCCCACGCGCTGGCCAAGGTCAAGCAGCCCCAGGACCAGGGCGCGGTGGCCATCCTGGGCGTCTTCATCGACACCTTTGTGGTACTTACCCTCACCGGTCTGGTGCTCATCTCCTCGGGGCTGGTGCCCCAGGGCCTGACCGGCACGGCGCTGACCCAGGCGGCCTTCAGCCAGTCCTTCGGCGCCTTCGGTCCCATCTTCGTCGCCATCTGCATGTTCTTTTTCGCCTTCTCCACCATCATCGGGTGGTATTTCTTCGGGCACACCAACTTCAAGGCTTTGTTTGGTGAAAAAGCCCTGCCGCTGTACAGCATCATCGTGGTACTCTTCATCCTGGTGGGTTCCACCCTCAAGGTGGACCTGGTCTGGGCCATGGCCGATTTCTTCAACGGCCTGATGGCCATCCCCAACCTGCTGGCGCTGCTGGCACTGTCGGGGGTAGTGGCGGCCATCGACCGTGGCCAGAAGAAGTAAAGTCTCCCCAAAAGGCAAACGCCCTGCAGCCGGATTTCCGGTGCGGGGCGTTTGCCTTTTGTATTTATTAGGAAAGGAATCAGGCGGCATTCTCCGGAGTGGCCGGTGCAGCGGGTGCCTCCGGTGCAGCGGGTGCCTCCGGCGCGGCGGGGAAAAGGGCGTTGAACCGATTTTCCACTTCCTGGTTCAGGTACTCATCGCCGGGATATTCACCCTCGTGGGCGTCTTCGTATTCCTGCAGGATCTGCTCCCGCAGGTCGGCCTTGGCGGCGTTGTCCCGGTCGGCCTTGCTGGTGTAGCTGGTGTCATCGTAGCTGTAATAGCTGGAGACCCGCTGGGCCAGCTGCTCATCGGAAAGACCGTCCGCAAAGCTGGCCAGGAAGTTCAGCGAAAAACTGTTGCCGTTGCTGGTGTTGTCGTCACTGGTAAAATCGAACCGATCGGCGGGAATGCCGGCCTGCCGGCAGAACTGGGCGATGCTGCGGCAGTCCGACGCAAAGCTGACCGCGTCCGGGTAGCCGTTTTCGGGCAGTTCCACATAGACATAGACGTCGTCCACCTCTTCCAGGGTGTAATCCCCACTGGAAGTGTGGTTGAAATCCACATAGACCTGCAGGTTGCGTACCTTGGCTTTCAGCTCGGGGTCGGCGGTGAGGGCGGTGTAGAACTGGTTCTGCAGCATGCTCTGGTAGTGGCTCTGGGCGTATTCCCGGGCAGGGCTCACGTACCCCCAGAACAGCGGAATCACCGATGCACCGCCCACCACGCAGAGAATGAAGGCGCAGCCCACCAGACTGAGCCAGTCAAACTTCAGCTGGACGTCGGAGCGAGCGGAATAGATCAGCATCTCGATGCCCAGCACGATGAGCAGAACCGGGGCAAATTTGGCGATGGAAAGCAGATCGAAATGGGGGACAAACTGCTGGATGAGCAGCAGCACCCCGGCGGCAATGAGCAGCAGGGCGAAGGCGAAGCGTCCCACCCGCCGCACCTTTTTGGGGGCAGTGGGGGTCGTTTGTTTGGTTTCTTCCATTTTGTTTACCTCACACTATTT
>ERZ1090868.2054-NODE-2056-length-10131-cov-8.064013_pt1 | contig 10131 bp, 7 predicted proteins | sample MGYA00478475_ERZ1090868 | MGnify/ENA primary metagenome ERZ1090868 (study PRJEB33644, sample SAMEA5815747) | chicken gut metagenome | biome: Chicken; feature: Gastrointestinal Tract; material: Caecum | place: Ireland | collected 2019-01-01 | study: A study of the...
CCAACCCAACCGTGGGGGCCCCAAAACGCCCAAAAACCCCCCCGCACCCCCCCCGCCAAAAATTTGGCGGGGGGCGCTTCGGCTCTTCAACTATATGACATTCCCTTTCGGGTACAAATATTTCCTTTCGGGCACAATTTTAAAAGCACTGAGTGGCGAACTTATAAAATTCGTCTAACCCCTCCTTGGTTTTGAAGTTGGCTACGAACATTCTGTCGCCCATGGCGCCCGAGAGGGCGTGCGGCACGCGCTGGCAGATTTTTAAATTTTCGGCATAGCGCCCGTAAATTTCGTCGTCGCCGTGAACATAGGGCTTGCCGTCACGCCTGCCGACGAACGCGCAGTAAAATCTTTCGCCCGTGCCCTTCTGCGAGCCGTCAAAAGCTACCATATCCGCCCAGATCTTATACACGTCGGTGGAGTTGGCGTAATTCATCATGTCGGGCGAAATGCCGCCAGAGGGGCGCATGTTTACTTCCAGCGCGACAACTTCGCCCTTTTTGCCTATATGCTGGTCGCGGTTGAGACGGAAAAACTCGAAATGGACAAAGCGCGACTTTACGCCGAAGGCTTTAAGCGCCCTGCGCCCGGCGTCGCGCACGTCGTCGAAGGGCCGGTTTACTATGTAGAACATAGAGCTGTCGCCCGTGTTGACGACGTCCATGAGCGAACCCAGGGTGACGTTGCCCGTCTCGAAGATGGGCTCGCCGCGGCTATTTACGATGGCGTCGTACGAGTTGACGGTGGCGTCGATATACTCCTCCATTATGTAGCTTACGGGCAGTTTTGTATTAAAGAAATGTTCAAGATCGCCGTCGGAGCACAGCCTGTGGGTGTCGCTGGCGCCGACGCCATTGTCAGGCTTGACGATTACGGGATAGCCGACTTCGGCTATGAACCGTTTGCACTCCTCCTTTGAGGTGACAAGGCAGTAGCGCGCAGTCTTTATGCCCGCCATATTGTAATAGCGCTTCATTTCCGACTTTAACTTTACCTTTTTCATGTCGCCGTCGCGGAAGCCCGTGTTTATGTTGAATTCGGTGCGCAGGTGCGCGTCGCGCTCCAACCAGTATTCGTTGTTGCTTTCAAGCCAGTCTATCTTGCCGTAGCGGAAGGTGAAAAACGCGACGGCGCGAAAAACTTCTTCGTAATTTGAGAGGTTTGAAACCTTGTAATATTCGGTGAGCGACTGTTTGAGCTGGGGCAAAAGGTTATAATATTCGCAGTCGCCTATGCCGAGGACGTTGAAGCCGTTGTCCCTTAAATGGCGGCAGAAGCGCCAGTAGTTTTCGGGAAAGTTGGGAGAAATAAATATAAAATTTTTCATAGAATGCCTTTACGGCGGGGCATAAACTTTTTTTGAACCGCGCCGAAAATATATTGACTGCGGCATATGCCGCGATTAATGCGCTTTAAAAGGATAATTTAATTTGCCGATATGTGCGAAAGGGCAAACGAAGAAATATCTTCCATGACCTGCGGTGCGCAGAAGTCGTTTAAAATTTCGTGGCGGGCGCCGCGGTAAATGGTCATCTGCACGTCGGAGATGCCCGCCTTTATAAACTTGTCGTACAGCTTTTTAACGCCCTTTGAGTAGCCGCCTACGGGGTCGCCATCGCCCGCAACGAGATATATGGGCAGATTTTTTGGCGTGGACTTTATGGTCTTTGCACTGCAAGCCTGCCCGACAATCGAAAAGAGCGTTTTGAACCCGCCGCAGGTGAACGTTGCGCCGCACAGGTCGTCGGCGATATAGTCGTCGACGTTCTTCTTTTCGGCCGACAGCCAATCGTAGGGCGTGCGTTTGTCGGTTTTAGCGTTATAGGCGCCGAAAGCCAGCTTGTCGATAAACGGCGAGCGGTGCTTCCACCCCTTGAAAGCCGCGACGAGCGTTGCGGCGAGCCTGCCGAAGCCCGTGGCGACAGACGGCTGAAAGCCCGTGCCCATTATGACCGCGCCCGCAAGTTCGCCGCCGTACAGCGAGATGTACTTGCGGCAGAAAAAGGAGCCCATGGAATGACCGAGCATAAAATAGGGCAGATTCCGCGTTTCGGCGCGCACTATATCCGAAAGAGCATGTATATCGGCGAGCACTTTATCAGTCGCGTCGCCGCCGTCGAAATAACCGAGATCGTCTGCCGACAGCACCGATTTGCCGTGACCGAGGTGGTCTTCCGCACAGACGACAAAGCCGCGCGCAGTTAAAAAGTTTGCAAACTGTTCGTAGCGCAGGGCGTATTCCGCCATGCCGTGAACTATCTGCACCGCGCCGCGCACGCACCCGTGCGGACGCCATATGTAGGCATGAATTGTAGTTTTTTTATCCGACGAAGGATATGTGATTTCCTGATACATAAGCATAATTAAGATGAAATGCACTTTCTTCTCGGCGGCAGTAAGGAGAGCAGCCGCCTCGGTCACCGCGTCGCGCAGCCTGATGCGCTCGCTCACCTCGCAAGGCAAAACAGCATACTATGGCTGTTTTGAGAATACCTTGCTCGCCGTGAAATACGCGCAGTGCGCGTGTGAAATAACCGCTTTGCGTTTGTGAAATGCGCACTTGCAGTGCGCGTTATGGTAAAAAATATTTAGAATAATAATCGTCAACCACAACGCAACCGTAAGGTTGCATTTCACGCGCCATTGGTGCCGATGATATTTTGACCGGGCTTTTGGCGCATTTCACGCCGCCCTGGCGGCATTTCATGCGCACCCATGTGCGCATTTCACTCTATCTCTTTTTCCTTTAAAATATCCGCTACCCGCGATATATTGTCGGGGCAGGGCTGCAATTCGCCCTGCTCTATTCTGCGGCAGACGGCGAGCACGGCGTTTGTTGCGGGGGTCTTTACGCCCGCCGCGCGGGCATGTTCGGCGACCGCGCCCGAAACTAAGTCCATATCACACTTTTTGCCCGCCGCGAGGTCGAAATACATTCCCGAGACGAGGTTTTTGTGCTTTTTCATGGCGAATGGTATGAGCATGTACACCAGCCGCTTTTTTAAGGCACCCTTATAATTTAAAAGTTTTACAAGGTCGTGCCCCTGAATTTTTGCGGGGGTCACGCCGCAGGCGAGGGCGGTATCGATGCCCTCCTTTAATAGCAGCTGCGCGACGGCGCGGCTGGCTTTGCCATTTGCCACCTGCCCGAACGACAGCGAAGTTATTGCCGAGAGCGACGAAAACGCCGAATTGATTATGAGCTTCGACCAGCGCGCGCCGATAAAATTTTCTTCGACATCCACCTTTCCCGCGCAGGAAAGATAGGGCGAGACGAGCGAAACTTTGTCGTTTTTGCCGAAGGGCGAGCCGACCGAAAATGTCATGGCGTCGGGCGAGGAAGTTAAAAGCACGTAACCCGGCTCGACATAGGTCGCGCCCCACGACACGGCACAGCCGAGAGTGCTGCCCTCGCCTATGACATCGGCTATGGAGCGCTCGGGCAGACCGTTCTGAGTGGTGCATATAACGCCGTCTTCGGCGAGAAAGCCCGAAAGATATGCCGCGGTTTTTGCATTGTCGCGCTGTTTGGTCATGAGAAAGATGACGTCGTATTTGCCCGTCATCTGTTCGGGCAAGAGGGCGTTCACCTTTTGAGTAAAGCCGCCGCCCGCAGCTGCAAAACCCACCTTTGCGCCCGCGGAGTTGAGGGCGGCAACGTGGCTACGGTTGCGGGTTATCAAATCTATCTGTCTGCCCGCGTGGGCGATGAACGCGCCGAGCACCGTACCCATGGCGCCCGCGCCGTAAATGCATGCGCGCATAAAATCACCTCTGTCCGCTTATGTATTCAAACGCCAGCTTTGCCATTGCCCTGTAAGCCTTGTCGGAGGGATGAAGATGGTCGCCGCTGTCGTAGCCTTCGGCAAAAGCCGAGGGATCGCGCGGGGAGCGGACGGCGTCGTCGAAATCGATACACCCCTTAATATTGCCGAGCGAACGCGCCCACTCGTTGAAGGAGGCGCGCAATTCCTCGCGGAAGGGCGCATAGGTGCGCCACCCCTTTATGGGAAGGAGGGTGCCGACGTAGACGTCGAGCCCGCGCCCTTTGGCGAAGTCTATATACTTTTCCACCCCCCTTTCGAGCTCGCCCGCGGTGGGCAGGTCGCTCATAGGGCGGAAGGGGTTGACGTCGGTGCCGACGGGATGAATAATGTCGTTAATGCCCTGCTGAATAATGACCGTATCGGCGCCGCTGACCGACGAAATTTCGCGGGCGAAGCGGTGCTCGCCCGAAAGCCCGTAGCTTTCGTAGGTGATGCACTTGTATTCCCTTAAAACGCGCGTTCCGCTCGCCGCGCGGCGGACGACAGCCGTTGTATTGTAGGGGTCGTTCATGCACTCCAAAGCGAGGTAGTCCGCCCAGCTCTGCGCGGTGATGCTGTCGCCGTACAATATTACGGCGCGGTTTTCGTCAGCGGCGTACAGATCCATGCCGCACAAAAAGTAAAAGGTGCTGAGAGAACGCGTTTTTTCGAGGGGAAGAACCTGCGAAAAGGTGCAGTCACCCAGCGAGAAAAATCCCTTTGAAAGGGGGCCTTCCGCCACAACGCCCGTGCGCATGAGGGTGAAATCCCTTAAATATATGCTGACGGCGAGCACGCCCTTGGGCTTGATGCGGAAGATGATTTCGTCCGAAAAGACCTCCTGCCCCGCGGGTATGGTTACGCTCTCCTCCCCGCCAAATGTGACGAGGCGGGCGTTGTGCAGGCTGACTTCCCTGTCGCCCATGGCGCGGGCGAGGGTGACGCGCGACAGCGTTACAGGCTCGGTTCCGCAGAAGTTGGAAAAATGCAGCCTGACCTTTTCGCCGCCGAACGCGCAGGTTATGGGGTATCTGAGGGTAATGTCCTTTGCATAAGTTTCGGGCTTATGCTCGGTAATCGAGGGCGCGTTGCCCCAGACCGTGACCCATTTCATCAATAAAAACTCCTTTTGCGCCCACATACGGGCGCATTAAAAAATTATTTACCGAATAAAATTTTTTTGACGCCTTTAAAGAAATGACCGTTGCACGCCTCTATAAACCCGCGCGCCCGGGCGGCGTTGAAGTGAAGAAAGACCATTATGAACCTTATGGGAAGATGGTTCATGGAGTTTGACAAAAGCTCGTCCTTGGAGCGCGAATACAGGCGGGCGATGAACGCGAACAACCGCGCGACGACGCCTTTGCAGTAGCGGAGGTCGGCAATTTCGGTCAGTGGCGTTGCTATAAGCTGCCCCTTTTTATATTCGGGACGGCGTTCGTCCGCGGATATGTGCGAGTTAAAGTATTGTTCATAGCTTGACGGCGCGCCGCAGATTGCGGGCGGCCGACCAAAGCTTATTGTATGTTCAAAGTAAAAGTCGCGGCTGTTTTCGCCGAGGTAAACCGTGTATCTGCCGCCTTGACGCCAGCAATGGGCGGCATTGTCCCACACCCTGAACGTATATTCGTCGAAGGGAATGAACACCCGCTCGCTTGCACCCGCGAGCAGGAACACCTTTTTGAAGCCTTTGAGCTCTGCGGGGGAAACTTCAAGTTCGGGGCGGGGCGCCCTTACGTACATCTGCACGACGGTTGCGCCGCCGACCTTTCCCGCGTTGGTCGCGGTGACATATACGCCCTTTTCGTCGGCGCAGGCGTCCGAATAGGCAAACGTTGTGTAAGAAAGCCCATAGCCAAATGGGTATTTTACGGGCACGCCGAGGGCGTTGTAGTACTTATACCCCACATATATGCCCTCGGCAAAGTCCATTTTGTAGGCATATTTATCGTAAATTTTGTCGCAGGGGACGTCGCCCTCGTGCAAAGGGTAACTTTCAGCCAGCCTGCCCGAAGGGTTCACCTTGCCCGCGAGGGCGTTGACCACCGCGCCGCCGCCCGACTGCCCCGCGAGGTGGGCGTGAATGAGCGCGGAGCAGTAAATATCCCACGAGGTATCGACTACGCCGCCGCACGACAGCACGACGACTATCTTTTTGCCGAGCGAAGAGAGAGATTTTAACAAATCAATTTGGTTTTCGGGCAGCTGTAAGTGCGCGCGGTCGGCGCTTTCAAGCTCCATTCCCTCGGGCAAGCCCATGCACAATACGACGGTATCGGCGTCCCCGGCAAGGCGCAGGGCGCACTGTTTAAGCTTCTCATTTTTGCCGCCCTTGCGGTCAAAGCCTTCGGCAAAGCCTATTAAATTTATGGGCGACGACTGCATTGCCCCCAATATATTGTCGAGCGAAGTCGGATTGACGAGCGACGAACCCGCACCCTGGCAACGGGGATTATTGGCAAAACTGCCGACGAGGGCGACCCTTTCGGCATTGTTCAAAGGCAGGGCGTTCCCCTCGTTTTTGAGCAGCACGAGGCTGTTTTCGGCACAGCGGCGGGCGAGTTCGGAATTCTTTTGCCAATCGACTTGCCCTTTTTCTATATTTTGCGCGGCGCGCGAAAAGGCGAGCTGGCGGGATATACTTTTATCTATTATATCGGGGTCGAGTTCGCCGCGTTCGGCGGCGGTCTGCACCTCTTCGGCGGAAAAGTCGCACCGCGGCATTTCGAGGTCAACCCCAGCCCTGACAGCAGCGACCTTGTCGTAGGTGCCGCCCCAGTCGGAGACGACGAGCCCTTCAAAGCCCCATTCTCCGCGCAATATGTCGCTTATAAGATATTCGTCAGAGTTACAATATGTGCCGTTGAGCTTGTTGTATGCCGTCATGACGGCGGCGGGCTGCCCCTCCTTTACGGCGATTTCAAAGCCCGTGAGGTAGGTTTCGCGCAAAGTTTGCTCGTCTACCCTGCAATCGTAGACCATGCGCGCGTATTCGCGGGAGTTTACGGCAAAATGCTTTATGCACGAGCAAACGCCCGCCGACTGAATTCCCCGCACATATGCCGCGGCGAGCTTGCCGGAAAGGTACGAATCCTCTGAAAAATATTCAAAATTTCTGCCGCATTTGGGGCTGCGCTTTATGTTTAGCCCGGGACCGAGCACCATGGCTACGCCCATATGCGCCGCCTCGCCGCCGAGCGCTGCGCCCAGCTCTTCGCCGAGGGATATATCCCAGCTGCAAGCCATTGCCGAAGCCGTGGGAAAGCAGGTTGAGGGGAGCGAAGTGCCCATACCGAGATGGTTGGGCAGCTTGTCCTGCACCCTAAGCCCGTGGGGCCCGTCCGACATGAGTGCGGGCGACAAATCTATCTGACGGCACTCTGCCGATTTCCAGAAAGAAGAACCCGTGAGAAGGCGCGCTTTTGTCGCGATATCGAGTTTTTGTATCTTTTCTTTGTCCGTCATAGCGCGAATGTAAAACTTATATTCGGCATTATAGCACTTTTTTACAATATTTGCAACATATTACCATTGAAATAATAAACAGGTGCGCAAAAAAACGGCGTTTTCGCCGTTTTTTTGCGCACCCGAGTTTATACCAAATGAACTGCCGAGGCGACAGAAGTTATAAAGTCTGCAAGTTTTTCGTCGGCATGGCTGCCCTCCTGCCCGATTATCTTTACTATGGCGGAGCCGACTATCGCGCCGTCGCACTCGCCCGCCATCTTTTTTGCCTGTTCGGGCGAGGATATACCGAAGCCAACGCACACGGGCGTATCGGTAACCGCGCGTATGCGCCCATAGACCGAGGATATGTTTGTGTCGATGTGCGAGCGCATGCCCGTGACGCCGAGCGAGGAGACGAGATATATAAATCCCCTGCTCTGCGCGCACACCTTTTTTATGCGCTCTTCCGACGTGGGCGCAACCATGTCTATTACCGTCACGCCGTAGTTTGCCGCCACTTCTTTTACCTCGCCGCTCTCCTCGAAGGGAATATCGGGGATGATTACCCCCGAGACGCCCGCCCGGCGGCAGCGCTCGAAAAAGCGCGCGTAGCCGTAAAAATATACGGGGTTGGCGTACGTCATGAAAAGATAAGGCACCTTTTTTTGAACGCCTTCGACCATCTGAAAAATTTTATCGAGCGTTGCACCGCCCGCGAGGGCGCGCGCGTCGGCATCCTGAATGACCTCGCCCTCGGCGATGGGGTCGGAGAAGGGAATGCCCACCTCTATTATGTCGGCGCCGCAGTCCTGAATGATGCCGAGGTACCTTTTTGTATCTTCGAGCGTGGGGTCGCCCGCCGTTATGAACGCGGCAAATACCTTTTTACCGCCCGCAAATGCCGTTGAAATGTCAATCATAGATGCTTTCCCCCTTGTATCTCGCTATTGCGGCGACGTCCTTGTCGCCCCTGCCCGACAGGCAGATTATTATATTTTCGTCCGCGCCGTACTCCTTTGCCACTCTGACAGCGTGCGCGACGGCGTGTGCGCTCTCTATCGCGGGGATAATGCCCTCCGTGCGCGACAACAATTCAAAGGCTTCGACCGCCTCGTCGTCGGTGACGGGCACGTATTCCGCCCTGCCGATGTCGTGAAGGTAGGCGTGCTCGGGTCCGACGCCGGGGTAGTCGAGCCCCGCCGATATCGAATAAACGGGGGCTATCTGTCCGCAGCCGTCCTGGCAGAAGAGCGAAAACATTCCGTGAAAAATGCCCGGTCTGCCCGTTGCGACGGTCGCCGCCGTCTGCAAGGTGTTTACGCCGCGACCCGCGGCTTCACAGCCGATGAGGCGCACGCCGCTATCGCCTATAAAGTGATAAAACGCCCCTATCGCGTTACTGCCGCCGCCCACGCAGGCGACGACTGCGGCGGGCAGCCTGTCCTCCTTTTCGAGGATCTGGGCGCGCGCCTCGCGCGAAATTACCGCCTGGAAATCTCTTACTATTGTGGGAAAAGGGTGGGGGCCCATAACCGAACCGAGGCAGTAGTGCGTATCCGAAATGCGGTTAGTCCACTCGCGCATGCACTCGTTGACGGCGTCCTTCAAGGTCTTAGTGCCCGAAGTTACGGCGTGAACACGCGCGCCGAGCAGCTTCATGCGGTAGACGTTGAGCACCTGGCGGACGGTGTCCTCCTCGCCCATGTAAATTTCGCACTCCATGCCAAGGAGAGCCGCCGCCGTGGCGGTTGCCACGCCGTGCTGGCCTGCGCCCGTTTCGGCTATCAGCCGCTTTTTGCCCATTTTTTTGGCGAGCAGCGCCTGACCGAGCGCGTTGTTTATTTTATGCGCGCCCGTGTGGTTTAAATCTTCGCGCTTCAAATATATTTTGCAGCCGCCCGCATATTCGCTTAAATTGCGGGCGTAATACAGGCGGGACGGTCTGCCCGCGTATTCGTCTAAAAGATATTTGAGTTCGGCGTTGAACTGTTCGTCGGCGGAAAAATGCGCATAAGCCTGTTCGAGCTCTTCGAGCGCGTGCATTAAGGTTTCGGGCACATACTGCCCGCCGAATTTACCAAACCTGCCTTTTTTTTCGTTTTGCATATCAGTTGCACTCCCTTATTTCCGAAATGTATTGCGCCACCTTGCGCGCATCCTTTTTGCCGCCCGTTTCCAACCCGCCCGAGCTGTCCACTCCCCACGGTTTTACGGCGGCGAGCGCCCGCTTTACGTTTTCGGGCGTAATTCCGCCCGCGAGAACTACCGGTTTTTTTACTTCGCGATACTCCCGCCAGCACACCTTTTGACCCGTGCCGCCCCGCGCCGACGGCGCGTATGCGTCGAGGAGGACAATATCGCACTCGTCGGGGTATATTACGGAGTCATTCCCACGAACGGCGACGCATTTTATGACCGTCGCGGGACAGAGGTTTTTTAGCCGCCCGATATATTCTCCGTCCTCGTCGCCGTGCAGCTGAACGACGTCTATTATGCCGTCATTGACCAGCCGCGCGATGCGAAAAACGTCGTCGTTGACGAACACCCCCACCCTCTCTATATCTCGGGCGAGGCGGGCGGCGCTCTGTTTGACGAAGCCTTCATCTACGCTGCGCCTGAACCCGGCAGTCATGATAAATCCTACATAGTCGGGGATAAATTTATTTAAAGTGGGAATTATTGCGCCGTCGGTCACGCCGCAGACCTTTATTTTATACATGTGAGTTCCTTCAACAGCGCGACCCTGTCGCGCGACCTCATTAAAAATTCGCCCACGAGTACCGCGTCCGCGCCCCCCCGCCCCGGCGGCCCGGCGCCGGCCCCCCGCCATTATGCCCCGTGGCCGCCGGAAATGTTTGTTTTTGCGGCCCGCCGGGGG
>ERZ1090868.2059-NODE-2061-length-10119-cov-5.506459_pt1 | contig 10119 bp, 20 predicted proteins | sample MGYA00478475_ERZ1090868 | MGnify/ENA primary metagenome ERZ1090868 (study PRJEB33644, sample SAMEA5815747) | chicken gut metagenome | biome: Chicken; feature: Gastrointestinal Tract; material: Caecum | place: Ireland | collected 2019-01-01 | study: A study of...
TTCCTCATCAGAGGTAGAGTTAATTGAAAACTGCAATCCTGCATCTCCATTAAAAATATTGTTTTTAATGTCCATCCAGTTCTCCAGATACTCTTTCAGCTTTTTATTTGATTTTGGCAGCATGGTCGATACGACTGGATGAATAAGACTACTTCCGATATATGGATAAAGTTCTTCTCGCATATTCTTTGTAAAATCCAGAACGGCATTATTCCATGTTGGCTCACCCATTCTGGCGTAATGAACATTAAGGCGTTTTGTGGTTTTAATTTCTGGATGAAGCGAAAGTCCTGTGATAATCTGGTTTTTCAAATCATCATATGTAGCATTTATCCCTTTTCCGACTTTCGGGACATCACAGAACTTACATCCCATTGAGCAACCGTATTGAGTGCTTATAGTAATTACCCACTTCTCTGTCAGAGGTAACATCTTCTGGTGTTCCACATGCTCAATTTCTCTCGTCAACCCCATAAAGTCAGCTTTTAAATTTGCTTCTTTCCCATAGTCTCCAATAGATAAACATTCCAATTTCCCTTTATCGCCAGAAACAATGAGAATGTTCCCTGTTGGAACTTTGATATTTCTTAAAATTTCCATAATTATTCCTCCCAAATTTCTTTTCTCAAATCCACCACACGATACTTTGCGTGGAACTCCTGCTTTGTCGCCCATATTTCGTTCTTAGGATTAGAACACAGGAAACTCCTACATATTTGCGGTCTCACCTCATAGCACATACATTTCCGTTCTGTGTCATTCCGAAGTGGACAGGTTAAATCCAAAGTTGGTTCAATTGTTGGCGCAAAGTGTTTTTGCGGCTTGATATGATGTTTCTTTACATACCGCTTGATTTCCTTTAATTCCTTTGATGATAAAGGAAGGTATCGGGAGCAGCATGAGCCGCAAGAGGAACACTTCCCATCCTTTGTGAAGTCATAAACCCCATGCTCCATGTCCTTTATCATCTGCTCGATTGTGCCGATCATGATTTTGTTCCCTCGTCTCTCTCTAATAATTTCCCGCAGTATGGGCAAAATCTTAATCCATGTCCCATTGGGTTTCCTTTTTCATTCCAGTAAATCCAACACCATTTTCCTTTGATTTTTTGAATTGAAATATTGTCAACATTTCTCAATATTTCACACTCATGATAATTGGTTGTTGTTTCGTTCATTCTTCCGCCTCACTCTCTAACCACTCTTTCATGGACTTGTACAGTTCGATATATGGGTTGTATATCCAATTTGTATTAAATAGCTTTCTGTCTACATCATCCTTGATACGTTCAAGTAGCATACCAACCGCAACCTCGTCCACAGTCTCGCCGCTTGAATATCCGAGCTTTTCAAGGTTTGTCATTATCAGTCACCACTCCATTCTGCGTCCGGTCGCATTTTCGCCATTGCCAAAAGCTGATAAAGCGGTCTGATTGCATTTGCTCGTGTTGGTGTCCAGTAGCCGCCTGCTCCTCCGTCCTTATATTCCTGAATTTCTTCCTCGCTCAAATCCTCTGTCATGCTTTCCAACGTTTTAATCGCATGTTCCAGAACAGGAATACTGTCTGCGCCAGAAAGTCCGTAGATTGAGCGAATACCGCTGTTATCTTCTCCATTATTCGGGAACACACCGTCTTTGTAATACCACTGTGCATAATTGTATGTAATATTTAGCCACGCCTCAGTAGTTCCTCCAATCGCATATGTTCCACCTGCCATCTGGTGTGGTGTATCAAAATGCACCGTTTCTTTCGTTACCCTGTCTCTCAAATAAATGTCATAACTCATGGTTTTAATCCTTTCATATTTTCACAGTATTCTTCAAACACTTTTAAGCGTTCAATCTCTGCCTGCAATTCCTCAATTTTCTTTGCTCCGGCTTCACAATACACATGAATAGCATTGCAAATCTTATCTCCATCGTCCTGAGGAGGAATTGTAATAGGAAACTGATTGCAAAGCCAACGGAGAGATTTTGCTTCCGGTATTTCGCTCATTCCTCTGTTTCCTCCCAACTTTCATAATCTCTTGTCACACTGACCGAATACCAGAAATCTTTCCCGCATTTTTCACACTGTGTCCAGCACATATCTGCACTGATCTGGTCTGGTTCATGCGTTTCTTGTATTGTTCCACAATGAGGGCAAGTTAATTCTTCGCTCATATTTCAATCTCCCATGCTTTCGCCTGCAATTTGTAGCGGTACATATTGTCCTGCAAATAAGAAATCCTATCTTCCAGTGCTTTTCTGGCATGTGGAGTATGCGTAATTGTAAGTTCCGCGCGGATTTCATCTATTTCACGCTGATGGTCGCTGATAATATCTTTGATATTGTATTTGTTTAACATTACGCGCTCTCCTTTCAATCCCGGCAGAACCATATCTAAAGCACGTTCACTTATTGGCTACTCCGGTTACTCAACAACATTCATTCGATAATTGAAACCCACATTATAAAATACATACAGTCGGGAAATCCTTGGCTACTATAAAACCGTGTTATAGGGTCGAGCGCATTACTGCTTTTTCCTCACGACAAATCCCTGACATCATGGTGTACTTTAAGCCGTACCTGTGATTTATTTCTGTATGCAGAGTGAATTTGAGGATTTCTTATTATTCTTTCAGGCTCACTATTTCCGCACCTGTCAATTATCAAATATCTGTTGCCTTTCTCCTTTACTCCAAACTTTCAGCCGCCGGATATTTTTTACTGTTCCATAGTCATGAAGTCGGGTAACGGCTGTTCTTTCTTTTCTTTGGCAGAGACATTCATGTCCTTACCAACCGGCTCTTTCTCTTTCGCTCCGGCGGTCACATCCGCAACAGTTTTCGGAGCGGGTTTTTCCTCGATCTGCGCCGGTTCAGCCGGAATGAATTCTTCTTTGTTGGCATTCGCCTCGATCTGTCTCTTATACACATCGATAATATCTTGCTCGTTGTCCACGTACCTCACAGAACCATCTTCATCCAGAACTCCCATATCTGCTTCGTATGCTTTTTGCATTTCAACGCTCATAATTCCCCATTTGCTGATAAGCTGGCGGATAAGTGTTTTCTTCGCCATTGCATCGAAATTCTTTGTCCAGAAAGTATAGGAAGTATGTTTTCTCAAATCGCTTGCATATCCCTTTGAGTATGTTTTTGCGTGTTCTTCCATCTGCTCTTTCGGCCAATACAGCTCCTTCCTGAATCCGTTTGTCAGTTCAAACATTCCGTAATATCCGACAACCGGAAGTTCCTGCCGTTTCTTCATATCGAGAACCGGGTTCATCCCAAATTCTTCCGTAATAGGATTATAGAACCCGACTTCTCCCTGTCTTACGTCCGAAACTACAATCTTACGATACTGACCGCTCCTGATCGCCAACTGAATGTATCCTTTATATCCGATCTGGAACTGCGCCTCGTTTATCCTCAGCTTCGTATTTTCGTATGGGACCATATAATACTGGCCTAACTGCGGACTCGGTGTAAGCTGTAAGGATTCGCCCAAAAGAGCCGCCGAAAAAATACTTTGATTCGTACACGCTTGCAATGCCTTGTTCGTCTGAACCGCTGATACTACAGAAGATATAAACCTTGTGGCGTTCTTTTCTCCTACGACATTTACAATCTGTTCTTTCACCTTTTCATTACTGAGATACCCTGTAATTCCGATCCTTGCCGGTTTCTGCTGTGCTTGTGTTGCTACTTCCTGCTTTGTTGCCATTTAATTTTCCTCTCTTTCTTTTCTAATCGCTTTCCTGAATGCTCCAATCTCAAGCCACCGAAGGACTCTCCGCAACTGCGTAGACTTGATAACCTCAATATGCTTCGTCTGGTGATACCACATCACCCATTCCTGCTGTAATAATTCGGTCAAATCGGTAATCGGTTCGCCTTCAACGAATTTCCTGTGCTCGTCCAGATACGCCACATGCTTTTTCAAATTTACGCAATCAACACATTCATTGTCGTGCGACGGCTTGTACCCGTATCTGGTTTTTGTGGATAAAGCACAGTATCTACATGGGTTTTGTTTCATTGCTTTCACCTCTGATATTCAGCCCTTAATTTCTCGATAATCCATATCTGGCCTTTCCCAGTAATAACCGTCTTTGGAAATACTCTTGCGCCATAGGAAGTATCCTTCTTGACCTCAACAACATCAAAATATCCTCGCTCGATGTACGTCTGATATGGAGTATTGTTATCCATTAAAATCCTCTTGTCTTTCAGCCAATTTATAAGACGATTGCGTCCAATATCAATATTTTCATCTCTGGCGATCTTAGACATTTCATTCATGTCTATGGTGTCCTTTGACTGTGATACATGGACTGCAAAATCTACAAGTGGTCTCTGCTCTGCAATTTTTAACTTCAAGTCATCAATAGATTTATTGGCAATCTTCAAAGCCCTTGCCATAACCTGTTCCGGCGTGTTCCATGCTTTTTCTAAATCGATCAGATATTGGCGGCACTGCTTGCCTTTATCTGTCCGGCTCATAAGGCAGATGTGTTTTGCCATATCTACGGACAAATCATAATCTTGAAGTTCTCTATATTGGACACCGCCGTTATTTGGAACCTCCGTACCTACAAGTACGCTGGTGTAATCCTCCCCTTGAACAAATCCGTTGCTATTCGTTTCAAACCATGCGCTGAACCGCCTTTCGATTTCCAATGCTTTATGCAGTTCTCTGGCAGAAACTTTAGGCTCTTCCATATCACTGTATTTAATAGGAAATAATTCTTCGCTCATTCTTCTCCTTCCCCTACTTTTGTTCACAATTATTTTATTGGCAACCTACCGTTGCCACGCAAACACCCGGCGTTATTCATCAAATCAAAAAGTTTCTACTTTCAGCGGTTCGTCCGACACTTCCAGAACAATCATCTGCTGTTCGATTTCTGGTAATCTGTCTGCATTTACCGCTTCGGAATTATCCACCCATACAGGTAAATTGAGGTTATTCAATTTCTGTAAACCGCACACAAGGTCAACCTCACACAAAATCTGATCTGAACGATTTAACCCAGAAAAGAATTCGGTTCCACCACACACAATCCGTAGAGTTTCATAAATGTTCCCCTCAATTGTTGTGTCATAAAACACGAACTGGAAATGTTTAAAATACGGATTTACCATATCTGCCAGCGCTTTATTCTTCTCAATAGAGAAATTCAGTAAAGTATCAATATTCTTCTCAATATCAGCGCATTTCTGTCCTTCCGCTTTCAGTTTTTCTTCCAGTTCCTCAACTCGACGGTCATGTTCTGCCTTATCAGACTGAATTTTATTGATTTCAGCCGCTAACTTCGCAGACTCGCGGATGTATGCGTTTCGCTGTTCGGTGATTTCTGCTCTTGCGGATGAGCCGTTGTCCATGGTTTCAAGATACTTCTGCGCCGCTTCAATCTGTGCGGAAATGGATGTATATTCAGTGTCATTGGACAAGTCAACTTCTGCCGGAAGTGCAGATAATTCTTTCTCTTTTTCGACAATTTTTAAAGATAAATCGGAAATAGACTTTTTGATTTCACCAATCTTCTGTTCGGCCTCCTCCTTTGCTTTATTGGCTTCTTTGAGGTCTTTGGAGGCTTTATTCCCCGTCTCCGTAATCTCGGTCAGTTTCCTATCCTTTGCCTCATAAAACGCCGTTTTAACACCCTCTTCGTCCTTAATACGCTTTGCCTTTTTCTGCTCAAATTCAGAACGAATTTTCTCAACCTGCTCTGCCGGAAAGTCCTGTCCGCAGGTTGGACAAATCAAAGAACTTTCGTCAAACTGTTCCGCTTTAATTGCTTCAAGATGTTCCTCCGGATATTCTCTGCCGGAATATTTTTTCCAGTCTTCCTGCGCTTTTTTGACCTCTGCCGTATGTCGCTCAATCCCCATATTGGAATGTCTCAAGTCCATTTCAGCAAGCAACAATTCATTAGATTTCTCCTTCTTCTGCGATTGCAACTCCGCAATCTCGCCCTGAATGGACTGCCTGTTTCCAGAAAGAGTTTTGTCCCGCTCCATACGTATCTGGTTCTGCTTATTCCGCAGTTCAACAATATCTCTGGACTTTTCATCATAAGCAGATGAAACATCGTTCAATGCCTTTTCCCGCTCGTCCAGCTCAGCAATCTGCTCGTTATATTCATCAACGGATTTCTGCAACTCTGCAATCTCCGTCTCGCCTTTCTCTGGCTCTCTGGACTTCTCGTAGGAAAGCTCCGTTCTGGCCTTGTCAGCAGATTTCTTTTGTGCGTTTAGATTTTTTCGTAACTGTTTCAGAGTATCCTCAACACCATGTCCTTTGGTGACTTCCTCAATATTTGCATATTCCGGGTTCTGTGCGATAAAATCCTCAATCTTGAATCCTGACATCCATTCCAGAATCTTTCTTGCTTCTGACGTGGATTTCTGGACTGTATTCAGAAATGGTCTAGCGTTAGAACACATCAGAAGTACATCCGAATTTGTAATACTTTCCTGCCACTTTTGGAAATCTTTCTGCTTCTGCTCAAATCCGTCAATGGAATATGTAGTAAGGTTTCCGTCAAAAACTTCCTCGGATTGTCCTCTCGGTTTTCTCCACTTTTGTGCTGTTTTCTTTGTGACTGTAACGGGTTTTCCGTCAATTTCCAGTCCAAGTTCTCGAATAATATCAACACGGTCAATATCCACGCCGTTTTCATCGTGCGGCCTGATTTTATCCGGCTGTGAACCGTCAGCCATCTTCCCAGTCAGTACGTCAAAAAAGCTATCCTTGATTGACGACTTTCCCTCCCGGTTTCTACCGGCAATCTTCGTCCGGTGTCCGAACTCGCAGGAAAAATCCTTTCTTCCCGGAAGCGAATCAGAAAATGACTTGTAATTTTCCAATTCGACATATTTAAGCGTTACTGTTTTCATCTACAACCTCCACTTTTCCAATTGATACCTCATATGCTGTTCTTTTCTCACTCTCTACTTCTGACAGCTTTTTTAAATATTCTCGGCTCTGAATTCTTCCTACAATCCGAACTCTTGTTCCGACTTCCAATCCTTCTGCAAATATTGCGTTTCTTCCCCAGCAAATACAAGGAATGTAATCGGACTTACCACATGGCCTATGAACGGCCAATAAAATATCAGATATCTCCCGCTTTAATGGCGTTTCCCGGAGAATAACAGGCTTGCAGATCCAGCCCGTTAGGGTTATATAATTCACATTGCCTTCCGTTCTGTCGTCAGCACAAATCTCGTTCGCAAACAAACGCAATATGAGTTTACTTTTGTCTCCTTCGCGGAGATTGTATGATCGGAATTGCCCGGTTATCTTAACTCTTTTCCCAATCCCTAAATCCATTTCCTTTAACAGATGCTCTGATACGGTTACTGGAACAACATCTTTTGTTCCACTTAATCTAGTGGATTCTACGTCAAAATAGTAAAAGTTCTCTCCCCGAAACCGGTGATTCAATACCGGCTCAGTTGCAATCTTCCCGCTTATTGTCCCATTGTTATTCATCCTATGTCTCCCGTCTTCTTATATACAAATTCCTACAAATACTCCAAGTGCAGCTCCTAGTACAAATGCCACATACACCGCTCGCCGTAGCACATATGCTTTGCCTCTCCAATACTGGGCTTTTGTCTGTTTTACAGTTCCTATCGGTTCAAATTTCAACATACTTATCTCCTCCTTTTAGTCCCCTTGGATTTCTTCCTGTTCTTCTTTCTCCTAATTCTCTGCCCCATTATTCACGTCTCCTTCTATATCGGCGTTATAGTAGTTGTATCCGTTCCCATCCTGTGACACATAATCATAAGATGCAAACAGTTTTCTCCAATCTCTATCGTTCATATAATTGATTGCTGCCATTCCTACTCCAATAACTACGATTCCAACAGTCAAACATATGATTGCAAAGTTTTTGGCCTTTGAGGCTTCTTCTCTCCGAGTAAGAATCTCACTTGCAAGCGTATGTTCTACAATTGGCCATCTTGAACCCTCTTTTTCTGGTTTTTCCTGCCTAGTTTCTTTGTTTTCCTGCATAAAAATATCCTCCTAAATAGTTTTGCGTTTGCCAAAACCAGGAAGATATGCTATAATTCTCCTGGCTATGGTAAGTTTGGGTTACTTTAGCCACGTCCTGGCCGGAGGGCCTAATCTCCTGCCGGGACACTTTATTCTTTAATTTTTACTGATTTCTTTCCAATAAACTCCAAACGATCCGCATAGTTCCTTAAATAAGTTGCCGCAACTGTCTTAAAATAATCGGCTCTTTCGTCGTTAACAGCCTCCAGCGAATCCAGGACTCCAATGATTTCATCAATCTTTTTTACAGTCAGTCGTTTCATAAGGCATACACCTCTCTGGTATTGCTGTCATATTTAAGGGTTAGCGTGTCTCCGTTTATGTCAGTTACAAATGCTTCCCGCGCATCCGTAAACTTTATATCCATATCACAGATTCCAAAGTGGCTTTCAATCCAGTTTAAAATCGCCATCTGTGCTATCGTTTTAGCCATCATTTGTTTTCCTTTCCACCATTTTCTCCGCTAAGTAATTTGGTAATTCATAACTATCTATTGCCTCATGCATGGCATATAAGTATTTGGGGTTCGCAAAATCCAAGCTGTATGCTCCAGACTCACGCACGGCCATGTGATAAATGTCGCTGTAAATTTCCTCGTCCTCTCCAAACGACCTTGCCCTACGCTCAATGTGGGCCATGATTTCGCATTGGTCTTTTATTGTTATGTGATCCTCTATGGTAATCATCCTCGTTTCGCCTCCTACGCAATATATTTCACCGCATATCTCGCCACAATGTCTCCAAAGATTTTCTTAGCTTTTTTATCATCTTCAACAATGGCGATTTTAGTAGTCTCACGGTCTATTTCGGACTTTGTACATCCCTGCGATAACATTCGGCTTCTCTTATTTCTCTGTCTTTGTGCCAAGTCATATCCAGAACGCTCCAGTTCTTTATACATGTCTGTAAATAGCTGCTGATATGATATTCCCGAATTCTGGGATATCTGCCTTACCTTGCGATTGATATCATCTCGCCAATTATCAAATGTCTGAACAAATTCGTCTTTGATTTTCTCTGTAGTCTGAACCGCTTTTTCTGCCGCCTCCTTGGCGATCGCAATTTGCCGATCACGCTCTTTATCTTCTAATTCCTTTTGCGCCATAGTGTTCACCATCTGCATCAGCAATTGCATTTGCGGAGAAAGTTCTTCACTAATCGTTTTCTTTACCCCAAAATAGAAATCGACCAATTTATCATATACTTCCCAAGCCTTGTCTGTGTTTAGTGACTTCGCATGAAGAAACGCGCCTTTTTCAGTCCAAAGATATAATGTTTTGGCGTTTTTTAAACCTCGGTCAAATTGTCCGTGGTCTAAAAAATCATTCTTCTCTGCGCCCTCTAATGCTATATAATGTTTTCCTTCTGCGTATCTGTCTTTATTTCGATTGAAGTTCTTGGTTATGGTATCCGTGCTGGTATCATATGCTTCTGCAATCTGTTGCGTAGTCAAAACCCTAACATTGTTGTACTCAACGATTTTTAAATTCATTCTCTCGCCTCTTTCTTAGCCTTCATGGCTAGACGGTAGAATATGTTCTCTGGGATAAAATCTGGTCTTTTGCCACAAGTGGCAAAACCGATTTCCTTTAAGTATTCATCCACCCTATTCCAGCGAACGTTAGTATATTCTTTCCCTGAAATATTTTGTGTAGTGGTAAACCCAAGTCCTCTCGCCACAGTTTCTAGTTTCAAATAAGCTGTTCCGTCCTTCTCATAACACTCGATTCCATCGACGTTTAAAATCTGCAAATCGTTCAAACTTTCACCTCCATTATTTTGTTTTCGTTTCTGTCTACTTTTTAAAGAAAATTTTTTCCTTTTCCGTAAGAGTAGTAATGCTAAGTTCGTCACAAAGGATATCCGTTTCTCGATTAGTAAAATCTGCTTTATTCTTGCATTTCATTCTAAAATACTGCCTTGATATTCCTAATTTCTCCGCCAGATATCCAATTTTCTTACCGGATTCAATAATTTTCTGCTCAAGAAGCTCTGTATCAACCATTCACCAATCCTCCTTCCTGTGTTGATGTTATTGTCTACAACTGTAACTATATACC
>ERZ1090868.2060-NODE-2062-length-10114-cov-33.020976_pt1 | contig 10114 bp, 10 predicted proteins | sample MGYA00478475_ERZ1090868 | MGnify/ENA primary metagenome ERZ1090868 (study PRJEB33644, sample SAMEA5815747) | chicken gut metagenome | biome: Chicken; feature: Gastrointestinal Tract; material: Caecum | place: Ireland | collected 2019-01-01 | study: A study of...
GGAGGTATGGAACGAAATGTTACGCACCCAATTCACTCGTCAGGGACTCAGGTGTGCCCCGAAACGAGGTACACCTCTATCCATGGCGAAGTACTGTATCCCTGCCCACAAGATGCCAGAACAGCGAGGTGCAAATGAATCTTTTTAAAACTGTAAAGGAATCCGTCACTGTCAAGCAGGCCGCAGCCTTGTATGGCTTACCCGTCACGTCTACCTGGATGGTCCGCTGCCCTTTCCATGAGGACCATACCCCCAGCATGAAGCTGAACGATACCTATTATTACTGCTTTGGCTGCGGCGCCACCGGGGATGTCATCGACCTCACCTCCCAGTTGTTTGGCCTCAGCAGCTTCCAGGCAGCCCGGAAGCTGTCCCAGGACTTCGGACTCAGCCCGGACAAGCCTCCATCGGGTGCAGTCGCTCTGCCCAAGCCAGCCGCTGCCTCTTCAGACACCCAGCAAGAGGAAATCTTCTACTGTCTCCGGGTCCTCCACGACTACCGCGACCTGCTGACCCGGTGGCAAACAGAGTTTGCTCCCCTCTCCCCGGAGGAACCGCTGGACGAGCATTTTGTAGAGGCTCTGCACATGATGGCCGTTGTGGACGACCTCATTGATTGCCTGGCCTTCGGGCCTGCCTCCAAGAAGGCAGACGCCGCCAAGCAGCTGTTGGTCGATCAGCTGTTACCCCGATTCGAGGCCCGTCTGGACCCTCTTAAAGTAAAGGAGGCCGCATGAGTAAGACCTACTACCACCCTAGCTGCAATGACCCGGTCTGGCTGGAAGAAGGCTTCCGAATCAACGAATCTGTTTTCTGTGAGACCTTCATTTCAACCCACAAAATTGTTTTCTGCAACGGCTTCTTCACCGAAGATGGCCGAGTAACAGATGAGATGCCTCTGCGGAGTACCATCTATGCGGAACTGAAGGACTACGCTAGCAACAACGTGGCCCGCAAAGTGGGCAGTATTCTGGATTTACTGAAACTCTCCGCCCAGGTGGAGGACTTCCGGCCAGTCACCAACTGCATCCACCTGGCCAATGGTACCTTGCACCTGAACGGCAACTTTCAGGAGGGCAAGCCGGAAGTGGTCCGCAATCGGCTGCCGGTTCGGTACAATCCCAAAGCGGCCCAGCCCACTCACTGGCTGCGGTTCCTGTCTGATCTGCTCTACCCCGAAGATATCCCGACTGTCCAGGAGTTTATCGGGTACTGCCTCATCCCCAGCAACAAAGGCCAGCGGATGATGGTCATCAAAGGCCGGGGCGGCGAGGGCAAAAGTCAGATCGGCGTGGTGTTGTCCAAACTGTTCGGCACCAATATGAAGGACGGCAGCATCGGCAAAATCTCTGAGAACCGTTTTGCCCGGGCCGACCTTGAACACATCCTGCTCTGTGTGGATGACGATATGCGGATGGAAGCCCTGCGGCAGACTAACTACGTCAAGTCTATTGTCACTGCCCAAGGCCAGATGGATCTGGAACGGAAAGGCAAACAGAGCTACCAGGGATGGATGTATGCCCGGCTGCTGGCTTTCAGCAACGGAGACTTACAAGCCTTATATGATCGCTCGGACGGCTTCTACCGGCGGCAACTGGTCCTGACCACCAAGGACAAGCCCGCCGACCGGGTAGACGACCCGGATATCGCCGAAAAGATGGCCGCCGAGGCCGAGGGCATTTTCCTGTGGGCTTTTGAGGGGTTGCAGCGTCTGGTCAGGAATGGCTTCAAATTCACCGAAAGTGACCGCGCCCGGCAGAACCGGGAGCTTGTCAAGCGGGATAATAACAACTTCTTCGACTTCATGGAGGCCGAGGACTATATTCGGCTCAAGGCGGATGCCTGCATCAGCTCCAAAGACCTCTATACCATTTATAAGATGTGGTGTGAGGAGAACAACCTGGTTGCCCTGAAAGCCCGAAGCTTCAGCGATGCCGTGATTGCCAACCTGAAAAAGTACAACCTGGAGCACACCAACAACATCGCCAACTCAGCAGGCCGCCGCGTATGGGGCTATCTGGGAATCGAAGCTCTGGTCCGGCCTGAGATGCCCTCTTCTCCCTGGGGATAAAACTGTATATGGGAGAACTTGGCCTTTTCGCTATGTACGTATGTACGAGGCCCGTACAGACGCATTTAGCGAAAGGCTTCAGGGGGCGTAACCGTTTGTTACTCCCTTGAAGCGGTTGTGACCAAATTGGTCACAACCAAGTTAAAACGCTCCAAGTCAGATGGATGTCGTGCTTCACGACACCCTCATCCTGCCAGAAAGGGGTCGGCGAGTCACCGACCCATATTTTTATGATTGAAGTGGCTGTTCCCATTTTGGGAACGGCCAAAAACCTATATAAGAGGAAACTCAGCCTTTTTGCTATGTACGTATGTACAAGTTCTGTACGCACGTACATAGCGAAAACCCTAAAACGCACCATATACACGAATCATTTACGACACTAAAGTGGTTGTGGACATTTTGTCCACAACCACACAGGTTTGTCCGAGTTGTCACGGCGACAACTCGGTTTTGATGGCACTGGACAAAATGTCCAGTGCCACCGCTTCTCGCAAGGAATCTTTAACGGTCTGAAGTAGGTGTGGACAAAATGTCCACATTCTTTTTATTGTATAACCTTTTCGGAAGTGCATCTGCTTTGGTCCAATCCTTGTAATCAAGTGGTCAAAATGACCACTTGATCTTGTACAACAGAAGTTCGCGGTAGATGTGAGAAAATCAACGGACAGATTTTGTCCGTTGATTTTCTGGAATACCGAGGTGTTCACCTTCCACTGCTATGTACGCATCACCCCCGTACGCACGTACATAGCGAAAAGCCCAAAACGCGCTATATACGCAATCCTTTATGGCGCTGAAGTGGTCTAGGTCATTTTGACCCAGACCAACCGGTTCCGATCAAGTTCCCATTTTGAGAACTTGATTTCAGTTGTCTCCTCTTCCTCTGTAAAAAAGATCAGTACCTTGTCGCCAATAAATATCAGTTGGTCATTTTGACCAACTGAAAAGCAGGTCATTTTATCTCAAGAGCAAATCAGTAAGTTAAAGTGGTCGGATTCAAAATGAATCCGGCTACTTCGCTGTATTAAAGTTCGGACGTTAAATCTACCATACTGTGCCCGTTGGATCAAGTTATCATTTTGATAACTTGATTTGGGGAGCATGGTTGTCTCGGTTATTAGACTTATAATCAAGTGCTCAAAATGAGCACTTGATTTTTTGGTGGTGTTCAAATTGAGCACCACCTTCTCAATCCTCAAAGCCTATCAATCTACACAAATGAAAGGAGTTTTACCATGCCCGTCACCAACACGATTGAATTGCCAAAAAGGAGGGCCGCCATTGAGCCAACCGCAATACGCCATCATGCGTTTTGCCAAGTACAAGGGGCCGGAGATTACCAACATCGAGGCCCATAACGAACGCAGAAAAGAAAAGTACGCCAGCAACCCGGATATTGACCTCTCCTGCAGCAAGCATAACTTCCACCTGATCGAGCCGCCCCAACGTTACCGGGCGGAGGCCGAACGCCAGATCAGCGCCGCTGGATGCCGCACCAGAAAAGATAGCGTTCGGCTTGTAGAGATCCTGTTCACCGCCACACCGGAGTTCTTCAAGGGCAAGAAGCTGCCCGAAATCCGGCAGTATTTTGAGGAAGCACTCCGTTTCTTTGAGCAATACCAGTCCAGAGAAACTATCATCTCCGCCGTGGTGCATATGGACGAGAAGACGCCCCATATGCACCTTTCTTTTGTCCCCTTGACGCCAGATGGCAGACTCAGTGCCAAGGAGATTGTGGGCAACAAAAAGAAACTGAGCTGGTGGCAGGACAAGTTCTGGGAACACATGGTCGTTAAGTACCCCGACCTGGAGCGCGGCGAGAGCGCAAGCCAGACGGGCCGTGACCATATCCCGCCTCGTATCTTCAAGGAGATGACCCATCTCACCCAGCAGCGCCAGAAGCTGGACCAGCTGCTGACCGGCATCGGTCCCTTGAACAGCAAGAAACGGGCCGCTGAGATTTCCGAACTGCTGGACGGCTATATCCCGGCCGTGGAGAAAATGCGGACTCAGCTCAAAAAGTACAGTACAGCCTTTACCAGTACCAAGGCTGAGAATGAAAAACTCAGGAAGAAAAACAAAAAGCTCTCGGAGTCCCTGGAGGAAGCAAACCATGAGAGCGTTCTGAAAAAGTTGAACGATGCCAAGCTCCAGCGGGAGTATCAGGAGGCTCTCGCCGTATTGGAGCGAATTCCCCCGGAAGTTTTGGAAGAATACGCGAAGCCCAAAGCCTCCCGCCGCACCGCAGAACTTTAAATCAAAAAGGAGAAATGCCATGAAGAATGTTTGTAAAAACGATCATTTTAACACTGAAACCTTGCAAAGCGCCGCAAATCCCGGTACAATGGAATTGGTCACCCAAAACAATGCCGTCAAGTCTCCAATCTCTGACCTGAAACAGCCCGAGTCGAAAGCTTGCGTGTACACGGTGGAGGAAGTGGCGCAGATGCTGGCCATCAGCCTGCGCTCCGCTTATAACTTCTGCAACACCACCGGCGAGTTTCGTGTCCTCCGGGTAGGCGGAAGCATCCGCATTCCCAAGGACAGTTTCGACGCCTGGCTGTTCCGGGCCGCTTGATCAAGGAGGCACAGTATGGCATATATCACCAAACGCGGCAGCTCCTACAGCGTCCGCTACACCTATTTCGATGAGCACGGCAAAAGCTGCGACAAATGGGAGAGCTTTCCCACCAAAGAGGAGGCGATGAACCGCAAAAAGCAGGTAGAACACGAGCTTGCAAGCGGAACTTTCCTGATTCCGTCCACTATAACGGTCGGTGAATTCCTGATGAACTGGCTGCCCAAACAATGCACCAAGCACAAGTGGGCTCCCAAAACCTACCAGTCCAACCTGTCCACCATCCAGAATCTCATCCTCCCCTATATCGGCAGCTTTGAGATGCAGAAGCTGAAGCCCTATCACCTGGAGAATCTGTATAGTACCCTGAGCAAAACGCCCTGTGGGCAGTATATTGAGGGCAAAAAGCAGAAGCTCACCCCCAAGCAGAAACAGCGTCTGCTGTCCGGCACCACCATCCATGAGGTTCATCGTCTGCTTCACACCGCGTTCCTCTATGCGGTGGAATGGGGAATCCTTCTGAAAAGCCCCGTCCCTCTGGAAGGCCCCAAAAAGACCACCCAGGAACGAAGCATCTGGACAGTGGAAGAAATGCGGGCGGCCCTGGCCAGCATGGAGGACCCCATCCTCCACCTGGCTGTCCACCTGACCTTGGTGGGCGCGCTGCGAGAAGGGGAGGTTGCTGGACTGACCCCGGAGGACATCGATTTTGACGCCGCCGGTGGGGTCGGCACTTTCTCGGTCAACAAGTCCATGCAGCGCATTCAGAAAAACGCCCTGCTTCAGGTGGATGGCAACTGTATCATCAAGGAGTTTCCCGATAAACTGGAAGGCAGCAAAACTTCTCTCATACTGAAAAGCACCAAAACCGAGTCCTCCTGCCGGAATATCTTTCTGACCGCCGCTCTCCGGGAGGAACTGAAACACTGGCTGGAACGGCTGAAAGAAGACGAGGCCCGCTCCCCAGACCGCTACCACGACAGCGGAATGCTTCTCCGCCTGCCCAATGGTCAGGCCGTGGAGCCCGTTCTGATCCGCAAAAAGTTCCTCAAATGGCAGGACGCTCACCCGGAGTTCCCCCGCATCGTCTTCCACGGGCTGCGACATTCCAGCGCCACCTACCAGCTGATGATCTCGGGCGGCGATATCAAATCTGTGCAGGGAACAACCGGCCACGCCAGTGCGGATCTTCTGGTTAACACTTACGCCCATATCCAGCAGTCTTCCCGCATGGAGCTGGGCAAAAAGTTTGAAAATTCTTTCTACGCCAAACCAGAAGCCAGCGCCCAAACTCCGCCTGTCCAGGGGAACACAGCGCTCTCCATGGCCGCGCTTTTGGAGCTCCTGAAAGATGCAGACCCTGAAACGAAGGCACAGCTTCGCCTTGCACTGTTGACCTGAATGCAAAAAAGGGCACGGATTGCAATGCAATCCCGCGCCCTACATAATTCAACACAGAAAACACGAACCGTGCACCGACCGTGCAAAAACCGTGCAGCTGTGTTGCAAAAAACAAAAAAGCCATGAAATCTTTCGATCTCACGGCGTTTTTTTGGTGCGATGGAAGGGACTCGAACCCCCGGCCTACTGATTCGTAGTCAGTCACTCTATCCAGCTGAGCTACCAACGCATACGTTCCGCTCGTGTTCTGCTCGGAACGAGATATATTCTACCATCTGCGGGGCCGTTTGTCAACTGTTTTTTGAAAAAAATTTTGGCGGGTCACCGGCAGGCGCCGGAAAGAGGGCGGAGCGGGCCGGGAAGGCCGGTTCAGACCCCGCCGGCCTCGGCGGCCAGACGGCGGGCGATGGCCCGGCCGGTGGGGGTAGCGGCAAGGCCGCCCAGGCCGGTCTCCCGCAGGTCGGGGGAGAGCTGCAGCCCCACCCGGCCCATGGCGTCGATCACCTCGTCGCAGGGGATGGCGCTGTCGATGCCGGACAGGGCCATGTTGGCGCAGGCCACGGCGTTCACCGCGCCCACCACGTTCCGTTTCACGCAGGGCACTTCCACCAGGCCGGCCACCGGGTCGCAGACCAGGCCCAGCAGGTTGCCCAGGGCCATGGCCGCAGCGGCCGCGCAGGCCGCGGGCGTGCCGCCTTTCAGGTAGCAGAGGGCCGCAGCCGCCATGGCGCTGGCGGCGCCCACCTCGGCCTGGCAGCCGCCCTCGGCGCCGGCCAGGGTGGCCCGGGCGGCGATCACCTGCCCGAAGCCGGCCGCCACATACAGCGCCTCGCAGATTGCCTCGTCGCCGGCCTCGCCGGCCCGGGCCAGCGGCAGCAGCACCGCCGGCAGCACCCCGCAGCTGCCCGCCGTGGGGGCCGCCACGATCCGCTTCATGCAGGCGTTGCACTCGGCGGTCTTGAGGGCTTCCGCCGTCACCGCCGCCAGGTAATCGCCGCCCAGCAGCCGGCCCTGGGCGGCCGCCTGCTCCACTTTGGCGGCGTCCCCGCCCACTAGGCCGCTGCGGCTGCGGCGGCCCGGCTCATAGTCCCGGCTGGTGGCCTGCATCACCTGCCACAGGCGCCGCATCTCGGCCCGGCTGGCCTCTTCGGTCAGGCGGCTCTCGGCCAGGTCGCTGCGCAGCACCGCTTGGGCCAGGGTGCAGCCCTGCTCGTGGGCATAGGCCAGCATCTCGGCACAGGATAAAAAGGACATACGCGCTCCCTCCTTCAGCCCCGCAGGCCCCGCGCCTGCCGGTCCATATCTTCCACTACAATGTCGTAGATCTCCCCCAGGCCGGCGCAGTATTCCAGCACGCGCCAGGGCTCGTTGGTGTGGAAATGGAGCTTGAGGGTGTCCTCATCCCCGACGGTCAGCAGGCAGTCGCCTGCAAAGTGGCTGCGGATATAGTCGTTGACGGCGTCCTCGCCCACGCGGCAGCCGTCGATCAAAAGCTGGGTATCGTATCTGTATTCCATGGTCCGGGTCCTTTCTATGCTTCGTCGTCCACATTCAGGCAGGTGACCTTGCGGATGCCCGGCACCGCCGTCAGCTGGAACTCCAGCGGGGCGGGGATGTGGCTGTCGCATTCCAGCACCATCACCGCCTCGCCCCCCGGGGCCGAGCGGAACACCTGCATGGAGGCCACGTTGATCTGCCGCCGGGCCAGCGCCAGCGCCACCTCAGCGATGCAGCCGGGGGTGTCGTCGTTGTGGATGATGAGGGTGTTGGCGTCCCCGCCAAAGTCGGCGGCCACCCCGTCGATGGAGGTGACCCGGATGCGCCCGCCCCCCACCGAGGCGGCGGACAGGTTCAGCCGGCGGGTGGGCCCTTCCAGCGCCAGGACGGCGGTGTTGGGGTGGGCCGCGCGCAGCTCCACCGGGTGGATGTTGAACGCCAGCCCCGCCTGTTCGGCCAGGGCAAAACTGTCGGGCAGGCGGGGGTCGTCCGGCTTCATGCCCAGCAGCCCGGCCACGATGGCCCGGTCGGTGCCGTGGCCCCGGCCGGTGGTGGCAAAGCTGCCGTACAGCCCGATGTCGGCCCGGACAGGCGCCTCGCCCAAAAGCTGGCGGGCCGTCCGGCCGATGCGGGCCGCGCCGGCGGTATGGCTGGAGGAGGGCCCGATCATGACCGGACCCAGAACGTCAAACAGGCGCATTGTGTGTCAAACCTAGCCTTTCGCTGCAAATTTGGGCGGCTGGATGGCCCCGCCCGCAGAAAAATCCAATTTTATTATACCGCTTTTGCGCCGGATGTGCTATAATAATTTCAAATTGACTACATCGCGCCCGCATGGGGCCGCACGGAGGGTAACATCGACATGAAACTGGTAAGTGTAGAAACGCCTGAAAAGAACGTCTGCAAAATGACCTTCAGCGCCTCGGCCGCAGAGCTGGAGGAGGCCGCCGAGGCTGTCTATGAGCGCACGCGGGATACCTTTACGATCAAGGGTTTTGCCAAAGGGCAGGCCGACCGCGCCCAGATCGAGGCCGACCGCGGCGAGCACGTGTTCTGGTACGACGCCATCAACGACCTGATGGACCGGGACGTCCCCGGCCTGTACGAAAAGGCCCTGGCCGACCACAATCTGACCCCGGTGGACGAGCCCAGCTACGACCTGGTCAGCGTGAAAAAAGAGGACGGCTTCGTGGCCACCGCCACCGTCGCCCTGCAGCCCACCTTCGTGCTGGGCAAGACCCAGGGCTTTGAGGTCAGCTGCACCATCCCCGCCACCACCGACAAAGAGGTGGAGCGGGTGATCGAGCGCCGCCGCGCCGGCTTTGCCGAGCTGGTGCCCCACAAGGGCCCCGCCGTCAAGGGCAACATCGTCCACATGGACTACACCGGCTACGTCAACGGCGAGCCTTTCCCCGGCGGCAGCGCCACCAAGCAGGCCATCGAGCTGGGCCGCGGCCGGATGATCCCCGGCTTTGAGGAAGGCATCGTCGGCCATCAGGCAGGGGACGAGTTCGACCTGAACGTCACCTTCCCCGCCTCCTACCACGCCAAGGACCTGGCCGGCAAAGAGGCCACCTTCAAGGTCAAGATCATCGACGTGTGCATCCGCCAGCTGCCGGCCCTGAACAGCGACTTTGCCAAGAAGGCGGGCAAGGTGGACACCATGGAGGAATACCGCGCCCAGATCCACGACCAGCTGGCCAAGCGCAAGCGGACCGCCGCCGTCAACCACGCCCGCAACCAGATCCTGATGATGCTGGCCGACGCCGCCGAAGGCGAGCTGCCCGACATCCTGGTGGAAAACGCCTACCACGCCGAGATGCAGTCCTTCCAGCAGCAGCTGCAGATGCAGCGGATGAGCCTGGACAAGTACCTGGGCCAGGTGCACCAGACCCGCGACGAGTTCAAGGCCGCCGTCCGCAAGGCCGCCGAGCGGAACACCCGCGCCCGGATGGCCCTGCTCCAGATCGCCGGCGCCGAGGGCCTGCTCCCCACCGACGCCGAGGTGGACGCCCAGCTGGCCCAGCGGGCCGAGATGGCCAAAAAGACCCTGGAGGAGGTCAAGGAAAAGACCGACCTGCGGGCCTTCCGCCGCAACGAGGCCATCCGCCGTGCCGCCGACTGGGTGATCCAGCGCTCCACCGTCAAGGAGATCCAGGCGTAAAGCCTCTCCCGCCCCCTTTCAATCAAAACAAACAGGACGCAGAACCGGTGCCCTCGCACCTTCTCTGCGTCCTGATTTTTTGTGCGCCGGGGGGAGGGGGTCAGCCTTCCTCCGCTTCCGGGTCCGCTTTTCCCAGGAGCTTTCGTTTCAGGCGGAACAACAGCCTGCCGGCCGGCCCGGTCATCAGGGCCAGCCCCAGCAGGATGCCGAAAGCTCCCCCGAGGGCAAAGTCCGCCAGATTCATCGTCCAGCCCTCCGCCGCCAGGCCACAGACCTCCAGCGCCCCATAGAGGGCAAACGCCGCCACTCCCAGCCAGGCCATCCAGTTCAGGTTGCGGGTGATCCGCCGGTTCACCTCGGCGGAATACCCCGCCGCGATCTGCAGGGTGTCGCGGGTATC
>ERZ1090868.2063-NODE-2065-length-10105-cov-10.884478_pt1 | contig 10105 bp, 9 predicted proteins | sample MGYA00478475_ERZ1090868 | MGnify/ENA primary metagenome ERZ1090868 (study PRJEB33644, sample SAMEA5815747) | chicken gut metagenome | biome: Chicken; feature: Gastrointestinal Tract; material: Caecum | place: Ireland | collected 2019-01-01 | study: A study of...
AATAAGAAACAAGGAGGCGAGACCACCGAAAACAGAACGATTTACCTCATAATCTTAAGAAAGGAAGGTATGGACCACCAGCAACGTAAAAGCTCTCTTTTATAAAAAGAGAAAAACAAAAAATGAATAAGTAAATAAGATTAAAAAATAAAGAAAGCAGAGGTATTGTCCAATGCACAATGAAGAACAGTAAAAGCCATCCGGTAGATGGGGGAAGAAAAAACCGGATGGCTTTTATTATGCATAAAAATCCTGTTTTCTCAGATACTAAGCGTAACATAAGAAACTGGAGGTTATGATTATGTTACGTTATTTACCTGTAAGGAAAATTAACGCAAGAGAAGTTCTGGATTCCAGAGGTAATCCCACCGTGGAAGTAGAAGTCACTGTGGGCGAGGGAGTCGTCGGATTAAAAGGATATACAGGAAGAGCTATCGTGCCGTCAGGAGCGTCTACCGGGAAATTTGAGGCGGTGGAGCTGCGGGACAGAGAAAAACGTTACGGTGGAATGGGCGTCCAGAGGGCTGTGGAAAATGTAAACACAGTCCTGGCGGATGCCATTGTCGGAGAGAATGCCCTGGATCAGACACGGGTCGATCGGCTTCTTGTGGAGGCGGATGGGACGGAGAACAAGGAAAAGTTAGGCGCCAATGCGATTCTCGGCGTTTCTCTGGCAGTGGCCCGCGCAGCCGCGAAAGCGCTGGGGATTCCGCTATATCAGTATCTGGGCGGATGCGGGGCCGGCCGGCTTCCGGTTCCGATGATGAATATTCTCAATGGCGGCCGTCATGCGGATAATACGGTGGATTTTCAGGAATTTATGATCATGCCGGTCGGAGCCGGCTGCTTTCGGGAAGGACTGGAGATGTGTACGGAGACGTACCATGTACTGAAAAAAATCCTGAAAGACCGGGGGCTGTCGACGGGCGTCGGTGATGAAGGAGGTTTTGCGCCGGATCTGAAGGATACAAGGGAAGCATTACAGCTTCTGGTGGAGGCGGTGGAGCAGGCCGGATACCGTCCGGGAGAACAGATCAGCATCGCGATGGACGCGGCGTCCAGTGAACTTTATCAGGAGGACAGACATGTCTATAGCTTTTCCGGAGAGAGCGAACAGACGGGAAAAACTGTGGAGAGGGATACAGCGGAGATGATTGATTACTATCAGGAACTGATCGGTGAGTTCCCGATCGTCTCCATCGAGGACGGACTCTATGAGGATGATTTTGACGGCTGGAAACAGATGACGGATACGCTGGGAAATAAGATTCAGCTTGTGGGAGACGATCTGTTTGTCACGAACCCCAAAAGACTTCGGTGCGGGATCCGTCTTGGCGTTGCCAACGCGATTCTGGTCAAGGTAAATCAGATCGGAACATTGACGGAAGCAATGGAGGCGACACGCACCGCGCTCCATGCAGGATATCACGCAGTGATCTCTCACCGGTCCGGAGAGACGGAAGACTGTTTTCTTGCGGATCTGGCGGTTGCCTGCAATGCCGGACAGATCAAGACCGGCGCTCCCTGCCGGTCGGATCGTAATGCAAAGTACAACCAGCTCCTTCGGATCGAAGAGTATCTGGGGCAGAATGCATGGTATAAATCCCCATTTTGCGGTGAATGTGTGAATGGCAGCGGACTGTTAAAAAAATAAAAGAATTTAAAAAAAACCGGTTGAAATCCTGCCTGTCCTATGGTACACTGATAAAAGTTAGCCTAGGAGGTGCAGTTTTGGAGATTTTAAGAATTGTTTTAACGGTAATATATGTCATTGACTGTGTTGCATTGACGGTGGTCGTACTGATGCAGGAAGGAAAACAGCAGGGTCTGGGCGCTATCGCCGGTATCGCGGATACCTACTGGGGAAAGAACAAAGGACGTTCTGCTGAGGGAAATCTGATTCGTGCAACGAAGATTATGGCAGTTTTGTTTATTGTATTGTCAATGGTTTTAAACATGAACTTTTAAGACACGGGAGCTGTGCAAACGGCTCCCGGTTTTGCGTTATACGAAAGTTTCAATCACAGAGGTAAGAAAGAAATGAGCAGAAAAAGCAGAAAAGAATATGCGAAAAAAAAGAAAAATATACAGGCACAGAGACAAAAGCCCCGCCGGAGAGATCATCAGCTGTTTAAAAACAGAAAGAAGATGATCATGGATCTGCTCTCGTCGAAAAATTACGTACCGATGCGTGCCAAGGATATGGCGATGCTGCTGCAGATTCCGAAAAATCAGAGGTATGAACTGGCAGAAGTGTTGGAGGATCTGGTAAAAGAAGGAAAAGCAGATATTCTCGCAGGCGGAAAATACCAGAAAGCGCGTCAGGGAGAATCTACTGAAGAGCGGAGAAGCTCCGGCAGCAGGGAACCGGCTCAGGAGAAAAAGCCGCGGCTCCAGACCGTAAATATCCAGGATATCGTGGATGCCTATGAACTCCCGGAGGAGTTCCCGCCGAAGGTGCAGCAGATGGCCTGCCGCTGTCCGCAGGAGGTGATCCCCAATGATCTGAATGGGAGAATGGATCTGAGAGACTGGCAGATGGTGACGATCGACGGGGAGGATGCAAAGGATCTGGATGACGCGGTCTCTCTGACAATGGAGGGAGACAAGTATCTTCTGGGTGTGCACATTGCGGATGTGAGTAATTATGTACAGGCGGGATCGGCGCTGGACAGAGAAGCGCTGAAGCGGGGAACCAGTGTGTATCTGCCTGACCGTGTGATCCCGATGCTTCCAAGAGAACTGTCCAATGGGATCTGTTCCCTGAATCAGGGAGAGGACCGGCTTGCGCTCAGTTGTCTGATGTGGATCGATCCGGAAGGACGGGTGACAGACCATAAAATCGCAGAGACAGTGATTCATGTGGACCGGCGGATGACGTATACTGTAGTGAACGGGATTCTGACGGAACCGGAAAACTGTCCGGATTGGATGGAGGAATACCGGGAACTTGTTCCGATGTTCCGGCGGATGGAGCAGTTGTCCGCGCTGCTGAGAAAACGGCGGGCGAAGAGGGGCGCTATCGAGTTTGAATTTCCGGAGAGCAAGATCATTCTGGACGAGGAAGGGACGCCGGTGGAGATCCGGCCGTATCCTTCCAACACCGCGACAAAGCTGATCGAGGACTTTATGCTGCTGGCCAACGAGACGGTGGCCAGAGAATACTGTACGAGAAAGCTGCCGTTTGTCTACCGGACGCATGAGAAGCCGGACCGGGAAAAGATGGAAGGCGCCCTGCAGCTGATCCGGGAACTGGGAATTCCTGTCAGCAAAAAAGGACATGATATCACGCCTGCGGAAGTGCAGAAAATTCTCAGCGAAATTGAGGGAATGGAAACAGAGGCGCTGGTCAGCCGTCTTCTGCTCCGGTCTATGTCAAGAGCGGTTTATACGACCGACTGTGTCGGTCACTTTGGTCTTGCCGCGGAATATTACTGTCACTTTACATCTCCGATTCGCCGATACCCGGATCTGCAGATCCACCGGATCATCAAAGATGATCTCAGGGGACGGCTGGACAGAGACGGGAGGATCGCCGGCTACCGTCAGCGTCTGCCGGAGGTTGCAGACCAGTCCAGTTCTACAGAACAGAGAGCGCAGGAAGTGGAGCGGGAAGCGGTGAAACTGAAGAAAGCAGAATATATGCTGGAACATCTGGGCGAAGAGTACGAAGGTGTGATCTCCGGGGTCACCGGGTGGGGCTTCTATGTGGAACTGCCCAACACGGTGGAAGGACTGGTGCATATCATGTCTCTTCGGGACGATTACTATGAATTTGATGAGAAAAGCTACCGGCTGGTCGGCGAGGCGACCGGCAGAACATTCGGTATGGGTCAGAAGGTACGGGTTCGTGTCAAGGATGCGGTCCCGGTAAACCGGACGATCGATTTTGTTCTGACGGAGTGAGCGGACACACTGACAGCCGCTGGGAGAAGGAGAGGAAATAATGGCGAAGGAAAAAGGAAGCCGTCTGATTGCCAACAATAAGAAAGCATATCACGACTATTTTATCGAAGAAAAATATGAGGCGGGGATTGCGCTGGCAGGAACCGAGGTGAAATCCCTCCGTATGGGAAAATGCAGCATTAAGGAATCTTTTCTGCGGATCGAAAAAGGAGAGGTTTATATTTATGGTATGCACATCAGCCCCTACGAGAAGGGTAACATTTTCAACAAGGATCCGCTGAGAGTCCGGAAGCTTTTGCTCCACGACTATGAGATCCGGAAGCTTCAGAACCAGATCAAGGAGAAAGGATACACGCTGGTTCCGCTGCAGGTGTATTTTAAGAACAGCCTGGTCAAAGTGGAGATTGGACTGGCCCGCGGTAAAAAACTTTATGACAAGCGCCAGGATATCGCGAAGAAAGATCAGCGCAGAGAGGCCCAGAGAGACTTTAAGGTCAGGAATCTGTATTAAACCGGGAGTGTAAATCACCGGTATGACGAGTTGGAACTTTTATGTTTGTAACTGTTCAGGCAGGTTTACGCAGCAGATGCGCGTACCTGCCTGAATTGTTACATATCTATCAGCCGGGAGCCAGTGCTTCAGCCGATCAGCGACAGGAAAGTCGCCGGACCTGCATTGCCGTCTACAGCCAGATTATTTGCTCCCTGATAACTTTTCACCGCCTGTTCCAGTCCGCTTCCAAATATTCCCGGAGATTCTACACCGTTGACGGCATAATCTTTCAGCATCAGCAGAATCTCCGCTGCTGTCACCAGATATTGCCGTTCCCCTCGCGTAACATAGTGTGTTCCGAGGGCCTGACGTGATCTGGTGCCCCAGATTCCATCCACGGACAGCCCCGCCTGATAATCCAGGTTCAGCGCCTGCTGCAGAACCATAACGCCCGCTTTCTTTGTACGGCTGCCGCGGATACCGTCGGGAGAAATCCCCGCGCTGCAGAAATTATTTGCATGAATCTGGCCGTCGCGTATCACGGTGCTTCCCGAATCGGAGACTGTTCCGGATGTGCTGCCGGAACCGCCGCTGTCCCAGGTCGCACGGAAATTTTCAAAAGTGCCGTATTGTTCCTTCAGCTTCGCCGGTGTACTTCCCCAGTCCGGCAGATACAGATGAGGACGGTCGACAATGCTCGACCAGTCTCCTCCCCATCCGAGTCCCAGAGATTTTCCAAGCGCTCCCACTCTGTCAAAAAATGCGTCGTCATCATAGGCATGGCCGCTGACATTTTTATAAAAATCGAAAGCGATGCCCCACTGATGCTGGGAACTGTAGGAACTTCCCGGCGCATTGGTGACGATCGCTCCGGGCTTCGTCCTTCCCTGAGCATATAATGCATCCTGCTCCGCGACACTGCGGAAACACTCCCCAATTCCCAGTGCCAGATTTTCCTGTCGGCATGCTGCCTGCAGCTGTGAGATCGTCTTTTGCAGACGAGGATGCAGTTCACTGATATCTCTTCCCATCATACACTCCTTTCCGATAGGATCAAATTTTTTTAATTTTCCACAATCGTTCAGCCGGGTGAGCTGCCGTTATTCTTCTTTTTTCATCTGCTTGGCCATCTGGTTTACGTAAGTGGACAGTCCTGCCACCAGAATTCCCTGTACAACAGATGTGAATACCGCCATCGCAACACAGCGCGGATCCGTCAGTTCCGAAGTCGCCAACACCCAGATCCCGCACAGGAGAATCCCCGCGCCGCCAAGGATCAGCGGAATATATCGGTCTTTGATCCCGCCGGCTTTCTTCAATCCAATCCCGATCAGATACAGAACAACCGACACCACCAGAAGCTCCGGTCGGATATAACTCATTAACTCTTCCATGAACAACTCCTTTTCCTTTTACTATCATATATTCACCAGAACCGGAAAATGGTACAAGAAGATGCTGTTCTTTCATCCGGACGGTTATCAGGAAAGATAAAAGGAAAATAAAAAAATTATAAAGAGCGTTGACAGGTCAAATTTTATGGGTTATAGTAGGAAAGTGAAAACTTCATCTGCGTAAAACCAGAGAGCGGAAATCCTTTGCTTTCCGCCGAAAGCGTTCGGGCTTGTACTGGTTTCGACGGGGGTTTTGAAGTTTGGGAAGCCATCCGCGGACTCCGGGACCGCGCAACAACCTGGAACTTAAAATTAAACGCAGATAATAATGAATTAGCGTACGCTGCCTAATGGCGGCTGTCGGAGCGTGAGAATCCCGCGGCTTATTCTCCGGCATCAAAAACCAGCGGGGCACTTCCCTGCCAAAGCTTTGCGGCAGTGAAAGATTTTATGAAGCTACCAATGTATCAAGCCTGTCATCCGGCGTGATGCGGAGGGAATTTTAAAAGAATGACTGTGATGGGAGATGCCTGAATGGATAGGCTTTCGGACGCGGGTTCGATTCCCGCCAGGTCCATATTGGAAAACCGTGAAATTTCTTGGAGAGACAAGGATTTCACGGTTTTTTTGTATGCTTGTCCGTTACCCTGTCAAAAAAGAAACCTCTGAAAAAATCAGAGGTTTCAGACATGGAGCATATGGGATTCGAACCCACGGCCTCAACAATGCGAATGTTGCGCGCTCCCAACTGCGCTAATGCCCCATGAAATATAGTATAGCACTTTTTCAAAAAAAATCAATATTTTTTCTCCAAAATGAGGAAAAAATGTGACAGAAAATGTGACAGTTCAATCAGATGAACTGCTGCGAAAAGGCATCCGCAGCGAAAATCCAGGTTGCCGTTCCGGAAGACAGGAAGTATAATAACAAAGAGGAGTGATTTTAAATCCACGGCTGTTTCACAAAATAAACATAAACGTTTGCTAAAATGGAAAAAAGTGAAGGAAAGCGGGCCTGTGCAGTGGGGGCAACAGAAGAGGCGCTGTGCGGTCTGAGAGAGGACGTGAAAAAATGGATAAGATAAAAATTCTGGTGGTGGACGATGAAAGCAGGATGCGCAAGCTGGTGAAGGACTTTCTGACCAAGAGCGGATATGAGGTGCTGGAAGCCGGCGACGGCGAGGAAGCGCTGGATCTGTTTTTCAAGGACAAAGAGATCGCACTGATCATCCTGGACGTCATGATGCCGAAGATGGACGGATGGCAGGTCTGCCGGGAAGTCCGTCAGTATTCCAAGGTGCCGATCATCATGCTGACTGCAAAGAGTGACGAGAGAGATGAGCTTCTGGGATTCGACCTGGGAGTGGATGAGTATATTTCAAAACCGTTTTCTCCGAAAATCCTGGTGGCGAGGGTGGAAGCGATCCTGCGCCGGACCGGGCAGGTGGACGCGGAAAATGTGCTGGAAGCAGGCGGCATCAGGATTGACAAAGCGGCTCATCAGGCAACGCTGGACGGAGAACCTATGGAACTCAGTTATAAGGAGTTCGAACTTCTGACTTATTTCCTGGAGAACCAGGGGATCGCTCTGTCCCGGGAAAAGATCCTGAACAATGTATGGAATTATGATTATTTCGGCGATGCCCGTACGATTGATACCCATGTAAAAAAACTGAGAAGTAAGATGGGGAAAAAAGGAGAGTATATCAAGACCATCTGGGGCATGGGTTATAAATTTGAGGTGGACAAATGAAATATTCGGTGAAGAGGAAGATCGCAGTCACATTCATTGTAGTGATGACAGCGGCGTTGGCGGCGATCGCACTGCTCAATTACGCCTTTCTCGGCACATATTATACGTATCAGAAGGTCGATACGCTGAAACAGGCGTGGAGTACGCTGGATCAGCTGAATGTTCAGAAATCGGACGATGTTCCGTCGGAGTTTACCCAGTTCTGCGCGACGAATAATCTGAAAGTTCTTGTGGTCAATGCTTATCTGAACGGAAGAATCTACCAGAATACGATCGACAGCGAGGTGATGCAGATCCGCCTTGCCGGTATTGAACTGGGCTTGGAGCAGCGCAACACGGAAGTACTGGAAAAAGTGGAACAGGAGGACTACAATTTTGAGATCCAGAATTTCCATGAGACGACGATGAATATCGACTATCTTCAGCTGGTGGGTGAACTGAGCAATAACAATTACTGTATGATCCAGTGTCCTATCGACAGCATCGAGGACGCAGCGGCGATTTCCAATCAGTTTTATACTTATGTGGGGATTGTGACGATCCTTGTCGGTGCGGTAGTGATCTGGCTGGTGGCCAGCAGGATCGTGCGCCCGATCAAGGAGCTGACGGAGATTTCCAAGCGCATGGCTGCTCTGGACTTTGATGCCAGATATGTCAGCGGCGGAGAGGATGAGATCGGAGAACTGGGGAACAATTTTAACTCCATGTCGGACAAACTGGAGCTGGCAATTTCCGAATTGAAGAGTGCGAACGCGGAACTGCAGAAGGATATTGAGAAAAAGACACAGATCGATGAAATGCGCAGAGAATTTCTTTCCAATGTCACCCATGAATTGAAGACGCCGCTTGCGTTGATCCAGGGATATGCGGAAGGCCTGAAAGACAATATTAACGAGGACCAGGAAAGCCGTGATTTCTACTGTGACGTCATTGTGGACGAGGCGTCCAAGATGAATGAGATGGTAAAAAAACTGCTGAATCTGAACCAGTTGGAGTTCGGAAATGACCAGGTGACGATGGAGCGGTTCGATCTGGCGGAAGTGATCCGTGGAGTGCTTCAGTCTTCTGGTATCCTAATCGAACAGAAAGGGGCCAAGGTCGTTTTCAACCAGCAGGATCCGGTTCCCGTATGGGGAGATGAATTTAAGGTAGAAGAAGTGATCACCAATTATCTGACGAACGCGCTGAATCATCTGGATTATGACCATATCATAGAGATTAGCTGCAAGGCAGAGGGAAATGTAGTAACGACCACAGTTTTCAACACCGGAGATCCGATCCCGGAGGAAGATATCGACAAGATCTGGATCAAATTTTATAAAGTAGACAAGGCGCGGACCAGGGAATACGGCGGAAGTGGGATCGGTCTTTCCATCGTCAAGGCGATCATGGATTCCCTGAACCAGAAATGCGGCGCCGTCAATTATGAGAACGGCGTCGCCTTCTGGTTCACGCTGGAAAAAGGATCCTTGGAGCGGGACAGTTCTTCTGACTGAATAGATGCTTTGGCGGAACAGACCTTCCGTCTGAACGGTTGTGATTCAGAGTATGTCACAGAAGAAGATCGGACGAGACGCCTTCCGGTAGGGAAGGCCGTTTAAACTGACGGGACAGTTCCTGGAGAAGCTGCATGGCCGGGGTAAAGGTTTTGTTTTTGTGGTACACAAGAAAAAAGCTCCGGTTCCATTCTTCCGTGCTGTTCTGAATGACGTGGATTTTTCCGCTGCGCACTTCGTCGTCGATCAGCCGGATGGAAATAACGGTCAGACAGTTGTTATACATGACCATATTTCGGATTGCCTGCGGGGTATTGGACTCGCAGGCAATTTTAATCTGGATCCCTCTGTTCTGAAGGGTACGTGCAAACAGATCCCTGGTTCCGCTTCCCGGTTCCCGCAGTGCGAATGGCTGATGGTTCAGCTCGTGGAAAGAGATGGTTTTGCGGGAGGCGAAAGGGTGAGAGGGCGAACAGGCCAGAACGAGGAGATCGTCGACGACCGGGATACTGATCAGATCCTGATGGGTGATCCGGCCTTCCACAAGCGCGATATCCAGAGTAGAATTGAGCAGATGTTCCTGGATTTCCCGGGTATTGCCGACCTGAGCATACAGCTCCAGTTCCGGTCGTTTGGACTGAAGCTGGGAAATGATTTTGGAGAGCAGGCAGTTTCCCACGGTAATGCTTGCGCCGATGCGCAGACGGTCCACCATCCGGTCTTTGCGCATGGCTTCCTCGAGAAGCTCAAAGGAACGTACCGTTTCACGGGCATAGGTCAGCAGCTTTTTTCCGCTTTCCGTGATATAGAGCCGTTTGGATAGGCGTTCAAACAGGAGAACACCGTAGTATTCTTCCAGTTCATGGATCGCCTGGCTGACGGTGGGCTGGGAAATATAGCACTTTTTAGCCGCAGCGCTCATCTTTTCGGTCTCGGCTACCTGGATAAATATTTTCAGATGTCGGATTGTCATGTTCGTATCTCCAGTCTTTCATTGGTTTTACCTATTAATATGATTTGATAATATCATTTTTAAAATGAATGAACAAGTAGTAAAATAGAAA
>ERZ1090868.2064-NODE-2066-length-10103-cov-4.801553_pt1 | contig 10103 bp, 9 predicted proteins | sample MGYA00478475_ERZ1090868 | MGnify/ENA primary metagenome ERZ1090868 (study PRJEB33644, sample SAMEA5815747) | chicken gut metagenome | biome: Chicken; feature: Gastrointestinal Tract; material: Caecum | place: Ireland | collected 2019-01-01 | study: A study of the...
GATGCTCCGGGAGAAGCGCATGGCCCTGGGCCACAAGGTGGATGACCACGAGGATGCACATAATCTCATGGGCCATAGATAAGAAATCTTCAGGGAGTAAAGCGGGATTGTATACGGATACGGGTTGACATCTTCTCTGTCCTTGCTATAATGGAAAAAGAGTGCCGGTAAAAGCCGCACGAAGGGGTACACCACCACGGGTGTAGTTCTTTCGTGCGGCTTTTTTTATTGCGAAAGGAGGAGACTAGTTGGTAAAGATCAACGGAGAATGGCTGGAGCTGGCCGGAAGCACCCTGACCGACTATCTGGCCGATGCAGGCTTTGACTCCAAGCGGGTTGCGGTAGAGCGCAACGGGGAGATCGTCCCCAAGAGGCTTTACGGTGAGACCGTCCTGGCGGACGGGGACACCCTGGAAGTCGTGGGCTTTGTGGGGGGCGGCTGATATGATGCCCACACGGGAGGAGATGCACCTGGCTCTCCAGGAGCGGCACGGCGCGGAGCTACAGGCCCGGTTTGACGCGGGCCGGGTGGCGGTCTGCGGGCTGGGGGGCCTGGGCTCCAACGTGGCTATCGCCCTGGCCCGGGCCGGTGTGGGACGCCTCCATCTGATCGACTTTGACCGGGTGGATTTGACAAACCTGAACCGCCAGCAGTATACGGTGGAGCAGTTGGGGCAGTATAAGACCCAGGCTCTGGCTGAGACGCTGCGGAAGATTGCCCCTTACTGCGAGATTATGATAGATACCATCCGGGTAACGGAGGAAAATCTGCCTGCGCTGCTGGAAAAGGACGGCATCGTATGCGAGGCCTTCGACCGGCCGGATGCCAAGGCCATGCTGGTCTCCGGTGTGCTGGAGCACTTTCCGGACAAGCCCCTGGTTGCCGCCTCCGGCATGGCGGGGCTGGGCAGCGCCAACACCATACGCACCAGGCGGGCCTTCGGCCGCCTGTACCTGTGCGGCGACGGCGCGTCGGACGTGTCCGACGGGCTGGGGCTGGTGTCCGCCCGGGTGGCGGTGTGCGCCGCCCACCAGGCCCACATGATCCTCCGGCTCCTGGCCGGAGAGACGGAACCGTAACGCAGAACAAGAGAACATACACACCAAATGGGAGGAGATATCCATGCAGACAGTACAGCACAACAGCGATCCCCTGGTGATCGGCGGGCACGCCTTCACGTCCCGCTTCATTCTGGGCTCCGGGAAGTACTCCCTGAAGCTCATCGAGGCCGCCGTCCGGGACGCGGGGGCGGAGCTCATCACCCTGGCGGTCCGCCGGGCCAACACCAGGGAGCACGAGAACATTCTGGACTACATCCCCCAGGGCGTCACCCTGCTGCCCAACACCTCCGGCGCCCGGAACGCCGAGGAGGCGGTGCGCATCGCCCGGCTGGCCCGGGAGCTGGGCTGCGGCGATTTTGTGAAGATCGAGATCATGCGGGACTCCAAGTATCTCCTTCCGGACAACCAGGAGACCATCCGGGCCACGGAGACGCTGGCGAAGGAGGGCTTTGTGGTCATGCCCTACATGTATCCGGATCTGAACACGGCCCGGGATCTGGTGAACGCGGGCGCGGCGGCGGTGATGCCCCTGGCGTCCCCCATTGGCTCCAACAAGGGGCTGGCCACCCGGGAGTTCATCCAGATCCTCATCGACGAGATCGACCTGCCCATCATCGTGGACGCGGGCATCGGCCGGCCCTCCCAGGCCTGCGAGGCCATGGAGATGGGAGCGGCGGCCATTATGGCCAACACAGCCCTGGCCACCGCGGGGGATCTGCCCCTGATGGCCTCCGCGTTCCGGAAGGCCATTGAGGCGGGGCGGCAGGCCTATCTCTCCGGCCTGGGCCGGGTGCTGGTGCGGGGCGCCGCCGCCTCCGACCCCCTGACCGGCTTTCTCCGGGACTGAGAGGGGGCGCGGAACATGGAAAATCAGTTCTTTGTGGACTCCGAATACCTGAGCCCCGAGGCGCTCTCCCGCAAGCACCAACTGGAGACCGACCCCGCCAGCCGCACGGACCACATGGCCTACCTGCCCGGCATGGAGCGCATCCAGTCCGACGTGATGGACAAGGTCATGGCCCAGATGGGCGCCTACGAGCCGGACCAGTACACCGCCCGGGACGTGGAGGCGGCCCTGGCCCACGAGACCTGCTCCATCGAGGACTTCAAGGCTTTGCTCTCGCCGGCGGCGGAGCCCTATCTGGAGCGGATGGCCCAGCGGGCCCGGCTGGAGACCCGGAAGCACTTCGGCAATACGGTCTACCTCTTCACCCCCCTGTACATCGCCAACTACTGCGAGAACTACTGCATCTACTGCGGCTTCAACTGCTACAACCACATCAAGCGCATGAAGCTGAACGCAGAGCAGATCGAGCACGAGATGCGGGTGATCGCCGACTCCGGCATGGAGGAGGTGCTCCTCCTCACCGGCGAGAGCCGGTCCATGAGCGGGGTGGAGTACATCGGCGAGGCCTGCAAGCTGGCCCGGAAGTACTTCCGCATGGTGGGGCTGGAGATCTATCCGGTCAACAGCGACGAGTACCGCTACCTGCGGGCGTGCGGGGCCGACTACGTCACCGTGTTTCAGGAGACCTATGACCCGGACAAATATGAGGCCCTCCACCTGATGGGCCACAAGCGGGTGTGGCCCTACCGGTTTGAGGCCCAGGAGCGGGCCCTGATGGGCGGCATGCGGGGCGTGGGCTTCTCGGCCCTGCTGGGGCTGGCGGACTTCCGCAAGGACGCCCTGGCCACCGGCCTGCACGTCTACTACCTCCAGCGCAAGTACCCCCACGCGGAGATGTCCCTGTCCTGTCCCCGGCTGCGGCCCATCATCAACAACGACAGGATCAACCCACGGGATGTCCACGAGCGGCAGCTCTGCCAGGTGCTGTGCGCCTACCGGATCTTCCTGCCCTTCGCGGGCATCACCGTCTCCTCCCGGGAGAGCGCGGAGTTCCGCAATGGCATCGTGAAGATCGCCGCCACCAAGGTGTCCGCCGGCGTGTCCACCGGCATCGGCGACCACGAGAGCAAGTATACCGGCCAGGAGAGCGGCGGGGCCGAGGGGGACGAGCAGTTTGAGATCAACGACGGCCGCAGCTTTGCCAGGATGTATGATGACATGTCCGCCGAGGGCCTTCAGCCCGTGCTGAACGACTACCTGTATGTCTGATATTCTGTGTGTGACCAGCCGGAGCCTGTGCCGGGAGGACTTCCTCACCCGGCTGGAGCGGATTGCCGCCGCCGGCCCCGCCGGGGTGATCCTGCGGGAGAAGGATCTGCCCCCGGAGGACTACCGCGCCCTGGCGGAGCGGGCGCTGGCCCTCTGCCGAGCCAGGGGGGTGCCCTGCATCCTCCACAGCTTCCCGGAGACCGCGGAGGCGCTGGGGGAGCGGGCCATTCACCTGCCGCTGCCCCTGCTGCGCGCCCTCCCGCCGGAGCGGCGGGGGGCCTTCCGGGTTCTGGGGACATCCTGCCACAGCGTGGAGGACGCCCGGGAAGCGGAGAAGTTGGGGTGTACCTACATCACCGCGGGCCACGTGTTTGCCACCGACTGCAAGAAGGGCCTGGCCCCCAGGGGTCTGGACTTCCTCCGGGCGGTGTGCCGCGCCGTGGATCTCCCGGTGTGGGCCATCGGGGGCATCACCCCGGAGAACTTCCCGTCCGTACGGGCGGCCGGCGCCAGAGGGGGATGCGTCATGAGCGGTCTGATGACCTGTGCCGACCCGGCGGCGCTGCTGGAGCGCTTTGCACGGCGGGACTGAGCCAATGGCGCAAAGATGGTGGAGCTTTGCCGGAAGCTCTATGCTGGATCGGAAGCAAACAGACGACTGGGCAAACAGCCGCCAGGCCGCCGGGGAGCTGCTCCGCCGGACGCCCCCGGCCCTGGCCCATGAGGAGGCGGAGCCGCCCCGGTAGCTCTCCTTGTTTTAAGAGAATCCATCAGAACGAGTAAAGGACGTCGTGTGCAGCTGCGCATGGCGTCCTTTTGCATGGAAAGGTGATAAAGACGGGAACCTATATTCACTTTACCGACGAGCAGAAGGAGCGGGCCAACTCCGTTGACTTGGAGGAGTTCCTGCGGCGGCGGGGAGAGAAACTGCTCCGCGCCGGGCGGGAGTTCCGGCTGGAGCGGCGGCACCGCATCACCGTCCGGGGCAGCGAGTGGTACGACCACGCCGCACGTCAGGGCGGCCATGCGGTCAGCTTCGTCCAGCACTTCTACGGAACAAGCTACCAGGAGGCCATGGAACTCCTGCTGGGAAATGAGTTGGGGAAGGCATATCCCGCCGCGCAGCCAAAGCAGGAGGGGCCGCCCAAGCCCTTCGCCCTGCCGCCGCCCCACACCGATATGCGCCGGATGTATGCCTATCTGATGAAACAGCGCCACATCAGCCGGGAGGTGATCACCCACTTCGCCCGGATCGGACTGTTATACGAGGACGCCCAATACCACAACTGCGTCTTTGTGGGCATGGATGAGCAGGGCGTCCCCCGCCACGCCCACAAGCGGAGTACCAACAGCCAGGGCAAGTCCTTCAAGGTCAATGTGGAGGGCAGCAGGCCCCAGTACAGCTTCCACCACGTGGGACAGGACGGCCTGCTCTATGTGTTCGAGGCCCCGATTGACATGCTGTCCTTTTTGACGCTGTACCCGGAGGGCTGGCAGGAGCACAGCTATGTGGCCCTGTGCGGCACCGGCGGCCAGGCCATACACTGGATGCTGGAACAGAACCCCTGCCTCCATGATGTGGTGCTCTGTCTGGATCACGATGAACCGGGACAGACAGCGGCCAAGCGCCTCCAGGAAGAACTGCAGGGAGCAGGATACCACAGCGGCATCCTGCTCCCTGTGCATAAGGACTGGAACGACGACCTGGTGCAGGGGCAGACCATGGCCGGCCCTGCCATGGCCATGGGACAGAGCATGTAGCCACATCCCCGTGCCGGAACCGCACCCTGCCCGCCAAGGGGGCGGTACGCCCTGCCGCTGGACCGGGCCCCGGTTCATCCTGGACCACCAAGAAGGTCACACTGGAAGGAGATCTAAGTACAGAGGACAGACAACAGAAGGGGATGATCGCTATGATCAACGAAACTTGGACGCTGATTCTCCTGCTGGCAGCGGTGTTCGGAGCCCTGGCGGCCATCGCCGCCTTCTCCAACCGGGGCAGCCTGGACAGCATCAAGAGCAGGGACGTGGGCGACGGCCAGCACGGCACCGCCCGCTGGGCCACACCGGCGGAGGTGCGGAAGACCTTCCGCTCCGTGCCCTTCCAGCCCGCCCTGTGGCGGAAGGGGGAGCAGCTCCCGGATGCGCAGGGGCTGGTGCTGGGCTGTGGGGGAAAGAACCCAGCCCCGCCAGAGCTCCACCTGTTGGGCCGAACGATACACCCGCCTGTGCCGGAAAAGCTGTGGAAGCACGGCGGGATCCGGGCCCTGGTAGATTGTGACGATATCCACTGCCTCATGATCGGCGCCTCCGGCGTGGGCAAAACCGCCTACTTCCTGTACCCAAATTTGGAGTACGCCTGCGCCAGCGGTATGAGCTTCCTAGCCTTGGATACGAAGGGGGATCTGTCACGGAATTATGGCGGCATCGCCCGGGACTGCTACGGCTATCAGGTGTCCGTGGTGGACCTCCGCAACCCGACAAAGTCCGATGGCTACAACCTGCTCACCCTGATCAACCACTACATGGACGTGTGCCGGAGGGAGCCCACCAACTTGGCTGCCCGGGCCAAGGCGGAGAAGTACGCCAAAATTCTGTCCAAGACTATCATCAACCCCGACGGGGAGAACTTCGCGCAAAATCAATATTTTTACGATGCGGCGGAGGGCGTACTCACCGCCGTGACCCTGCTGCTGGCGGAGTACCTGCCGCCCAAGAGGATCCACGGGGAGCTGCGGGAGCGGAGGCACATCGTGTCCGTGTTCAAGCTGGTGCAGGAGCTCCTGGCCCCCAGCATCCTGCCAGGGAAGAATGAGTTCCAGCTTCTCATGGATCGCCTGCCGGAGGAACACAAGGCCAAGTGGTTCTCCGGCTCCGCCCTCACTGCCGCCGAGCAGTCCATGGCCTCCGTCATGTCCACCGTCCTCTCCAGGCTCAACACCTTCCTGGACTCGGAGCTGGAGCAGGTGCTCTGCTTCGACAGCGCCATGGACGCCGAGAGCTTTGCCGCGAAGAAGTCCGCCAACTTTCTGATACTTCCGGAGGAGGACGCGACCAAGAACTTCATGGCCGGGCTGATGATCCAGACTCTGAGCCGGGAGCTGTTCTCCGTGGCGGATGAACACGATGGGAAGCTGCCCAACCGGGTGGTATTCTTCTGCGACGAGCTGGGCACCATGCCCGCCTTTGACATCCTGCCCCTGTTCTCCGCCGGCCGCTCCCGGCGGCTGACCCTGGTGCCAATTATTCAGTCCCTGGCCCAGTTGGAGAAGAATTACGGCAAGGAGGGGGCGGAGATCTTGACGGACAACTGCCAGGACACCATCTTCGGCGGCTTCGCCCCCAACAGTCAGACCGCCGAGGTGCTGTCCAAGGCCCTGGGCAGCCGCACCGTCATGAGCGGCTCCATCTCCAGGGGGAAGAACGATACCAGCCAGAGCTTACAGATGATTGAGCGCCCCCTCATGACACCGGACGAGCTCAAGTCCATCCCCAAGGGGCACTTCGTTGTCATGAAAACAGGCGCCCACCCCATGCAGACCCGCCTGCGTCTGTTCCTGGAGTGGGGGATCACCTTTGGAGAGCCCTACCAGGTGCCCCAGCGGGCCGCCCGTAAGGTGTACTATGCCAGTAAGGCGGAGCTGACTAACGCCATCTACCGGACATTTCCCCTCCGGACAGGGACAGTCAATTATCATACGGGGAAGGAACAGAAATAGAAATGAGCTATTTTAACGAGATCTACAATGACCCGGAACTGAGCGCCAGAGCCAAGCAGGTGTTGGTGTACCTCCATGACCGGGCAAACCAGGGTGGCGAGAGCTGGTACGCCATTGGCACCATGGCCAAAGACCTGAGCCTTTCCCGCTCGACCATAAAGCGGGCCCTGGCGGAGCTGATCCGCCAGGGTCGGGTGATAAAGCAGGCGAGGTTCCGGGAGAACGGTGGTTGTACTTCTAACTGTTATTGGTTAGCATAGGCTATATTACTCGAAAATCCAGGTTACAGAACACTCCAAGAAGATTCAGAAATCTTAGCTTCGTATTTTTTGCCATGATAGAAAAACTTGAAATTCAGAGACGTACAGCCGTGCGGAAGGTGCGGAGCCAGTTGGGGAACACCATCCGCGATGTACAGGCCGGCAAAGCCGAACACCACTGTCTGCCAGACCTCTCCGAGGCAGGCCAGGTGGAGCCCTTCCTTGCCCGTATTGCCCATGATCTCATCCAGATCCAGATAGAGAGCCTTCCGCCAGTAGGCTTCAGCGGCCTCTGCCAGCCCATTCTGAGCCGCAAAGAGGGCATGGCTGGCGAAGCTGAGGGTGGAGTCATGGATACACAGCGGCTCGAAATCCTCCCAGGCGGCCAGCTTCTCCTCTTCGGTAAACTGCTCTGGCAGGCGAGTCATAAGGAGCAGCGTGTCGGCTTGCTTGATCACCTGATACCGTTGGAGCCTGTCAAAGCAGACCTGATGATAGCTGGCCTCATCCCCAGATTTGAGCTCTGCCGGATCAACGCGCTCCAGCAGGTGGAAGGTATCGTCCTGGCGATAATGTCCGGTGACCGGATCCCTGGGAAGCTGAATAGCGCCTCGCAGCCTCTCCCAAGAGGCGCACTCTTCCTCGGACAGTCCCAGAGCCGCATACTGCTCCGGGGCTTCTTGTTTCAGCCGCGCAGCGGCGGCGAGCGCCAAAGAGAGGTTGTGCTTCACCATGGTATTGGTAAAAAGATTGTTGCTGGTAATACCGCAGTATTCATCCGGGCCCTTACAGAACAGCAGATTGACCTTCCCCGGTTCCAGGGCGGGAGAGTAGCGGCTGACCCAGAAGCGTGCTGTTTCCACCAATACCTGTGCGCCGCCCTGGAAGAAAAGGCTGTCATCGCCGGTCCAATTCAGGTATTGGCCCAGAGCATAGGCCACGTCAGCGGTGACGTGGACCTCGCTGCACCCGATGTCCCAGCTTTCGCACTGTTCAGTCCCGTCATAAGACACCATCCAGGGGTAACGGGCCCCGGCGCCGTTCATCCGCGCCGCATGCGCTTTTGCCTGGGGAAGTGTGCCGATCCGGAAATTTGCCAGGCTGCGGGCGGCCTGGGGATCGGTCAGGTTATAAAACGGCGTCAGGAAGAGATCTGTATCCCAAAAATAGCAGCCCTTGTACCGGGTATGAGTAAGTCCTCTGGCACCGATACTCACGGTATGGTCCCGGGGAGAGCAGTTGGCCACCAGCTGATAGATCACATAGCGCAGCGCCGTCTGCGCGTCTTCATCACTCTCCATGACAATGTCGCAGTCCGCCCACCTTTGCTCCCATGCGGTCTGATTCTCGGCCAGCGCACCTGCAAAGTCCCAGCCTGGCTCCACGTCCAGTTGGAGCAGGGGATCCACGTCGCGGCTGGAAGTCAGCCGGATGGCAAGTTCCAAGGCGATGGGACCATGGGAAGCGTCACCGGCACAGCGCACTCCCACGCCGTCACCGGTATCCGGGACAAAAGCGGGTGTCGAAAAGCCCTCTGTGCGGCAGGAGATCGTCTGAACCAGCGCCAGCTTTGTGTGCTTTGTCTCATAGCGGGCGGTGAACCCGGCATCGGTCTCCTCGCCGGAGCAGATGCAGGTCATCTGGATGATCTGGGTATTCTCCTTCACCTGATCATCAGGGATGGGGCTGTTGCAGCTCTGGTGGTCAATTCCCGCCAGAAGCTCTACCGGTCCGCAGCCCCGGAATTCAAGCCGCTGAAACAGGAGGCTCGGCCTGGCCAATGAGAAAAAACGCTGCTCCCGCACATCCACCCAGTCATCCGCAATACTCAGCCGGTAACGGAAGGTAAGCAGCCCTGTACGCAGATCCAGCTCCCGGGACAGCTGGGATGGAACGGTCGGTGTGCGGCCATTCAGCCGGATCTGGTACCAGATAGGGGTGGGCAGATTGACAAAGTCCGTCAAATCTGTGCTGTCGGAAATCCGGTCGTAAAAGCCGGCCAAGAAGAGCCCGGCATCCAGCGGCCGGCGGACCGGCCGGTAAGCGGGGTACCCCCGGGCCCCCATGCGGCCGTTGCCGGTAAAGAAGACGCTTTCCAGGAATCGATCGGCAAAATCGTTCCCCTCCGCTGAAATCGTCCACCCCCGGCGCTTCCCCTCAGTTCTCATAGGATACGCCTCCTAACGCATACCGCAGGGCATGGCACACAAACCCCGCACAGGTGGCGAAGGCGTCTCCTGTCGCAGATCGGCCCGTGTGCTCATCGATGCTCTCACAGACGATGCCGTTGTCCATTTCCGCCCGGCGCAGAAGTTCCAGAGAACGTTCCGCCTCCCCGCTGAGCAGGCTGTTGGCCACACTCAGCATCCAGGGGTGCGGGGCGTGGGCGCAGCCGATCTCCGCGAAGGCACACCCGGCAAAACTGTAAGGGTACTCCGGTGCGCGGATCTGGCGCACCGTGTTCTGATAGGCAGGGTCATCCAGCGTGCAGAAGCCCAAGTAGGGCAGGAGCAGCAGACTTCCCGGCGGCTCATCATATACGTCTGTATGCCCCTTCAAATCCGTGGACCAGGCATAGTACGGGCCATGCTGGCCCTGGACAACGCAGTGCTCCAGGATCGACAAGCGCACCTTCTCGGCCTCCCCGGCAAGGCCGCCGTATGTTTCGGGATACAGAGTGGACAGTGCGCGAAGCCCCTTCCACACCAGTACATTGTCATAGGTCAGGTATGGGTAGCTGCGCACGTCATCGGTAGGCTGGAGGAAGGTCTCATACAGTGAGATAGTGCTGTGCCGCTTGGTGTTCAGGGTGCGGAGAATATCGGCAAGCCCGGTACGGATCGCGCTGTCCGCCAGGCAATCCCGGTCGCCTGTAGCCGCCACGTAGCGTTCCAGGGCCAGCACCGGGGCCATCAGCTCGTCCAGTTCAAAGCCGGGCTCCAGCAC
>ERZ1090868.2072-NODE-2074-length-10074-cov-4.268390_pt1 | contig 10074 bp, 7 predicted proteins | sample MGYA00478475_ERZ1090868 | MGnify/ENA primary metagenome ERZ1090868 (study PRJEB33644, sample SAMEA5815747) | chicken gut metagenome | biome: Chicken; feature: Gastrointestinal Tract; material: Caecum | place: Ireland | collected 2019-01-01 | study: A study of the...
CATCAATGCGAATGTAGCATTTGTCATTGCCTGCGATCTTCCGTGCGGCTTGAAAGTGAGCGGCATTGCGCCGGAAGTCTGCGTGCATGCGGACGTATCGGTGTCCATGGGGCAGCTCAAACAGGCGTTGCTTCTGTCCGACGGTGCGGATTATGCGGGCAGAGTGACGGCCGCCGATATCGGGATCTGCGCCGGGGAGCGGGGCGCTGAGGTCTGGGAAGCCGGAGATGTCCGGAAGTATTTTCCGCCGAGGCGTTCCAATTCGCACAAAGGTTCGTATGGTTCCGCATATATTCTCGCCGGCGGGGCATACAGCGGGGCTGCGTTTCTTGCTGCGGGCGCGTGTCTGAAATCGGGCGCCGGTTATACCAAACTTTGCGTCACGGAAAAATTGTTTCCTTCGGCCGTCGGGAAGCTCCCTGCGGTCGTTCTGAAGGCATTCAGTACGATCGACGGCGATATCCTTGCTGCGGACTGTATTGCGGCCGGAATGGGCGCGGGGGTAAGCGAACGGCTCTATGTGCATATCGCGGAGCTTCTGAGCGCTTACACCGGTACGCTCGTTCTGGATGCGGATGCGCTCAACACCATTGCGGCCTACGGGACGGAAGTCCTCGATAAAAAGTCGTGCAGAGTGATCGTTACGCCCCATCCGAAGGAATTTGCAAGACTGACGGGAAAACCCGTGAGCGATATCCTTGCAGATGCGGTGAATGAAGCCAAGGCGTTTGCCGCGCAGAGGAATGTGGTCGTACTGCTGAAGAACAACCGTTCCGTCATAACGGACGGGGAGAGGGTGGCGATCAATCCGACGGGTTCTCCTGCACTTGCAAAGGGCGGGAGCGGAGACGTGCTTTCCGGGCTGCTTGCGGGAACCTGTGCGCGCGGGGTCGCTCCCTTTGATGCCGCGTGCGTCGCAAGCTGGCTGTTGGGGCGCGCAGGGGAACTTGCGGCCGAAAAGATGGGGGAATATGCGCCCGATCCGACGGATATCATCGGGTTTCTTCCTGAAGCAATTTTATCAGTTAAATGAAGAAAAATCCCTCTTTAAGAGGGATTTTTAGCTATTTCATAGTATTATGTGTGACATAATATCCTGTTATCGGGCCATTTATGCGTATCCGAATGCCCGGATCAGGATCGCGGCGGCAAGAAGAAGACTGCCGGAAATGAGATAGTAGACGGGGAAGAAGACGAACAGGCTCATGATCATCAGGCCCATGCCGCTGACAAAAAAGGGATAGGCGTTCCGTTTGGAAAAGGCGCGGCGAAGTCTGCTTTTCACGGTCTTGCGCGGGATATTGGCGCAGATCATCTGTTCCGGGAATGAGTCTGTCCGGGCAAACAATTCATATATTTCCGTTCCCGTCATAGCGCTGCGCGAGAAAGAGGCAAGCAGCTTTTCGGCCTCCGGAGAGAGCGTGTTGCACGCAAGGATGAAGGGCTGCGTTCCGTATTCTTTGAGTAATTTTGCAACGGTGTCCGCGGATACGGGCTGCATCGTAAACACGGGAATGAGAGGGGTATCGTCGAGCGACAGGGCATCTTTTTCGCAGTGCGCCTCCCTTCCGTCGGCGACAAAGGCTTCCAGCAGAGCCGCGCGTACCCGCTCGTCGCGCTCGAGCGCAAGATGAAGCATGAGTTTTTCCTGCATTTCGCGTTCCTTTTTGCTGAGTGCGCGCTTTTGATGCTTTGCGGAAAGAAAGAAGAAAAGGGTCGCTCCGAGGGCCATCGACAGCAGAGTCGCAGCAGTAAAGCAGATCCAGGCCGGAAGCCTCACCCAACGGAAGATCCCGACCAGGACAAGCCATGCGGAAACGGAATAAAAGAGAACGTCTGCGATCAGCGGAAAATCGAATTTTTTCATGCTTTGATTTTTGACGCTTTTTTGTGGGATTAAACTTGCAAAGGGCAAAAAACTATTGTATAATATGCCTATGAAAATCGCTCTTTTCGGGGGATCGTTTGACCCCGTGCACAGGGAACATGTGCGCTATGCACAGGCGGCGAAAGATGCTCTCGGTTTGGATCGGGTGCTCATACTGCCTGCCGGGCTCGCTCCGCATAAAGCGCGGGGCGCTTTTGCTTCGGGGGAAGACAGGCTGGCTATGTGCCGGATCGCGTTCGGCGCTTACCCGTGGGCGGAGGTCAGCGACTTTGAAGTGTGCGAAGAGGGCAGAAGTTATACCTATCTCACCTGCCGCCATTTTGCGGCGGAATATCCCGGAGCAGAACTGTATTTTCTTGTCGGCGAGGATATGCTCGAAGATTTCTTTACCTGGAAGAATCCGGATGAGATCCTTTCCCTGGTCACGCTTATTGCGTGCGGAAGAGGGGAAAAGACGCCGCAGGCTCTGCATGAAAAGTTTCGTGCACGGTTCGGGAAAGATTTTCAGGTCGTGCCGTTTATGGGCGAGGCGGTTTCCTCCCGCCTTCTGCGCGTCGATCTGGCTTTCGGGAAGTGTCCCGCTTCGCTTGACGGAAAAGTTTACGATTATATCCGTACGGGGCGGCTGTACACGCACGCGGCGATCGCGCCCGCACTTGCGCTTGAAAAGGAGACACGCCGCGAACACAGCTATCGGGTTGCCCGTATGGCAGTCGGGCGGGCGGCATCTGCGGGGATTTCGGAAGAGAAGGCATTGCTTGCATCGGCGTTGCACGACTGCGGGAAGTATGTGCCGCTGACTTCGCCGCTGCTGGAAGATTTTACGCCCCCGGACAATGTTCCGCCGCCCGTGATGCATCAATATACCGGCGCTTATCTTGCACGGCATTGTTTCGGGATCGAGGACGAAGAGGTCCTTGATGCGATCCGCTATCATACGAGCGGGAAAGCGGGTATGACGCCGCTCGGAATGCTCGTCTATTTGTCCGATCTGTTGGAAGAGGGGCGGGATTTCAAGGGGATCGACAGGCTTCGGACTCTTTTCCGGACGGATCTTGAAGTGTGCCTGTATCATTCTCTCAAGGATCAGCTTGATTATCTGAAGCAGTCGGAAAAGTCCGTCTATCCCCTGACAGATCAGGCGTTTCGGTGGATCAGAGGGGTCATAAAAGATAAAAATTAAACCAATGCAAAGTATTATGTGTGACATAATGCGATGAATTTATCATTTTTGAAAGAAAATCGGAGGAATTCAATGGAAGGACACGAACTTGCTCTTGCATGCGCAAAGGCGCTTTCGGATAAGAAGGCGCAGGATATCGTCATTCTCGATGTGCGCGATCAGACGATCGTATGCAGTTATTTTGTTATTGCGAGCGGGCGCAGCACCACGCAGGTGCGTGCACTCGGCGATGCCGTGGAGGAGAAGCTGGAAAAAGATTTCGGTATTCTTCCCGTCCGGAAAGAGGGCTTGCGCGAGGGCAGATGGGGCGTCATCGATTACGGTGACGTCATTGTGCACGTATTCAACGAGGAATCCCGCCTCTATTATTATCTCGAACGCCTTTGGGATTCGGGCAGAAACATCGAGCGCTACGAAGACGGGCAATGACAAACGAAGCCCTTGTTTCTGTCTGGAAAGGTCTGGCGCCTGTCGCCGGTGAACCTGACTTTTGTCCGGTCAGGCGGGAAGAAGACGGAACCGTTTATGACGGGGTCTGGCTGGTCACGGCAGACGGGAACCGGTATATCCTGAAGCGCGCGAAAGAGTATGAGGCGGAAATCTATCACAATTTTTTTCCGGAAGGCCGTCCGTATGTCCCCGGCCTGCTTGGCAGCGTATCGGGGAGCGACGGCGATTATCTGCTGCTTGAACGGATCGAAGGGAGCAATCTGCAGCGCTGTACATTGTCGGGCCTGGAAGCGGCGGTGGATTCCCTGTCGCTCATGCAGAATGAATTCTGGGAAAATCAGCGGCTGTCGCATAAGGGCCTTTCGTTTGAAGAGAGTTTCGCGCAAAGAAAAAAGCGCAGGGACTATCTTTGTTCCGCGCTGCTGGATAAATATTATGACGAATATCTGTTCCTGTATGAACGTCTGCCGCGTACACTCTGCCACGATGATCTGCTGCCTTTGAATATTTTGGTCGCAAAAAACCGCGCGGTGATGATCGACTGGGAGGTTGGAGGGATCCTGCCGTACCCGGTCTCTTTCGCCCGACTGATCGCGCACGGCAGAACGCACGGGGATTTATTCCGCATGACCCCAAAGCAGAGAGCTTTTGCCGTCGGGCGATATTATGATCGGGTCGCCGCGCGCCACGGGATCGGGCGGTCACAATTTGACCGGACGATCGCTCTTTTTGTCTTTGCAGAATCCTGCGAATGGATCTATATTGGCAACCGGTTCGGGAAAGAGGACTGCAAATTCTATCCCCGGTATTTCCGCACCGCATTGCAGGCGGCTCGGAGATTGGAGGAGGGAACATTCTTTATTTGAAGTCAATGCGCTTGGGTGCGGAATATTCCGACCGGGCGCGTTTTTTCTTGCGCTCGACGAGGAAATAGACGGGTTCCGGCGCTTTTTCGTCTTTTGGCGGAGGGTCGGGGGGCAGTTTTTTGGTGAGTGTGCGCCAGCCGATGCGCACGAGACGGAATCCGAACACGAGAATGATGCAGATGATGAGGGTACAGACGGTATACAGCGCGCCCTGGCCCTGGATAGAGAGGAGAAGCATGCTTTGATGATAGCATACATGAACAGTCATAAAAACCCGATTCACGGCGTATTTTTGCGGATTTGCGCGAAAGTGCGCCGAAGCGCTCTTTTTTTGGCCTGTGACGTGTGAAAAGCATGTGACAAGGCCATATTTTCGTAAAAAACAGCAGAAATCGCTTTGACATTTCGCAAAAATAATAGTAAAATGGAAAAGTTAGAAAACAATGGCGCACTTTGGCATTTTTCCCATGTTGCGCAAACGGAGCCGAAAGATGGGTTTGATTCGCTATCTCATGAGCGGCGACAGCCGCAGGAGCCTGAAAAAGCTCAACAAGGCGGCGCTGGCGGTTGAAGCGCTTGCGCCCAAATACGAGAAGATGACAGATCCCGAACTGCAGTCGCAGACGGGGATTCTGAAAGAGCGGCTGAAAAAAGGCGAAACGCTTGAAGACATTCTTCCCGACGCGTTCGCCGCTCTCAGAGAGGCGAGCGGAAGAGTTCTCGGCATGAAGCATTTCCATGTGCAGATCGTGGGCGGCATCTGTCTGTTCCAGGGCCGCGTTGCCGAGATGAAGACGGGCGAAGGCAAAACGCTCGTTGCGACCCTTCCCGCCTATCTGGAAGCCCTTGCGGGAAAAGGCGTCCATATCGTTACGGTCAACGATTACCTCGCCCGCCGTGACGCAGAGTGGATGGGGAAAGTTCACAAGTTCATGGGGCTCACCGTCGGCGTGGTCGTTCCCGGCATGAACGACGAGCAGAAGCGTGCGGCTTACGCCTGCGACATCACTTATGGCACCAACAACGAGTTCGGGTTTGACTACCTCAGGGACAATCTCAAGAACGATCTGAAGCTCATGGTGCAGCGTGAACTCAATTTCGCGATCGTCGACGAGGTGGACTCCATTCTGATCGACGAGGCCAGAACGCCGCTCATCATCTCCGGGAAGGGGGATAAGTCGTCCGATCTGTATGAGCGCGTGGATAAGTTTGTCCGCACGCTGTCGGGCGGCTTTGACGACGATCTCAAAGAGGCGGAGGAGACTTCGCGCAGAAAGAAGGGCTCCTCGTCCGCGCAGAAGATCGCGGCGGCAGAAGCGCTTGAATGGGATTATGTCGTCGAGCGCAAGGACCGTCAGGTGCGTCTGACGGAGTACGGCGCAGAAAAGGCGGAAAGATTCTTCGGCGTGGAAAATATTGCCGATGTCACGAACGCTTCGCTCAACCATCACATTCAACAGGCACTCAAGGCGCATCACCTGTTCCATCTCAACGAGCAGTATATCATCAACAACGGCGAGATCGTGATCGTAGACGAGTTCACGGGTCGTCTCATGATCGGACGCCGCTACTCGGACGGCCTGCATCAGGCGATCGAGGCGAAAGAGGGCGTCAAGGTGCGCGAGGAAAACAAGACCTACGCCACCATTACGTTCCAGAACTATTTCCGTCTCTATAAAAAGCTCTCGGGTATGACGGGTACCGCCAAGACGGAGGAAGGGGAGTTCCGCACGATCTATTCGCTCGATGTCATTGAGATCCCCACCAACAAGCCCGTCCGCCGTGTGGATATGCACGACAGGATCTTTTCGACCGTGGAAGGAAAGAAAAAGGCGATCGTCCGTGAGATCGTCGAGCGGCACGAAAAGGGTCAGCCCATTCTGGTCGGCACGGTCTCCGTCGATAAATCGGAAGAGATTTCCCGTCTGCTCATTCGCAACGGCGTCAAACACAATATCCTCAACGCCAAGAACCACGAGCGCGAGGCGGAAATCGTGGCGCAGGCAGGGCGCTTCGGCGCAGTCACGATCGCGACCAACATGGCCGGGCGCGGAACGGATATTCTTCTGGGCGGCAACCCGGAATATCTTGCCAAGAAGCGTCTCCGTGAAGAGGGCGTAGAGCACGAGATCATCGAAAAGGCGACTTCTTTCATCGATCTCGGCGACGATGAGGAAGCAAAGAGCGTCCGTGACCGCTACAACGAGCTCTATAAGTCTTATAAGGAAAAGACGGACGAAGAGAAGAAGAAGGTCATCGAGGCCGGCGGCCTGTGCATCATCGGTACGGAGCGGCACGAGTCCCGCCGTATCGATAACCAGCTTCGCGGACGTTCCGGCCGTCAGGGCGATGTCGGCGTCTCCATTTTGTTCATCTCCCTGGAGGACGATCTCATGGTGCGGTTCGGCGGCGAACGCATGAAGCGCATCTATGAGATGAGCAAAATGCAGGATGATGAGAGCCTTGAATCCAAGCTGCTCACGAATCTGATCGAGTACGCGCAGAAGCAGATCGAGGGACGGAACTTCGGGATCCGTAAGAACGTCCTGCAGTACGACGACGTCATGAACAAACAGCGTACCATTATGTACGCGGAGCGTATGCGCGTCATTCGCGGCGAGAATGTCCACGAGCAGGTGCTCAAATACATTCCCGGCTATGTCGAAGGAGTCGTGCGGGAGGCCGTCAATGCAGACGACATGCCTGAAAAATGGAGCGAGGCCGATCTGAATGCGGCGCTTGAGCGCTATCTTATTCCGGAAGGCTCCAACTATGTCACGCGCGAGAAACTCGAAAAATGGGACTATGACATCGCGCTCAAACGCATTTCCGAAAAGACGACAAAGTGTTATGAGGAGAAAATTGCGCGCATCAAAGAGGAGATGCCGGCAGTGGATTTCGGAAAGATCGAGCGTGATGTGCTGCTCTCCTACGTCAACAGCAACTGGATCGATCACATCGATGCCATGGATCAGCTCCGCAAGGGGATCACGCTGCGTGCTTACGGCCAGACCGACCCGGTGATCGCCTATAAGCAGGAAGGATTTGCGATGTTCGACGAAATGATCGAGCGTATTCAGGAGCGCACGATCCGCTTCCTGCTGAAATGTCAGATCAGGGCCCAGCAGCGCCCCGTGCAGAGGATTTTCCCCACGGCAAACAGGCCGGCACAGCCCGCGCAGAACAGCCAGGAACCGGTACAGCCCCGTCAGCCCGAGCAACAGGAAGCTCCTGTTCAGAACAATACTCCGGAAGCGACACAGGGCGTTCAGAATGCCGCTCCCGTCGGGCCCGAGGCAATGCCCAAGGAGGTAGACGTCAATTCGCTGCGCACTTCCGGCGAAGTGAAGTTCAATCCCGCGACGATGAAGAAAGATAAAAAGGTGGGGCCCAACGATCCGTGCCCGTGCGGCAGCGGACTCAAATATAAGAAGTGCCACGGAAAACCCTATTAAGGCGTTTGCATTTTCGCTTTGAGGCGTTAAAATGCATGTATATCTGAGGAAAGCGGAAGGAACCGCGTTACAGGCGCGACTCCTTCTCCTTTTCTCTTCCGGGTATTCCGCATTGCTGTGCGAGGTTGCCCGGGCTTCATTGAGAGCGACGTTGAAAAAATCAATTTTCAGGGAAATTTATGTTCAAAGCAGATGATTACAGACTGCGCATCAAGGCGCTTGAAGACACCTTGGGAGAAGCGAAATATGCGCTCGACATCGACAATATTTCGCAGCAGCTCAAAACGCTGAAAGAGGAGCAGGAAAAGCCAGAAGTCTGGCAGGATCTTGAGCGTTCCGCCAAGATCGGGCGTGAGATCTCGTCCATCGAAGGCAAGATCGCGTCCTATGAAAAAGGGAAAAAAGCGCTTGACGATGCAAGCGAAGTTGTCGATCTCATTGAGGAATCGGGAGAAGAGGAGCTTGTTCCGGAACTCGACAAGATGATGACGACGGCGGAAAAAGACATTGAAGAGATGCGTATCCGTGCGCTTCTGCGCGGCAAGTACGATTCCTCCAATGCCCTCATGTCCCTTCATGCGGGCGCCGGCGGCACGGAGGCTTGCGACTGGTGTCAGATGCTCTACCGCATGTATTGCCGCTATGCGGAAAAAAGCGGTTACAAAGTCACCGAGATCGACCGGCTTCCCGGCGATTCCGCGGGACTCAAATCCGTGGATTTCAAAGTGGAGGGAGAAAACGCATACGGATATCTGAAAGCGGAGATCGGAGTGCACCGCCTCGTGCGTATCTCTCCGTTCGATGCGAACAAGCGCCGTCAGACGTCGTTTGCCTCCGTTGAGGTCATGCCGGAAGTGGAGGACGACGGCGAGATCGAGATCAAAGATGAGGATATCCGCATCGACGTCTACCGTTCTTCCGGGGCGGGCGGCCAGAAAGTCAACAAGACGGAGACGGCGATCCGTATCACGCACTTCCCGACGGGGATCGTCGTCACCTGCCAGAACGAAAGGAGCCAGCTTCAGAACAAGGAAATGGCGTTCAAATATCTTCGCAGCCGCCTTCTTGAAAAACAGCTTGAACAGCGCATGCAGGAAGAGGCCGCGCTCAAAGGTGAGACGAAAAAAATTGAATGGGGATCGCAGATCCGTTCCTATGTGTTCTGCCCGTACACCCTTGTCAAAGATCATCGCACCGGATATGAAGCGGGCGATGTGCAGGCGGTCATGGACGGAGATATCCAGGGCTTTATTATTGATTATCTGAAGAAGTCGTAACGATGTGCAAACTTTTCTTTCCCATGAAAGAAAAGTTTGCGTTTTATAGAGGGGGAAGGCATGGAGGGTCTTGAACGGATGAGCATTTCCAAGGTGCGGCCTCTGATTTTGGGCATCGAATCGTCCTGTGACGAGACGGCGGCCGCGGTCATTTGCGGGAGAGAACTTTTATCGGACGAAATCGCTTCGTCTGCCGCAACGCAGGCAAAGTTCGGCGGCGTTGTGCCGGAGATCGCTTCCCGCGCGCACGCCGAAGCGGTGGACGAAGTCGTTGCGCGCGCTCTGAAAAATGCCGGGGTGCATAAAGAAGAGCTCGACGCCGTGGCCGTTACCTATGGCGCGGGGCTTCTGGGGGCGCTTCTCGTCGGACTGTCGTTTGCCAAGGGATTTGCCTACGGCCTCGGGATTCCTTTGATCGGGGTCGATCATATCCGCGGACACCTTGCTGCGGCCTATCTTGAGGATGAGACGCTGGAACCGCCTTTTCTTACGCTGCTTGCAAGCGGCGGTCATACCGCAATTTTATACACGGAACGGGCGGATAAGTTCCGCGTTCTCGGCGGGACGCTCGATGACGCCGCGGGGGAGGCATTCGACAAAGTCGCCCGCGTGCTCGGTCTGCCCTATCCCGGCGGGCCGCAGATCGAGCAGCTTGCCCGCGGAGGGAGTGCGGTTGTCCCCATGCCGAAAATGCTGAAAGGAAGCGGCGGGTACGACTTTTCGTACAGCGGACTGAAAACGGCGGTCATCAACTATGTCCACGGAAAAGAGCAAAAGGGGGAGGCGTGGAGCCGTGCGGACGTTGCGGCCTCTTTCCAACACGCGGCGCTCGATGTTCTTATCAAGAAGACGATCGAAGGTGCGCGTGAGACGGGCGCCCGGGTCGTGACCGCAGGGGGCGGCGTCTGTCTCTTATACACATCTCCGAGCCCACGAGACTCGACGTCATCTCGTA
>ERZ1090868.2082-NODE-2084-length-10039-cov-4.897736_pt1 | contig 10039 bp, 10 predicted proteins | sample MGYA00478475_ERZ1090868 | MGnify/ENA primary metagenome ERZ1090868 (study PRJEB33644, sample SAMEA5815747) | chicken gut metagenome | biome: Chicken; feature: Gastrointestinal Tract; material: Caecum | place: Ireland | collected 2019-01-01 | study: A study of...
CACTCCGAGTCACGGCGCGCCAGATCGGCGTTGACGGTGACAATGGGCACGCCCTGTCCGGCAAGTGCGTTGAGGTAGGCGGGTAACGTCGCGACGAGCGTTTTGCCTTCACCGGTTTTCATTTCGGCGATTCTTCCTTGGTGAAGAATGATGCCGCCGATAATCTGCACGGGGAAGTGTTTCATTTTCAAAACACGCGAAGCCGCCTCGCGGCAGGCCGCAAACGCCTCGGGCAAAATATCGTCCAACGTTTCGCCGTTTTGCAGGCGTTCTTTAAACTCCGGCGTTTTGGCTTTCAGCTCTTCGTCGGTCAGCTTCTGATATTCTTCGTCGAGCGCGAGCACCTGCTTTTGCAAAGGCATTATGCGCTTGACTTCCCGGGAAGAATAATCCCCGAAAATTTTCTTAATAAAAGACATGGTGGGTCGATCCTTTCCTGCGTTTTCTGAAAAACGCCGATATACATTTGCCATTATATCACAAACGCTTTCAAAAAGCACCCTTTTTTTTGGAAAAATCTGCGTGATTTTTCATTAAAAATTTCCTCGACAGTTGTTTATTTTCGTTGACTTTTTATGAAAAATTTGGTATCATGCTGTTATAGTTTGCATAAGCTATGCATTTTCGGTTATTTATACCGCGAAGGAGGAATTACATTGACCGATTCAAGAACTCTCGCCTACATAAACCTGTATGCGGTTTTGGGCACGCTCGAAAATCTTTGTGAACTCGACAGCAAGGCGAAGGAACTCATCAGTGGTCTCAAAAAGCCGGTTTCTATTTGCTTTGATGTGAAGGGTGGCCCTTGCGCGACCATCAAATTCACGTCCAAAGGCTGCCGCATGGAGGACGGGCGACAGCAGCACGACATTCTCATTCCGTTTGCCTCCTGCGACAAATTCAACGGAATGATTGACGGTACGGTTACGCCGATTCCGGTAAAAGGCTTTACCAAAATCGGCTTCCTTTTAAAGACCTTTGTTGCGCTGACCGACCGCTTGACGGAATTGATGCGCCCGACCGAGGAAGCGCTTAAAGACCCGGAATTTTTCGCGCTTTCCACGAAACTTACGTTCTACACGATTGCGGTTGCGCTCGCGCAGGTCGGCAATCAGGACAAGATCGGTCAGGCAAGCGCCTCTTATATGCTTGACGGCGACATCGCTTTCTTGATTAAAGACGGCCCCGCCGCGACGCTGCGCGTGAAAGACCATCACTTGGTCGCGATTAAACAGGCGCCCGAGAAACCGCGCGCGATTATGCAGTTTGATTCGCTGGAACTTGCAAACGATTTGTTCAACGGCAGAATCAATGCAATGGAATGCATCGGCAGAGGCACGGTCGAAATCCGCGGCATGCTTTCCATGGTGGATAACATGAACCGTATTCTCGACAGAGTTGCGCTGTATTTAGCATAAGGGAGGTCCGCTACAATGAGTAAATATCCGGAATATAAACACGATAAAAGCCGCGCCTATTTTGACAGAGCCGTTAAGGTTATCCCGTCCGGCATCTACGGCCACCTCGGCCCGGCGGAGGGCCTTTGGGTGCCCGTTTCCAAATGGCCGTTCTTCTCTGAAAAAGCCCAGGGCACTTACTTCTGGGACGTGGACGGCAATAAATATCTTGACTTTATGTGCGCTTACGGTCCGAACGTGCTCGGTTACAACGACCCCGACGTCGACGCCGCGGCGATGAAACAGTTAAAGCTCGGCAACTGCACGACCTCGCCTTCCAAGGTCATGGTCGAATGTGCCGAAAACCTGGTGGACACCGTCGCTTCCGCGGACTGGGCGTTCTTTGCAAAGAACGGCTCCGACACGACGACCCTTGCGGTTATGACGGCGCGCGCCCACACCCATAAAAAGAAAATGTTTTTCTTGAAGGGCTATTATCACGGCGACTTCCAGTGGGCACAGAAAGTCGACTACCCCGGTATTTTGCCGGAAGACGTTTCCAACAACGTGGTTGTGCCGTGGTTTAACCTCCAGGCGCTCGAAGACGCTTATAATGCCTGCGACGGTGATGTTGCCGGCCTGATCGCCCAGCCGTATGACCACGGCAACTTCAAAGACAACGAAGTCGCCTCCAAAGAATATTGGCAGGCGGTCCGCAAATTCTGCGACGAAAAGGGCATGGTCCTTATTTTCGACGACGTGCGCACCGGCTTCCGTCTGGATTTGCAGGGCTCCGACCACTATTACGGCATCAAAGCCGACCTTATCTGCTTCTGCAAAGCGCTTGCCAACGGCTACAACATGTCTGCGCTTTGCGGCGGCGAACATATGAAAGCGACCGTTTCCGGCGTGACCTATACCGGTTCTTACTGGATGAGCGCTGTTCCGTTTGCAGCTTGTATTGCCTGCATTAACAAGATGAAGAAGCTTGACACCCCCAAAATGTTCCGTGAAAAAGGCAAGAAGCTGACAGACGGTTTCGTTGCGGCAGGTAAAGAACACGGCTTCGATTTGGTGGTTACCGGTGAACCGGCGCTGTTCTATTTGCGCATTGCCAATGACGACAGCTTAATGCTGCATCAGGAGTGGATTGCCGAATGCGTCAGCCGCGGGCTGTTCTTGGCTTCGCACCACAACCACTTCATGAACGCGGCCGTCACAGACGATGACATCAAGCTTGCAATCGACATTGCGGAAGACGCGTTCTCGGTCGTTGCAAAACGTCATCCGGAAATCAAAGGCTGAACTTCGGCGGGGAACCGCTATCGATAAATTTTAAACCAGGGAGGAACATCATGCAAAAAGCACCTTTAACCAAGGACGAATGGTTGGCTCTTGAGAAAAAGGCCAACGAACTGCGTCACCTTTGTCTGCAAACCACGGTGTGGGCGGGCAGCGGCCATATCGGCGGCGGTATGAGCGTTATGGACATTCTTACCGTTATGTATCACCGGTATTTGAACCTGAAAAAAGAAGACCCCAAGTGGGAAGACCGCGACCGCTTCATTCTCAGTAAGGGTCACGCGGGCATCGCGTATGCGCCGGTGTTGTGCGACTACGGCTGGAATGATATGGAACAGCTCAAGACCTTCAACCTGACCAACTCCAAAATGGGTATCCATTTGGATTCCAACAAGGTTGTCGGTGTCGATGCCTCCACCGGTTCTCTCGGTCACGGCATTCCGATTGCTGCCGGTACCGCCATCGCGGCGCGCGTGCTCGGCAAAGATTACACCACCTATGTTGTCACCGGCGACGGCGAGCTTGACGAAGGCTCCAACTGGGAAGGTTTAATGACCATTCGTCAATATAACCTTACCAACTGCATCACGATTGTTGACCGCAACCACTGCATGATTGACGGCAACACCGAAGACGTTATGAAGCTGGAACCCCTGGCGGACAAATTCGTCGCGTTCGGCTTTAACACAATCACCTGTAACGGCAACGACATCGTTGACCTTTGCAAAGCGATTGACGCGGCGCACGCCTGCAAAGACCAGCCGTCCGTTATCGTGGCGGATACAATTAAAGGCGTCGGCATCAAACTGACCGCGGGCAACTACAAGTGGCACTACGGCGCCATTGATGAAGAAATGGCAAAGGTTGCCGCCAAAGATTTGGACGAATACAGCGCAGAACGCATTGCACGCTGCGGAAAGGAGTTTGAATAATGGCCGGAGGATTTGTTTACAATGTTATCGAAACGCCGGAACTTTCCACTTCGGAAATTTACGGCAAAACCCTCGCGCAGCTTGCCGGGGAACATAAAGAGATTGTTGCAGTCACCGCTGACCTTGCAACTTCCACCAAACTGACCGACTTTACAAACGCTTATCCCGAGCGTGTGTTCAACGTCGGTATTGCCGAACAGAACATGATCGGCGTTGCGGCCGGTATGGCGAGAGCGGGCCTTGTGCCGTTTGCTTCCACCTTCTCCGTATTCGCTTCGCTTCGCGCGGCAGATCAGCTGCACACCGACATTTGCTATCAGAATGTCAACGCGAAAATCATCGCGACCCATTCCGGTACCTCGTTCGGTCAGGCGGGCTCCACCCACCACGCGATTGTGGATTTGGCGGTCACTCGCGCTATGCCGAACCTCACCGTGATTTGCCCGGCGGACGGTTACGAAACCGCAAACGCGGTGCGCGCGGCTTATGAAAACTTCGGTCCGTATTATATCCGCATCAACCGCGGTTTCGACCGTGTGCTTTATGATAACGAAGATTACGGCTTTGAAGTCGGCAAGGCGGTGGAAGTCCATCCCGGTACCGACATTACCGTTATCGCCTGCGGCTCCTGCGTCTTCCAGGCGCGCGAAGCGGCGAAATTCTTAGAGAGCGCCGACGGCTTAAAAGTCCGCGTGCTCAATATGCACACCATCAAACCGATTGATAAAGAAGCAATCCTCAAAGCGGTTCAGGAAACCCGCCGCATTATCACCGTTGAAGACCACAGTGTGCTTGGCGGCCTTGGCTCCGCTGTCGCGGAAGTGGTCGTGGAATCCGGCAAAGGCTGCGCGTTCAAAAAGCTCGGCCATCCCGATAAATTCGCGCCCATCGGTTTGCACGAAGACATTATGTCTATCGTCGGCATTGACGCAAACGGCATTATCGAAGCGGTCCGCGAAGTCATGCACAAAGACTTCGAAGAGGACGACAACTGGGACGACGATGTTTAAGCGCTCCGCGCTTGCGGGCGCGGCGTTGCCCGGTTGAAAACGCCGAAAATCCTGCTTCAAGGAGCGTGAAAAATTTGCATACAAAAGAAGAATTATATTCCAATAAAATCTTCTTCAACGCTGCCTTGCCGCTGGTCAAGGTGATTGCAAACGATGTGCCGTCGCTGAAAAAACAGTTTGCGAAAGTGCACGCAATCATCCAGGTCACGGCGGACGACCCGGACGCCGAAGGCGGAAAGGTCGGCATGCACTATGTCGTCAACGGCGACGAGTGGCTTGTGCACCTGAATAAGGTGGACCCCAATCCCCACGTGGAGCTGGAGTTTAAGAGCGTTGAAGCGATGAATGCCTTTTTCAAAGGCAAAATCAGCCCCGCGACTTTGCCGAAAATGCACGGGGTTCTTAAGAACTTCGGTGCGTTCAAAGCGTTCTTGATGACGCTTCTCAAAATGTCGTCGCTGCTGAGCGCGACAGAGCCGCCGAAAGACGACGAGACAAAAGAGCTTATGGTTAAGTGCTTTTTCTATCTTTTGTCCAGCGGCATCAGCCAGCTGAACAAAATGGGGCATGAGGATATCCACGACTGGACCAGCAAGAGCCCCGACCGCGTTTACGCTTGGGCGGTCAACGGCTATCCGCAGGTCTCCGCTTACCTGCGTATTAAGGCGGGTAAGTCGAGAGCGGGCCGCGGCGAATACAAACGCGCCATGCCGTTCTTTACCTTGCGTTTTGACTCGCTCGACAGCGCGCTGGGTATTTTGCTCGGCACGGACGATATGCTCGAAGCCGTAAAACAAGGCCACCTGATTATGGACGGTGCGCCTGAATTCGGCGGACAAATCGGTACTTACATGCTCGAAGTTGCCGCCTTGGCGAAATAAAATATATTTTTTCCGGCACGGGAAACCGTGCCGGTTTTTCATTTTGTCAAGATTTTTTCTTTTTCGGCATAGAATAAAACAGCCGACAAAAAGCCGGACACTTTGCCATGGAGTGGAAAATTATGGGTATGCCGGTCATTGCGTCCGGAACGGGCAGCCGTTTTCAGGGGGTCACGGACATTGTAACCAGTGTGGCGTTGGAGCAAACCGCGCTTTCACACATTTTAAACGCGGAGGGCGAAAAGATTCAAAAAATCGTCGCCTGCTCGAAATCGGCGGAAGAAATGCTCGAGGTCAATCGGTCTGTGGAAGCGGTTGTCCGCGAGATTGCGTCTCTGGAAACCATTTTGTATAATAAGCTGGGTTTGTTCCAAGCTTGTTTTTGCAAAGACGAAGAAGAAACAGCGTAAAATAATAAGCGAGCGCGCGGGGAAACCTGCGCGCTTTTTATCCTTTTTCGGTGCGGTTGACGGCGCAAAGCGCCTATGCTACAATGAACGCAAGAAAAAGCTTTTTTAGCGTCTTATCTTTTGCTTTTTTGCATATCCTTATATAAGCCTTAAATAAAAGAGGGGAGGGCGGCTTTGACCGCCGAAAGGGTATGCAGAAAATCCGAGAAAACCTAAACTTTCAAACCTATTTCGGCATCGGCTTTGTGCTGGTGCTAGGCACGCTGTCTCATTTCTTTTTTGATTGGAGCGGAGAAAACCGCCTTGTCGGGATTTTTGCCGCGGTCAATGAAAGCACGTGGGAGCACTTAAAACTGTTGTTTTTCCCGGCGCTGCTTTTTTGGGTACTGGAATGGATTTTCGGGAAAAAGAAACCGAATTTATTGTGGTCGGTTTTTTGGGGGCTTTTTGCAGGCACGCTATCAATTGTCGTTTTGTTTTACACCTATTCCGGTGTGCTCGGTAAAAACTTTGCGCCGATTGACATTTTGACGTTTGTGGTCGGGGTGCTTGTTGCATTCTTTGTAAAACTGTATGCGCAAAGCGGCACGCCGACGGCGCGCAAACGGCTTGCGGGCGGGATTTTGCTTGCGGTTTTGCTGCTTTGTTACCTGCTGTTCACCGCGTTCCCGCCGCACATCGGGTTGTTTTTAGACCCGGTTACGGGCACTTAAGGCTTTCCCGTTTGATTTTAAAATGTATATCCGTATTTTCGGAGGACGTTTATGAAAAATACGAAAATGCAAGAAAACAAAATCTTTTTCACCCACGCCGGGGAACTGGTGCGCATTGCGCCATGCGGCAAAAATGCGATTCGTTTTACCGCGTTCCCTGCAGGGCGTGCAGATGAAGAGAATTTTACACTGCTGCCCCAAAATGCACCCGTGGAAATTGCGCAGACCGAGAGATACGTAGAAATGACGGTCGGGTGTTTGACATTAAGAATGTACCACGACGGCAAAGTGTTTTTCTTCCGTGACGGGGAAAAGATTTTAGAGGAACTGCCGGAATATGCGTTTGAAAACGGGATTCGGGAATATGAAAGCCTGCAAGGCGGACTTTGGCGGGCGCGCGTGACCTTTTGCGCGCCGGAAAACGAGCATTTCTTCGGGCTCGGCCACGACCAACGCCGCCGCTGGGATTTGAAAGGCTGTTCGTTTGACCTGAGAAACCTCAACACGCAATGCGCCGTGCCGTTTGTTTATTCTTCGCTCGGCTACGGATTTTTGTGGAACAACCCTTCCACGGGGACGGTTGCGTTTTCCAATAACCACACACGGTGGACAAGCGACTGCACCCGCCGGGTGGATTATGTCGTAATCGGCGGGAGCCCGAAAGAAGTTGCGGAAACATTGGCAGATTTGACCGGCCACGCGCCGGAAATGCCCCATTGGGCAACCGGCTTTTGGCAAAGCCGCCTGCGCTATGAAACCCAGGAACAGCTTTTGGAAGTCGCGCGGCGTTACAAGCGCGAAAACATACCGCTTGCGGCGATTGTGGCGGATTATTTCCACTGGACCGAGCAAGGCGACTACCGCTTTGACCCGCAGTATTGGCCGGACGTGCCCGCGATGACCGAGGAACTCCAAAAACTGGGCACAAAGCTTGTGGTGTCGGTCTGGCCGACTGTAAACGAAAACAGTGAAAACTATGAAATGATGCGTGACCGCAACTTGCTTGTGCGCACCACGCGCGGCAGCGACCGGGTGTTCCGGTTTTACGGCTGGCAGGCGCTTGTGGACTCGACCAACCCCGAAACGCGTGAATTTGTGTTCGGGAAATTGCGCGAAAATTATTTAGACAAGGGCGTGGATTCCCTTTGGCTTGACGAAAGCGAGCCGGAGCTTTACCCGGTTCATTTTGACAATCTGCTCTATTACGCCGGGCGCGGCGACGAGGTTGCGCTGCTCTATCCTTACTGCCACGTGCAAATGGCGTATGACGGCTACCGCGCGATGGGCAAAGAAGATATGATCACCCTCACGCGGTGCGCCTATCTCGGCAGCCAGAAATTCGGTGCGCTGGTGTGGTCGGGCGACATTCCCTCCACCTTTGAAAGTCTTGCGTGTCAGGTGCGCGCGGGACTGCACATGTCGCTTTGCGGCATTGTTTGGTGGAACACGGACATCGGCGGCTTTTACGGCGGCGACACAACGAGCGAAGCGTTCCGTGAGCTGATTGTCCGCTGGTTTCAATACGGTGTGTTCTGCCCGGTGATGCGCGTCCACGGCAACCGCGAACGCCATATAGAATCAAACATGCGCCTTGAGCCGTCGGGCGACCCCAACGAACTTTGGAGCTTTGGAGAAGAGAATTTCAAAATTTTAAAATCTTTGGTGCTTCTGCGCGAACGCCTGCGGCCATACATTGAAAAACATATGCATATTGCTTCCGAAAAAGGCTGGCCGGTGATGCGCCCGATGTTTTTTGATTTCCCGGACGACCCGGTTTGCTGGACGCTCGACGAACAGTATATGTTCGGTGACGATATTTTGTTTGCGCCGGTGGTCACGGCCGGTCAGACCGAAAAAGCCGTGTATTTGCCGGCGGGCGAGTGGGTGCACACCGCCACGGGCAAAGCGTATGCGGGCGGATTCCACCGCATAGCCGTTCCGCTTTCGCAGTTTGCCGCGTTTGTGCGCAAAGGGGCAGCCGTATTGGAAGCGTTTTCGGAAACATTGGAACCCTAAAGGGATTTCGAAAAAGGGGGGAGTTTTCTTGGGCAGTACTTATTCCATTCGGCTTTGCCGTTCTTGGCGGTTTCGTTTTATCAGCGCGATTGTCTTTCTTTGCGTTCTTGCCTGTTTTTATTTCTTTCTGTTCGGTAAGGGGCGTGCATTTTTGCTTGCCGGCCTTTTGATTTTGCGAGCGGACGCGGCGGGCGGCACCAATATTCTGATGGCGGTCTTTTGTGGCATAGGGATTTTGCTTTTGGCGCTTTTTGGGATTTTCCTGCTTTTTCTTTCGGGTGCGGGGCTTTTCTTTAACCGCATTTTTGTGCGGGAAAACGCCGTTTGGGTGTTTTTTGCGCCGCGGATGTTTTTTCGCGTGTGGAAACCCGATATCCACAAAATTGAAAAAGTTACGCCCGAAGAAGTCAGCAATACCGAACGCCTGAAAAGCCTCAATTTTGCAAAAGAAAATGTCTATCGCTTTGTGTGCTATGACACGTCGTTTTTGGTCACCACAAAAGACGAAGACGCCATGCGCACGCTGATGCTGGACATCAACCCGCGCAACAACCCGCGCGAATGTGACGAGCCGGATTATGACCCGACAAAACTCACCCGGGGCGAGTGGTTCTTATTGGATTTCCTTGGGGATATTCTTTGGTTTATTTTCGGCTAAAATCAAAAGAAAAAACAGAAAATATAACCCCCGGCAGACAGTTACTGTGTCCGCCGGGGGTGTTTTTTATTTTTGCTTTTTAAAGGGCGCTGTTTTGGATTTCCTTTGCCGCATTTTCCAAAATACCGGGCACGTCCGCACCCCAAATGTCGAGGTTTTCCGCCTGAAAGCAAACGATATCCGCAATACCGTAAAAGGTGCTTGCAAGTGCTTTCACATAGTCAAACCCGAAGTTTCTGTCCCCGATCGGGCCGCCCGCCGTGGTGACATAAATTAAGCGCTTGGCCTTACAAAGCCCTACCGGCACGCCGGTTTCCGAATAGCGAAAGGTAAGCCCCGTAACGGTGGTGTGCTCTAAATAAATGCGCAATACCGACGGAAACGAGAGGTCCCAGTAAGGCGCGGCAATCACGATTTCGTCGGCTTCTGCAAATTGGCGGGCAAATTGAAACAGCGGTGCGGAAAAATCGCCCGCCGCGATAAGGCGATTGCGCTCTTCTAACTGTTCATAAGTCAAAGGCAAAAGATTTTCCGCATATAAATTTAAATTTTCTGCCTGCCCGCCTAAATTCGTAAGGACTTTTTCCGCCAAAAAGCGGGTGCGCGAGTCAGGGCGCGCACAAGCGTCGATGAATAATACGTTGTTCATAAGCCCTCCGGTTACATTTTGATATATGGAAATTATAACAATTCAAACCGGTTTTTGTCAAAGCGCAAAAG
>ERZ1090868.2083-NODE-2085-length-10039-cov-4.861879_pt1 | contig 10039 bp, 12 predicted proteins | sample MGYA00478475_ERZ1090868 | MGnify/ENA primary metagenome ERZ1090868 (study PRJEB33644, sample SAMEA5815747) | chicken gut metagenome | biome: Chicken; feature: Gastrointestinal Tract; material: Caecum | place: Ireland | collected 2019-01-01 | study: A study of...
GGGCGGTTCCGTTTTTTTCGCCCCCCGGGCAGAGATATCGTTTGCCGGGTTTCGGGCGATTAATTCCTCTAAAAATTGGGCCGGGTGGCAAAACGCCTCGGGGCCGCTTAATCTGATCAGGGTCAGTCTTTTTGTCCGGCCTGCGCTTTGGGCAGGGCTTCGGACGGCTCCTGCGCGGAGAGCGCCGCGAGCTGTCTCTTTTTGTATGCGGGATAATCGACTGCGCAGAAGATGAGTCCCGCCGCCAGGAATGCGATCACGAATCCGGCGACCGCCGCCAGCACGGGATTGATGCCGCCGTCCGCCGTCACGATGCCGCTCTGTTCAAAATCGATATAGGACTGCGACTCAAACAATCCGGTAAGAGCTTCCTTGCAGACGGACGTCTGCGAAACGAGCAGCGCATGCACCGCGTCCAGCTCCTCCGTAAAGGCGGCGTTTTCAAGAACTCCGTCGCCCGGCGTCCACTTGCCGTCCTGCTGCGTATAGCCGGCCGCCGTATAAAGGCGCTCGATCTCATACGAGATCTCGGCATTGCGGTCGGTCAGGACACGGATCGCATCGTGAAACGTCTCAAACGTATCCATCTGACCCGAAGTCATTCCGTCGCCATAGATCGCATACAGCCGTTCCAGCTCTGCTTCCAGCGCCCCGATCCGGCGGGTGTTCCCCGTCTGTTCGAGTTCGAGCTGTTCAATGTTTCTGAGAACGCTGTTCAGTTCGGCATCGGACAGGATGTAGCGGTTGTTCGCGAGCATCGTCTCCAATCCCGAAATGCGCGTGCCGAGCGTTTCCTGCAATTCATTGCGCAGAGAGCGCAGCGTCCTTCCTTCCGAAGCAAAACTTGCATATGCATCCGTTGTGAGATAGGCATCATAGCGCGCCAGGAGATCATCGTACTGCGACCGGACAGAGGACACGCGGGCAGAATAGGAGATCGCGGAATCATACGCCGTTTCCCAGGCCGTAAGATCGATCGCTGAGAATTTGGCATTGACGTTTTCGTTCACCTGCTGCGCGACCCCGCGCAGAAAGTGCGTGGCCTGCTCCACGCTTTCAAAGTAGCCGCTGCCGACGGTGATCTCATAGATCCCCGTATAAACACGTGTATCCGCCTGCGTTCCTTCGACCGACCGTTCCGAGATCCTGATCCCGTCCGAAGCCGAGGTCATGCGTCCGATATCCAGGTTGGAAAACGATGCGTCGCCTGTCTTGACGCTCTGCAGATTTTCCGCATACACGATCGATTCATAGCGCAAGGGCGTTCCGTCCGGGTAAGTCTCTTCCCCGCCCGGGAACTCGATCATAAATGAAACGGAATAAGTGTCCTTCCCGCGGTTGAATACAAATGCCGTCAGCAGGGCGGCGAGCACGGCGATCAGCACAGAAATACCGAGGATCCACCAGATCCTTTTCCCGATCATTCTGCCGAGATCGCGAAGCGTGCAGCCGCTTTCGCGTTCTTCGTCCATATTTTTTTCTCCTTGCGGGGACGGGAGAGCGCCTCTCTCCTTTCAGTCTCCGCTTCCTGTCCACAGTATAGCATACCTCCCCCCCCCGTGTCAAATGGCTGTCCCGCAAAAATGAATACGTTCGCGTATTTTTCACAAAAAACGGACGTCTGTTCACGTTCTGCCACAGACGTCCGACGGTTTTGTTCAGTTGTTGTCCACCCCATCGCCGGGCCGCGCGGGGCCCGCAGATCCCTGCGCGCTCTTTCCCCGGCGGACTTTCGGATAATCTGCCGCGCAGAAGATGAACCCCGCCAGCAAAAACCCGATCGCGAAGCCCGCGAACGCCGCAAGCACGGGACTGGCGCCGTTGTCGATCACGGAGACAACGTTCTGCCGGTACATCACGCGCGCGGCCGACGGTTCGGCCGCCCTGCCTGCACAGATGCGCACCCGGCCATGCAGCCCCGGCCACAAAAACGCAGGCAGCTGCCGTGCGATCCCGCCGGAGGAATGCCCGCTGCTCTGCACGCCGGCAACGGCATGTTCGACGACGGCCCGCAGGAACTTTGTCGCCTGCGTCCTGTCGGAAAAGTATCTTCCGGCGGCAGTGATCATATAGGCAGGGGATTCCGTCTCCCCGCCCATACGGAGAATGGAGATATCCTCGTCCGCCGCCATGTGCTCGGTATCGATGTCCGAAAATGCTTCATCGGACGCCTTGGCGCTCTCCAGATTGTCGGCATAGATCACCGTCTCGTACCGGAAGGGCGTCTCCTGCGGAAATTCCACAACGAACGTGAGCGCATACTCCTCCCGCGCGCGGTTGTAGACGAATGCCGTGTACAGCGCCGCAGCCACCGCCGCGGCCGCGGCGATCAGAATGACCCAGAAAATCCGACGCTTGATGATGCGGGCGATCTCGCCCGCCGTGATTCCATTTTCTTGCTGCTTATTTTCTTCATATGGCTGAATAGCGGGCCGCCGGATGGCGCGGCCCCGCGCCGTGTTTCAGCTGCTCGACGTGGAGACAACGTCTTCGCATTCATCGTCCGCGTCCGGGCGGATCATGCAGTAGGAGGGATTGTGCGCATAGCGCTGTTCGCGTTTCGTTTCCTTCATACGCTCAGCATGTGCACTCTCCCGCTTTCTATTCCTTTTTTCCGTCCCGTCCGGTCTTTTTCTCCGCGGACGCTTTGCGAAGCGGCGCGGAGATCTCCCCGATCGCTTCCCGTTCGCGCGCAAGGCGCTGTTTTTCCCGCCGTTCCGCGTCACGATCGACCCGTTCAGCTCCCCGTTTTTTCATAGCATATACCCCCTTCCGGATACATGATACCACGCTCGGGAGCGGCTGTCAAGCCCCCTCAGGCAAGCTGCTTTTTCACTTTGGAAAACGCTTCCGTCTTTTCGTCGATCATCATCTTTTGTGCGGGCTGTACCTGATAGTATCCGCGCTGGATCATCTGCTCGAACACGGAGAACTGCGTGTCCGCATGCTCGCCGTACAGCTTGAGGATCTGTCTGCGCAGCGGGCGGCAGCTGCCCTCCGTAAGCGCCGTCGCATAGTAGTTCATGAGCAGTTTTTCCGCGTCCAGAAGATCCTGGAGCGCGTCTTTTTCGCAGAGCGTCGTGTCTTTTTTGGACTGTTTCATGCCTTGCCTCCCAGCAGCGCATAGAGCGCCGCAAAACGTTGTGCGTGCGCGCGGGAGACGTTCTCCATCTCCTGCGCAAGAGCCTGATCCGTGAGCGTGTTGGCGTAAAGTTTTGCTTTCTTGCACGCCATCTCCTCGCCCGTCAGAAGGTGAGAGAGCACGTCGAGATCCTTTGCCGTCAGATTGGTCATAAGAAAAACCTCCTTGACCCATTATGGGCAAAGGAGGCATTTTCGATACGTCTATTGTTTTTCCGTTCCGCTGTAATAGGCGCACATCGGCGCAACGGCACAATGTTCGCAGTCGGGCCTCTGCGAGTGACAGACGCGCCGGCCGTGGAAAATGAGCAGATGATGCGCGCGCGACCACCGCTCCTTGGGAATCGCCGCACACAGGCCCTCTTCCACCTTTTCGGGCGTCTTTCCGGACGCCAGCCCCAGGCGGTTTGCAACGCGGAAGACATGCGTATCCACCGCGATGGCATCGCCGCCGAAGGCGACCGCATAGACGACGTTGGCCGTTTTTCTTCCCACGCCCGCAAGCGTTCTGAGCTCTTCGAGCGTGGAGGGCACCTCTCCCGCGAACTTTTCGAGGATATCGCGGGAAGCGGACAGGATATGCGCCGCCTTGTTATGATAGAATCCGCACGAGTAGATGTATTTTTCCAGCTCTTCCTGCGAGAGCGTGAGCATTTTTTCGGGCGTGTTATATTCCCGGAACAGTTCCGCCGTCACCTTGTTCACCCGCTCGTCCGTGCACTGTGCGGACAGAATGACCGCAACGAGCAGTTCGTAGGGCGAACGGAACCTGAGCGCGGGCGCGGCGTCGGGATAGAGCTGTTCGAGCGTATCCAGAATTTTATCGGTCGTATTCATAACCCCGATTATACCATATCCGCCGCGCAAACGCAACTCAAACGCGCACGAACGTGCCGCCGCATGCGCGGAAGTATCCCGCAAACGCCGAATACGCCCGTTTTTTGAGAACGGGCGCGACACGCGGATAGAAACGGGCGTCGAAACGGACAGAGAGCCCGCAGCCGTAGCCCGCCTCTTTGGGCGTGGAAACCGCCTGTGCGGGCACACCCGCGTTTTCGAGACGGGAAACGGCGTCGAGCGCCTGCGCACGCGAACGGAACACCGCAAGCATTGTCATGATTGTTTCCTCACTTTCGTATATATAGAGATATGATCTATCTCGATAACGCCGCGACGGGCGGCGAAAAACCCGCCTCGGTTCAGAGCGCCGTCCTCGCCGCAATGAAGACGTGCGCCAACCCCGGACGGAGCGGACACGCGCTCTCCGTCGCCTGTGCCGGCAGGGTGCTCGCCTGCCGCGAACTCCTTTCCGAACTGTTCGACGGATACGGCTTCGAACGCGTCATCTTTACCAAAAACTGCACCGAAGCGCTGAATATCGCCCTCTTGGGAACGCTGAAACGGGGCGATCACGTTGTCACGACCTGCATGGAGCACAATTCCGTCCTGCGTCCCCTGGAATTCCTGAAAAAGACGCGCGGCGTGCACTGCGACGTTGCGCCGCTGACGGACGGCCGTCTGCTGCCCGAGACGATCGCGGCACTCGTGCGGCCCGAAACGAAGCTGTGCTGCGTGACGTCCGCTTCCAACGTGACGGGAGAAGCCCCCGACTTGCACGCCCTGCGCGCCCTTCTTCCCGCGCGCGTCCTGCTGGTCGTGGACGGGGCGCAGGGCGCAGGACACCTCCCCCTCTCCATGCGGGAAACGGGGATCGACGCGCTCGCCCTCGCGGGACACAAAGGGTTGTTTGCCATTCAGGGCGCGGGCGCGCTGCTCTTTTCCGAGCGCATGGCCCCCGAACCCGTCACGTTCGGCGGGACGGGGAGCGAGAGCTATGACCTGGGCATGCCCGCGTTCTACCCCGACCGCCTGGAGAGCGGAACGCTCTCCTATCCCGCGATCTGTTCGCTGGCGGAGGGCGCCCTCATCGTCAGGGCGCGCCGCGCGGAAATGGCAAAGCAGCAGCTTTCCACGACGGCAGCCTTTCTCGGAGCCCTGGCAAAGCTCAGAGGATACCGCGCCTGTTCTTCCCCCAACGCCTGCGGGATCGTCGCCTTTTCGCACCAGGCGATCCCCTCCGAACAGCTTGCTCAGACGCTGTCCGACGAATATTCCATTGCCGTGCGCGGCGGCCTGCACTGCGCGCCCCTGGCGCACAAGGCGCTCGGCACCTTTCCGGACGGCCTTGTGCGCGCCTCCTTTTCTCCCTTTCAGGGCAGAGAAGAGGCGGAAGCGCTCGCGGACGCGCTTGCAAAGATCGCGGACGCCGCTACATCTTCTTGAGCTCCGCCGCGAGCTTATACAGCTTTTTCCGCTTTCCCGCGTCAAGCATGGGCGCAAACTGCGCGCAGAAGGCGTCGATCTGTTCATTCGTGAGCGTGCCGGCGCGCTTGCCTTCCGCGGCGCGCGCATAGATGGAGCGGATGAGCTCGTTTTCATTCTTTCCGTCAAACTGCGCCACGGCCGACTGCACCTCCTTCATGAAATCTTCCGGCACGCCGCCGCCCGAATAGCTTGCAAAATCCTTCATGGTCACCTCCGCCATTGGTCATGATTCATCATATGACGGGAACGCATGTTTTGCCAGCGGCATACGATGATGGCATGGAACCCATTCTCCTGCTGCTTCTGCTCACTTCGATGCAGCAGGGCGGCGACCTCAATGCCGCTCTGCAGAAATTCCTCACGTTCTGGCGGGAAAACCGCGAACTCATCATGCTTCTCGCCCGCGGCGCACCGGCGGACGCCGCGCAAAAGGACCCCGATCGGGCGCAGGACAAAAAAGAGGACCGCCCTCCGCAGGAGGACAGTCCGATCGTCAGCGTACTGGAAGAATATCTCAAAAACAGCGCGGGGCGTTAACCGCAGATCGCGGCCAGGGCTCTTTGCAGAAAGACGTCCTCTTCGCCGCGGACGGAGGGAGCGGCAATGCCGACCGCCCCGTCCTCGTCCGTGATGCCGCGTTCATGGATACAGTTCCCGCCCGGCCAGTAGATGCGCGCGACGGTGAGCTGGAACGCGCCGCCGCTCGACGAAACGAACGTGGACTGCATGACCCCTTTCCCGTACGTAGAATAGTGTTCCGCCCCCTCGTCCATGCGCAGGAAGATGTCGTCATAGCCGATCGTGCCGTAGTCGATGAGCGCCCCGATCAGGCACTCCGAAGCGCTTGCGGAATTTTCGTCCGCGAGCACGCAGACGCGGGAATCGTCCGTGAAACAGGCGTCATAGTCGTTTCCCGTCGCGGCATAGTCGCGGCGCGTGCCATCGCGGTACTGCGCATAGGCGACGACGGGACGGCTGTCCGATGCGTCTTTGAGAAGATGCGACGCAATGGACTGCAGGTCGCGCATATAGCCGCCGCCGTTCCCGCGCAGGTCGATGATCAGATTGGTCCTGCCGCGCTTCTCCATCACGTCAAGGCACGCGGCAAACTCCTCCGCGCAGTTGCCGTCGAACGAGTCGAGGCGGATATAGGCCGTGTCCGCATCGAGCCCCGCAAGCGGATCGCCCGTCTCGGTCAGAGCGGCGTTCTCGCCGCGGAACGCATAGGACTTCCCGCTGTCGCGATAGACGACGTACGCCGCCTCGTACGCGGCGGCCGCCAGCGTGTGCGCCGTGGACGCATCGGCGGGATCGGCAGGATCGTAGCTCGCATACAGCACGAACTCCCCCTCCTGCGCGCGCACGAACGAAGTGACGTCGGACGGGACGGAGGGCGTCTGTACCTCGCCGCCGACGGAAGAATAGCCGAGCACATACATGCCCGCCGCCAGCCCGGCCGCCTGCGCGGGGGAATTTTCAACGACCGAATAAATGCGCACGCCTTCGTCCGCATCGGCGACGAGCGTGACCCCTACCCCTTCGTTATGCCCCTGGCTTTCGGCAACGCGCCGCGCATATTCTTCGGGCGTGTAGTAGTGGGAAAAGATGTCCGGCATGGCGGCATCGTACAGATCCTCGTATACGGCGTCCATGTCCACGTCCTGATAGTGCTCGTCTTCGAGCAGGCCGAGGATCCACTCCAGCTCCCGCAGGCGCGGATCGACGGAGTAAAATTTACCCAGCCAGCCGGCCGTAAACCCGACGGCCGCCACAACGAGCGCGAGCAGAACGGCAAGGATCGCGCGGACGCGCTTTTTTTTGCGCGCGGCGCCGGGATCCGGGCAAGATGCGCAGGCCGCGTCGGGAGACGCGGCCTGTTGCTCCGTGGTCTGTGTCTTTTTGCTCATACTTCCTCCTTCCCCTGCGCCAGGAGACGGTGCAGGACGGACAGAATGCGGAATGTGACCGCATCTGAAAATTTGCGGATATTCAGCCCCGTGATGCGCTCGATCTTGTCGAGCCGGTACATGAGCGTGTTGCGGTGCATGAACAGCTGACGGCTCGTCTCCGAAAGATTGAGGCTGCTTTCCAGAAAGGCGTCGGCCGTTTCATACAGCTCTTCGTCGCCGAACACCTCGCCGATCCCGCCGATGCGGAACTGCGTCATGTACTCTTCCAGGCGGCTTCTGGGCACATCCTCCAACATGCGGACAAGCAGATATTCGCGGTAGGAATGCACCTCTCCCGCGTCGCGGAACATGGCGCTCACGCGCACGGCCGTCACGGCCTGGGAATAGGACTGCGCGATTTCGGAAAAGGAAGCGACTTCGCAGCCGATCCCCACGCTCGCATGCACGCCGAGCTCTTCATACAGCGACTGCCAGACAAACTGCCCGAATTCGTCGCCGCTCTGCTCCCCGTCCGAAAACCGCACGACCGCAATGCGCGTCCGGTCCATCTTCACGGCAAGATCGCTGTCGTTCAGGCAGTTCCTGAGCAGGTCGAAGCACTCGTCCAGCCGCTTATCGGGCACAACGTCGAGCGCAAAGCACGCGCCGTCGCGCAGGGCATATTTCGTTATAAAGCGGAATGCGTACCATTCGCCCCCTTCGCCGAGCAGGATCTCCTTTAAGTGGGCCTCCTTATCGGGCAGAAGGGCGCGGGAATCGGCGTTTGCGACAAAGTATTCCACAAGCTTTGCGGTGCGCCCGGCCTCTTCGCCCGTCCCGTCGATCCAGCCGTCGAAGGTTTCGCCGCACGATTCGAGCGAAAGGCGCGTCTCGCCCTCTCCCGCGGGCACAAGGCGGACATGCACCCCCGTCTTTTCGCGGATATCCTTCAGAATTCTTTTGAGCTGTCCAAGAGAATCGCTCATTTTCTTCCCCTTTATTCTGTTTCTTCCAGAAAATTATACCATTTTCCCCTCCGAATATCAAGAGTTTTTTCAAACTGTGGGGCACCCATGTCCGGATTTCAGAAAACTTTCACAACTTTCGGGGCAAAACGGGCGCTCCATGTCCGCCCATGCCCCTTGGAACGCATACAAATTTGTGTTTTTTTCCGCCAGAGCATTGACACTGACACGCCGCCATGATATAATGAAAAAGAATTATGGGGAATCCCAACAAACAAACCAATGGAGTGACAACAGCATGAGCGAATTACAACAGGTAATCGTGGAAGAACCGGCAAATGCGGGCATGGATACCCCCGAAGAGGAAAAACCCTCCGCAGGCGGATACCGTGCGCTTGCCGTCATCGCGTTCGTGTGCGCCGTCGGCGGACTGTTTATCGGCCTTTTGTATGCAATCTCCGGCATCTTCCTGGGCAATTTCAACGGAAACCTGTCCACGTTTGATGCGGAAAACGTCATTCTTGCCGATTCGCTGTTCGGCTACGTGTACGCTTATTTTGCGACCATCGTCTCGCGGGGCGTGGGCACCTTCTTTTCCGACATGTTCAGCCAGGGAAATACTGCCAACGTCCTTGAATTCGGACTGCTGATCCTGCTGTGCGTGACGATCGTCCTGTCCGTCGTTCTGATGATCGTCTCCTTCTGTTCGAGAAAGGCGGCGAAGAACTGCGCGATGACTTCGGCGATCCTTGTGTTCCTTACCTATGCGGGATACTTCCTGCTGTCCTACTACCTGATTTCCGCCGCGCGCGGAGAATTCACCGGCTCCATGATCGACCTGACCGTGGGCATTCCGGCAGGCATCATGCTCGTTGCCCTGATCGTGACGGCGTTTGCGCGCCGCAAGGGGCTTGCCCTGGTCAACGTCCTCTCCCTGTTGCTTGTCGCGGCAACAATCTTCGGGCTGACCTATCCCGGTTCGGCAATGGCCGGCGCGGACATCTGGTACAGCCACATCGGGGACAACCTGTTCGTCAACCTGACGGCTTTCATCACGATGATCGTCGTCATTCTCAACTTTATTGTCTGCGCGGTGCGCCTGAGCGCGAAAAAGGCATACGTGTTCGATGCGGTCCGCTTCGGGATCCTGCTCATCGCCGTCGTGCTTGCCGTGATCGCACAGATCATTGACATTACCTTTGCGACGATGTTCGGAAGCGCCAACCTTCTTGCCGTTATCCTTTCGGTCGCGGCGCCGCTTGCGGCATTCCTGCTCGCCCTGATCGTCGCCATCGTGCAGGCCTCCAGAGCGCGCGCGAAAGAAGCGGAAGAAGAAAGCGCTCAGATCGGAACGGAAGAACGCCAGATCTCTGCCGCGGCATCTCCCGCCGCAGTTGCGGCTGCGCAGCCCCAATCGGCAGCAGAAGTCAAAGCGGAAGCAGCCGCGGAACCTGCCGCACAGCAGACCGTGGCCGCGCCCGGAACGACCGTTATCGTCCAGCAGCCCGCAGCCGTCCAGCAGCCCGCGACGCCCATCTACGCCGTTCCCTTCTTTGCGGCGCCCATGTCGCCGGCGCCTGCCCCCCAGGCGGCGCCCGAACCTGCGCCTGCGCCCGCTCCGGCTGAAGAGAAACCGGCTCCCGCGCCCGCACCTGCGGAGGATACGCCCATGAGCGAATTTGAGCGGAGCATGGCGGCGCTTGCCCGCGGCATTGCGCC
>ERZ1090868.2087-NODE-2089-length-10023-cov-14.887239_pt1 | contig 10023 bp, 12 predicted proteins | sample MGYA00478475_ERZ1090868 | MGnify/ENA primary metagenome ERZ1090868 (study PRJEB33644, sample SAMEA5815747) | chicken gut metagenome | biome: Chicken; feature: Gastrointestinal Tract; material: Caecum | place: Ireland | collected 2019-01-01 | study: A study of...
GTAAAACACTTTCAGGAGTTACATTTTTAAAATTATATGTTGCATAGTTATTTTTTAAAAAATATCCCATATCAAAGGCTATAATGCTTTTAGTTTTTTTGCCAACATTATAAGTGACTGTAAAAATGCTTCCATAAAAAATCAAAACACCATCTTCATAAAACCTTATAAGCTGTGAAAGTTTAGGTTCAGTATAAAGAGTAATATCATAAAGATTTGTAGCAATTTCCGCTTTTAAAGTTCTTGCACATTGTTTGATTGAACCAGAAACGGTAATTTTACTACATAAATGCATTATTTCTTTTTCTTCAAGAAGTAATGATAACGCCATCTCATCACTCCTTTATAAACTATTTTTATCTGGAATAATCAATGTATTACCCGTATAAATTAAATCTGGATTTGGTATATTATTAGCTTTAGCCAGTTTAGAATAAACCAAAGGGTCGCCATAAAATTTTTTACAAATTGACCATAATGTATCCCCACGCTGTATGGTGTATTGCTTAGGAGTTGCAATATTAAGTGGAGTAGTACGAGTATTTGCCGTTTGTGATGTATTACCCGTAGATTTTACTACTTGAGTTGGCATATGTCGCCTAAGTGTGATTGTATAATACACATCATTTGTACCGTCTTTTTCACCATATTGAAAATTCTCAATGTAGACATCTGCAATAGTAGGAGTATCCGAAATAGCAAAACGACAAACTTGTTTTTTATCACTTGTAAGCTCAAAAAAGTAAATATACTCATAAGGGTTAAGCGATGAGCCAGCAAATACAAAAGGATATTGCTGTCTTGGCAACATACCAGAGATTTTACAAGTAAAAAGAGTACGTCCCCCAGGTAAATGATAATCACCAACAGTATGTAAATTTACAGTTTCGATATGGTTTCCATGGTCAATAGTAAAACTTTCGGGCGTAATTGGTAAAATAACCTCTTTACCAGTTATGTTATTTTTAAATATAAATTTACGGAGCATACTATTTTTGCACCGCCTTTGCTATTTTCAGATTTTCAACAAGAGCAGCAGCGATACGGTCAATATCTGCATCTTCTCTTATTGTCACACTCCCCATATGTATAGTGATATTTGCAGCACTTGAACCATTGTCCATTTGCCTTGCTTGATTTGCAGTAAGCACACGCTCGCCTTGGTGCAAGCGTACAGGATAATCATCATATGGTACACGATTTATACCAAATGCAGCACCAATCATAGCAGCATTTGAATTAGGAGGTAATGGTGGTTTAGATGTTGTAGTAGTACCAGTAGTTGTAGTGCCAGCAGACTCTAAAAAGCTATCTTTCATACCAGCAGCTACACCTTTTGTGTACTCTTGCCCTTTTCTAAGACCTGCATTATAGTAAGCAGTATTTGATGATGCATCTTCCCTTATAGAGCCAGCTAAAGCAAGCTCACTTTCTAATGCAAGCTGAGCACCCTCAGAAGCATTGTATTCACTCATACCTTGGACTTGGGCTTGCATCATAAGTTTGCCCATCTCAGCAGCATCTTCATTAGCCTGAGCTGTTTGGTATTCCTCTGATGCCATCATAGCTTCCATTGCATCACGGATATACTGTTCTTTGCTGTTTTCAAGCTCAGCTTTCCATGCACCAATTGCATAGTTAGCCTCTTGCATTATTTGCCCGCTTTCGCCACTTAGATAGTCCATTTCAGCTTGCAAGCCTTCTTTACGGACAGCATTGTATCCTTCACCCATAGCAGCATCTAGTTCATTTTGAGCATCTTCAAGACTTGAATTTAAACCATCAAAAGTACCAGCTAACTTTTCCATTGAATTAGCATAATTATTATTGAGTGCATCAATTATAATATTTACTGCATTTTGACCTGCTATTTCACCATCAGATATTTTTTCAAGCATTGCATCATAGCTAACACCATAAGCATTTGCTAAAAATTGAGTAGCATTTATACCTCTATCATCAAATACATCTAGGTGTTCTCTGGTTATACTGCCACCTTGCGACATTCTACCTAGAGCTTGTGCTAATTCATTCATATCATCAACACCCATGCCGACCGCTGAACCAGCATCACCAATAGATGTTAATGTAGGTATAAGTTTGTCAACTGCAAAACCATATGATGATAATGTTTTAGATAAAGCCGTCAAATCATCATAGGCAAATGGAGTGGAGCTTGCCATTTGTTTTACATCATTTAAATATTGTTTTGCTATATCATCACTACCAAACAGTGTTCCAAAAGAAATAAGGTCTTTTTCTCTCTGTGCAGCTATGCTTGAACCACTTGCTAAAGACTCCTCTTGTGCTGAAAGCTGGTTTTCTGTCTGGGTTTGTACATAATCTTTAAAAGCATCGTCTTTTTCTTCATATATTTGAGTTGCACCAGTGATAACTCCGCCAACTGCACCAAGTCCAGCACCAACAGCCGTACCAATTCCAGGACCACCAACCATAGTACCAAGAGCAGCACCACTTGTAGCCCCACTAATGACACTACCAAACATAGTACCTGCATTAGAACCATAAGCAGAAGAAACTAATGTTTGGCTTGTGTTACTTAAAATATCTCCTGCATAAGACCAAGCACCAGCCTCACCAAGTCTTGATATTAGTGAGCGTGTACCTCCTGAATCTGCACCACCTGCAACACCACCACCAGCACGAGAACGACTCAGTTCATCATCAGCAGCAGCTAAATCTCTTTGAGCATTTCTAGCTGCCTGACTTACATCTCTGAGTTCTTCAGATATATGGTCAACATTAAAATAAGCGTTTTGCAGTCGCTGTATAGATTCTTCTGTTTCATCAAATCCATTTCTAGCCTCTCTAAGCTCACGCCTAGCATCATCTAAATCCATACGAAGTGATACTCTGCGATTTCTAAGAGTATCAAGCTCATGCCCTAACGCCTCAATATCATTTTCAAGCATTTCAGCACTGCGAGATATATTGCCTAGTTCTCGGCTCGCATTATTTCGCACACTTACCGCAATAGATACATCAGGCATTTATTCTCACCTCGCTCTTTGTTGCTCTTGCAATAATTTGTATCTATACTCTTCAAAAGCTAAAATAATAGCTTTTTCGCCCTCACTCATCTGCATAAACTGTGCTGGCGTGATATGATGGTCACGCCATACAATGTACATAAGCGTTGCTGTTAAATCATTATCTTCTAGTTTTTTTTAACTTCCTCAGCTGCTTCCTGCTGTATAAGCTGAGCTGTAATTTTTTTAAATCCAGATAGCTGCTGAATAATGTTATAAAGGTCATCAATTTCACCTGCATTTAAAATCTTAGGCAGTAATTCAGCAGGAGTAGGAGCATTATAATGCTGCAAAAGCTCTTTGTCTTTTAGGCTAGGCTCAACAACACCTTTAAGTACAACATGCATCTTTATGTCAGTGGTTGGATTATTTTCAGCCATATCCAAAATATTTTTAATTTCGTTGTAAGATAGCTCACGCACTGTAAAAATCATATCTTTTTTAGCACGCTTAGATAAATCCAGCAATTTTACTTGCTGAGTTTTATTTTCTCTAGCACTAAGTCCCAATAATTCTTTTAAAATATCCATCTTTTAAACCTCTACTTTATCTAAAAATTCACGACTTGTCCAAGTGAAAGGACATTCCATTTTTCCTATATTACCAGCTTCCCAATCAGCAACTGTTTCATCATCAAAACTTACATTATAAATTGCCACACGTTCAGCACCATAAGCATCAGGGTCATTAAGCTTGCCCATAAGAGTAAAACGTGGGTCTTGACCTTTTTCAAGTGCATCACCAACTTTTATGTTCATATAGCTTGTTGTTTTGTAAATGCCTAAAGAACCAGTACCCTCAGTGCTCATCGTTTTTGTATCTGTTGCCATTTGACCGCATAAAGCAATCTTTTCTTTGTTTGCTGTGCGTTTGGCTTGGAATTTATACACATCAGCAACCTTTTCGCCATCTAGCCAAAGTTCGCCCCATGTGCCAGACATAACTCTATTAGCTCTATCCATTATTCATCACCCCTTTATTTACGCATTTTCAATAGTGAATGGAATAAATACATCTTCAATCGCATCAAGAGGACTGATAGATACTTTAATAAATACAGAAGAACCAGTGTTAGCCTCTTTAATTTGTTGTTCACTCATTTCAGATACATCAACACCATTTTCAATTAAGTATTTTGTTTGAGCATCTAAGTCAATCTCTGCAACGCTAGAACCTTCTCTTATAAGTCCATCACGTTCCATTAACTGCAAGTAATTTTTAATAGCAGTTACCAAAATCATTTTATTGTCATAGCTATTTGTAAACTTACCTATGTACTGGTCGGTGACAGTCTGACGGATATCCTTAAATATCATATCCATCAGTTCAACTATTTTAATCTTTTGGAACTGCTTACCTTTTGTAGTAGTAAGTGATGTAAGGCTGTTTACTGCTCTTGATAGCTTAACTTTAACACCATCATGTTCTAATATCAGCTTACCAGCATCAACAGCAGTATCACCATCTTTATCAGTAAGTCTAGTAATATCTTCAACCTCTGGAAGTGGAGCATATGTGCATGACATTTTCATAGGAGTACCAGCAATAATACCCGCTATACGACTGCAATACTGAGCAGTGTTAAAAGTAGTTTTACCTACTTTGATGCCATCACCAGTAAAGTTTACAATGCCCTCATGGTCAGCCGCTTGATTAGGCAATACAGCCTTAACTTTGTGATTATGAGCACGTTCATCTTTGACCATTGTAATAATGGCTGTACATTCTTCTGGTGTAACATCTGGTGGACCACATAAATAATCAAAGTCCTGTGTTCTAGCAAATGCAATACCAGCAGATAAATCTTCACTTTCAGCAGTATCTATATGCAGTATGATTTTCTTGGGTGCATTTTCATAACCTTCAAAAGCTCGCTCAATATAGGTTTTGTTATCTTCTGAAATTCCCTCTGGAATTTGGGAAGTTCTTGTTATAACGTGTGTGCCTTGTGCCTCTGCTTTTGCATCTCTTAGCAATAGAAGCAGAGTGCCTTTATCTGAGCGTTTTATGGCGGTAGATGCCAAAGTTTGAAATGTAATAAATATTTGTGGTCTTGGCATATAATCACTCCTTTTTTTATTTAACTTGCTGATTTGTAAATACCTTTTCAATAAGTGGTAATTCCTTTGAAGTTCTAGCAGAATCTAAGAAGAAAAGTTTCATTTCAATTTTGAAACCGTCCTCAGCTGTTCTTTCTGCTTTCATTCCAACTATTCCTATACAACGGTCATTAACTTTTACATAACTAGCGTTTGTAAAAAGCTCTATAACTTCATCAGCCATTGCAGTAAGCTCATCAGCATTCCCCTTGTTATCCTCATTAAGATTTCCTATGCATAGAATGTTGATTTTCTGCTTTACATCATCAGAAAAACGTGTCATCACTGTTCTTTCCTGTTCCTCAGCAGAAATAAACCAACATGGACGTTCAAACTGTTCTGGCAGTGCATCTCTATGCACCGCCCAACCATGCCCAAGAGATACAAGCTGTAAATTTATAGCATCAAGTAACATTCTTTGAGTTATCATTTTGACTATCCTCCTAAACTGCTTGCAATCTGATTTGCAAGGTTTTCAGCTTCTCGCTGTACTTCTTGCTGTACAGCACTTTTACTTTTCTGGTAGAAGTGTCTACCATCTACCCAGTTATCACCTGCCTGGGCACGAATAATTCGCACATTTCTGGTTTGCTTGCGAACATACGTTCTTTTTCGCCTTTTCACATGACCGTTTTCTAGGTAGTTTGTAACAGCACCTGCACCATTCGGGCCCGTAGGAGATGTTGCAGCACGAACAGCCACATAACCGCCACCAGAACCAACAAAAACATCTTGCCAGCTTGCAATCTTACCATGACTATCATTAAGAGATGTACTTATATTCCCTCGAACAGTACGCTGTACAACCTGACCAAGCCTTTCATGAGCTGCTCTTTGTAATTGTGGTATAGATTGTCTTGCCTGTTGAAATGTTCTTCTTAGCTCGCTTAAACCACTTGTATCAATACTTTGCATTAAGCATCATCATTTCTTATGATTTCATATTCGTTTTTCCAGTTGTCCAGCTCATGCGGTACGACCACACGCCACACTTTGCCCTCTAGCGTGATTTGCTCACCAACTTTTAGAATTATAGCTTTTGGTACAACTAATACTAAGCATTGCTCAGTGCTAGTCTGAGGAGTTTCCACAGCTGTTTTAATATATTTTTCGGTGACACACGCAGGGAAAGTGGTTTTTGTGTTGTCAGACAGTATCGGACGTTTGTATACAGGGTCAAGCTCGGCTGTTCGCCTTTGGACACTGCATATTTTCGGGGTAATAGCGGCAGTAGTAACTTTGTAAAAGTTTCTGCTGTCTGGGTGTTCCTCAATATTTGTTATAAAGCAGTGCTGACCTTTAACCATTAAAGCATTAGAAAGGTCAATACCTCTTTTTCTGATTGTAAATTCCACGGTTGGCACACCTAAGCCAACCGTAGAGAATATATTTTTAGAGTTTTTTTGCTTAACCTGTGCAAACATATTAGTTTGAGAAACCCACTCAAAACCGTTTTCAGTTTGCTCTAGCTTTAAAAGCTGTATTAAATCTCTTAAAGCACCTACCATTAATCATTACCTCCATAGTTAGAACGAAGTTTAAGCTGTACAATACGCTGTCTTATAGCAGGTGTCTGTGCAATCTCGACCATTTTAGTAAGTCCTCTTGTTTCATATGCCTCTAAAGTCATTGCATTAGCTACCAAGTCATACTGACTAGGGCTAACATCTCTGTTAATGCCTGCCCCCTCTAAATACTCATCAGATGCAGCAAGCAAAGAGCTTATAAGCATATCATCTTCATCATGGTCGATAATCATATACTTTTTACAGAGAGAAAGCCTCTCAGCCATATTATCAAGCATTAAGCATCACCAACAGTAATCTTACCAGCAACAGCAGCCTTATCATCAAACTTCTGAGCATCAAGACGAGTTATAGCTCTAACTTCGGTTGTATCATTACCCCAAGCATTACCGCCCACGTCTGTGGATTTAATTGACATAATAGCTCGTCTAAACAATGTACCAAACTGTTTAAAATCACCCATATAGATTGGTGTTGTATCTGCACTTGCAAGGTGGCTATTGCTGAGTACATGAATAGGCTTACCTGCGAACATATAGCCTGTGCCAGCTGCTACATTAGGCTGTAAAAGTGGTCTGCCGTCATTATCTGTAAGAGTATCAAGAAAGTTAAAACCGTCTTGGTTTGTGATATAACTCATACCAGCAATAAAAGCAGGGTCAAGGTTTTTATTTTTCATTGTTTTTAGGTTTTTAATTGCATCAGCAACAGTAATTGCAGTTGCAGAACCATCAAGAGTTTTTAGCAGTCCGAGAAGAAGTGAATTTTCTGTAATTACAGCCTTTTTACCAAGCCAACGACTTAAGTATGCAAGCAAGTTCTGGTCAGTGTCTGCAAGCAAGTCATTTGAAACAGGTACAATCAGAGCATACTTCTGAACATTGTATTCAACGTTTGCAAATGTAGGCTTATCGTCCTTGTTAATATTGCTATTCTCTGCAATCTTGGTAAAACCAGTTGTAGGAGATGTGTCACGAACTCTTGAGCCTGTGTTAGATGTTACGGTTTCTACGGTAAACAGGTCAGACAGCGGAGAAAGAGCTCGCATTTGCTCATTTATCATAGTCTGAACGTCCTTAGGCACAAGCAAACCACCATCAGCAGGAGTACCTTCAACCATACCTTCATTTCTTACAGCTCTTGTAACAATATCCATATTTTCTGTGAGAGCCTGACGGTCATTTCTAGCACCAGCACGAATACAAGCACAGAAAGCTCTGATACACTCATTTGAGTTTTTACTATGATTTGCAGCATTTGCATATGTACCGCCATTGTTAGTTGGCAGTGCCTCATCTGGTTCTGGAACACTGTCCTCAGCATCAACAATAGCCTTTACACGAGTTATTTCATTATCCAGATTTGTAAGTTCAGTCTGAGCAGTATCAAAAGCGGCTTGGTCTTTTGCCTCATCAGCAGCCTTCATTCGGTCAATTATAGCCTTTTTCTGATTTAAAAGATTAAGCAGTTTCTTTTTCATAAGTATCTCCTTTTTAAATAATAGTTAAATTTAAACTAGCCTCAGCTATTGCTATTGCCCTAGCTCTAGCATTGCTAGATGTGTCAAGGCTTGACACATCAATGTTTTTAGCTTTGTTGTAAGCCTCTCTCAGCTTTTCAATGTCAGGCAATCCACCAGCCGAATTTATTACATTCTTGTAATTTACAGTGTTGTTTTCTCCTATAATTTCATCAACCAAGCCATACTCCAAAGCCTCATTAGCTGTAATAAATGTTTCATTATCCATCATTCTACGCAGCTTATCTCGTGATGTTTTTTTCTTGCACTTATTTTCATAAGCTGTAAGAATAGAGCTAGTTACAGCCTCAAGCATTTGAGTGCTTTGCTTGTGGTCTATTTGGTTTCCCCAAGTCCATGTAGTAGGCAAATGTATCATCACTTGACCAACTGGACTTATAGCCACAGTATCAGCAGCAGCCATAATAACAGATGCAGCCGAACCCGCTAGGCTCTGAACCTCAACACGGGTTGGAACATTAGCAGCATGAATTAAACTGTACATCTCAAAGCCAGCATAAACCGAACCGCCACCCGAATTTATCTCAATAACAAATTCTTCGTCTTTTGGATTTTCAGCAAGTGCATTTCTTATGTCACTAGGACAAGCAACTTGATAGCCAAAATAGCGGTAAATGTGAGCTATATCATCATCAACAATCACACCGTTTACTGTTATTCTCACTTGTTTTCACCTCCCTCATTGCGTTTAACAGATAAATCCTCCCACATATGCAGTGGTACATAGTTAAGTGATGCCTTACGAGCATCGCCACCCTCAACATCAGGGTCATCTTCATGTTTGCGAATATCATTAACTGAATAAGCACCAATATCACTCATAGTGCGATACCAGTCAGCTCTGCTTGCCCAGTCACCTCTTAGTTCGCCCATCATGTTTCGCCTAATCTGTAAATTAAGCCTTGTACGTTGGTCAATCGTTAAGAGTTTATAAGTGTCCTCTTGTTCAATCGGTGCAACAATCGGACTAAGCGTTCTCTGCATATATTCAATACTTGCTTGTACATTTGATGCGTAAGTTTGTGTACCAACACCGAGCTTGTAAAGCGGTATGTTGAACAATCTGCCTATATCCTCAATACTTGCAGCCTTGCTTTCAATAAACTGAGCATCTTTGTTAGATGCAGAAATAGGCGTGTATTTCATACCAAAATCAAGAACAGCCGTTCTATACGCATTATCAGCACCAGAATAAATCTTATCCCAGCTTGCTCTGATAGCATCTTTTATAGATATTTTCGAGCCGTCCTCTGTTACAATGTCAGGCTTACTTGTAAGGTCTGTTTCGGTTGTGAGTACACCAGTTAACCTTGCACCGTTGGCATAAAAGTTTTTTTCATATTTTTGAGATTGTAGTGCCGCCTCTATGACCATAGCACCACGCTTTAAATAAGAAACTCCCTCAATACCATCAACACTAAAAGCCTTGTAGTGTATAATGTCACAGGCCCAAAACTTTCTGTATTCTCCCGTTTTTGGATTTGTGCCTACATACCACAGCTTGCCTTTGTCATCAAAAAACGGTGTCATGTAACCCGCCTCAACAGGCAACAGCTCACAAGGAATACCCCATTTATCACGAATAATAATCGCATAAGCATTACCATAAGCAATCCTACGGCTTTCCATCAGCTTGAAATAGTCAAAAGCGGTCATTATTTCGTTTGGTCGACTTGTAAGCAAGTCCAAAACTGGGCTATCTGTGACACGCTCTCTTGTTTTGCTGTCCATTAGGTAAATAGGCATTTTAGCTATACTATCCGCTATAATCTCAATACAAGCATTTACAGCAGGTAACTTCATCGCTT
>ERZ1090868.2088-NODE-2090-length-10022-cov-4.267483_pt1 | contig 10022 bp, 6 predicted proteins | sample MGYA00478475_ERZ1090868 | MGnify/ENA primary metagenome ERZ1090868 (study PRJEB33644, sample SAMEA5815747) | chicken gut metagenome | biome: Chicken; feature: Gastrointestinal Tract; material: Caecum | place: Ireland | collected 2019-01-01 | study: A study of the...
TTCCTGGACCTCCAGCACAAGGGGGCGGACCCCCTTGGATTCCCCCGCTTTGTACCCTAGCGGTATTGGTTGCAGTAGATTAAACTCTTAAGCATCCTCGGAGGCATCCTGCCGCGCCACAGATTGAAAACAGAGAGTGTTCTCTCGATGAAACCAAAGGAAAAAACAAGACCGATTTGTCCACCAGTTCAAAGTGGCAAATCGGTCTTGTTTTTGTGGTAGAAGGTAGCCCGGCGCGATGCGTAAGCGAGCGCAGCAAGGGCGGCGATTACGCACCGGGGGATTCCAAAGGGCACAGCCCTTGGCGCGCCTTTGGTGACTTTCCCCGCGACGGGAAAGTCACCCGGGGTGGAGGGGCGGAGCGCCCTCCCAATAAGGGCTGGAGCCAAGTCTGACGACTTGCTCCCGAGGGGCAACGCCCCTCGCAAAAAATCAGCGCCGCAGCATCTCGGCGGCAAGATGCAAAAGATCGTCGTAGGTGGAAAGCTGCCCTGCCCGGCGGCGAAAATCGGCGCTGCCGTGCTCGCCCTTAAAGTACCACGCCGCGTGCTTGCGCGCTTCCTTCATGCCGATCTTTTCGCCCTTGTAGTCGCATAAAAGCCGGATGTGCCGCAGCAGAATCTCCATCTTTTCCTCCAGCGTCGGGTCGGGCAGAAGCTCGCCGGTGCGCATGTAGTGGTCGATCTGCCGGAAAAGCCAGGGCTTGCCCTGCGCCCCGCGGCCGATCATCACAAAGTCCACCCCGGTCTCGTCGTACATCCGCTTGCAGGAGAGGGCGTCGGTGACGTCGCCGTTGCCCATCACCGGGATGGAGACGGCTTCCTTGACCTTGCGGATGATCTCCCAGTCGGCACTGGGGGCGTACATCTGCTGGCGGGTGCGCCCGTGGATGCACAGCGCCGCCGCGCCGTTCTCCTCCATGATCTTGGCAAACTCCACCGCGTTGACCGAGTTTTCGTCCCAGCCCTTGCGGAACTTGACGGTGACCGGCACCTCCACCGCCTCGCACACCGCCTTGACAATCTGCCCGGCAAGCGGAGGATTTTTCATCAGCGCGCTGCCGCCGCCGTTGCCCGCCACCTTGGGGGCCGGGCAGCCCATGTTGATGTCGATGACGTCGGGGTGAAATTTCATGGCGAGCTTTGCCGCTTCCGCCATGATCTGCGGGTCGTCGCCGAACAGCTGGATGGCGGCGGGTCGCTCCTTTTCCGAGAGAAAGAGCAGCTCCTCGGTCTTGGTTCCCTGAAATGTCAGGCCCTTGGAGCTTGCCATCTCGCTGACGACATAGGCGCAGCCAAATTCTTTGCAGATTTCCCGAAACGCGCGGTCCCCCACGCCCGCCATCGGGGCAAGGCCGGCGGTCTTGGGGAGGGTGATGTTGCCGATATTCAAAGTCAGGATCGTCCTTTCCGAAATGGGGTGTATCAAAATGTGTTGTTGGCGTATCCGCATTATTCTAGCAGATTTTTTTGCGCAAGGCAAGCCATCGCGGGAAAAGTGTGGTATAATAGGGCAGTAACGACCGATCAGATAAAGGAGGATGGGCGAAGATGGAGCTTTGGGACATCTATGACATCGACCGGGTCAGGACCGGCCGCGTGGCCCAGCGCGGCAAACCGGCGTCCGAAGGGGGACTGGGGGAAGGCGAGTACCATCTGGTGGTGCACATCTGCGTCTTTAACGGGCGCGGACAGCTTTTGCTGCAGCAGCGCCAGAAGGACAAGGAGGGCTACCCCAACCTCTGGGACGTCTCGGCGGCGGGCAGCACCCTGGCCGGGGAAACAAGCGCCGCTGCCGCTTCCCGCGAGCTGCGCGAGGAGCTGGGGCTTGTCCATGACTTTACAAAGGAGCGCCCCTTTTTGACCACCCACTTTGAGCGCGGTTTTGACGACTGGTACTTTATCCGCATGGAAGCGGATATCAGCGACCTTCGCCTGCAGCCGGAGGAGGTGCAGGACGCCAGGTGGGCGGACCTTGCCGAGATCGAGCGGATGCTGGACAGCGGGGAGATGGTCCCCTACTACCGCGATCTTGTGCGGCTGTGGTTTGTGATGAAGGACCACCGCGGCTCCACCACCCACGAATAACGCGCTTTTTGCGCCATCGATACAGAAAGGATGTTTGCATGAAACTGCTTTGTCTGGATTCCAACAGTATTCTCAACCGCGCCTTCTACGGCGTCAAGCTGCTGACCAACAAGGACGGCACCTACACCAACGCCATCTTTGGCTTTATGAATATTCTGCTCAAGCTCCTGGGGGATGTGCAGCCCGACGCGGTGGCCTGCGCCTTTGACCTGAAGGCCCCCACCTTCCGCCACCAGATGTTTGACGGCTACAAGGCGCAGCGCAAGGGGATGCCGCAGGAGCTGGTCCAGCAGCTGCCCCTCATCAAGGAGGTGCTGACCGATCTGGGCTACCCCATCCTGACCAAAGAGGGGTATGAGGCCGACGACATTCTGGGAACGCTCTCGGCCATGTGCGAGCAGGAGGGTCACCAGTGCTACATCGCCACCGGCGACCGGGACAGCCTGCAGCTGATCGGCAAAAACACCACCGTCCTGCTGGCAAGCTCCCGCGCGGGAAAGAGCGAGACGGTTGTCTGCGACGAGGCATATTTCCGCGAAAAGTACGGCACCGAGCCGCAGGGCCTGGTCGACATCAAGGCGCTGATGGGCGACAGCTCGGACAACATCCCCGGCGTGCCGGGCATCGGCGAAAAGACCGCGCTCAAGCTGATCGGCCAGTACGGCACGCTGGATGCGGTGTATGAAAACATCGACACCCTGCCGGTGACCAAATCGGTCAAGGCAAAGCTGGAGGCGGGCAAGGACAGCGCCTACATGAGTCGCACCTTAGCAAAGATTGACCGCGCGGTGCCACTGGACGTCACCCTGGAGGACTGCAAGCCAAAGCCGCGCGACGAGGCAGCTCTCTTTTCGCTGCTCTCCAAGCTGGAAATGGGCAGCCTGATTAAGCGCCTGGACCTTTCCGGCGAGTACCAGCCCGTCGCCCAGGAGGGAGAGGAAGAAGAAAACGCCCCGCTGCCCGAGGTGCGCTATGTGGAAAAGAGCATCGACGAGCTGCTGGAGCAGGCGGGGGAGGAGGCTGTTCTGAGCATCCTGGCGCTGTGGGACAGGGAGGATGAGGAAAACCTGAATCTCCTCGCCGTCTGCGCCGGGGAACAGATCATCCTGCACCGCCCGCAGGAGGGCGCTCTGTACGAGCAGCAGCTGATCCGCCTGTTCAATGCCCCCAACCCCAAGGTGACCTTTGACTGCAAGAGCCTCTACCACTGGACGCTGCGCCGCGGCAGCGCGATTGCAAACCTTGCCGACGACATCCTGCTGTCGGCCTACCTGCTCGCGGCCAACAACAACGGCTATGAGATCGACCGGCTGTGCGCGGAATATTCCGCCGGGCGGCGGGCAGAGGGGATGCCGGAGGAGATGGAGGAGGACTGCTGCAAGCTGCTCACCCACTGCGCCAGCCTGCTGCCGCTGCACGAAAAGCTGAGCGCAGAGATTGCAGCAAACGGGCAGGACAAGCTGCTGCACGAGATCGAGCTGCCGCTCTCCGAGGTGCTGGCCTCGATGGAGGTCTGCGGCTTTGCGGTGGACACCGCGGCCCTGACCGAATACGGCAGGATGCTGGACGAGAAGATCGACGAGTACCAGAACCTGATCTACCACCTGGCGGGCGAAAAGTTTAATATCAACTCCACCAGGCAGTTGGGCGAGGTGCTGTTCGAGCATCTGGGACTGCCCACCCGCAAAAAGACCAAGACCGGCTACTCCACCAGCGCCGAGGTGCTGGAGAGCCTGCGCGGCAAGCACGAGATCATCGATGCGATTCTGGAGTACCGCAAGGTGGCGAAATTAAAGTCCACCTATGTGGACGGGCTGCTCAAGGTGGTCGGCAAGGACGGGCGCATCCACACCCACTTCAATCAGGCCGATACCCGCACCGGGCGGCTCAGCTCCACCGAGCCGAACCTGCAGAACATCCCGGTGCGCACCGAGCTGGGCAGCCGCCTGCGCGCCTTCTTTAAGGCCAAGAGCGGCTGCGAGCTGGTGGACGCCGACTACTCGCAGATCGAGCTGCGGGTGCTGGCGCACATTTCCGGCGACCAGCACATGATCGAGGCGTTTAATTCGGACGAGGACATCCACACCAAGACCGCCTCTCAGGTCTTTAAGATGCCGCTGAATTTTGTCACCCCGGAGATGCGCCGCCGTGCCAAGGCGGTCAACTTCGGCATCGTCTACGGCATCGGGGCGTTCTCGCTCTCGCAGGACATCGGCGTCACGGTGTCGGAGGCCGACCAGTATATCAAGGACTACCTGGAGACCTACAGCGGGGTGCGGCAGTACATGGAGGACACGGTGGAATTTGCCAAGGAGAACGGCTACATCGCCACCCTGTTTGGCCGCCGGCGGGCGCTGCCGGAGATCTCGGCCCGCAACAAGAACATCGTCAATTTCGGCAAGCGGGTGGCGATGAACACCCCGATTCAGGGCACGGCGGCGGACATCATCAAGATTGCGATGATCCGCGTCTACCGCCGACTGATGCAGGAAAACCTGTCGGCGCAGCTGATTTTGCAGGTGCACGACGAACTGATTGTGGAGGCGCCGGAGCACGAGGTGGCGCAGGTGGAGCAGCTGCTGAAGGAGGAGATGGAGAAGGCCGTCTCGCTCAAGGTGCAGCTGAAGGCGGACGTCGGCGTCGGCAAAACCTGGATCGACGCCAAATAGGCGGCATGATGCCGCACCCAATTCGCGAGCGGGGCTTCTACTGAGCGGGGGTTAACGTTCTCGCGGAGATCGCTTGCCTCCGGCTGCGCTCGGCGGTATGATGCCGCGCCCAATTCACTATTGGTTGGGTGGGAGGCCTTGGCTTTTACCTCGCGGCACCCAGTTTGTGGAAAGAAAAAAGTTTTCGTCCACCTTTTTCAAAAGGTGGCAGGTGTCCAGCGGGCAGCGCCTGCTGGTCGCCATGTCACGCTTGTAGCTGGCCGGGAAATAGGGTTATGCGTTGCGTGACCCGAAGTTGAACTGTGTTCAACTTCCCGGGCTTTTATCCTGCAAGAGTCAAGTCACGCTTGTAGCTGGCCGGGGAAATAGGCTATGCGTTGCGTGACCCCGGCTTGGAGAGAACTGGTGAAGCCTTTTCCTTCGCGAAATGAACTATGTCAAAACAGGAACAAAATTTCCTCTTATCAAAACAACAGGGGCTGACGCAAAGCGTCAGCCCCTGTTGTTTTGCCATACAAAGAAGAGATTAAAAATGTAAGAAAATAAGAAGGTGTCAAGATTACTCAAACTGCTTGCCGTGGCCAAACGCGCCGTGGACCATGCAGGTTTTGGCGGAGAACTTGCTGCCGGCGTCCATCGCCGCCATCACAGCGCTCTCCAGCTCGGATGGGTCGTGGTTGCCTTCCAGCCACTCCACAAAGGAGAGCAGGAAGGCGGTCAGGAAGGAGTCTCCCGCGCCCAGGGTGTCCAGCGCCTCGACCAGGTAAGCCGGGTGGGTGAACAGATGCTCGCCATCCGAGAAGACCGACCCGTTTTTGCCGCGGCTGGCGATGACATACCGGCAGCCGCGCTGGTGAATCCGCTCGCACCGGCGCTGAATCTCCTCCATGCTGGCGTCGCCGCAGGAGGTGATGGCGAAATCGATGTGCGGGCATACCGCGTCAAATATTTCATCCGTTTCCAGAATGGAAAAGTCGTATGCAACATAAGGTTTAAGGGGACGCAGTTTTGGCAGCTCGGGATTGATGTGGCTGTTGATGCTGGTGCAGATCAATGAGAAGCCGTTCAGATATTCCAGGTCCGCCTCCTCAAAGTGGATCGGCTTTTCTTTGGCGACGCCGCCCTTGTTGCTGCCCAGGAATTTGCGGTCGCCGTCCACCAGGGTGATCATCGCGTAGCCGTTTTCACCCTCCTCCACACGGCAGTGGGAGGTGTCGATGCCCAGTTCCCTGGCGGTGGCCTGTACCAGCTGTGCGGCCTCGTCGCTGCCAAAGACGCCCATGTAGGAGGAGGAAGCTCCCAGCATGGAAGCGTAAGCGGAGAAGTTGAAGGCGTTTCCGCCCGGATACATTGTTTTGGTATGCATGTATTTATCGACAACATTGTCGCCCACACCGATGACCCTGATTGCCATATGAACACTCCTTTGTGAAAAAAACTACGAATACATTCCCAAATGTACCGGCATGTTTACAAGGATATCATAATCGCTTTTGTCGGTTTTGTCAAGTGAAAATTCATAAACTTGTACATAAAAAAATCAACAAAAAATTCTATAATTATTCTATATTGACAAACACAATTTGATATGTTAGAGTATGAATTAGCATGAATGGGTATGAATGTCAGCCGGTCGGCTGCCGACAGGCTGACCGGCCGGCACATCCGAGATAAGAGCGAACAGTCAACGTGACAGGCAGAAAGGAGAAGGAGAAGAAAGTCATCATTCAGTAAAAATAAAGAGGTGAAAAGCGTGATTAAGGACACAATCAAGAGACTGCTGATCGCGATACCGGTTTTCCTGGGAATTACCTTTATCGTATTTTTCCTGGTCAACATCGCACCGGGCGGACCTCTTGACATTATGGCGTCTTCCGGCGAGCTGTCCCAAAGCGACCTGGAAGCACTGAAGGTTTCCCTGGGGCTGGATAAGCCGATCATTGTCCGGTATTTTATCTGGCTTGGGGAATTGTTCCAGGGGGATCTGGGCACCTCCTACCGCACTTCGCAGGAGGTCAGCCTGATGATCGGCCAGCGCCTGCAGGCTTCGCTGATCCTGACCGGCACCGGCATCGTCATGGCAATCATCATCGGTGTCCCGCTGGGCATCATCTCGGCATACAAGCCGTATTCCAAATGGGATTCGCTGGCGAACTTCATCGCCTTTTTGGGTTCGTCGGTACCAAACTTTTTCCTGAGCTTGATTTTGATCTATGTCATCTCGGTCAAATTGGGATGGCTGCCGACCAGCGGCATGTACAGCACTTCGGGAAACCGCGAATTTGGGGACCTGGTGCAGCACCTGATTCTGCCGGCTATTGTCTGCGGCATCCAGCCGATCGGCAACTACATCAAGCAGACCAGGGCCAGCGTCATGGAGGTGCTCAACGAGGAGTACATCAAGACGGCCAGATCCAAGGGCCTGAAGGAAAACATCATCGTTGTCAAACACGCGTTCCGCAACGCGCTGATTCCGGTTGTTACCTCGATCAGCCTTTCCATCCCGTTCCTGATCGGCGGCGCGGTCGTCACCGAGCAGATCTTTGCATGGCCTGGCATCGGCAGCCTGATGGTAACCGCCATCAACAACCGCGATTACCCGGTCATCATGGGCGTCACCGTCCTGATCTCGGTCGTCGTTCTGGTTGCAAACCTGATTCTGGACCTGATCTACGCGAAACTGGATCCGCGTATCAGCTACGATTAAAGGAGGTGCGAGAGTGGTAAAATCAGAAACAACAACGATGGAAAAACGGGTGAAAAGCCAGGCGCTGGAAAAGTTTGTGCACAACAAGCGCGCCGTCTTTGGCGTCATCGTCGTGCTGGTTATTGCCCTGTGCTGCCTGCTTCTGCCGCTGGTGATGGATCTGGATCCGTACACCACCGACGAGCTTGCGGGCTTTAACAGCGCTCCATCGGCAGAACATATTCTCGGCACCGACGACGTCGGCCGCGACCTGTTTGCCCGCCTGCTGTACGGCGGCAGAATCTCGCTCTTTGTCGGCATTGCCTCCACCATCATCAGCGTGCTGATCGGCGTTCCGCTTGGCCTGCTGGCAGGCTATTACCGCGGCATCTGGGAAACCATCATCATGCGCGCGGCGGACATCTTCATGTCCTTCCCGTCGATGATTCTGATCCTGGTGCTGGTGGCGGTGTTCGGCCCGTCCATCATGAACGTCACCATCGTCATCGGCGTGCTGGGCTGGACCTCTATGGCAAAGCTGATCTACGGCAACACCCTGTCCATGCGTGAAAAGGAGTACATCGAAGCCGCCCGCGCGATGGGTATGAAGAACAGCAAGATCATCTTCAGCGAGATTTTGCCCAACGCCATCGCTCCGGTCTGGGTCAGCATCGCGTTCCGTGTGTCCAGCGGTATCCTGACCGAATCCTCCCTGAGCTTTCTGGGCCTTGGCGTTCAGACGCCGCAGGCCTCCTGGGGCAATATTATCTTCGCGGCGCAGAACCTGCTGGTGCTCACAGCCCGTCCATGGGTCTGGATCCCACCCGGCATCTGCATCATTTTGGTCGTCATTGGCTTTAATTTTATCGGTGAGGGTGTGCGCGACGCACTCGACCCGAAGATGAAATAAACAAAAAGGAGATGTGAATTCATGAAAAAACATATGCTGCGTGTATTGAGCATGGCCATCGCGCTGACAATGTCGATGACATTTGCACTGAGCGGCTGCGGCAGCGACACCGGCAGCTCCACCTCCGGCGAAGGAACCACCTCGAGCACCGAGGAAAGCACCGGCACCGAGGAAGGCGCTTCCACCGAGGAGACCGGCGATACCGAGACAGCACAGACCACCGATTACTCGGATGTTGTCATCAACTACGGCCTCACCACTGCCTGGGATAGCTTGAATCCGTACGGCTCCTCCAGCGGCTCCACCTTCCAGCACCTGGTTCTGGATAAGCTGTATGACCGCCTGGCCTACATCACCGAGGCAGCGGAATCGATCGAGCCAAGAGCCGCCGAGTCCTGGGAATCCTCCGAGGACGGCATGACCGCCACCTTCCATCTGGATCCGGACGCAAAATTCCACGACGGCACCCCGGTCACCGCGAACGACTGGGTCTTCACCGCCTACCTCATCACCGATCCAAACTTTGATTTCGGTATGAAGAGCGAGTTCAAATTCTTTGAAGGCACCGACGACAGCGGCGTCAGAACCGGCGACACCCTCGGCATTGAAGCGGTCGACGACACCACCCTGGTGATGACCTTCAAGACCCCAACCCCAGTTGAAGACTGGATCATGCTGCACAACAAATACTTCTATGTCCTGCCAGAGCACCTGCTGGGCGACATGGACCCGGCGGAAGTAAACGCTTCCGACATCTGGGATAACCCGAACGACCTGGGCTCCGGCCCCTGCACCTATATCTCCGAGCTCTCCGGCAGCCAGCTTGAACTGGGTTCCTTCGCGGATTACCAGCTGGGCGCTCCAAAATTTGGCAAACTGGTCTATACCGTCATCTCCGCCTCCAACACCGTCACCTCCGTCATGACCGGTGAGCTGGATATGTTCATCCAGAGCGCCAGCATCGAGGACTCCCTGGCAGCGGAGGATATGGGCCTGCCGGTACAGCAGTCCGACCTGCCGACCAGCGTTGTTGTCTTCCTGATGAATAACCAGAACGTTTCTGATAAGAGAATCCGCCAGGCGATGAACCTTGCCATCGACAAGGATATGTTGATTGAACAGAACGTTGAGGGCCAGGGTGTTCCTTCCGCAACCTACATCATCCCGGGCTCCGAGTACGACGCGGGCATCGAGTGGTCCAGAGACGTCGAGCAGGCCAAAGCCCTTCTGGAAGAAGCCGGATGGGACAGCAGCCAGACCCTGACCATGGCCGTCACCTCCACCAGAGAAAGAATGGCAGCCGTCATTCAGCAGAACCTGGCCGAGGTCGGCATCAATATCGAGATTCTGACCGTTGACCTGGCCACCGAGTTTGCGGGCCTGCAGGACGGCACCTACGATCTGGGTATCTGCGGCTCCACCGCCACCAACTACCCGCTGTGGATGGAAGGCTACTACGATTACAGAAACGCGACCTACTGCCAGATCACCGATCCGACCTTCGCGGAATATCAGGAAGAGATCGCTGCCGCTCTGGACGAAAGCATCCGCAAGGACCTGGTCAACGAGTATCAGCAGTTCTGGTATGACGAGATGCCTCTGGTTATGCTCTACCACGCTTATTCGTTCAGCGTCGTCAGCCCAAGAATGTCCGGCGTCCATCAGTCCGA
>ERZ1090868.2092-NODE-2094-length-10008-cov-5.469708_pt1 | contig 10008 bp, 7 predicted proteins | sample MGYA00478475_ERZ1090868 | MGnify/ENA primary metagenome ERZ1090868 (study PRJEB33644, sample SAMEA5815747) | chicken gut metagenome | biome: Chicken; feature: Gastrointestinal Tract; material: Caecum | place: Ireland | collected 2019-01-01 | study: A study of the...
GATGACGTCGAGTCTCGTGGGCTCGGAGATGTGTATAAGAGACAGGTTCTGTATAGAATTTACCAGCACGCATATCATCCCAGCAAGTAAGTCATCTACAAGAAATATAGCAAACAAAAAGAGCGGATTTACCGCTCTTTTTGTTTTTCGGGTTATACCCGATCGGAAATAGAAAAGAAAAAGGTGAGTGAGGTAGATTAGAGAAGTTCGCGTTTGATGCGTTCAAGAGCTTCAGGAGCCTGCTTGTCCATCTTCTCCGGGAAGCCGAAGTAGGACACGCAGATGATGTTGTCGCCACCGACCTTAGGTGCATCGGCCTTCAGCTGCTTATTTGCAAAATCCATGTCGCGCAGGGTCTCAAAGATACCGTCAAAATCGACCTCCCCCTCGCCCATAGCGGTGTGCTGGTGGATGGTGACGTCCGCGCGACCGCGGCTGTTGAGCCAAGGCGGATTGAGGATGTAGCGGCAGTCCTTGGTCTGGTTCCAAGTGTCCGCGAGCAGTACATGGGTCAACTCGTCGCCCGCATACTTGAGCATGTGACGTACGTCACCCTTGCCCTGATCGTAGAAGAAGCCGTGAGAAGCCGAGTAAACATAGCCGAGATTCTTCGAGCGGAAGGACTTGACGATATCACAGGTCTCGTCGTTCAGTTCGCAGAAGTCATACGGATGGGACTGAATCTCAACGCGCAGGCCTTCGCGCTCGATGATGGGCAGCAGCTCCTCCATCGACTTGTAAAACATGCCGTTGCAAATTTCCTGCTGATTGGGGTCGCCCGAGAACTCGGTATTGATGACCGGCACGCCCATGTTGACTGCAATCTCGATCATGCGTTTCCAGTTGGCAACCGCATGCTGACGCTGCTCCTCGGTCGGACCGGACCAACGATAGACCACGATAAAGGACGAGATTTCGACACCGGTCTCGCGCAATGCTCGACGGTACTCCTCCTCACACTCTTTGGAGAACAGCGGATGCTTGTAGAACGGATTAATCCGAGGGTGTGGGGACTGCTCGATATATTTGTAGCCCCAGTCGGCTACCTTGTGTACATAGTCGTTGATGGACATCTGCTTGGCCAGCACGTCCACGTCAAATGCAATTTTCATATGGGATACCCTCCTTGCCGGATGTGGCTAATCTTTTATTCGGGCCCTTTTGATGGTCTTATTATACGGCATGAGCAACGCTTTTCCAATGATACAATCCGCCATAAACTTGCGAAATCCTGCTATTTATTCTTGCACATCTTATCAAGGTCTGGTACGATGGAGAAAAGGAGTGTGCGTATTATGCTGATTTCGGAAGCCGGTGTTCATCAGACATCTGAACGGTATTTTTTCACCCCATCTTCCCTTGCACGCGAGCTTTTTTATTATCCAACGCGCTGTGGACATTACTTTTGTGACAGCCGATATTCGTTCAGCCATCGCTCGGAGATCGCCATGGAAGGTGATCATAACCGAAATATCATGCTGTTTCTTATCCAGCGCGGCACGATGGAACTAGAGTTGTCCGGCGTGCCCGCACTAGCTGCGTCGGGGCAAGTCGTATTGTTCGACTGCCGTGAGCCGTACAAATACGCCGCGTCGGACGGCCTTGAGTTTATCTGGCTGCTCTTCAACGGACTGAATGTACGCACATTTTACCGACGCATTTTACAGGCGCATGGCGGGCGGCAGTGCTTTACACCGGACGCAGTCACGCAACTGGCGCAAGCACTTGGTACACTACTTGAGCGCTGCGCTGCAGACGAACGTCCGAGTGAGGCCGCCTGCTCACAGTTGCTTCATCATCTACTATGCCTGTTACTGCTGGGCGAAGGAGAGCCCACCTCGGACAATAGCGACCGCATTGCGCAGGCAATCCGCTTCATGAACCGACATCTGTTTGAGCCAATCAGTGTGCAGGATGTGGCATCAGCAGTAAGCCTGAGTCCGTCGCACTTTTCGCGTCAGTTCAAAGCACGCACCGGTTATTCGCCCTATGAATATATCGTGCTTCACCGTATTGATAAGGCAAAATACCTTCTCACCTCAACTAAGCAATCAGTAGGTGAGATCGCGTACGCCACCGGCTATAATAGCGAAGAGAATTTCAGTCACAGCTTTCAGAAGCATGTAGGCATTTCGCCCGGCCTGTTCCGCAAATATCCGGTATAGTGTGGCGTTTACCTACTTCGTGTTTCCAACCAATAAGCAAGGCAGGCGTATCGGATACGATACGCCTGCCTTTTATTGAATATGAGGATAGAAAGAGTCGTTACCAGTATTTTTCCACATGCGCGCGAGTCACTTCTGCCGCCTTCTTGATATTTTCTTCGTTGGAGAGCTTGTAATAGTCCGGACGGAACACCTCCATCGTGCAGACATCTCCTTCAAAGCCAATTTTCTTGAGGGTATCGGCGTAGCGCTTGTGATCGAGACAGTCACCCGGTTCGCCCGGCCACAGACGCTTTTCGTCGTTGTTGTACGCCGCGCCGCAGGGCATGTTCTCCATTCCATTGAGGTGCCAGACAAAGATTTTCTTGCCGTCCGCTTTCTCAAGCGCATCCCAACCGGATGCCATTGCATGGAAGTGGTACTGGTCGAGCGTGATGCCGACGAGCGGATGGTTGACCTCCTGCACAATCGCATACGCATCCTCAAAACGGTTGATCGACATGGTCGGACAGCCGCAGAATTCGATGGACAGCTTGATGCCGTGCGGCTCGACCTTCTTGACCATTTCCTTGAGGACGGCGACAGCGTCAGCGCGGATTTCGTCCAGCGTTGCTGGAACGGTCAAATCCATGGACGGCACAACGACAATCATTTTGCACTGCAATTTCAGACAGTCGGCGATAATCTGGTCAAGTTTTGCCATTACTTCGTCCTTTTCCGCCTGTGTCTGCTTCATGTTGAAGAAGATCAGCGCGTTGTAAGACAGCATGCGCAGCTTATGAGACGGGTCAGCGAACCACACTGCCAGATCGTCGATCGTGTACTTGCCCGCCGCGATTTCACGGTCGAGGCACTCGGACTGGATGTCGATGTAGTCAAAACCGTACTTCTCACACAGGTCGAGGTCTTCGAGTACGGAATGGTTTTCGCAGAAACGGTTGCAGCCTTCGTTAAATCCGATTTTCATGGTGATTTTCTCCCTTCTGAACGTTTCCTTTTCTTACTTTTTGTAGAAATCCGGAGTGCCGCCGGTGACAACCTTCTCCGGCTTGCCCGAGGTCTGGCTCTTTACCAGCGCGTCCGCGGTGATGGATGCAACATAGCCGTCCCACGCGGACGAGCCGCCGGTCTCACCCTTAACGGCATGGTCGACCCAGTCCTGAATCTCAACGTCGTAGGAGTCGATGAAGCGCAGAATCCAGTTGTCCTCGATCTTGGTAGAAACCTTGTTTTCAAAACGAACGGTCGGGAAGGACGGGCACGGCAGGTTGATAACGCCGTTTTCGCACACCACCTCGCAGTTGATGTCATAGCCAAAGCCACAGTTGACGTTGACCTCGAGCACGTTAACGATACCGCCCTTGGTCTTCATAATCATGATCTGCGGGTCCTTGAGACCTTCATGCGCCTTAGACGAGGTCTTGGGCATAATGCACTGCACTTCGTCCCACTCGTCGCCAATCAGCCACGGCAGCACGTCGATTTCGTGAATCGCGGTATCGGTGACTGCCATCGCGGTGGTGTAATCCGGCGCAACGCCGTCTGCGCGGTGCGTGCACTTAATAACCATCGGTGCGCCGAACTTGCCCGAATCAATCAGCTCCTTGACCTGCTTGTAGCCGCGGTCGTAGCGGCGCATGAAGCCGACCTGTACCAGATGCTTGCCGGATGCCATTTCGGCATCCACAACCGCCTTGCAGTCCGCTGCGGTATTCGCCAGCGGCTTTTCGCTGAACACCGGCTTGCCGGCCTGAATCGCTGCAATGACCGGGTCCTTGTGGAACGCGCCCGGGGTGGTGACGACAACGGCGTTAACGTCCGGATCGTTGATGGCGGCATTAAAGTCGGTGTAGACCTTAACGTTGCCGCCCGCGATCTCCGCGCCCTTCTTCGCGCCCTCTTCAAATACATCGCATACGGCAACTACCTCCGCACCGCGGATACGGTTCTGAATGCGCTCGATGTGTTCGCGGCCAATCATGCCGCAACCGATAACTGCAATTTTGAGTTCCATGAGAAATACCTCCATATAATATTGAACTTGTAGATAATGGCTTTGTCTGCGGTTTGGCAGGCCGCGGACACTTGGATTGTGGTTTTTTGCGTTCAGAATCTTTTCTCTTCTTCGAAATGATTGTATCATTGTGTTCACGAGAACGCAAGCAAAATTTATTTGACTAATGTACAAATATTATTTGCAATTTCTATTATAATCTAACAAAAGCACGCAGTTTCATCACTCTATTTGTAACACATGAAAGATACATCCCATCCTATTTTGTTCAGTATAACAACGTATTTTGCGTGCATCTTTCGTAATGCACGCATTATTTATTGCATAAAAAATCCGCCGGAAGACATCAAGTATTGTCTTCCGGCGGATAACGCTTATACTTCTTGTAATTCGGCGCTTTTCCCTTCGCGTTCCAACAGTTCACGCATCATCTTGTCATAGCTCTTGTCAAGCTTGTAGAAAGAAGCAATAATAAACATGATAACCCACAAAGCGATCGGAACATAGAGATAAAACGTTTTAATCGTTTCAATGGCTTGCACGGTCTGTTCCGCTGCCGTAGCCTTCAGACCATCAAACGCTGCCATGGATAGAATAGCACCCATGATCGCCTGCGTGAAACCCGAACCAGCCTTCTGTCCCATGCTCATCGACGAGAACATCAAGCCTTCCACTCGCAGGCCGTGTTTCCAATGTCCATATTCAATGGCGTCACCGGGCAGAGAATACTGCACACCATAGAACGGCGCGATACCAAAACCACGGATAATGCAGGAAACTACGCCCAGCGATACGCTGGTGGAGTTGATAAGGAACAAAAGCTGACCAATCACCCCCATCGCACAGCCAAAGCAGATCAGATTGCGCTTACCGAAGCGCGGCAGCAGCTTGGGCAACATGGCGATACCAACAATGGTGCAGATTTTTTCTGCCGACGACAACGGCATAACCAGATTCTTATCCCCCAGAACATATTGGCAATAATAAGTCAGATCGGTGCCGATAATCACCTGATACGCAGTATAAGTAATCATCAGACCAAGCGCAATCAAGAAATACCGGTTGGTAAAGGTGATCTTAAACGCCCTCCAGAAAGGAATGTTCTCCTTTTTTGTCTGCGGGGCGGCCTGCACGCGCTCCGTGCAAGTAGCATAGGTATTTAATAGGACGAAGACCGAAATAATGGCATAAGCGCCGGTAACCAGAATCCAGGAGAACTGCTCTTTTCCCGTTACATCAGAAACATAGTTGATCAGCGGTAGGGTAAATGCAGTAATGATCATACTCGCTGTGATGGACAGCATCATACGGATATTGCTGATTGTATCGCGGTCCCTGTGATCTCTAGTCATCAAAGACCCAAGCGCATGAAACGGCTGACTAATGGCCGTATATACCACGGTGTTCATCAGGTTATAGGTGACAAAGGCATAAAGTATCTTGCCGATATTGCCGACATTCGGCATGGTAAACAGTAACACCGCTGCAAGGGCATATGGTACTGCCAGACGCAGAATCCAGATGCGTGCCTTGCCATATTTGGAATGCGTACGATCGATAATTGCACCCATTGCGACATCGGAAAATCCATCAAAAATACGAGAAACCAGCATAATTATGCCAACTGCACCGGCTGAAATGCCAACTACATTGGTGTAAAAATAGATGAGCAGCGTTGAAGTCATGGTATACATCAACGTCAGCGCAGGATCACCAAAACAATAGGCCAGCTTTTCGGATACCGGGACTTTGATGAACTCATCCATATTCTTTCGCTTCTGCTTGAAGTTTAAAAGTTCTGCAATTCCGCCTTTCATTTGATACACTCCTTCTTGAATATCTCATTTCGTTCATAGTATCGAAGGATACCATACTGCACATTTCAGGGCGGATGCCAACCCCTGAAACAAAAAATGAAGAAGAAGATCGAATATGTTCACGAGAACGCAAAAAATGAAATGCTTTTGATTTTAATTCAGTAGACTATGTTTTCAATAACCGCTGAACTTAATTTATTCATGAACAAAGAGTACCACTCATTTCTTTTATTTTCAAGAAGAAAAATACAGTTTGGATTTTTTCGTGATAAACCCAAAAATATACTCCCACAGCTTTGTTGTATTGACGAAAAAACAGAACGAGCTGCGTGCAACCGCGTGCATTCATGTGTGATTTTTGCTTAGATATTGCGGTTCAAAATGTACGGCACAGCATGCGCAAAATGCACGCAAAAGATTGCACCATTGTTACAATATGATATACTTAATATACAAAGATTAGGGGGAGGCAAAAATATGGCAGTTACCGCGCAGCAAATTGCTGAATTAGCCGGTGTGTCCCGCGGCACAGTCGATCGCGCACTGCATAATCGTGGGCGTGTCAACCCAGAGGTTGCCGCGCGTATTCAGCGTATTGCAGAGGAACTGGGCTATAAACCCAATCTGGTGGGGCAGGCACTGGTAAGGACAAAGCGTGATTTTAAAATTGGCGCCATTCTGCAGTCTGTCGAAACGCCAACCATGCAAATTGTTCTGGAAGGGCTTCGACGTGCCGCGGACGAGTTGCGTTCATCCGGTGTGGAGCTGATCGTCCGTGAGTTACGCGGATTGGACGAAGAACTTGTTCTGGAAAATATCGAAGAATTGACTTCACAGGGCATACAAGGTCTTGCAATCTCACCAAATAACACAGCCGAGCTGCGGCAATGCATCAATGGACTGTATGAACAAGGTATCCCTGTAATCACTTTGAATTCTGATGTTCCTGGCAGCAAGCGGATCTGTTTTATCGGCATGGATAATTACCGCGCAGGACAAACAGCCGCCGGGCTAATGTGTCAGATGCTCTCTGACAACAGTAAGATACTTCCGCTTGCCGGACATCTGAACAACACTGCGCATAATAATCGCCTAAACGGATTTTTAGATACACTGAATCAACAGAACACACATAATTTGCGCATCATGCCGTTTCAGCCTTGCTTTGACCGGAATGATTATGCACACGAAATTACACAGCACGCTCTGCGCGAGAATCCGGATCTAGTTGGCATCTATGTCGCGTCAAACGGACAGGAAGGTGTCTGTCAGGCGGTAGAAGAAGAAGACCGAAAAGGCAAAGTCAAAATTATCGCTTTTGACCTTAATGAACCCAATATGCGTTTACTGCAATCGGATAGTTTAAGTATTGTACTCGATCAAGATGCTTTTCAACAGGGATATCAACCACCATTTCTACTCTATGAATATCTGATGCACCATAAGATGCCAGACAACGCTTTGCTATACACAGATATTTCCATTCGCACCAAATATAACAGTGATCTAGTTGTTTTTACGGATCATTCCAAATAATTAGTCTCGATTTAGATTCTCACCTATCTAAGGCCCCATTGTCGTTCTCCTCAAAAAATCGAACAAAAACAAAAATGTGTCTCTTGAAAGTCAACCACGATAGCCTATGGTTGTGTCAACATATCTCTTATTGTACCTTATCTACCTTAGCTACAAAGCGGGTAACAAGTCAAAGACTTCTTACCCGCTTTCGTTATGTTTTAAAGAACAATAGACCAGCATTTTCTGTTTTCGATGGTATTGTATTGCTTACTTTGTTTTGTATTCGGGAAACTGGTTTATTATCCTCTAGTCGGCTATATGGTCGATAATATCTGAAACGCAACAGCTACACCTACCAGAACTCTTATTTTGAAGACAGACTAAGCCTTGGAAGCTGAAATTTTGTTGTCGTTTCTACAATCAATCAAATAGATTGACTCACCAATCATCTCTTCATATCCAACAGCTTTAATGATTCGCATTGCACTGGCATACTCATTTTCGGAAAAATAAAAAATTGCAATTAGGCTTCCATCTGTACAATTTGCTGCTTCATATATTTTTACTTGGGTAAATACATGGGCTAATGTAGAATTACTTGCTAATTTGAATTCTACTATATTCTGATTATTCTGTCCCTTTGATATAATAAAATCAGTTTGTCCTCGTCCATTATTTGTTTCTGCGTCTACCTTATAACTTGTTCCGTACCAGACAAAGCGAAAAAGTCTTTGCAAGTCATTTTCTTTAGCAATTTGTACACCTTTAACATATAAATTTTTGTACCCGTCGCACTCCTCAATGATATGCTTGAAGTATCGTAATCTTTCTTTCGCTTCTTCTCTTGCAGTCAACTTTTCGTTTACCTGATAATCCGAATTTTCAAACAAAGCAATAATTTTCTGCGATGCCACAAATAATTTTTCCAACTGCGTATTCAACTCGGATATACATTCGGAACGTATTTGCTCACTATCTGTTTCTCTAAGCTTGATATAGTAATCATAAAGTTCCGGATACACCCTAACCAATTCTCTAAATGCACCTTTTTCGATTTTTTTAATAGACTTCTCGCGGGCCGCTTTATGATTTCTTCTCTGGTTTTCCTCATATCGTTTTACAGCTAATTCAATATAATTATTTACATATGCTCGTAACGTATCATTTTCAATAGCTACACGAATTCGATCATAACTATCATAAAAATCCTTTTTATTTATCGATGGCTCATCTTCTCTTAAAATATCATAAGGTGTCAATAGCACATATTCTTTACTGTTATTTTCATCATAGATATATGGAAGCACATATTCTTTACTTATGAAACTTTCGGTTTCATAATTGAAACATGCCTTGTCAACAGGAAATTTTTCAAGAAAATCTGCATTAATATATTTCAAGGCAAATGCTTCTGTATATTCGCATAAAAATCCTTTTATAAGATTCACTGTCAAGTCACTAATCTTATCTTTCCCACTACCATCATACAATAACATTACTTTTTCAATATGTTGCGATTGAGAAATTCCGTGTGTATCAACTGCAAAAGCAATGTTTTCGTATAAAAATTTCGCATACTTTTTTCCAAGTGCTAATCCTTTGTTTCCAACCAAAGAATATCCCAACCAGTTATTGGGTACTTCGCTAAAATTAAACCACGCATCAATTTCTTTTACTTTTAGCCCCTGTGTTGCTTTCGTATACAAGAAGTGAAAATAGCGAACTATACTTCTATGTAAATTTTTGTATATTTCTTTCTCACTATTAAAAATTAGCATGGGGTCAATAAACAAAGGCACATCGCAAACTAAGGAAATGTCAACAGCGCCATATTCTTTTATCAATTCGCTACTGACTTGAAATTTTTCAGAAAAAAACATTTTTATGCCTCCCACGCTCAATTTTATGCGCTATGATTATTATACTATGGACAGATATAATTGTCGATAATTTAAAAAAACATGTGTTACACGATGGAGAGCCGCTTTTGAAAGAGGGTGCACGCCGTTTATCCATATATACTCTCTTGACTACCCAACAGCAAAGACGAGAAAAGCCGTCAAGGACGCGAAGCGCGAAGTTTATCCTTGACGGTTTTTTCGGTCTATACTGCTTATCATCTATCAAATCACAACTTTGGCACTTTCGATCCCAAAACACATAAATAGTTAATTGCTTTTGTCTAATTGATTTGAAAAAATCATTTTCCTTTTTACCTAGCCTTATAGTATACCTGAAACAGTTTTCTGTTTCCTTCATTGTTTCAGCCATTCCTCAAAGCGTTCCAGCGAGATTTCGCCAGCCTGACAGGCATCGCGGTGCTTTTTGGCTTCTTCTGTCCATGCATTGAATTCCTCACGCGTCATCGTGCCATAGCGGATGCGGGCGTTGTGGGTCTTGTAGGCGCGGTTATAGGCGCGTGTGATCGGATTGCCGAGCAGCTTTTTCGGATACACACGCGAAGCCCCGCCCTCCCGCCAGGTGTTGCCTTTTT
>ERZ1090868.2096-NODE-2098-length-9998-cov-4.526903_pt1 | contig 9998 bp, 8 predicted proteins | sample MGYA00478475_ERZ1090868 | MGnify/ENA primary metagenome ERZ1090868 (study PRJEB33644, sample SAMEA5815747) | chicken gut metagenome | biome: Chicken; feature: Gastrointestinal Tract; material: Caecum | place: Ireland | collected 2019-01-01 | study: A study of the...
TACTAGTATAACAGATATGTTTAAAAATAGCAAAAAAACAGGAGTTATGATATGATAACAACATGATGAAAAGGACAAACCTTTACGCGTTTTTTCAGCGTTTGATTCAGTTATTAGGTATTTTAGCGATTATTGGAACAGTATTTTTAGTGATATGGTTCTACCGACTCGGCATTTTGAATGATAGCAATGTCTTAAAAGATTTTATCCATGCTCGTCCCTTGATTGGCCCCCTCATTTTTATCCTGGTGCAAATTTTCCAAGTGGTTTTCCCTGTGATTCCAGGTGGGGTGACGACGGTTGCGGGGTTCTTGATTTTTGACCCACTAGCCGCCTTTATCTACAATTACATTGGGATTGTGATTGGAAGCGTGATTCTCTTTTTATTGGTTCGTGTTTTTGGGCAGCGCTTTATTCTCTTGTTTGTAAATGAAAAGACCTACGATAAATACACGGCTAGGTTGGAAACGCATGGCTATGAACTCTTTTTCATTTTATCAATGCTAGCGCCTATTTCGCCTGCTGATGTCATCGTGATGGTGACAGGTTTGTCACACATTTCTGTGAAACGATTTACTTGGATTATCTTACTCACCAAGCCTGTGTCAATTCTATCATATAGTTATTTGTGGATTTTCGGCGGTGATTTTATTAGACAATTTTTGAGTTAACAAAAGAATAGCCATCCCTTCAAGGGACGGCTATTCTTTTGTTACTGAATATCAACTTTATTTTCCAACAAATAGTATGTTATGAAGTAGAAAATGAGAATATCAATGATTTCTCCGATAGTGGCATAACCAAAATAGGATATATCAACAATGTTTTTCAATAAATGGGAATCGATTATACTTGACAAGACTGTGCCGATAATGGCAATGGCAAAGTAAGCAACAAAGCTCATGAGAATACGGCGATTCGTAAAGAGTTGTCCAATAGTGATAGCGAGATAGAACATGAGAATCTCTGAAATAGTAGCTGCTATTAGGTAAACAAGCAGGGTTTCCCATTTGCTTATGGTCAGCAAAGATGCGATGTGAGGCAGAGCGATAAGAAATTGCCCAACGCCTGACATAGGCAAAATCAAGAGTCCTACGCCAATGATGAGGACAAGGGTATTGCACAAGGTCCAGATAAAAGCGGCTAGTAAGCGTGATAGAATTATTTGATGAGTGGTGACTGGCAAGGTGAGGGTCAAATAACCTTCCTTACCAAAAATACTTTGGTAGAAACGGCGAACGATAATAATCACCGTAGCCACCCAAGACCCTGCTACCAAGATGCCAAAAATCATTGCTAAAATCAGCGGAATGAGCTGCATCACATGATTTGGTGAGCTGCTTGTCGTTTGGGCAAAAGATTCAAAGGATCTAAGGCTAAGCCCTAAGGCAAAAGAACTGATTAAAATGCCTGTATTTAGGGCGATGTACCAGCGTCCAATTGATTTTAAGTCGTATTTTAATAATGTAGTGAACATAAATCCCCCTTAATGACGGTAAGTGTCGCGAAAGAGTGCGTCAATTGATTTGCCATGCTCAGCTCGTAAATCATCAGTAGAACCTTGCAAAATCACTTTTCCTTTATCAAGAAAAACAACCTCGTCTAAGACGGGCTCTACCTCTGAAATGAGATGGGTTGAGATAATCACAGAAGCGTCTTCGCAGTAGTTATTGATAATGGTGCGTAAAATCGTTTCTCTGGTTGATGGATCCACACCACCAATTGGTTCATCAAGTAAGTAAAGTTTGGCTTTACGGCTCATTACCAAGATAAGTTGCACTTTTTCCTTATTTCCCTTAGATAGATTTTTAAGGTATTCCTTAGGATCCAGCTGCAAATCTGCCAAGAGTTTTTTCGCCTTTTGTCGTGAGAAGTCTTCGTAAAAATCGTCAAAGAAGGTGATGGCTTCTTCAATTCTGATGTTATCTCTCAAGTAAGAAGTATCAGGCAGGTAGGAAATGATTTTTTTAGTGTCTTTGGACGGACGGTAACCGTCAATGACAATCTCCCCAGAATTAGGGTGCAACAAACCGTTGATCAGTTTCATCAAGGTGGTCTTACCGCTTCCGTTTGGTCCTAGTAAACCGATGATTTTACCAGAAGAAAACCGGATTGTGATGTCATCAATAGCCGGCTGCTTTTTGTATTGTTTGCTAACATGCTGTAATTGAAGTAATGGTGTTGTCATCAGTGATTCTCCTTAACATAAGATTCTAGGACAGCAATGATGTCGCTTGTATCAAAGCCGATGTGATGCATATTTTGTACAAAAGACTGGAGTTCCTCGGTTGCTAATTCGTGGCGTTTTTGTTTGATGAGTTTTTCATCTTCTGTCACAAAACGCCCTGAGGTTCTTTTGGAAAAAACCATGCCCTCTTGCTCTAATTCTGAAAAGGCACGTTGCATCGTGTTAGGATTGACCCCAGCCTCTTCGGCTATTTCACGAACGGTGGGGAGTTGGTCGCCACTTTTAATTTCTTGACTGATGATTTTCATTTTAATGTGTTTCGCAATTTGAATATAAATAGGTGATTTTTCATCAAAATTCCAGGACATACGATGCCCCTTTCTATTTTATGTCAGTAATATTTTGTACTAAAAAAATGGTACAAAAATAAGCCTAAAAAGTCAAGAAAACATAACTTAAGTTAGGTATTTTATCCTGCTCGCTGAATAGTGTATAATAGACATATTAAGGAAACAAGGGAGTTTTTGGCATGTTTGCACAGATAGATACAAAGACAGTCTATACTTTTATGGACAGTTTGATTGATTTGAAAACCTATATTCAAAAAGCGAAAGATTTGGGCTATCAAACGATTGGCATCATGGATAGGGATAATTTGTACGCGGCTTTTCATTTTATTCAAGAAGCTAAAAAGGAAGGGTTGCAGCCTGTTTTGGGATTGGAGTGTGCTTTTTCGATAAAAGAGTGGCAGACAGTGACGGTGCAATTGATTGCCTTAAACACCTTGGGTTATCAGAACCTCATGAAACTGTCCAGCAAACAGCTTTCTTCAGGACTTGAGTTAGAGGATCTGCCTTCTTATTTGCCTGGGATTGCTGTGATTATTCCTTATGTGGAAGGGATAGAAGAGGTAGCGTTTCCTTTTGACTATTATATCGGTGTTCATTTGCAGTCTCCTCAAAAAGAGTACCCTAAGCCTTTAGTACCCTTGCAAACGGTTCGTTATTTTGAAGCCAGCGAAAGGCAGACGCTTCATGTTTTGCATGCTATTCGGGACAATCTTTCCTTAAAAGAAGCCGCTCCAGCTCCTGAAAGGCAAGCCTTTTATTCCTGCCAGCAAGTCACACAAACCTTTCAAGAACGTTTCCCCCAAGCCCTTGAGACCTTAGAAAAACTCGTTTCTACTATTGATTATACTTTTGATACCAATTTAAAATTACCACGGTTTAACCGTCACAAACCCGCTCAGGAAGAATTGGTCGAGCGTACGGTAGAAGGCTTGAAATCCAAGCAATTGTGGTTACCCGCATATCAAGAACGCTTGGAAAAGGAATTAGCTGTTATTCATCAGATGGGATTTGATGATTATTTCTTGATTGTTTGGGATTTGTTGCGTTTTGGTCGTAGTCGTGGTTATTATATGGGAATGGGGCGTGGTTCTGCGGCAGGGAGCTTGGTTGCTTTTGCCCTTGACATCACAGGAATAGATCCTGTTAAAAATAACCTACTATTCGAACGGTTTTTAAATGCGGAACGTTACAGTATGCCAGATATTGATATTGATTTGCCTGACGTTTACCGTAGCGAGTTTCTTCATTATGTGCGTGACCGTTACGGTAGTCAACATTCTGCCCAAATTGTGACTTTCTCGACCTTTGGAGCCAAGCAAGCCATTCGCGATGTCTTTAAACGCTTCGGTGTGCCTGAATACGAACTGAGCCGCCTCACCAAAAAAATCAGTTTTCGAGATACGTTGACCTCGGTTTATGAGAAAAATATTGGCTTTCGCCAGTTAATTCACGAAAAACCAGAGTATCAGAAGGCTTTTGCTATTGCTAAACGCATTGAAGGGAACCCACGTCAGACTTCTATCCATGCGGCTGGTGTAGTGATGAGTGACGATGATTTGACCAATCATATTCCACTAAAAGCTGGGGAAGACTTGATGGTTACTCAGTATGATGCCTCTGCTGTTGAAGCCAATGGGCTTTTGAAAATGGATTTCCTTGGCCTTCGCAATCTGACCTTTGTGCAACGTATGCAAGAAAAAGTGGCTAAGGATTATCATGTCGCTATTGATATTAAGGCCATTGATTTGGAGGACAAGGAAACTCTGGCTTTGTTTGCGGCAGGTCGAACAAAAGGCATTTTCCAATTTGAACAAGCTGGAGCTATCAATCTGCTTAAACGCATCCAGCCACGACAATTTGAAGACATCGTTGCCACAACCAGTTTGAACCGTCCTGGTGCCAGCGATTATACGGAGAATTTCATCAAACGTCGATTTGGAAAAGAAGCAGTAGATGTCATTGATCCTATATTAGCGCCTATTTTACAGCCAACATACGGTATTATGTTGTATCAAGAACAGGTGATGCAGATTGCCCAAGTGTATGCTGGTTTTACGCTTGGTAAAGCGGATTTGTTGCGACGTGCCATGTCAAAAAAAGATCTTACAGCCATGCAACAAATGGAAGCAGACTTCTTAGCAGGCGCTGAACGCCTAGGTCATCCGATTGAAACCGCTAAGAAATTGTTTAGCCGCATGGCCAAATTTGCAGGTTATGGCTTTAACCGCAGTCATGCCTTTGCCTATTCAGCCTTAGCATTTCAACTGGCTTACTTTAAAGCACATTATCCTGATGTTTTCTACGATGTCATGCTAAATAACGCCAGCGTAGATTATGTCAAAGATGCCTTAGAAGCCCATTTCACCTTGCAGCCGATTAACATCAACACCGTACCTTATCAAAATAAGATTTCTGGCCGTCAGATTTTCTTGGGATTAAAAGATTTAAAAGGGGTTCCGCGTGATTTGTGCTACTGGATTATTGAGAATCGTCCTTTTAAAACGATAGAAGATTTCCTGATTCGCCTACCTGAAAATTACCGCAAGAAGGACTTGTTGCTTCCTTTGGTGGAGGTTGGAGCCTTTGATGTCTTTGATAAAAATCGCCATAAAATTAGTGCTAACTTGGATTCGTTTTTCCTTTTTGTGACGGAGTTGGGGAGTTTATTTGCCGATAGTGCTTATAGTTGGACAGAAGTAGATGATTATTCAGATGCTGAAAAATACCGCCTGGAACAAGCAATATTAGGCGTAGGCATTAGCCCGCATCCACTTTTGAAAATTGCCAAGCAGTCCACCGTGCCATTTACCCCTTTAGAGGATTTGCGGGAAAATAGCGAAGCGACCATCTTGGTTGAATTAAAACAGATGCGCGTGATTAGGACTAAGACTAAGGGAGAACAAATGGCTTTTCTAACGGTCACAGACATGCATCGTTTATTTGATGTGACGGCTTTTCCTGAAAGATATGCCCAATTTAAAACAGATTTGCAAGAAGGTCGATTCTACTATCTTACAGGCAAGGTGCAAAAACGCAACGACCGTTTGCAAATGATTTTGAATCGCGTACAAGAAGCTAGTTCAGAACGCCTCTGGCTTTTGTTGCCAAATCACCTATATGACCAAGAAGTCTCAGACATTTTGTCGCAATACCCAGGCAATATTCCAGTGATGCTGCACTACCAAGATAGCAAGCAAACGCTAAAAAGCCAAAGACATCTTGTCCAAAAAAGCCCACAACTTCTAAAAGCCCTCTCTCTCTACGCAGTGAAAACGATTTATCAATAAAAATTGGGTAAAAAAACAATAAAGTGAGACTTTTTACAAGATTATGTGCTATAATAATAACCGTTAGATTAATAAAAGGAGTATACGCAAAATGAAACGTATTGCTGTTTTAACTAGTGGCGGCGACGCCCCTGGTATGAATGCTGCCGTTCGTGCAGTTGTTCGTAAAGCAATTAAAGAAGGCATGGAAGTCTTCGGAATCAACCGCGGCTATGCTGGTATGGTTGAGGGAGACATCTTCCCACTTGATGATCAGAGTGTATCAAACATTTTGACAAGCGGTGGTACTTTCCTTCAATCTGCTCGTTACCCTGAATTTGCCACTCTTGAAGGTCAATTGGCAGGAATTGAGCAACTTAAGAAAAAAGGTATCGAAGGTGTTGTTGTTATCGGTGGTGACGGATCTTACCACGGAGCTATGCGTTTGACAGAACATGGATTCCCAGCTATTGGTATTCCAGGTACAATCGATAACGATATTGCTGGTACAGACTACACTATCGGTTTTGATACAGCTGTCAATACAGCAACAGATGCCCTTGATAAAATTCGTGACACTTCTTACAGTCACCGTCGTACTTTCGTTGTTGAAGTAATGGGACGTAACGCTGGGGATATCGCTCTTTGGTCTGGTATCGCTGCAGGTGCTGATCAAATCATCATTCCTGAAGAACCATACGACATTAACGATGTTGTTGCAAAAGTAAAAGATGGTTACGAAAACAAAGGTAAAGAACGTCACTTGATCGTTCTTGCTGAAGGTGTGATGCATGCTGATAAATTCGCACAATTAATGAAGGAAGCTGGTGACACTAGCGACCTTCGTTCAACTAACCTTGGACACATCCTTCGTGGTGGTGCACCATCTCCACGTGACCGTGTTCTTGCTTCTTGGATGGGTGCTCATGCCGTTGACCTTCTTCTTGAAGGACGTGGTGGTCTTGCTGTTGGTATCCACAATGAAGAACTTGTTGAAAGCCCAATTCTTGGTACAAAAGAAGAAGGTGCCTTGTTCTCATTGGCAGAAGATGGCAGTATCATTGTTAATATGCCACACAAAGCACGTCTTGATTTCGCAGAATTGAATCGAGATATCGCTCATATTTAAGACTATTTACTTAATGTAAAGTTATTATTGTTACTAACGTCGTATATCGACGAAATATAAAGGGAGTTTTAGATTATTATGAATAAACGCGTGAAAATCGTTGCTACACTTGGTCCTGCGGTAGAACTCCGCGGTGGTAAAAAATTTGGTGAAGATGGTTATTGGGGTGAAAACCTTGATGTTGAAGCATCAGCACAAAAAATTGCAGAATTGATCAAAGAAGGTGCAAACGTATTCCGTTTCAACTTCTCACATGGTGACCACGCAGAACAAGGTGAACGCATGAAAACTGTTCGCCGTGCCGAAGAAATTGCAGGTCAAAAAGTTGGTTTCCTTCTTGATACTAAAGGTCCAGAAATCCGTACTGAACTTTTTGAAGGCGATGCTAAAGAATATTCATATAAAACTGGTGAAAAAATCCGCGTTGCAACTAAACAAGGTATCAAATCAACTCGTGAAGTCATTGCTTTGAACGTAGCTGGTGCTCTTGATATCTTTGATGACGTTGAAGTTGGTAAACAAGTCCTTGTTGACGATGGTAAACTTGGTCTTCGTGTTATCGCTAAAGACGAAGCAACTCGCGAATTTGAAGTTGAAGTTGAAAACGACGGTATCATCGCTAAACAAAAAGGTGTAAACATTCCTTACACTAAAATCCCATTCCCAGCTCTTGCTGAACGTGACAACGCTGATATTCGATTTGGTCTTGAACAAGGTCTTAACTTTATCGCTATCTCATTCGTACGTACTGCAAAAGATGTTAACGAAGTTCGCGCTATCTGTGAAGAAACTGGTAACGGACATGTGAAATTGTTGGCTAAAATCGAAAACCAACAAGGTATCGACAACATCGATGAAATCATCGAAGCTGCTGATGGTATTATGATCGCTCGTGGTGACATGGGTATCGAAGTTCCATTTGAAATGGTTCCAGTATATCAAAAAATGATCATCACTAAAGTTAACGCTGCAGGTAAAATCGTTGTTACAGCAACAAATATGCTTGAATCAATGACTGAAAAACCTCGTGCAACTCGTTCAGAAGTATCTGACGTATTTAATGCTGTTATCGATGGTACTGATGCTACAATGCTTTCAGGTGAATCAGCAAACGGTAAATACCCTGTTGAATCTGTTCGTGCAATGGCAACTATCGATAAAAACGCTCAAACACTTCTTAATGAATACGGACGTCTTGATTCATCAGCATTTGATCGTACATCTAAGACAGAAGTTGTTGCATCTGCTGTTAAAGACGCAACTCGTTCAATGGACATCAAATTAGTTGTTGCTCTTACTGAATCAGGTAACACAGCTCGTTTGATTTCAAAATACCGTCCAGATGCAGATATCTTGGCTGTTACATTTGATGAAATCACTCAAAAATCACTTATGCTTAACTGGGGTGTATTCCCAATCGTAACTGAAAAACCAGCTTCAACAGACGACATGTTTGAAGTGGCTGAAAAAGTTGCTCTTGAATCAGGATTGGTTCAATCAGGTGACAATATCGTTATCGTCGCTGGTGTTCCAGTTGGTTCAGGTGGTACAAACACCATGCGTATCCGCACTGTGAAATAATTAATTAATAAAAAAGCCTATCATATCAAGCTTTCTAGCCTGTGTGATAGGGCTTTTTTTATATCAAAATGGTATCGAGGGGCACAGAAGGGGCAAACTAAAGTGGTAATTCATTAATCATGTCGACAACTTTGTCTTTCATTTTGTTTGTGACATGCGTATAAATTTTCATTGTGGTGTCACTGTCCTCGTGTCCAACACGGTCCATGATAGCTTTTAAAGGAACACCTTTTTCAGCCAAATAACTAACAAGCGTGTGTCTAAAGATATGTGAGCTGATAGGTTTATTAATTGGATGTTCTAGTCGCTGATTAGCGGCCTTGATGGATTCATTAAATGAATTACGTTGGATAGGCACTCCACGATTAGTTACAAATATGTAGCTACGGGCCTTAGTAATCCAATTAGGATTTAAACTTTTGTTTAAATCTCGAATCTTAATAGCTTCATCTAATATTTCTGATTCTCGTTTTGATAACTTATTGCTACGATAGCCAGCAGGTGTTTTGGGTGGTTCTTTTTTTGCTTTCTTGTATCCTTGGACACTGTCTAAAGTGCCAAAAATATCTACAAAATTATCGTCTTTACGGTAATTAATATCTTCTAAAGCAACGACTTCACCAATACGTGCACCATCTAAAAATAGAAATTCGGCAATCAGTGAATTCAAGTAAGTCCGTTTCGTGCGTCGTAATTCATTAATTAATGGAATTAACTCTGTTTCAATTTCCAGATATTTGTTCTTGATTTTTTCGTAATCTTCAAGGGTTAGAACTTTTTTAGGAAGTTTTGCTTGTCTAGCAGGGTTCATCTTGAGATGCCCAATAGTTACAGCGTAATCAAAAGATAGGTTTAGTATTGATTTAACGCGCTCTAATTTTGGGCGTGAAATATCAAGTTTGTTTATATAGTCTTGAACATAAAGAGTATCAATCTTCGTAATTTTTGTTTTTAAACCAAAAGTTTCACGTACTAGTCTAACATTACTTGTGAGAGCACTAATAGAAGTACGCCTGATTTCTTTTTTGTGAAATTCCCACCATGAATCTAAAACGTCAGTGAAGTAAGCATCAGAAGTTTTTAAGTTTCTTAAAGCTGTTTTGATTTTTTCTTCAAGAATTTTTTGAGCTTCCTTTTTCGCTCGGTTAGAAGCACTTTCAAGTGTTACAGATACTTTGCGCCATTTTTCGGTATATGGGTCTTTGTAGCGCTCGAAATACTTATATTTGCCGTTGGATAATTCTTCAATCCACATTTGTTTTTACCTCACTTTTTTGATAAAATGGGTATAGTAAAGAGCCCTACACATGCAGGTTCTTACTATACTTTTTCATTGTCTCTACACTCAATTTTTGGCGAAGGCGAGTGGAGAGATTTTTTATTTTACTTTTCATATAACTTTTGTTATACTATTGCTAACAATATAACAAGAGTTGCTTACCTCTAGCCGTATTAGATGTCTGTTTCTTGTTTAGACCGTTTGT